>JAANMW010000374.1_pt1 | contig 51931 bp, 40 predicted proteins | sample 7279671 | NCBI WGS metagenome assembly JAANMW01 (sample SAMN14094541, study PRJNA606508) | bioreactor metagenome | isolation source: A lab-scale SPAN reactor treating ammonium-rich wastewater day 247 | place: Ireland: Galway | collected 2017-09-19 | reverse complement strand
GTTGCGGCCCGTCACCTCGAACACCTGGTCGGCCATCTTCTTGATGATCTTCGCGCGCGGGTCGTAGTTCTTGTAGACGCGGTGGCCGAAGCCCATCAGGCGCACGTCGCCGCCCGACTCCTTGCACTCCTTGATGAAGGCCGGCACCTTGTCCTTGCTGCCGATCTCGTTGAGCATCCGCAGCACCGCCTCGTTGGCGCCGCCGTGCAGCGGGCCGTAGAGCGCCGCGATCGCGGCCGCGGTCGCAGAGTAGGGGTCGGTCTCCGAGGAGCCGACGCCGCGCATCGCCGAGGTCGAGCAGTTCTGCTCGTGGTCGGCGTGCAGGATGAACAGCACGTCGAGTGCGCGCTCGAGGACGGGGTCGACCTTGTAGCGGCCCGCGGTCTTGAACATCATCTGCAGGAAGTTGCCGCAATAGCTGAGGTCGTTGTCCGGGTAGGCGTAGGGCAGCCCCATCGCGTGGCGGTAGGCGAAGGCCGCGATGGTCGGCATCTTGGCGATCAGGCGGAAGACCTGGTCGCGGCGCACGGCCTTGTCCCGGACCTGCTTGGCCTCGGGATAGAACGTCGACAGGGCGCCCACGGCCGCCAGCATCATGCCCATCGGGTGAGCGTCGTAGCGGAAGCCGTCGAGGACGTCCTTGATGTTCTCGTGGATCATCGTGTGGTGCGTGATGTTGAAGACCCACTCGTCGTGCTGCTGCTTGGAAGGCAGCTCGCCGTTCAGGATGAGGTACGCGGTCTCGAGGTGCGTGCTCTGCTCCGCGAGCTGCTCGATCGGGTAGCCGCGGTAGTTGAGGATGCCCTTGTCGCCGTCGATGAACGTGATCCGGCTCTTGCACGACGCGGTGTTCGTGTAGGCCGGGTCGTACGTCATCAGGCCGAAGTCCTCGGGCCCGGTCTTGATCTGGCGCAGGTCGAGCGCCTTGATCGTGCCGTGCTCGACCGGGAGCTCGTAGGTCTTGCCGGTCCGGTTGTCCGTGATCGTGAGAGTGTCCTTGCCCATCGTGCTGCCGCCTCCGCCCTCGGCCAGGTCCGGGAAGTCTACCATTGGGTCCCGTGACTGAACGGCCATTCAGATTCGACTTCGCGCGGCGCGCGGGACTGCCGGGCGCGCTGGCCCTGGGCCTCGCCCTGTGGGCGCTGGTGGCGGCCCTGCGCGAGCCCCCGAAGGCGTGGGGCGACGCCCCCGAGTACCTGCTGATGGCCGAGTCGCTGGCCGCCCACGCCTCGCCCGACCTGCGCGAGGAGGACGTGCGCGCGGTGGCCCGCCAGTTCCTGGCGTTCGGCGTCGAGTTCCCCCCCGGCGGCAAGCTGATCGGCTACTACAAGGCCCGCGACGGCCGCCGCTACTCGTACCACTTCTGGGCCTACTCGGCGGCCACCCTGCCCGCGCGGGCCGCGCTGGCCCCGTTCCGGGTCTCGCCGCTGAAGGCGCCCCAGGTCACCAATGCGCTGCTGCTGGGGGCCGCGCTGCTGGCCCTCGGGCTGGCCCTGCCCGCGGCGCCGCCCGTGCGGGCTGCGGCGGTCGCGCTGCTGTTCTTCTCCCCCGCCGGCTGGTTCGTGTCCTGGGCCCACCCCGAGGTGATGTCGACGGCGCTGCTGGCGCTGGCGCTGGTGGCCTCGGCGCGCGGAAGGCACGGCTGGGCGGTGGGCCTGGCCGCCGGCGCCGCGCTGCAGAACCCGCAACTGATGCTGGCCGCGGGCGCGCTGTGGGCCCTGGGCCTGCTCGCCGCGCCGGCCGCGTCACGGCTCCGTGCCGCCGTCCGGATGGCCCTGCCAGGGGCCGTGTTCGCCCTCCACCCGCTCTTCTACCTGTGGAAGTTCGGCACTCCGAGCGTGGTGGCCCACGAGGCGACCTCGCTGGCAAAGATCTCGGTCGGGCGCGCGCTCGGCCTTCTGTTCGACCTCAGCCTCGGCCTGCTGCCCTACGTCCCGCTGCTGCTGCTGCTCGGGCTCGGGCTGTGGGCGCGCGCGTCGTGGCGCCGGGGACCGGCCCGCGAGCTGCTGACGGCCGCGGCCTTCTTCGCGATCCTGCTGGTCAACACCCTGCAGTGGAACTACAACCACGGCTCGTCCGGCCCCAGCCGCTACGTCGTCTGGATGTTGCCGCTGCTGCTGTGGGCGGCGATCTCGGGTACCCCGTCCCGCGCGCGGCTCGCGGCACTGGCCCTGGCCGCCGTGCTGCAGGCGGGCGTCTTCCTCTCGCGTGGCGCCTTCGCGGCCCCCTACGACTCGCTGTACCACTCCCCCGTCGCCCGCGTCGTGCTGGAGCGCTGGCCGGCGCTGTACGATCCCGACTACGAGGTGTTCATCAAGCGCACGCTCCACACGGAGGGCTCGACCCGCGGACCGTACGTCTACAAGGCGGCCGACGGGCGCTGCCGCAAGGTGCTGGCGAGCCGCGTGATGGAGGCCGAGGTGCGCGCGGCCTGCGGCGGCCTGCCCCCGGGCACCGAGGCCTTCTTCACGACGCCCTCGGCCCAGCCCGACCGCGACTGGCGCTACCTGGACTACTAGGGAGTCGCGGAGCCGCCTCCGGCGTCTCCGCGCTCCTCGGGGGCTACGTCGGACTACGAACCCTCCTCCGCCCCCGAACCCCCGCCGGCTCTGACCCCCAGTCAGCGCAGTTCGTGGACGCGGTCGCCGGCGCCGAAGTCCTTCACGAGGGGCAGGCGGTCGGCGGCGGCCGGCCACTCGCGCTGGACGCGGGCGAGCTGGTTGGGGCCCCAGCCCTTCTCGTGGACCAGCACGTAGCGGGTGCCGAGCTCCTTCAGCGCATCGAGGCAGGGCGCCGCCGGGAAGCGCCTGCAGACCTCGCGCACGTGGCGGTAGGTCGCGGGCTCGACGCCCGCGTTGCCGTTGACGAGGCGCTTGAAGTGCCAGGTCGACCACACCATGTACACGGTCTCCTCGTGGTGCGGGCGGCGGAACAGGCCGTCGGTCGGCAGCAGCGGCATGTGGGCGATCGGGAACTCCCCCGGCTGCTCGGCGAGCCACTGCACCCAGGCGGGCGCCGGCTGCGAGCTGTCGATCACCTGCATCCAGCGCGGGATCGGGATCGGCGCGACCGAGGCCTCGAGCAGCAGCCCCGCGAGCAGCAGGCCGAGCACCCGCGGCGACGGCGCCAGGCGCTTCAGCGCCAGGGCGAGCAGGCCGGAGAAGGCGAGCGCCAGGAAGATGCCCGCGCGGCTGTTGACGCGCACGCCCTGGAACATCGGGATCGTCTCGCGCACGAAGTGGTACGGGCCGTGGAACAGCGTCTCGCCGTAGAGCCGCACCTCGGGGCCGAGGCACACGATCACGCCCGCGACGAGCATCACCAGGAACGCGAGCGCCTCCCGCGACGGCCGCTCGCGGCGTCGCAGGAGCAGGCCCGCCGCGGCGAGCACCGCCAGCGGCACCAGCAGGCCCGGGAACAGGTTGTTCGAGCCCATCGTGCGGTTGGCCGCGGTCAGCTCGCCCCACACGTTGTTCCACGAGGATGTCGCGAAGAAGCTCTCGATCGACGCCGAGTGGAACACCGCGTGGTCGAGCGGGCGGCTGAAACCCTCGGCCTCGAAGGCGACGGCGTGCAGGCTGCGCAGCGGCAGCAGCAGCGCGCCTGCGACCAGCACCGCGGGGATCGCCCGCGGCAGCCACGACCAGCGCCCCCAGACGAGCGGCAGCGCGAACAGCGGCAGCACCAGCAGGCCGAAGATGCCGTGGTAGCCGCAGGCCCACGCGGCCAGCGCGAACGACAGCCCGGCCAGCAGCGCGTCGACCGCGCGCCCGCCGCGGGCGAAGCGGATCGTGAACAGCGCCACGTACGGCAGCCACTGGGAGCCGAGCGTCGACAGGTGGCTGATCTGGTCGGTGCGCACCGGCGAGAAGGCGAAGGCGGCGCCCGCCACGAAGGCCGCGAGGGCGCCGGCGCCCAGCTCGCGCGCCAGCAGGTACGCTCCCAGGCCCGAGAGCACGAAGGTCAGCAGCCGCGCCAGGTTGAACAGCAGCACGGCGTCGTCGGTGAAGAGCGCGAACGGCAGCACGGTCAGCGTTGTGCCGAGGATCGGCTCGTCCATGAAGATCGTGTAGCGCGCGGGGTGGAAGATGTTGCCGTGCGGCAGGCTCGCCGGGTCGGTCTTGATCGCGTGGACCTCCCAGCCGATCGCCCACGCGAAGTAGGCGGAGTCACCCGGGTCCATGATCCGCAGGTGGGTGGCGAACGGCCACGTCATCGCGACGGTCAGGACCGCGTAAGCGAAGAAGGCGCGCAGCGCGTGAGACATCGGGCGCGGATGATAGCGCCCCGCTCGACGCCGCGCCGGGCCTGCCGCATGATCGCGGCGTGGAACTGGCGCTCGGCCCCGGCGAGGCACACCTGCACCTGCTCGATCACGAGGCGGTCGTGGACGAGCCGACGCTGCAGGCCTGCGACGCGCTGCTGTCCCCCGAGGAGCAGAGCCGGCGCGACCGCTACCTCGTGGCCTCCGGCCGCCACCAGCAGCGGATCGCCCGCGCCCTGGTGCGCACGACGCTCTCGCGCTACGCCTTCGACGTGGCGCCGCGGGCCTGGAGCTTCCGCGACAACCGCTACGGCCGGCCCGAGATCGCCGGGCCCGTCGAGGGGTTGCGCTTCAGCCTGTCCCACACGGCGGGCCTGATGGCGCTGCTCGTGCACCGCGACGGCGAGGCGGGGGTGGACGTCGAGGACACTGCGCGCATCACGCGGCCCGAGGAGATCGCCGACCGCTTCTTCGCGCCGGCCGAGGTCGAGGAGCTGTTTTCGCTGCCGGCCGAGCGCCGCCGCGACCGCTTCTTCGACTACTGGACCCTGAAGGAGTCCTACATCAAGGCGCGCGGGATGGGGCTGTTCATCCCGCTCGAGCACTTCGCGTTCTCGTTCGCGGCGGGCCGGATCGCGATCGCGTTCGACCCGCGGCTCGAGGACGACGCGCGCCGCTGGCACTTCGCGCTGTTCCAGCCGACGACACGACACCGGCTGGCCCTCGCCCGCACCGAGGCCCCGGGCGCGGAGCCCGGCGCCCTCACGGTCTTCGCGGCCCACCCGCTGGAGGCGCCGCAGCCCCGAACACTTTCGGCGCGGCTGCCCTAGGAGGGTGCTCCTAGAACCAGAAATGCGGCCCCGCGTCCGCCGGGGGCGCGGCGGGGCCAGGGAGGATCTCGCGCAGGTAGTGGGCGAGGCCCTTCTCCGCGCGCCAGTCGCGGGGGTAGCCGACCGCGACCTCCTCGAACCGGGTGGCGTCGCGCCACTCGGTCCAGCGCACGTGCTGGTGGCCGCTGACGACGACGCGGGCCCGGAAGCGGGTGTGCCAGTCCTCGGTGCGCCGGGTTCCGCACCAGATCGAGAAGCGCGGGATGCGGCGCAGGCGAAGCTGGTCGCGGCGCAGCGGGAAGTGGTTGACGATCACGAGCGGGTGGCGCGACGAAGCCGCCGCCAGCCGCGGCTCGGTCGCCGCGAGGCGGGCCGCGCACCAGTCGGCGCGGCTCGGGTGCGGGTCGGGGTGCAGCACCTGCTCGTCGGCGCACACGATGCCGTGCTCGCGGGCCCACTCCACGGCCGCTTCGGCGGGCACCTCGTCGGGCCGGAAGCTGTAGTCGTAGAGCACGAAGGTCGGCGCCACCAGCACCGTCTCCCCGCCCACGTCCCACGCGCGATAGTCGTCCTCGGGCGTCACGACGCCGTACTCGCGACACACCCGCAGCAGGGCGGCGTACTTGGCTTCGCCGCGCAGGCCGTCGCTCGCGGTGGTCCACAGCTCGTGATTGCCGGGCGTCCAGAACACCGCGGCGAAGCGCGGCACCAGCGCGTCGAACACGATCCGCAGGTGGTCGAGCGTCTCGCCGAGGTCGCCGGCGAGGATCAGGCCGTCGGCGGGCGCCGGCGGCAGGGCCGCCAGCGCCTCGCGGTTGCGGGCGAAGCCGACGTGGAGGTCGCTGAGAGCGAGGAGCCGCCCGCCGCTCAGGGGTTCTCCACCCAGTCGGCGACGAACACGTTGGTCTCGCCGGGCGACTTGCCGCCGCGGTTGGAGGCGAACACCAGCCGCTTGCCGTCGGGCGAGAACATCGGGAAGCCGTCGAACGCCGGGTCCCCGAGCACGCGCGTGAGCCCGGTGCCGTCCAGGTTCACCATCCACACGTCGAAGTTGCGGCCGCGCGGCTCGGGATGGTTGGTCGAGAACAGGATGCGCTTGCCGTCGGGGTGGAAGTACGGCGCGAAGGAGGCGACGCCGAGCGAGGTCACCTGGCGCTTGTTCTTCCCGTCCGCGTCCATCACCCACACCTCGAGCGCGCCGGGAGCGTAGAAGCCGTCCGCCAGCATCGCCCTGTAGCGCTCGAGCGAGGCCTCGGAGCGCGCGGCGTCCCGGCGCCACACGATGTGCTTGCCGTCGGGCGAGAAGAACGGGCCGCCGTCGTAGCCCGGCTCGGAGGTCAGGCGCGTCGCGGGGCCGCCGTCGACCGGCATCGTGTAGATGTCGAGGTCGCCGTCGCGGACCGAGGTGAACACCAGCGTCTTCCCGTCCGGCGACAGCGTGGCCTCGGCGTCGTAACCGGGGCTGTCGGTCAACCGCTTCACGTCGCTGCCGTCGAGCGCGGCCGAGAACAGCTCGTACTCCTTGTACATGGGCCACACGTAGCCGCGGCTCATGTCCGGCTTCGGCGGACACGCCTCTCCGCCGAGGTGGGTCGAGGCGTAGACCACGCGCTTTCCGCCGTGGGTGATGTAGCCGCAGGTGGTCCGGCCCTTGCCGGTCGACGCGCGCCAGGTGCGGCCCGTCTCCACCTCGACCACGAACTGCTGGTCGCAGGGCACGCCTTCGCGCGTCGACTGGTAGATCAGGTGGCTCCCGTCGGGGCTCCAGTAGGCCTCCGCGTTCTCGCCGCCGAAGGTGAGCTGGCGCAGGTTCGCGATGTGGCGCTCGTGGGGGTGGATCAGTTGCGGAACCGAAGCCGGGGGCACGACGAAGGCCTCCGGCCCGGCCTGGGCCAGCACGACGCACGGGGCCAGCAGCCCCGCCAGCAGGGCGACGCGGACGCGCATCTGGGTTCGCCTACCCCTCGAGCTGCTGCGCGAGGTAGTTCTGGAGGCCGATCTCCTGGATCTGGTGGAGCTGTGCCTCCAGCCAGTCGACGTGGTGCTCCTCCTCGACCAGGATCTTCTCGAACAGGGCACGGGTGCCGTTGTCGCCCTTCTCGACGCACAGCGCGATGCCCTTGTTCAGGCGCTCGACCGCGGCCTTCTCCAGTTCCAGGTCGAACTGGTGCTGCTCCTGGACGTTCTGGCCCACGTTGATCTTCATGTACTTCTGCATGTTGGGCACGCCATCCAGGTACAGGACGCGCTCGATCACCTCCTGGGCGTGCTTCATCTCGTCGATCGACTCGTGGCGCGAGTGCTCGGCGAGCTTCTTGTACCCCCAGTTGGCGTTCATCATCGCGTGGATGAAGTACTGGTTGATCCCGGTGAGCTCCGCGCAGAGGACCTCGTTCAGAACGGCGATGACCTCGTCGTGACCCTTCATGACACCTCCGGCGGCCAGCGGACCGGCCGAAAACCGGAGTCTACCGCGAGCGCCGCGCCGTGGCGCGGGCGAAGTTCAGCGGATGCCGCGGGCCGCCAGGAACGCGCGCAGGTCGGGGATGCAGGCGCCGCAGGTGCGGCCGCAGCCGGTCCTCTCGCAGGCCTCGGACTCGGAAGCGCCCTGCTTCATCAGCGTGGCGACGCGCTCGAAGGGCGCGCCCGAGCACTCGCAGCGCGTCATCACCCGCGGCACGGCGGGCTTCAGCGAGAGCGGAGCGGGGGCGACGGGACTGACGAGCGAGTTCATCCGGCTTCCTCGCTGCGGATTATCGCCGATCCTGAAAACGGTTTTCAAGTCCCTGGAGTCGCCGCCCCGGGGCCGGGGCCGAGCACTAGAATCGGGCCCATGCCGGAAGCGATCGACGTCACCTGCCCCTGCTGCGAGGCCGTGCTCAAGGTCGACCCGGAGACGGGCGCCGTGGTGTGGGTCGAAGGCGGTCGCAAGAAGGAAGCGGCCCGTTACTTCGACGAGCTGGTCGACAAGGTGCGCGCCAGCCGCAACTCGCTCGACGAGAAGTTCGAGCGCGCGGCGCGGATGAACGCCTCGGCCAAGGACGTGCTGGCGAAGAAGTTCGAGGAGGCGCGCAAGCGGGCGGCCCTCGACCCCGACGCCAAGCCCCCCAACCCGTTCGACTGGGACTGATCGCTAGGCGGAAGCGGCCGCTTCGCGCGGCTGCAGGTTCTGCTCCCCTCGCAGCGCTGCGCGGGTGCTGAGGTGCTCGCGGATCGCCGGGTAGCGGCGCAGCAGCTCGCGGAAGTCGCGGCGGTTCAGGGTCACGAAGTGGCAGTAGTCGATCGCCGTCACGTCGGCCGACCGCGGCTGGTCGCCGAGCAGCGCCATCTCCCCGAAGAAATCGCCGGCGCCGAGCCGGATCGCCTGCCCCGGCAGCGCCACCTCGACCTGCCCCGACGAGATGAAGTAGACCGCGTCGGCCGCGTCGCCGGCGCGGATCACGCGCTCGCCGGGCTGCGCCTCGACGGGGTGGAAGTGCAGCACGAACACCTCGCGCTGCTCGGGCGAGAGCCCCGCGAACATCGGGAAGCGGGCCAGCAGCTCTTCGGGCGAGAGCGTCGAATGGGCGGCGGCGCGCGCTTCCGCCTGCTCGCGGGCCGCAGCCAGGTCGGACTCCAGCGCCGCGAACTTCGGCTGTCGCGCCTCGTGCAGCGACGTGCGCCAGGACGGGTGCTGCTCGATCCAGCGCGCCAGCCGATCGGCCCCGGCGAACGCCAGCGGGTTGAGCGTGATCGACAGCAGCGCCGCCGCCAGGATCAGGCTGACCCCTTCCTGCGGCAGCAGGCCGTAGGCGAGCCCGAGGCCGGCGAGGATGAACGAGAACTCGCCGATCTGGGCCAACGCCGCCGAGACCATGAGCGCCGTGCGCGCGGGATAGCCGAGCAGCAGCACGATGGCGAGCGCGGCCAGCGACTTGCCGACCATCACCAGCAGCAGCACGCCGACCACCTGCAGCGGCGCCCGCAGCAGGATTCCCGGGTCGAACAGCATGCCGACCGAAACGAAGAACAGCACCGCGAACGCGTCCTGCAGCGGCAGCGAGTTGGCAGCCGCCTTGTGGCTGAGGTCCGACTCGTTGAGCACGACGCCGGCGAAGAACGCGCCGAGCGCGAACGAGACGTCGAACAGCGCCGCCGAGCCGAAGGCGATGCCCATCGCGGTGGCCAGCACCGCCAGCGTGAACAGCTCGCGCGAGCCGGTGCGCGCGACCTTCATCAGCAGCCAGGGCAGGACCCGGGGACCGATCGACAGCACGATCGCGCCGAAGGCCGCGACCTTGAGCAGGGTCAGCCCGAGGGTCAGCAGCAGCGGACGCTGGGCCGCGCCTTCGCCCGCCACGCTGCCGCCCAGGGCGCCGGCGAGCGCCGGCAGCAGCACCAGCGCCAGCACCATGGCCAGGTCCTCGACGATCAGCCAGCCGATCGCGATCCGGCCGTTGGCCGTCGCGACGGCGTTGCGCTCCTCGAGCGCCTTCAGCAGCACGACGGTGCTGGCGACCGAGAGGCACAGGCCCAGCACCAGCCCGCCGCCGAGCGTCCAGCCCCACAGCGCCGCCATCGCCGCGCCGATCGCGGTGGCGACGGCGATCTGCCCCACGGCGCCCGGGATCGCGATCCCCCGGACCGCCATCAGGTCCGCCAGCGAGAAGTGCAGCCCGACGCCGAACATCAGCAGGATCACGCCGATCTCCGCGAGCTGGCCCGCGAGCCCGGCGTCGGCGACGAAGCCGGGGGTGTGCGGGCCGACCAGGATCCCGGCGACCAGGTAGCCGACCAGCGGAGGCAGGCGCAGCGCGTTGGCGGCGAGGCCGAGCAGGAACGCGAACACGAAGCCGGCGGCGATGGTGGCGATCAGGCTGACGTCGTGGGGCATGCTGGACACGTCTCCTTCGAGCGATTTCGTCCCTGGCGTTGCGGCGGGTGGAGCCGGACTTTAACCCGGATCGACGCCGCGTCAGGCGCGCGGCAGAGCCAGCAGGACCGCGAGCAGCAGCACGAAGGCCGCGCCCAGCCAGGCCGCGTCGCGGCGCAGGGGCGGCCACGCCGGCTGCACCAGGCGCGCCCGCGACACGGCGAGCGCCACCGCCATCGCCAGCAGGCAGCCGGCGGGGTTCCACCACAACCACGAAACGCCCGGCGCGAAGCGAGCCAGCGCGAGGTTGCCGAGCACGCCGGCCACGAGGCCCGCGACCGCGGCTCGGCCGTCGACGCGCGGAGCGAGCGCGCCGAGCAGGAACACCGCGAGCACGGGGCCGCCCAGCGCAGAGCCGATCTGGTTGATGCCCTCGAGCACGCCGGCGCCGCTGCGGGCGAAGGCGAAGGCGGAGCCGACGGCGAACACGCCCCAGCCCAGCGCGGTCAGCCGGCCCAGCCACACGCCTTGTTCCGCCGGCGGCTTCCCCGCCACGTCCTCGAGGGTGACGGCCGCCAGCGAGTTGAGCGCCGAGTCGATCGACGACATCGCCGCCGCCAGGATCGCCGCCAGCAGCAGGCCACGCAGCCCTTCGGGGAGATAGGTCGCCATGAACAGCGGCACCAGCGCGTCCGCGGGGCGGCCTTCCATGGCCGCGGCGAAGCCCGGTTCCAGCCGCAGCAGGCCTGCGAGCAGCAGCCCGAACCCGCAGTAGGTCAGCACCAGCGGGAAGCGCAGCAGCCCGTTCCAGACCAGGGCGCGGCGGGCGTCTTCGTCGCTGCGGGCCGCCAGCAGGCGCTGGGCCTGGCTCTGGTCGCAGCCGTAGTAGGAGGCGTAGAGGAAGAGTCCTCCGAACAGCATCGGCCACAGCGCGAACGAGGCGCCGTCGCCGAGGCCCGTCGAACCCAGCACCAGCGCGGCCTGGCGCTCGGCGGGCACGGCCGCCAGCAGCGCTTCGCCGCGCGTGAGGATCAGCCAGGCGGCGGCGGCGGCCGTGCCGCCCCACAGCAGGGCGAGCTGGAGCACGTCGCTCCACACGTCGGCGGCCAGGCCACCCAGGCTGGTGTAGGCGACCGAGGCGAGGCCGACCACGAGCAGCGCCGTCGTCAGCTCCCAGCCCAGCGCCTGGCGCACGACCAGTGCCGAGGCGTAGAGGATCACCCCCAGCGAGAGCCCGCGCGAGATCAGGAACGCCGCGGCCAGCGCGCGCCGCGTTCCGCGCCCGAAGCGGCGCTCGATGTAGCCGTAGATCGAGGCCCCGGGCGACTGGCGCAGCGCCGGCAGCACCAGCGCGATCAGCACCAGCATCGCGAGCGGCAGCGCCAGCTCGTACTGCAGCCAGCGCAGGCCGCCGCCTTCGCGCAGCGCCACGAACGCCGGCGCGCCGACCAGGCTGACGGCACTCGCCTGGTTGGCGAGGATCGAGAGCGACAGCGTGAAGCCGCCGAAGCCGCGGCCCGCCAGGAAGTAGTCCTCGCCCGTCTTCTGCCGCCGCGCGATGGCGATCGAGACGCCGAGCACCAGCGCGAGGTAGCCGCCGAGCACGGCGAGGTCGAAGGCGCCGAGGGCGGCGTTCACGAGCAAGGCCCCGCGCCGGGCCCGAGCCAGCCCCGCCAGCGGTAGTACGCGAGGCCGCCCCACTCGTGGACCAGCGAACCGAAGGCGGCGAGGCGGTCGATCCGCTCCGGGAAGCCCGGCTCGTCCCAGCGCGTCTCGACACCCGGCGCGGAGATCACCTGCAGGCCGCAGGCCTCGAAGCTCTCGGCCGCCCGCCGCGAGTGACTCGGCGACGTGGCGAGCAGCACGCTCTGCCAGCCGCGCTCGCGGAACAGCCGGGAGACGGCGACCGCCTCGTCGCGGGTGCGGCGCACGGGCCCGAGCACGACCAGCTCGGCGTCGAGCCGCCACGCCTTCAACTGGGCCCGCGCCCACGGCTCGTAGCGGGCCCACGGCGCCGGCAGCTCCGAGATCACGAGCACGCGGGAGTGCCCCGCGGCCAGCAGCTCGAGGCCGCGCTGGAGCCGGCTCATCGAGGCGCTGGTCGGCTCTTCGTCGCGCTGCACGTGGGCGGAGAGCACGAACACGGCGTCGACGGCGCGCGGCGGCTCGACCCGCCGCAGCGGCGACGCCAGCCAGGCGCAGAGCGGCGTGAAGAGCACCGCCAGCCACAGAACCACCAGGCCCGCCAGGACCGCCACCCCGCCGCGCCGCAGCAGGTGCGCCCGGGCCGGCAGCGCGGCCAGCCCGGCCCCGGCCAGCGCCGCCACCGCCGGCAGCAGCGTGCGGTCGCCCCACCACGAGACGAGCGACGCGAGCCCCAGCTCGAACGCGAGGTGGCCCGCCACCGCGCCGAGCGCGGCGCCGGTGACGAGGCTGCGGCGATCGTGCATGTCCCTCCCGGAAACGACGGAGGGACCCAGATTACCGGACTTCTACAGGATGAACAGCGGCGCCAGCACCAGCGTGATGGTCGACAGCAGCTTGATCAGCACGTGCAGCGAAGGACCGGCCGTGTCCTTGAAGGGGTCGCCGACCGTGTCGCCGACCACCGCCGCCTTGTGGGGCTCGGACTTCTTCCCCACGACCTTGCCGTCCACCTGGAACTCGCCCGACTCGATGTACTTCTTGGCGTTGTCCCAGGCGCCGCCGCCGTTGTTGAGCACGGTGGCGAGCAGGATGCCGGCGATGGTGCCCACCATCAGCAGCGCGGCCACCGCCTCGGCGCCCATGAGGTTGCCGAAGCCCATCGTCTGGCCGATGTACTTGAAGCCGAAGCCGACGGCGATCGGGGTGAACACGGCGAGCAGGCCGGGTGCCACCATCTCGCGCAGCGCGCCGGCGGTGACGATGTCGACGCAGGCGGCGTAGTCCGGCCTCTCGGTGCCGGCCATGATCCCGGGGCGCTCGCGGAACTGCCGGCGCACCTCGGAGATCACCACCTGGGCGGCCTTGCCGACGGCCTTGATGGCGAGCGCGCTGAAGACGAAGACGAGGCAGGCGCCGAGCAGGCCGCCGACGAAGACCGGGACCCGGGTCAGGTCGACGCTCATGTGCGAGCCGGTGATCTTCCTGATCTCGTCGAGGTAGGCCGAGAAGAGCAGGAACGCGGCGAGCGCGGCGGAGCCGATGGCGTAGCCCTTGGTCAGCGCCTTGGTGGTGTTGCCCACCGAGTCGAGGCGGTCGGTCTTGTGGCGGATCTCCTCCGGCTGCTTGGACATCTCGATGATGCCGCCGGCGTTGTCGGTGATCGGACCGAAGGTGTCCATCGCGAGGATGTAGGCGCACGGCGCCAGCATGCCCATGGTGGCGATCGCGGTGCCGTAGAGGCCGGCCGAGATCGGGTCGACGCCCGGCAGCCCCATCGTGCCGCACCAGTAGGAGGACAGCAGCGCCGCCGAGATCACCAGCACCGGCATCCCCGTGCACTCGAGGCCGACGGCGAAGCCCGAGATGATGTTGGTCGCGGGGCCGGTCTTGCTGGCCTCGGCGATCTCGCGCACGGGACGGTACTTGTACTCGGTGTAGTACTGGGTGATCCACACGAACGCGTACGCGGTCAGGATGCCGATCACGCCGGAGGCGAGCAGGTAACCCCGGTGGACGAGCTGGCCGCCGGTCGGGCTCAGCAGCAGGTACACCGCCGCGCCGAAGCCGAGCATCGCCAGTACCGTGGTCACGAGGTAGCCGCGGTTGAGGCCGTTCATCGGGTCCTCGTCCTCGCGGCAGCGCACCGTGTAGACGCCGACGATGGTGGCGATCAGGCCGAACGCGCGGGCCAGCAGCGGGAACAGGATGCCGCCCATGCCGAAGATCGGGTACAGCGCGATGCCCAGGATCATGGCGCCGACGTTCTCGGCGGCGGTCGACTCGAACAAGTCCGCGCCGCGGCCGGCGCAGTCGCCGACGTTGTCGCCGACCAGGTCCGCGATCACGGCCGGGTTGCGCGGGTCGTCTTCGGGGATGCCGGCCTCGACCTTGCCCACCAGGTCGGCGCCGACGTCGGCCGCCTTCGTGTAGATGCCGCCGCCGAGCTGCGCGAACAGCGCGACGAAGCTGGCGCCGAAGCCGAAGCCGACGATCTGAAGCGGCACGTGCTCGTAGTCCGTGGTGCCGCCGAACAGCACGAACAGGCCGCCGACGCCGAGCAGGCTCATGGCGACCACGGTCAGGCCGGAGACGGCGCCGCCGCGCATCGCGAGTTTCAACGCCGCGTTCAGGCTCCTCGTCGCGGCCGCCGCCGTGCGCAGGTTGGCTCGAATCGAGACGAACATCCCGACGTAGCCGGCGATCGCCGAGCACAGCGCTCCGGTGACGAACGAGAAGGTGACCTTCCAGGCCGTGCCTTCGCCCATCTCCGCGATGTTCTTGACGTCGCGGTTCCAGAAGTAGAAGCCGAAGATGACCGCCGCGGCGACGATCGACAGCCCGGCGATCGTCCGGTACTGGCGGGCCAGGAACGCCTCTGCGCCCTGGCGGATGGCGTCGGCGATCTCCTGCATTTCCTTGTTGCCGGTGTCGGCGGACAGCACTTCACGCGCGAGCAGCCAGGCCACGCCCAGCGCCCCGAGGCTGATCGCGAGGACCAGCGCGAGCACGGTGTCGACCCCCATTTGCGGGCGTCTCTCTCTTCTGGTGGACGTTCTTCGAGGGGCGGTCGGCGGAACGCCGCGCGCCCTCGGGGGCGCGCTCCCCAACGCGCCCGGAAGACGAAGCTCCGAGCGGAATCTAGCGACGCACCGGCGGTGGCGTCAAATCGCGGGACAGTTCGGGCCGCGCCGCCAGGAAGGCGTGCAGCGCCGCCGCGAGCCGCCGGTTGCCTTCAGCCGAGGGGTGCCCGCCGGGGGCGAAGAGCGCTGCGGCGTCCGCGGTCTCCAGCGAGGCCAGCGCGCCCACGCCGTCGAAGCAGGCGTGGCCGCCTGCCGCGCAGTGCTCGAGCACGGCACGTCGGCCCGGTGCCCCGCGCCCTTCGCGCACCAGCCGCACGTCGTCGGCCCCGGGCAGCAGCAGCAGCACCGCTGCCCGGCCGTGGGCCCTGGCCTCCGCGACGAAGGCGTCGAGCACGGCGAGGAAGACCTCGCGGCCTTCGCCGCGCCAGTGGTTCTGGCGGGCGCCGGACAGCTCTCCGCGGGGCGTGCCGGCCAGCGCGTGGCGCCACACGGCCGGGTGGAGCGCCAGGCGCAGGAACGGAAAGCCGAAGGAGGGGAACCCCGTGCCGTAGTGAGCGTCCCCTCGCCCCAGTTCCTCGATCGTCTGCGGGTCGCCGAGCCGCGCCAGTTCGTCGACCGAGCGCAGCGGCTGGGGGATCAACTCGAGGCGCCCGCCGCGCACGGCGAAGCGGGGCTTCGGGTACGGCAGCCCGGTCTCCCGGAAATAGAACGGCCGGTAGCGGTTGACGACGCGGTTCACGTTCTCGCCCGTGAAGCCGAGGCCGACGACCGGCGCCGGCAGTCGCGAGGCCAGCCGCCGGTAGAGCAGCAGCGCCTGGTCGGGGCCGTAGCCGCCCGTGCCGAAGTTCAGGACGTCGCGACCCGCGCGCGACGCGAGGCCCTCGGCCCAGGTCTCGGCATCGCCCACCTCGTCGCCGTGCACGAACGAGTCGCCGAACACCGCGAGGCCGACCGGGCCGTGCGAGCGCGGCCGCGGCCGCTCGCCGAACTCGGTCGGATAGGCCTGGCGCCAGCCCAGCTCGGGGTCGAAGTGGCCCCGCAGGCCCGCGATCTGCCCGGCCGAGAGGGTGAATCGCTGCGGCTCGCGAAACGGGAAGCGGCCCGCGAAGGCGTGGAAGAAGGCGGCGCTGGCCAGCTCGGCCCCCCCGAGCGCCACCAACCCCAGCGCGGCCCACATCGACAGCCGCAGGGAGCGCCGGGCGGGAGTCGCTTCGGCCATGCGGGCGGCAGTCTAGCAAGCGCGCCTCGGCGCCCCCCGCTATCATCAGGCCGTGCCGGGACGCTCGCTGCGTCGCTTCTGGCGGCGCCTGCGGCTGCACGCAGCCGGGGGCGGGGCGCGCGTCGTCTACTCCCCGGACTACTCGCGCGGCCTGCCGGGCGTGCCGCTCGACCCGCTGCGGGCGGACAAGATCGCGGGCTTCCTGCGCGACGAACATCTCGTCCCGCGCTCGCACTGGCGGCTGCCCCGCGAGATCCGCTTCGAGGAGCTGCTGCGGGTCCACGACCCGGCCTACCTCGCCTCGCTGGCCGATCCGCGGGTCGTGACCCGCGTGCTGGGGGTGACGGTCACCGCGGGCGCGGCCGAGCAGGCGCTGGCGGAACAGCGGCTGCAGGCGGGCGGCACGTTGCGGGCGGCCCGCGACGCGCTCGCCACCGGCCGCTCCGCGATCAACCTCGGCGGCGGCTTCCACCATGCGGGCCGGGCCTCGGGCTCCGGCTTCTGCCTGGTCAACGACGTCGCGGCGGCCGTGGCTGCGGTGCGCGCCGAGGGCTTCAAGGGGCGGGTCCTGGTCGTCGACCTCGACGTCCACGACGGCAACGGCACCCGCGAGCTGCTGGCCGCCGACCCGCTGGCGCGCACGCTCTCGATCCATCGCGACGACTGGGGCGAGGCCGTGCCCGGCCACGTGCGCCGCGCGCTGGGCCCCGGGGTCGACGGGCCGCGCCTGATGGCCGCGCTCGAGGACGAGCTGCCCTCGCTCGTCGAGCGCTTCCCCCCCCAGCTCGCGTTCTACGTCGCGGGCGCCGACGTCCTGGCCGGGGACGCGCTGGGCGACTGGCGGCTGCGCCCCGAGGACGTGCTGGCCCGCGACCGCTTCGTGGTCTCGGCCCTGCGCGGCGTGCCGCTGGTCGTCACGCTGGCGGGCGGCTACGGCACCGAGGCGTGGCGCTGCGCGGCGCGGCTGTGCGCCCTGCTGCTGTCCGGCAAGGCCGTGGAACCGCCGGGCGACGCCGAGGCCGACCTGCGCCGCCTGCGCCGTCTGGCCCGCGAGCTGCTGCCGGTGGCCGAAGAGCCGTGGCTGACGCTGACCGAGGCCGACGTGCTGCCGCCGCGCGACCAGCCTGGCCCGCCGCTGTTCCTCGAAAAGCTCTCTCGCCACGCGCTCGAGCTCTCGCTCGAGCGCTCCGGCCTGCTGGCCCAGATCCGCGCTCGCGGGTTCGTCGAGCCGCGCGTCGAGCTGCTGGCGGACTCCGGACTCGGCACCACGCTCAGCGTGTGGTCCGAGGCGGACGAGCTGCTGGTCGAGCTGCGCGCCCATCGGAGCCGGGCGGTGGTGCCCGACGCGGACGTGCTGTTCATCGAGTGGCTGCTGATGCAGAACCCGCGGGCGGCGTTCGCCCCGGACCGGCCGGCGCTGCCGAACCAGCGGCATCCGGGCCTGGGCCTGCTGCGCTCGTTCCTCGGCTGGCTGGCCGTGATCGCGGAGCTCGAGGCCCTGGACGGGGTCGCGTTCGCGCCTTCGGCCTGGCACACCGCCGTGCTCTCGCGCTCCTCGGCCCGGTTCCTCGACCCCGAGGGGGAAGCTCGCCTGCTGGCCACCGGCGACGCGCTGACCGGCCTCCCGGTGCACCAGGCGGCGCAAGCCCTGCTCTCCGGCGAGGTCGTCGACGAGGCCGGTCAGCGGGTCGACTGGCAGCCGTCGACGATGGTGATCCCGATCCGGCCCGCCCTCCGGGCCCGGCTGTCGGGTCACGACCGGGCCGAAGCCGTGGCGGCGGCCCGCTGCGCCCTGCGGTGGCGGCGCCTCTCTCGGGCCTGAGCCCGAAAAACCCGAACGAATCAGCTTGACAACGGATCCATATCGGACGAGGATTTAGGCGACAACCTTAAAGTAGAACTTCACACCGAGGAGGTCGCCCGTGCGCAGCATCCGCATCCGTACCGGACTCTGGCTCCTGGTCCTGTCGGCCACGGGCTGCCAGACGATCTACGAGGAGATCCCCGGCGGCACCGGCGCGACCGGCACCACCTCCGGCGGCCCGGTGCCGGTGATCGTGACCCCGGTGGCGACCCCGACGCCTTCGGCCCCCTCGGCCACGCCGACGCCCGCCCCGCAGGCGACCCCGACCCCCAGCTCGACTCCGACGCCTTCGGCGACGCCCACTCCGACGCCGCGGCCGACGCCGACCCCGACGCCCACGAGCGGGCCGCCGATCCACCACATCCGGGTCGGCTTCTTCGGCTTCAACTGCCCGGCCTCGATCACTCCGCCGCGCAACGGCGAAGGCATCCTGCCGGTCGCCTGCCGCGGCATGGTGACGGCGACGCCGAAGGACTCGCGCGGTGACGACATCCCGGCGGCCGTGCACGGCCCCGACATCCACTGGTCGTTCGATTCGGGCGGCGGCGCGGCGAAGATGACGAACTCCGGGATGTCGACGTTCAACAAGAACCTCGACGGCGAGCGCCCCGGGTCGTTCTCCCTGTGCGCCACCGTCAAGGGCGTGACCGGCTGCCTCAACGGGCGGGTCGAGTACCGCTAGCCGGCCGCGCCCCGGGCCGGCGCGAGCCGGCGGGAAGAAGAAGGCGGCGTTCCGCGACAAGCGGGCGCCGCCTTCGTGCTTCAGGCGGAGTGGAACTCCTTGACCTCGTCCGGCGGCGGCGTCGGGAGCGCGAGTACCTTGCGGAAGCACCAGATCGTCAGGCCCCACACGAAGGCGAGCGAGCCGATCATGAAGATCCAGCCGAGGGCGTTGAGGGGTTCGGGCTGTGGCATGAGCGGGTCTCCGTCCTAGTCTTCGTCCGGGCGCTCGCCGTCGACGTCCAGCCCGGCAGCGCGCCAGCGCTTCTCGCCGATCCAGGTCAGCACGCACAGGAACGCAGTGGTGGCCAGGATCAGCAGGATCGCGCCCTGGCGCAGCGGTTCCGACGTGACGGAGTGCACCCAGTCGGCGAGGTTCGAGTAGCAGAAGGCGGCGAAGACGACGAGCAGGAAGCCGGGCGCGACGTACTTCATCACCACCTTGTAGAAGCCGGGGATTCGGATCGAGGCGCCCTCGTGGGCCTCGCGCCAGCCGCGCTCGATGCCGAAGATCCACGAGAAGCAGATGATCTGCACCATCGCCAGCACGAAGATCAGGAAGGTGCCGACCCAGTCGTCGATCGTGCTCCAGAAGATGCCGCCCTTGGAGTAGTACATCACCAGGAACGAGGCCGGCACGCACACCGCGACCAGCAGGGTGGTCGCCGCCTTCCGGGTCCAGCCGAGCGCTTCCTGGATGAACGCCAGCGTCGGCTGGTACATCGAGATCGACGAGGTGATCGCCGCCAGGAACAGCATGAAGAACCAGACGGCCCCGATCAGGTTCCCGAACGGCATGTGGGCGAAGACGACCGGCAGCGTCGCGAAGCCGAGGCCGAAGGTGCCGCCCTGGACGGCAGCGATCGTGCCCGACAGACCGAGGAAGACGAACGACGCGGTCAGCGTGATCATGCCGCCGAAGCCCACCTCGAAGAGCTCGTTGGTCGCCGAGGCGGTCAGGCCGGAGAGCACGACGTCGTCCCGGCGCCTCATGTAGGACGCGTAGTTGATGATCACGCCGAACCCGACCGACAGGCTGAAGAAGATCTGCCCGGCGGCCGCCAGCCAGGTCTGCGGGTTCGTCAGCGCCGCGAAGTCGGGGTTCCACATGTAGCCCAGGCCGTTGACCACGTTCTGGTCCGGCAGCGTCGGGTCGGGCGTGCCCAGCGTGAGCACGCGGATCAGCACGATCAGCGCGCACAGCGCCATGGTCGGCATCGCCCACTGGCAGAACTTCTCGATGCCGCCGGAGAGCCCGCGGAACACCAGCCAGATGTTGACGGCGAAGGTGACCACCCAGAACGCGAAGGTCTCGTAGCCGCCTCCCGTGAGGACGCCGTTCCCGAGGCGGCCGGTGAAGCTCTCGTAGAACGCGGCCGACGCCTTCGCCTGCTCGGCGATCGGCGCGCCGGCGATCACGCCGTCGATGCCGCCGGTCGCGTAGTGGTACGTGTAGCCGAGGCACCAGGCCTCGATGTACGTGTAGTAGAACGAGACAGCCAGCGGGATCAGCACGCCGATCACGCCCAGGTAGCGGAACAGCCGCCCGCGGCCGAGCGCACCCATGATCGCCGGCGCCGAGTGGAAGCCCTTGCGCCCTCCCCAGCGCCCCATCGTCCACTCCGCCCAGCCGATCGGGATACCGAGCAGCAGCAACGCGCAGAAGTACGGGATCATGAACGCGCCGCCGCCGTTGGCCGCAGCCTGGCCGGGGAAGCGCAAGAAGTTTCCGAGGCCCACGGCGGACCCGGACACGGCCAGGATCACGCCGAAGCGCGTGGCCCACTGCTGGGTTTCTGGGGACATTCGTTCCTGCCTGGAGTGCGCGATGCGTGAGGGGAGCGGCGGGAGGATAGTGGAAACCCGGGGCCTGTCAACTGCCCGCGAAACATCGGCAGCGCCCGGGCGCCCGCGGCATCAGCCGACGTGGATGCGGGGCCGCTCCAGCGGGTTGGCGATCGCCTTGCGCAGCACCTCGCGGGTGACGGGCGCCGTGTCGCCCTCGCCGAAGGCCAGGTAGCGGAGCACGTAGGTGATGGGATTGCCCTCGGTCCAGCCGAAGTACGCGTGCGGGATCAGCCCCGTCTGGTCCCGCACGTGCAGCAGCAGGGCCGCGATCGCGTTGGGGATCGCCGGGCTCTGGCAGCGCAGCACCCGGTGGCGGCCGACCCGCACCCCGCGCACCTCGATCTCGCCCTCGAACTCCGAGGCGTCGCCCTGGGTCACCTCGAGGAACACCAGCGGCTCGCCGTCGTCCAGGCTGTGGTCCTCGCGCGCCTGGCGTTCCTTGCGGTCGTACTCCTCGATCGTGCGCTTGTCGGGGCGGTGGGCGATGATCCGCACCGGGTGCGGGGCCGCCTCGGCCACGAAGGCGCGGGCCTTCGCCGTCAGCCGCACGTCCAGGATCCGCAGCTCCGTCGACCGGATCGCGCGCGACGTCAGCGAGGCGACCACGATCGCCACGATGAAGAAGGAGGCGATCTTCAGCCCCTCCGGGCGCTCGATCACGTTGTCGACGAACGTGTAGGCGAAGACCGCGGTCATCGCGCCGTAGAGCGCGCGGCGCCCGCGCGAGCCCCAGTGCGCGATCGTCACCGCCACCGACGCGGAGAGCATCAGCGCCAGCACGCCCGTCGCGTAGGCCCCGCCCTGGGCGTCGACGTCGGCCTCGAACAGGATGGTGACGACGAAGCAGACGAACGTGAAGACCAGCACCAGCGGCCGCGTCGCCCTTGCCCAGTCGGGCGCCATCCCGTAGGGCGGCAGGTAGCGCGGCACCAGGTTGAGCAGCCCGGCCATCGCCGAGGCCCCGGCGAACCACAGGATCGCGATCGTCGACAGGTCGTACGCGGTGCCGAAGGCGTCGCCGAAGAAGCGATGCGCGAGGTACGCGAGCGCGCGGCCGTTGGCCCCTCCCCCCTTCTCGAATTCGTGGGCGGGGATCAGCAGCGTGGTGACCACCGAACTCGCCAGCAGGGCCACGCTCATGATCACGGCGGCCGTCGCCAGCAGCTTGCGGGTGTTCCGGATGCGGCCGCGCGGGGCGTCCTCGGTGTCGCCCGGGTCGCCCCTGACCAGCGGCATCACCGCGACCCCGGTCTCGAACCCGGAGAGCCCCAGCGCCAGTTTCGGAAACAGCAGCAGGCCGAGGCCGAGCATCGCCCACGGACTGCCGTGCTGGGCGAACAGCGCCGCGCGCCAGCCCGCCAGCACCTCGGGGTGGGCGAACACCTCGTGCAGGCCCGCCACCAGCACCACCGCGTTGAGGGCGAGGTACACGGCCACGATCGCGACGGCGACGCCGATCGCCTCGCGGAAACCCCGCAGGAAGATCGCGCCGAGGAACGAGAGCAGCAGCAGCGTGACCAGCACGGGGTGGTGGAAGCCGTGCGGCACGAACGGGTTCTCGAGGATGTGGGCCGTGGCGTCAGCCGCCGACAGCGTGATGGTGATGATGAAGTCCGTGAAGGCGAACCCGAGCAGCAGCAGCACCGCGCCCTTGCCCCGCCAGCGCGGCAGCAGCTCCTCGAGCATCAGGATCGAGCCCTGGCCGTGCGGGCTCTTCTGCGCCACCTGGCTGTAGATCGGCAGCGCGACGAACAGGGTGACCAGGACCAGGATCGCGGTGGCCAGCGGGGCCAGCGCGCCCGCGGCGAGGAAGGCGATGCCGGGCTGGTAGCCGAGCGTCGAGAAGTAGTCGACGCCCGTCAGGCACATCACCTTCCACCAGGGGTACTGGTGCAGGTGATGGACCCCGCTGCGGCCGCTGCTGGGGGAGCGCGCGTGGAGCCCCTCCATCAGCCAGCCGCTGAAGCTCTTGTCCTCCCCGGGCAGCGGTTCCGGGTCGGAAGGGGGCTCCGGCCGCGGCGGGATCGGCGACGACGGAGGCTCGGGTTCGGTCACGGGACGTGCGCCGGCCGAGCCGGCGCACGGGCGAGGAGCCTAGCACCCCCGGGCGGAGCCGGGCCAATCCCCCGCCCGGGGGCCGGCGTTCACGACTTCTTCGGTTCGCGGTCCAGCTCGCTCTCGACCTCGACCTCGTTGGTGACGCCGAAGCTGAGCGCGCTCTGGCGGGCGATGTGCCCGAGCAGCACCTGCTCGACGCGGGAGGCGACGACGCCGGCCAGCGTCACGCGGCCGTTCTCGACCACGATCCGGATCGGCGGGTCGGCGCGGTGGGCGTACTGAACGAAGCGCGGGTCGCCGTAGATGGCTCGCGCCAGCCGGAAGCGGATCTCGTCGTCGAAGATCGACATCGGCTGCACGCGGATCTCGTTGATCACGGCCTTCACGCCGGGGACTTTCGCCACCCGCTTCTCCAGGGCCTGGCTGCGGTACGGCATCTGCACCGAGCCGCGCAGAAGCACGACGCCGTCCTGCACCCCGTAGAGGATGTTGTCGAAGATCGTCAGCCCCGCGTAGCCGAGGATCGCGCGCTGCGCGTCCTTCGCCAGCGCGGCGTCGGTGCGGGTCTCGACCTGCGCCCCGGCCGACAGCGCTGCGCACAGTCCCAGTGCCACGAGCGTCACTCCACGTCCCACCCCGGTCGCCATCTCCTGAACCCTCCTGCCGGGCCAGGGCCCGACGCAGGGGAACGGGAGCAACCGCGTTGCCAGCCGGCTCGACTGGGCGGAAACCGTCGTGGTTCAGGCGCTTGGGCGGAAGCCTCGCCCGCGAGCCCCGCGCCGGCGGGTGTCCGCTTCGTCCCCGGGCGGCGACGTCGCTGCCCGCCGCGGGAGACGCGGGTCACGCGAGTCGTGACAGGTCTTGACGGGCGTCAGTTCGCCGGCGGCGTGCGTCCCCACTTGCCGGAGCCCATCCAGCGCAGCCGGAAACGGCAGACCGGCCGGCCGTGGCACTGGCAGTCGATTTCTTCGACGATGCCGGGGACCCGGGTCAGGTACTCGATGACGCCGCGGAAGTAGCCGACGCTGGAGCGGCAGAACACGTCGTCGGGCTTCGCGTAGCCCGCGAACGAGAGTTCGCCTTCCGTGAAGCCCGTGCGCCGATACGCGGCGGTGCCGAAGTCGTGGAAGCGCGAGTGGTCCTCGGCGACGCGGGCGAAGAACCCGTGGGGATTGACGAGCGTCGCGTGCTCCCCCAGCCACTCGGTGCGGTGCCGGGCCGACGCCGCGCCGAGCGTCTCGTAGGCGGCCGGATCGCCGCCGTAGAGGCGCTCGCAGATCAGGCGGTCGAACCGCATCAGCGTCGCGAACGGGTACCACGCCTCGCGGTCGACGCCGCGCAGCGCCTCGCGATCGGCAGGCGGCAAGTCGGCCAGCAGGGCCTGCAGCGCGTCGCCGCCGTGGGCCTGGCGCAGGAACTCCACGCGTGCGGTGAAGATCTGGCCGCGGATGCGGGGCTCGGTCGCGGTCGCCGTGACGCCGTCGTCCAATACGCTCGGGCCTCCCGAGGGATTTCCGGCGAGTATACCCACCTCCTTGCAGCCCTCGTGCGGCCCCGTGTACGGTAGCGCGTGATGAACCTCACATCGCGCCATGCCCTCGTCACCGGCGGCGGCCGCGGCATCGGCCGCGCGGTCGCGCTCGACCTCGCGCGGGCCGGCGCGGCCGTCACCGTCACGGCCCGCACCCGGGCCGAGATCGACGCCGTCGCCGCGGAGATCCGCGCGGCCGGCGGGCGGGCCGCGGCCGTCGCGCTCGACGTGTCGCAGGCGGACGCGGTGGCCCGCGCCTTCGCCGAGGCCCGCGCCGCGCTGGGCGCGGTCGACGTGCTGGTCAACGCCGCGGGAGTCGCGCCTTCGGCACCGCTGGTGAGGACCGACGAAGCGGCCTGGCGGGCGGCGATCGAGACCAACCTCTCGGGCGCCTTCTACTGCATGCGCGAGGCGCTGCCGGAGATGAGCGCCGGCGGCTGGGGCCGCGTCGTCAACGTCGCCTCGATCGCGGGCAAGACCGGCTCGCCCTACATCGCCGCCTACGCCGCCTCCAAGCACGGGGTGCTGGGCTTGACCCGGGTGGCGGCGCTGGAGCACGCGAAGCAGGGCGTCACCGTCAACGCGGTGTGCCCCGGCTACGTCGACACCCCGATGACCGACGTGTCGATCGCCCGCGTCGTCGCGAAGACCGGGCGGCCCGCGGAGGAGGTCCGCCGCCGGATCGAGGAGATGAGCCCGCAGGGGCGGCTCTACACGTCGGAAGAGGTCTCGGCGCTCGTGCTCTTCCTGTGCTCGGACGCGGCCCGCGGCATCAACGGCCAGGCGCTGTCTGTCGACGGCGGCACGGTGCTCGCGTGACGCTGCGCCCCGTCAACCCCGAGGTGCTGGGCCCGCCCCGCGGCTACAACAACGGCCTGCGTGGCCGCGGAGAACTGCTGTTCGTCGCCGGCCAGGTCGGCTGGGGCCCCGACCAGCGGCTCGTCTCCGCGGACTTCGCGACCCAGTTCGTGCGCGCCCTCGACAACGTGCTGGCGGTGGTGCACGAGGCGGGCGGCAGCCCGCAGGACATCGCGCGGATGACCGTGTACGTGACCGACAAGCCCGCCTACGTCGCCGCCCGCAAGGCGATCGGCGCGGCCTGGCGCGAGCGCTTCGGCCGCCACTACCCGGCCATGGCGCTGGTCGAGGTGAAGGCGCTGCTCGAGGATGGCGCGCTGTGCGAGATCGAGGCCACGGCACTGCTGCCGGAGGCTGGCGCGTGACGCCCGCCTCCTTCCTCTACGAGGAGCGCGACGGCGTCGCCCGCATCACGCTGAACCGCCCGCAGGCGATGAACGCGCTGACGTTCGAGGTCTACCGCGAGCTGACCGACACGTTCCGGGCGCTCGCGGCACGGGAGGACCTGCGCTGCGCGGTGATCACCGGCAGCGGCCGCGCGTTCTGCACCGGCGGCGACGTCAAGGACATCATCGGCCCGCTGCTGGCCCGCGACCGGGCCTCGCTGCACGCGTTCACGACGCTGACCTGCGACCTGGTGCGGGCGATGCGCGCGCTTCCCTTCCCCATCGTCGCTTCGCTCAACGGCACCGTCGCCGGCGCCGGCGCGATGATCGCGATCGCCTCCGACTTCCGGGTCGCCGCCGACACCGCGAAGATCGCGTTCCTGTTCGTGAAGGTCGGCCTGGCCGGCGCCGACATGGGCGCCGCCTGGCTGCTCCCGCGTCTCGTGGGGCTGTCGCGGGCCACGGAACTGCTCATGCTCGGCGACTTCGTGGACGCGGCGGAGGCCCACCGCATCGGCCTCTACCACCGCGTGTGCCCGCACGAGCGGCTGGCGGCGGAGACCGACGCGCTGGTCGCGCGGCTGGTCGGCGGCCCCGCCGCCGGCCTGTCCGCCACCAAGGACGCGCTGGAGCGCGAGGCCGACATGACGCTCGAGGAGGCGCTGCGCCACGAGGCCCACGTGCAGGCCGAGCTGATGCCGCGCGACGACTTCGCCGAGGGCCACCGCGCGTTCGTCGAGAAACGCGCGCCGCGCTTCACGTCGCCGCGCGGCGAGCGCCCGTGAGGTCCCGGCTGCCGTTCGGCGACCCGGGCCCCTACCTCGAGGAGCGCCATCGCGAGCTGCAGGAGCGCGTCTTCGAGGTCGCCCGCGCCCACTTCGAGGGCGACGAGGAGGAGGACGAGGCGGCCGCGACGCTCGGCGCCGTGCGCGCGCTGGCCCGCGAGGGGCTGCTCGCCTCCACCGTACCGGCGCCGTTCGGCGCGCTCGACCTGCGCTCGCTGGTCGTGACGCGCGAGGCGATCGCCTACTTCTCGGGCCTCGCCGACAGCGCCTTCGCGATCCAGGGGCTCGGCTCCCACCCGGTCGCCCTGGGCGGGTCCGACTCACAGAAGAAGGCGCTGCTGCCCGAGGTCGCCACCGGCGAGGCGGTGCCCGCCTTCGCGGTCACCGAGCCCGAGGCCGGCTCCGACCTCGCCTCGGTCCGCACCCAGGCGACCCGGGTCGGCGACGGCTGGCGGCTGGACGGCCTCAAGACCTACATCTCGAACGCCGGCATCGCGACCTTCTACACGGTGCTCGCGCGCAGCGCGCCGGACTCCCCGAAGGGCCTGTCGATGTTCCTGGTCGACGGCCAGGCGCCGGGCCTGTCGGTGCGCCCGCTGCAGCCGATGGCCCCCCACCCGCTCGGCGAGGTGCGCTTCGAGGGCGTGCCGGCGCAGTTGATCGGGGCCGAGGGGCGGGGGCTCGCGCTCGCGCTGCAGACGCTCGACACGTTCCGGCCGACGGTCGGAGCGGCCGCCTGCGGCATGGCCCAGAGGGCCATGGACGAGGCCGTCGAGCACGTGCGGCACCGCCGCCAGTTCGGCCAGCCGCTCGCCGACTTCCAGGCCGTGCAGATGCACCTGGCCGACATGGAGCACGACGTGTGCGCCTCGCGCCTGCTGGTGCTGCACGCGGCCTTTACCCGCGACCGCGGAGCGTCGAGAATCACCCGCGAGGGTGCCCTCGCCAAGCTGTCCGCCACCGAGGCCGCGCAGCGCGTGATCGACCGCGCGCTGCAGCTCCACGGCGGCGCCGGCGTGATGCGCGGCGCGGCCGTCGAGCGGCTGTACCGCGAGGTGCGCGCGCTGCGCATCTACGAGGGCGCCACCGACGTCCAGAAACTCGTGATCGCCCGCCAGATCCTGGAGACCAAGCCTTGACCGAACTGAACCGCGCCGAGGAGATGACCCCCGAGTACCGGGCGACCATCCTCCAGTTGATGGAGAGCCAGGCCTACCGCGAGCTGGCGGCGGCCCACATGTTCGGCTACGGCCTGCGCTTCGTCCCCGAGAAGTGGCTGCGCTTCATGGTGTGGCACATCAAGGAGGAGACCGACCACTACGAGGCGGTCGCGAAGATGTACCGCGAGTTCACCGGCGAGAGCGTCGAGCCCGTGGTGCAGAAGCGGCTGGCCGGCAAGCCGGTCCCCTTCGCCGAGAGCTGGTTCGAGCTGGCGATGGCCCAGTTCCTCTACGACCGCGGCGGCTTCTGGCAGCTCAAGGAGTACGACGAGTGCTCCTTCGTGCCCTACCGCGGCGTGATCCAGAAGATCGTCAAGGAGGAAGCGGGCCACCAGGGCCTCGGCGAGAAGATCGTCGTCGAGATGTGCCAGGCGGGCGGCCACGACGACGTCAAGCAGGAGCTGTTCGAGAAGTGGCTGCGCATCGGGCTGCTCTCGTTCGGCCGCCCCCACACCCCCGGCAACCGCTTCGCGATCGAGAACGGCATCAAGAAGCGCGACTCGGGCGAGTGCATGCAGGACTTCGTCAACGACATCAAGCCGGCGGTGACTGCCTCCGGCCTGCGCTTCCCCGAGCCGAAGGCGCTGGCCATGGAGCTGCCAGCCGGGCTGGACTGGAGCCTCTGATGGGCCGCATCGTCGACCTGCTGACCGCCGTCGCCGAAGAAGCCGAGGAGGGCGGCGACGGCCTCGTGCTCGGGATCGAGGCCTCCGAGCGCCTGCTCGAGGAGTGGAAGGAGGAGGACCTGCAGGACGCGCTGGGCCTCGTCCACGACACGCTGCTGCAGGGCGAGCTGGTCGACGCGACCGACTCGCTGTCGGCCCGCCTCGTCGAGGCGCTGGGCGCGCACGGGACCCCCGAGGCCTACGCCGCCGCCGAGAAGGACGGCCTGCGCCTGCCGCTCGACGTGGTGGCCCAGCTCGTGCGGCGAGTCGCGCGCGTCGAGGAGGTGCTCGGCCTGTACCGCGACGAAGGCGGCCCCGACCGCGAGGGTTTCGACGCGCTGCGCGAGCGGCTGATGAACCGCGGCATCGAGAAGGAGATGGACGAGTCCTGAGCCGCGAGCAGGCCCTCCTCTTCCAACCGTTCCCGCTCGGCCGCGGCGGCGTCGTCCTCCCCAACCGCATCTGGCTTCCCGCCATGGTGACGTGGCGCGGGACGGACGACGGCTTCGTCACCGACTCCGTGCGCGAGATCTACGTCCGCTACGCGCGCGGCGGCGCCGGCATGATCGTGCTCGAGGCGACCGGCGTGCGCGACATCGCCTCCGGGCCGCTGCTGCGGCTGTCCCACGACCGCTTCGTGCCCGGCCTGCGCGACCTGGTCGCGGAGATGAGGCGGCATACGGCGGCCGCCGTGGTGCCGCAGATCATCGACTTCCTGAAGATCGCGTCGCGCAAGCCGACCCGCGCGTACCTCGAGGGCATGGTCGCCCGCAAGCGGCTGCCGGAGGCGGTGCTGGCGCTCTCCGACGCCGAGTTCGAGGCGCAGCACGAGGCGTGGCTCGCGTCGCCGCGCGACCGCCGCGACTTCCTGCACGGCTACCGGCAGACGATCGCCGACCTGTCGCGCGACGAGATTCGCGCCCTGCCCGACCACTTCGCGCTCGCCGCCCGGCGCGCGCAGCAGGCGGGCTTCGACGGCGTCGAGCTGCACTTCGCCCACGCCTACACGCTGGCGTCGTTCCTGTCGGTGACCAACCCGCGCGACGACGAGTACGGCGGCGGGTCGCTCGAGAACCGGCTGCGCCTGCCGCTCGAGGTGGTCGAGGCCGTGCGCGACGCGACCGGCGCCGGCTTCGCCGTGGGCTGCCGCTTCCTGGGCAGCGAGGACATCCTGAACCCCGACGGCTCGATCGGCGGCAACACGCTCGACGACGCGCGGGCGATCGCGGTCGCGCTGGCGCGGGCGGGTCTCGACTTCCTCTCCGTCTCGCGCGGCGGCAAGTTCGACGACGCGAAGCAGCCGAAGGTCGGCGAGACCGCCTACCCGTACACGGGCCACTCGGGCCACGCCTGCATCCCGCGCGACAAGAAGACGCCGCCGCTGGTCAACGCCTTCCTCGCCCGGGGCGTGCGCGAGGCGGTGCGCGCGGCGGGCTTCGCGACCCCGGTCGTGGCGGCGGGCAAGATCTCGACCTTCGAGCAGGCCGAAGGCCTGCTGCAGCGCGGTGACGCCGATCTGGCCGGCATGGCCCGGGCGCTGCTCGCCGACCCGGACCTGCCGCGCAAGTGGCGAGCGGGCCACGACGCCGAGGTCCGCACCTGCGTGTTCTGCCCGTTCTGCGAGGAGGAGGACCACCGTCACCGGGTGGTCACCTGCACGCTGTGGCCGAAGGGCCCCGACGGCCCCCGCCACCGGCTGACGCCGGCGGTGTGGAGCGGCGGCGGCGCGGCTTAACCCTTCAGGACCGTCTCGAACTTCTCGCGCAGTTCGTGCGGAAGCGGCATCGGGCGGAAGGTCTTCATGTCGACCACCACCGCCACGTTGCGGGCGCGGAACACCGGGCGCCCTGCCACCGAGCCCTCGTAGTGGACGATCACCGAGGTCCGCCCCAGCTTCTCGATCGAGACGTCGATGTCGATCCAGTCGCCGTAGCGGGCGGGCGAGAGGAACTCCATCTCCACCTTCTTCGTCGGGAAGCCGACCCCGTCGCGGAACACCTCGGGGTACGGCCTCCCCACGTGGGCGGTGAAGAAGTCCTCGAACGCCTCGTGCAGGAAGTTGACGAGCTGCGGGTAGTAGGCGATGCCCGCCGCGTCGATGTCGCCGAAGCGGACGAGCAGCCGGGTGCGGAAGGGCCGGCTCACGCCTTGCTGCCGAGGTGCTCCATCACGCAGACCTGCAGGATCTCGGCGAGCACGTCGAACTGCTTCTTGCCGTCGTCCTCGGAAGCCGCGGTCGGGTCGCCGAAGTAGGCGTCTTCGCCGCCCGCCTCGACGAAGGTCTTCGCGCCCTTCTTGATCGCCGGCATCAGGCCGTCCATCGGGGCCAGGCTGATGCGCTCGCGCTCGCGGATCAAGCCGGGCGCCGCCACCATCATCAGCGAGGTCTCCCACGCGCCGGCGTGGTCGCCCGCCTTGAAGGCCGCGTCGAGCTTGTCGGCCCAGCGCTTGCGGGTGAGGTCGACGGCGCAGACGGAAGCGCCGGCCTTCGTCGCGTCTTCGACCGCCTTCTTCACGCACTCGACGTTGGTCGGCTCGAGGTGGATGTTGACGAACGCCACCGCCCGGAAGCGCTTCGAGGCGTAGACCGCCAGGTCGCGCAGCACCGCGACGGAGGTCTCGGCCGACACGGACAGGGTGCCCGCGAAGTCGGCGCTCCAGTCGGCGACGGTGAGGTTGACGGGGGGCAGGATCAGGGCCGAGACGCCGTGTTCCTTGAGCTTCTTCGCGCCTCGCCGCGCCATCTCGACCGCGATCACGGAATCGGTCGACAGCGGCAGGTGCGGTCCATGCGCCTCGGTGGCGCCCACGGGAACGAGGGCCACGGGGCGGTCCTTCATCGCCTCGTCGACCTCGGTCCAGGTCATCTCGCTCAGCAGGATGTTGTCGGCCATGTCCCTGGCGGGAGCTTGGGCTCCCGTCGCTCCTTTCCAGTCAACTGGTTGTTGGGATTCGCAGGCGGTCGCCTGCAGTGAGTTCGCTCGTTCGACTCTTATACCCGATCGCGGGGTCCGCCGCCACCCTCTTCGGCCGGGGCGAGCCGGGCGTAGCCGCTGGCGTGATACAAGAGCGGGGCTCCGGGGGCGCTCTCCGCGCCCAGGACCTCGCCGACGTAGATCACGTGGTCGCCCGCTTCGTGGGCCGCCGCCACCCGGCATTCGAGGCGGGCCAGCGCTCCCGGCACCAGCAGCGTGCCGTGCGGCCCCTCGTCCAGGAGGACCCCCTCGAAGCGCTCGGGGCCGCGCGCGGCGAAGCGGCGCGAGACCTCGGCCTGTCCTTCCGCCAGCACGCTGACGCCGAAGCGGCCGGACTCGACGAAGCCGGCGTGGGCCTCGGAACGGCTGCCGACGCAGACGAGCACCATCGGGGGCTCGAGGCTGACCGAGCAGAAGGCGTTGGCGGTGAGCCCGAGCCGGCGCCCGTCGGCGGCGCGGGTCAGCACCACCGTCACTCCGGTCGCGAACTGGCCCAGGGCCCGACGGAACGCCGCGGCATCGACGCTCATCGCGGCGATTCTATGCCCCACCCGCGGCGAGCACCGCGCGGGCCGTCTCGACGCCGGAGCCGAGCGCGGTGCCCGTCGAGACGATCGAGGGGAACGTGCGGTAGTTGCCGGCGAACCACAGGTTTCCGTGGACGGGGCTGCGCGGCGGTGGGTTCCGGTACCCCTTGATCAGCACGGGCGAGTACATCGCCACCCGAGCCACGTTCCACCACTTCGCCTCCAGCGGAAAGCCGAAGATGGCGGCGAAGTCCTCGCGGTAGCGCGCGATCAGCTCCTCGTCGGAGAGCGCGAACAGCGGCCGGTGGCGGCCGTTCAGGTGGGTGACGAAGTTGATCGCCCGCTCCCCCGCCGGCCCCAGCGTCGGGTTCAGGCTGGTCAGGTCGAACACGCCGCACGCCGCGCGGTCGAGCGTCGGCAGGTTCATCCAGTAGAACGCGCGGCCGAGGTCCTGCCGCGTCGAGCAGATCACCGACAGCAGCGCGCTGTAGCGCACGCCCGAGAGCGCCTCGGCCTCGTCCGGCAACAGCCGCGTCAGCACCTCCGTCGGGATCGTGCTGACGAACAGGTCGGCCGCCAGGCGCTGGCCGTCGGCGGTGTGAGCGGCGACCACGCGGCCGCCCTGCGCCTCCAGCCGCGACAGCTCCGCCGGCGCCACCACCCGCACCCCCGCCTCGCGCACCAGCCGCTCGACGCCCCGGCACAGCACCTGGGTCCAGTTGGCGCCGGGGATGTAGCCGAACGCCGACGAGCCCTCGCGGAAGTGCAGCCGCGCGCCCAGCCAGGCCCCGCTCACCTCCTCGCACGAGAGCTCGAACTTCAGCCGGGTCAGCGGCTCGAAGATCGCCGCCCGCACCCCGGGGCCCGCCCAGCCGTCGATCAGCTCGCGCGCGCTGCGCTCGTTCCAGTCGCTCCAGTCCGACTTGAAGAACGCCCGCAGCATCAGCCGCGCGAAGCGCAGCTTGTCCGAGAGCGCCATCGGAAAGCGCAGGAAGTCGACCGGGTGGCCGAGGTCGTAGAGGCCCTCGCGGACCCGGAACAGCATCTTGACCCGCCGCCAGCGCACGCTCGGCAGCGCGCCGATGCGGTCGAGGAACTCGAGCAGCACCCGGTCGCGGCCGAGGATGTGGTGGTAGCCGAGCGGGTAGACGTGGCCCTCGCGCGTGAAGCTGCCGGCGAGGCCGCCCAGCTCGGCCGACTTCTCGACGAGCGTGACCTCGACGCCGGAGCGTGCCAGCTCCCAGGCGGCCGCCAGGCCGGACAGCCCGCCGCCGAGCACGACCGCGCTGCGCGGAGAGCTCAAGCCGGCCCGAGCCCCTTCCACTGCGGCCCGTACACCGGGTGCCGCCGCGCCACGTCCCAGCAGCGCCGCGCCTCGAACGCGGTCCAGATCCGGTAGTAGTTCTTCGCCCCCCACAGGCACACGTCGAAGATCGGGGTGTTGAAGAACAGCTTCTTCAGCGCCGACTTGCGCAGCACCGTCTCCACCACCGAGACCGCGTTGTGCTTCGCCGGCCGGAACTTCACCCGCGCCGCCTCGACGCCCATCCCCCGCACCTCGATCGCCGCCGGGTCGTTCGTCCCCAGCCCGCGCGCCGCGCAGGTGGCCAGGTGCCGCACCGTGCCGGGGTCGATCCCCATCACCAGCGCCTGCACCGTGTCGAGCGCCACCGGGTCGGCCGATGCCAGCACCCGGTCCGCCACCTTCGGGAAGCCGGACTTGGGGCCGTTGCCCTCCAGACCGATGGTGCCGTCCATGATCGCGAACCGCGGCCGGCACACCGAGTTGATGTCCGCCAGCGCGTCGTCGAGCACCAGGTGGTACTCGTGCCGCATCTTCGACAGGCAGCCCCACTGGTTCTTCAGCGAGCCGGTGATCACCGTCTTGGCGTGCGTCTTCATCACCGGCAGCGTGACCAGCACCGCCTCCTGCAGGATCTTCGGGATCTCGATCCGCTGGAGGACCGCGTTGTCGGGGCGGTCGACCCAGACCATCTCCCCCGCGCTCATGTTGACCCACTCGACCCCGGTCCGCCGCACCACCTCGGCGTGGCCGCTGCGCACGTAGGCCGCCTCGATGTCCTCCAGCACCTGGTCGGACTCGACCACCGAGATGCGCCCGACGTGGGGCCGGATCGCCTCGATCACCGCCTCCAGGAACAGGGGCGACGTGATCGAGCCGGGGATCAGCAGGTCCCAGCCCAGGTTGACCTTGAGCGCCACGTGGGCGCCCTTCGGCACGGCCTGCTCGAACCCGGACGCCGCCAGCGCGCGGCGCACGGCGGCGAGGACGTCATCGGTGACCGGCTCGAGGGCGACGACGGACGGCGAGGGCACGCGGCGGAACCTCCCTTGGGAAAGGCGGGGCGGAATGTTCCCCGAAATCGCGCTCCGCGTCCAAAAAACCCCGGGAACCTCCCGCGGACCTCACACGTTGTGACGGGTGACACGAGGAGCCGCCATGTTCGATGAGGTCGAAAAGCCCTTCCGCCGCCGCCGCCCGCTGCTGATCGTCGTCCTGGCCGTCGTGCTCGGCCTCGGCGGCGTCGGCATCCTGCGCCAGTCTGGCGGCGTCTCTGAGGCCCAGGCCGCGACCGCCGCCCCCACGGAGAAGGCGAAGGACGAAAAGGACAAGAAGGAAGCGGCGCTGGTCGCGCTCGCGCCCGTCGAAGTCGGCCCCGTCTCGGCCTACCTCGTGGCCAGCGCCAATCTGGTCGCGGAGGACGAGGTCAAGCTGGTCGCCGAGGCCGAGGGCCGGGTGGTCGAGCTGCTTGCCGAAGAAGGTGCCTTCGTCCAGAAGGGCCAGAAGCTGGTCCAGATCGACCGCGCGGACGCCCAGCTCGCGGTTCAAAAGGCTGAACTCGGCCTGCGCAACGCGTCGCTGAGCTGGGAGCGCAACGAGAAGATGGCGGCCGAGAAGCTGGTCTCGCCGCAGGACGTCGACAAGGCCCGCTACGAGCGCGACGTCGCGAAGCACGCCCTCGACGAGGCCCGCCGCCGGCTCGAGAAGACCGAGGTCCGCGCCCCGTTCGCCGGCAAGGTCACCCTGCGCAGCGTGCAGAACGGCCAGACGGTGAAGCCGGGCGACGCCCTGTTCACGCTCGCCGACTACGACCCGCTGGTGGCGCGCATCTTCCTGCCGGAGCGCGAGGTGCTGGACCTGAAGCCCGGCCAGGAGGCGCAGATGAGCCTCAAGGTCCGCGACGACGTCCGCTTCCGCGGCCGCATCCAGCGCATCAGCCCGGTGGTCGACACCCAGTCGGGCACCGTCAAGGTGACGGTCGAGGCCGTGCAGCCCCCCGCCAGCGTGCGTCCCGGCGCGTTCGTGACGGTCGGCCTGGTGCGCGAGACGCGCCCCCAGGCACTGCTGGTGCCCAAGCCCGCGGTGATCCGCGAGCTGTCCGAGGCCTTCGTGTTCGTCGCCGATGGCGACAAGGCGAAGAAGAAGGCCGTGCAGACCGGCCTCGAAGAAGGCGACAAGGTCGAGATCACCGGCGGCCTGGCGAAAGGCGAGCGGGTGATCACCTCCGGCCAGGGCGCGCTGAAGGACGGCGCCCCGATCCGGGTCGCCAAGAGCTAAGCGACTTCGCCCGCCCGCGGTCCTCGCGGGCGGGCCACTTCGACAGACAGTTCGTTCGGTCGGGGCGCCCCGGTGGCGCCTCTGTGGGAGGAGTCTTGCTGCGTTCCGCCATCGAGTTCAGCGTCAAGCGGCCGGTCACGGTCTCGATGCTCACGCTGGCCGTCGTGCTGTTCGGCCTGGTGGCGTTCGACCGGCTGCCGATCAACCTGCTGCCCGAGCTGTCGTACCCCTCGCTGACCGTCGAGACGCGCTTCCCCGGCGCGGCCCCGGCCGAGGTCGAGACGCTCGTCACCCGCCGCGTCGAGGAGGCGGTCGGCATCCTGGCCGGCGTGCGCCGCATGTCCTCGCGCTCGCGCCCCGGGCTGTCGCAGGTGACGCTCGAGTTCGAGTGGGGCCGCGAGATGGCGCTCGCCTCGCTCGACGTGCGCCAGAAGCTGGACGTGATCACGCTGCCGCGCGAGACCGAGAAGCCGGTCATCCTCCGCTTCGACCCGTCGACCGACCCGATCCAGCGCCTGTACCTGACCGACACCGCCGCCGAAGGCGCGACGGCCGCGCCCGGCACTCCCGAGGCGAAGCGGGCCGAGGCCGCGCTGTTCCGGCTGCGCTACGTCGCCGAGGAGATCCTCAAGAAGGACCTGGAGTCGATCGACGGCGTGGCCGCGGTCAAGGTCAACGGCGGCCTCGAGGAGGAGATCCAGGTCCGCCTCGACGAGGGCCAGTTGACGCTGCTCGGCCTGACCGCCCAGCAGGTGAAGGACGTGCTCGCACGCGAGAACGTCAACCTCGCCGGCGGCTCGCTCTACGAGCAGGAGGCGCGCTACCTGGTGCGCGCCAACAACGAGTTCCTGGCGCTGGGCGACATCGAGGCCACGATCGTCGCCGAGCGCGACGGCCGCCCCGTGCGGCTGCGCGACGTGGCGATCGTCGAGCGCACCCACAAGCGCCGCGAGGTGGTCACCCGCTTCGCGGGCCGCGAGGCGGTCGAGCTGGACCTCTACAAGGAAGGCGACGCCAACACCGTCAACGTGGCGCGGGCGACGCGGGCCCGGATGGAAGCCCTGAAGAAGGAGCTGCCGGCGGGCGTCGCGCTCGGCTACGGCACCGACCAGTCCCGCTTCATCGAGAGCGCGATCGACGGCGTGATGGGCAACGCGATCGCCGGCGGCGCGCTGGCCATGATCATCCTGCTCCTGTTCCTCAAGGACCTCCGCAGCACGCTGATCGTCGGCCTGTGCATCCCGGTCTCGATCGTGGCGACCTTCTTCATGATGTACCGGATGGGCGTGACGCTGAACGTGATCTCGCTCGGCGGGCTGGCGCTCGGGGTCGGCAACCTGGTCGACAACGCGATCGTCGTGCTGGAGGCGATCGTCGCCCGCCGCGAGCGCGGCGAGTCGCTGGTGCCTTCGGTGCTGCGCGGCGCTGGCGAGGTCGCGGGCGCCGTCGTGGCTTCCACGCTGACCACCGTCGCGGTGTTCCTGCCCGTGGTCTTCGTCGAGGGCTTCGCGGCCCAGCTCTTCCGCGATCAGGCCCTCACCGTGTCGTTCTCGCAGGTCGCTTCGCTGGCCGTGGCGCTGACCCTGATCCCGATGGTCTCGGCCCGCGGCGTCCGCCGGGCGCTCGCCACCGAGGCGTCGGCCCCCGCGGGAGCGCCGCTCAGCCGCCTCGGCCGGGCCCGTCAGGCCGTGCTGGTGGCGGCCCCGGGCTTCCTGCTCCGGGCCGGCCGCCGGGCGGTCGCCGCCGCGTTCCGGCTCGCCACCCGCCTGTCGGCGCCGGTGGCCCGTGCGTTCGATTCGGTGCTCGGCCGCGTGCTGGTCGGCTATCCGCGGCTGCTCGCCGCCGCCCTCGACCGGCCCCGTCGCGTGGTGGCGGTCTCCGCGGCGTTGTTCGCGCTGGCGGTCCTCGGCGCCACCCGGCTCGACGTGGACCTGATCCCGAGCTTCGCCCAGGGCGAGTTCCGCTACCTCGTGGAGCTGCCCGAGGGCACGCCGCTGCACCAGACCGACCGCGCCCTGTTCCCCGCGCAGCAGGCGCTGGCCGGCGACGAGGCGATCGAGTCGTACGCGATGCTGGCCGGCGGCGCCGCGTCGCTGAGCTCCACCGGCACCGAAGGCGAGAACGCCGGCCGCCTCGAGGTCCGCATGAAGCCCGGCGCCGGAACGGCCGCCGAGGAGCGGGTCCTGGCGCGGCTGCGCGAGGAGCTCTCGCGCATCCCCGGCGCCCGCGTCACGTTCGAGCGCCCCTCCTCCTTCTCGTTCCGCACGCCGATCGAGGTGGAGGTCTACGGCGAGGACCTGGACGCCGTGCGGGTCGCGGCCGCGAACCTGCGCGAGCGACTGGCCGCGCTGCCCGGTCTCGTCGACGTGCGCTCCTCGGCCGAGCTGGGCAGCCCCGAGCTCCACGTCCGCTTCGACCGCGACGCGCTGGCCCGGCTCGGCCTCGACCTCGGCCAGGTCGCCTCGGTCGTGCGCCAGAAGGTGCGCGGCGAGGTGGCCACCCGCATGACCCAGGGCGACCGCGAGATCGACGTGCTGGTGCGGGCGTCCGAGCGCCAGGAGGTGACGGCCGACGAGGTGGCGCGAGTGATCGTCGCCCAGCGCGAGGGCACGCCCGTGTACCTGTCCTCGGTCGCGACCGTCGAGCGCGCGGTCGGCCCCGCCGAGATCCGGCGCATCTCCCAGCGCCGCGCCGCGGTCGTCTCCGCCAACCTCACGGGGCGCAGCCTCGGCGCAGCGGCGGCCGACGTGCGCAGCGTCCTGCGCGAGGCGCCGCTGCCGCCTTCGGTCGTCGCCTCGCTGTCCGGCCAGGAGGAGGAGCGCGAGCGCTCGTTCGCCTCGCTGATGCTGGCGCTGGGCCTGGCCCTGTTCCTCGTCTACCTGGTGATGGCCGCGCAGTTCGAGTCGCTGCTGCACCCGTTCGTGGTGTTCGGGTCGGTGCCGCTGGCCGCCGTCGGCGTGGTCGCGACCCTGCTCCTGCTGCAGCAGACCGTGACCGTCGTGGTCATGATCGGCGTGGTCGTGCTCGGCGGCATCGTCGTCAACAACGCGATCGTGCTGATCGACGCTGTCAAGCAGCTCCGCGAGGAGGGCCACGCCGTGCGCGACGCGCTGCTGCTGGCCGGCCAGCGCCGGCTGCGCCCGATCCTGATGACGACCGCCACCACCGTGCTCGGCCTGATTCCGATGGCGCTGGGTCTCGGCGAAGGCGCAGAGCTGCAGGCGCCGCTCGCCATCACGGTGATCGCCGGGCTCAGCTTCTCCACGTTGCTGACACTGGTCGTGATCCCCTCGGCCTACATGTTGCTGGACCACGGGCGGACGGCGCCGGGAGTGAATCCCGTCGCCGTGCCCTCGGGGGCTACGTCGCAAACGGAGCTCCTCCGCCCCCGAACCCCCGGTCCGGCTGTCCCCGATGGAGACGCCGCGACGGGCGAAGGACGCGAGGTCCTGGCATGAACCTCCCGGCCCTCGCCGTGCGCCGCCCGGTCACCAGCTTCATGCTGCTGGTGTCCGTGGTCGTGATCGGCGCGATGGGCGCGCTGCGCCTGCCGCTCGCCTACCTGCCGACGCTGGACGCCCCGTTCGTCGCCGTGGTGGTCCCCTACCCCAACTCCTCCCCGGCCGAGATCGAGCGCCAGATCGCGCGCCCGCTGGAGGAGGTGTTCGCCACCCTGCCCGACGTCAAGCGGATGCGCTCGAACTCCGACGCCGACCGCTGCCAGGTCGTGCTCGAGTTCCAGTGGGGCCTCGAGCTCGACGTGATCCGGATGCTGGTGCGCGAGAAGCTGGACCAGGCGCGGGCGCAACTGCCGGCGGACGTCGCCGACGTCCAGGTCTTCTCCTTCAACACCGCCGACATCCCGATCGTCCAGGCCCGCATCTCGGCCCCCGGCGTCGACTTCTCGCAGAACTACGAACTGCTCGAGAACCGCATCGCCAACCGCATCCGCCGGCTGCCAGGCGTCGCCCGCGTCGACCTCGGCGGCGTGGAACCGCGCGAGATCTGGATCGACCTGCGGCAGGACGCTCTGCGCGCCCACCGGCTCGACCTGGAGACGCTGGTGCGGCGGCTGCAGAGCGCGAACCTGAGCCTGGCGCTCGGGCCCGTCGAAGACGGGGGACGCCGGCTCGCCGCCCGCGCCACGGGCGCCATCACCACCCTCGACGAAGTACGGGCGCTGGCGGTGAACGCGGCCGGCCTGAAGCTCGCGGACGTCGCCGAGATCCGCTACGAGGAGCCCCCGGTCGAGTTCGGCCGCCGCCTCAACCTGGCCCCCGCCATCGCGCTGGAGGTGTTCAAGGAGTCGACGGCCAACACGGTCGAGGTCGCCGAGGCCGTGATGCGCACCATCAAGGAGGACATCGGCGCCGACCCGCTGCTGCAGGGCGTGAACGTGTTCGTGTGGGAGGACCAGGCCCGCGAGATCCGGTCCGGCCTCGAGGGACTCACCGGCTCCGGCATCGAGGGTGCGTTGCTGGCGGTCGGCGTCCTGTACTTCTTCCTGCGCCGGTGGGACTCGACGCTGGTCGTCTCGGCCGCGATCCCGGTCTCGCTGCTGATGACGACCGGCGTCATGTACTTCGCCGGCGCCAACCTGAACGTGCTGTCGATGATGGGCCTGATGCTCGGCGTCGGCATGCTGGTCGACAACGCGATCGTGGTGCTGGAGTCGATCGACCGCCGCCAGCGGGCGGGCGACGCCCCCGCCGAGGCCGCGCTGCGCGGCGCCCGCGAGGTCTCGATGGCGGTGGTCTGCTCGACGCTGACCAGCGTGATCGTGTTCCTGCCGCTCGTGGTCGGCGCCAAGAACAACATCACGATCATGCTCGGCGAGATCGGCTGGACCATCTCTGTGGCGATGGCGGCCAGCCTCGCCGTGTCGCTCCTGATGATCCCGCTGCTCGGCCGCTACATGCGCCCGCGCGACGCGAAGGAACCGTTCGGACTGCGCTGGCTCGAGGCCCGCTACGAGACGGCGCTGCACTGGAGCCTGACCCACCGCAAGTCCTCGGCCGCGATCGTCGTCGTCTCGCTGGTGCTCGGCGTGCTGCCGCTGGCCGCCGGCCTCGTGGAGTCGAGCACCTTCGCCGGCTCGGTCAACCGCCGGCTGGTGATGGACTACGAGTTCGCCGACTTCACCTACCAGGCGGACGTCGAGAAGGTGGTGGCGGCGACCGAGCGCTTCCTGCTCGAGCGCAAGGACGAGTTCCGCACCCGCGACGTCTACTCGTTCTACGGCGACAACCAGGCGACCACCGCGCTGGTGCTCGCCGTCGAGGACCTGCCCGACGAGGAGATGAAGGCGCTGCGCAAGAAGATCCGCGACCAGGTGCCGCAGCACCCGGGCGTCAAGCTGCGCTTCCAGGACGACGAGGACTCGAACGGGGGCTCGGGGACGACCTTCGCGGTGCGCCTGTACGGCAACGACCCGCAGGCCCTCGAGCAGTGGGCCGAGAAGGCCGTCGCCGCGCTGTCGGGGATCGAGCACGTCGCCGACGTCACCAGTTCCTCGCGCGACGCCGCGATGGAGGTGCAGGCCCGGCTCGACCCCGACAAGGCGCGGCGACTCGGCCTCGACCCGCGGCGGATGGCCGACCTGCTGGGCTTCACGCTGGGCGGAACCCGGCTCGCCCGCATCGCCGGCCCCGAGCGCGAGATCGACGTCAACCTCGCGCTGCGCATGGCCGATCGCGAGGACCTCTCCGACCTGCGGCTGCTGCCGGCCGCGACCACGCCCGAGGGCCGCGTGGTCACGCTGGGCGAGGTGGCGAGCTTCGAGATGGTCCGCAAGCCGCGGGCGATCGACCGCGAGAACCGGACCGCGCGGGTGATGGTCAGCGGCTCGTACGACGGCAAGAGCTTCGGCAACGAGGGCCGCCCCAAGGTCAAGGAAGCGATGGACGCGCTGGGCCTGCCGCCGGGCGTTTCGTGGTCCTTCGGCCGCCGCATCGAGCAGCAGGACGAAGACGGCAAGCAGATGCTGCTCAACTTCCTGCTGGCCCTGGCCCTCGTCTACGTGATCATGGCCTCGCTGTTCGAGTCGCTGCTGCAGCCGTTCGCGATCCTGTTCTCGATCCCGTTCTCGCTGTTCGGCGTGACCTGGCTGCTGGCGGCCACCGGCACGCCCTTCAACCTGATGGCCAACATCGGCCTGCTGATCCTGGTCGGCGTGGTGGTCAACAACGGCATCGTGCTGCTCGACCGCGTCAACCACTACCGCAACGAGGGCCTCGCGCGCGAGGAGGCGATCCGCCGCGCTGGGGCGGACCGGCTGCGCCCGATCCTGATGACGGCGGCGACGACGATCCTCGGCCTGCTGCCGCTGGCCCTCGGCAACGCGGGGCTCGGCGGCTGGGCCTACTACTACCCGCTGGCCCGCACGGTGATGGGCGGCCTCGCCAGCTCGACGGTGCTGACGCTGCTGATCCTGCCGTTCGTCTACTGCGTGCTCGAGGACGTGTCGCTGTGGTGGAGCCGCCTGTGGCGCCTCAGCGCTCCCCGCCCTGCCACTGAACCGGCGAACGAGCCGGCGCAGGCGTAGGCGCTACACCGGCACCGCGAGCCGCGACCGTCGCCTGTTGGGGACGGCGGCGGCCAGGCCGACGACGAAGCCCGCCGTGTCGAGGATCGGGATCGGCAGGCCGGCGACGACGACGACCGGCCCCGGGGCGAGCAGCAGCGCGGCGGCGGCGAACAGCAGGATCCGCTCGAGCGTCGTCAGGCGCGCGAACAGGTAGCCCGCCAGCGCGGCGGCGAACGACACGACGCCGAGCACGGCCACGACCAGCGCTGCGAGGAACGCCCCCGCCGACGGCGCGGCGGCGCCGGGCAGCAGCAGCAGCTCCGGGCGGAACACGAAGATGTAGGGCAGCGAGAAGCCGACCAGCGAGATGCGGAACGCGGCCAGGCTGGTCGCCATGATGTTGGCGCCGGCGATCGAGGCGGCCGTGTAGCCGGCCAGCGCCACCGGCGGCGTCACCATCGACAGCATCCCGAAGTAGAAGATGAACAGGTGGACGGCCAGCGGCTCGGCGCCGAGGTCGCTCAGCACCGGGCCGACCAGGGTCGCCAGCAGCAGGTAGACCACGGCCGACGGCAGGCCCATGCCGAGCACCAGCGACGACACCATCACCGCGGCGAGCGCCAGCGCCAGGTGCTGCTCGGCCAGCGGCAGCAACAGGCCCGGCAGCCGCGTGCCGACTCCCGTCAGCATGACGACGGCGATGATGATGCCGACGCAGGCCGCTGCGGCGACCAGCGGCACGACGTCCTTGCCGGACGAGACGATGGCGTCGCGCAGGCGTGGCCAGTCGAGGCGCGTCGAGCGGTGCACGAAGCTGACGGCGACCATCACCGCCAGCGTCACGCTCACCGCGCGGAACGCCGTGAAGCCGAACGCGAGCAGTCCCATCAGGGTGGCGAGCGAGGTGGCGAACACGATCCCCGCGAACCGCGAAGCTTCACGGCCGCCCCCGTCCTCTTCCACGACCACGGGCGCCAGCGCCAGCCGCCGCGCGTGGAAATGGACGTACATGAACAGCGAGAGATAGAAGAGGATGGCCGGCACGAGCGCCGCGCGGATGATGTCCAGGTAGCTGACCGGCGGCTGGACCAGCTCGATCATCATGTAGGCGCCCGCGCCCATCACCGGCGGCACCAGCGCGCCGCCCGAACTGGCAGCCGCTTCGACCGCCCCGGCCACGGTCGGGCTGAAGCCGGCCTTGCGCATCATCGGGATCGTGAACAGGCCCGTCGTGGCGACGTTCGCCACCGCGCTGCCCGAGACCGACCCCATCAGCCCGCTGCTGATCACCGCGACCTTGGCGGGCCCGCCGGGGGTGCGGCCGAACGTGCGGGCCGCGAAGTCGATGACGAACCGGGTCGCGCCGGTCTGGGCGAGCACGGCGCCGAAGACGACGAACAGGAACACGTACGTGAACATCACCGAGAGCGCGACGCCGAACACGCCCTGGGTGTGCAGGAAGGTCTGGGCGACGATCCGCTCGACCGGGTACCCGCGGTGGGGAAACAGCCAGCCGGGCAGCGACGGGCCCAGCCAGGCGTAGAGCAGGAAGGCGCCGGCCAGCAGCGGCAGCGTGAGGCCGATCGTCCGCCGCGCCGCCTCCAGCACCACCAGCAGGCCCAGGACCGCGATCGCAATGTCCGTCGAGGTCTCGTAGCCAGCGCGGTTGCCGAGCGACCGCCCGTCGAACCAGCTCGCGGCGAAGGCGGGCTCGGTCTGCCAGACGACGTAACCGCAGCTCACGAACGTGGCGAGGATGAGCGCGCCGTCGAGCGCCCGGGTCAGCTTCGACTCGCCGAAGCGAGGCGCCGCCGGCACGTTGAGGAAGCACAACACCAGGCCCAGCAGCGCGAACACGGCGAGCTGCGAGGCCGGCGACAGCCGCGGGTAGTTGACCTCGGCGAGCGTGAAGGCGCACAGCGACGCGCTCAGCGCGAACGTCGCCGCCGCTTTCACCAGCGACGGAGGGGCCATGCGCTCAGTCGCGCCAGATGCCGATTTCGCGGTAGTAGCGAATCGCACCCGGGTGGAACGGCGTGCCGGTGTCGCGGACGACGTTGGCCGGGTTGATGGCGCGGCCCGCCGGGTGCTTCTGCGCCACCTCGGCGCGCTGCTCGTAGAGCAGCTTCGTGACCTTGTAGACCAGTTCCGCATCCTGATCGGCCGCGGTGATCAGGTGCATCGAGCCAACGTCGAGGCCCTCGAAGGCGGTCGTCTGGCCGCGGTAGGTGTCGGCCGGAATCGTCGCCGGGTCGAAGAAGACGTACTCCTTGACCAGCGCGTCCTTCGCCGCCGGGTCGTACGGGACGAACGTGAGGTCCTGCCCGGCCGCGGCCTGGGTGATCGAGGCCGTCGGGATCGCGCCGCCGAGGAACACCGCGGCGGCCGAGCCGTCGGCGAGCATGTCGACCGCGGCGGCCTGCGTCGCGTTGAGCGGCGTGAAGTCGGAGTAGCTCAGGCCGTGCGCACGCAGGATCGGCTGCACGAAGAACTCGAAGCCGGCGCCGGCCGGGCCGATCACCACCCGCTTGCCCCGCAGGTCGGCGATCGTCTCCACGCCCTTGCCCTTCGGGCTGACGAAGAGCGCGACGTTGGGCGCCAGCGTCATCACCGCCTGAACCGGGTAGGCGCGGTCCCAGCCTTCGCCGCCGCGCACCGCGAAGTAGGTGATGGCCGCGTTCGACAGCGCCAGGTCGAGCTGCCCCTGGGTGAGTCGCCGGATGTTCTCCTGCGAGCCGCTGGTCGCCTCCGCGGTGACCTGCCAGCCGAGGCTGGCCGAGTGCGCAGTGATCACCTCGGTGAGCGCGCCGCCGACGACGAAGAAGGCGCCGCCGGGGGGAGCGGTGCCCACGTTCAGGAACGTGCGCTCGGGCCCGGAAGACCCGCCGCAGCCGGCGACCAGGAAGGCGACCGAGAGGCAGAGTCCGCGCAGGGCCAGGTGGACGCGGGTCAACGGCTTGGAGACGGTGGCTTCGAGCATGTGCGGATGCTACCCGGACGCCGCGCGTCGTACATGTCAAAGAGTGCCTTCAGCCCCCGCTCGCGGCTGAAGCCCGGCGCCGGGCTCGCGGGCTGCCCGGCCGCCGCGGCAATCGCAGCGGCGAGACCGCCGACGTCCCCCCAGGGCACGAGGCCCGGGCCCGGGTGCCACTCGCGCACCCCGCCCGAGTCCCAGGCCGCCACGGGAACCCCCAGGCTCAGCGCCTCGAGGCCCGCGATCCCGAACGGCTCCTGCCACCGCGAAGGCATCACCAGTACCCGCGCGCGGCGGTAGACGCCGGCCATCGCCCGGTGCGGGAGCCACCCCGTCACCTCGAAACCGGCGCGCTCCAGTTCCGTCCGCAGGGGCCCGGTTCCCGCGAACACCAGCGGCTGGTCGAGGCTCGCGCTGCGCCAGGCCGCCACCGCGTCGCGAACCCCTTTCGCTTCCACCAGCCGGCCCGCGAACAGGATGCAGGGCGGGCCCGACGGCCTCGCCTCCGGGTCCAGGCCGTGGGGCCAGGGAGGCGTCACGAAGACGTCGTCCGCCGCGAGGCCAGCCGCCACCAGCTCCGCCTTCATGTAGGCGGACAGCACCCCTACCCGGAGCCCTCGCAGGGCGCGCAGGCGGGCGGCAGTCACCTCGTGGACCGCCTCGAAGTAGCCCGCATCGTCGAAGCACGCGGCGCACGCGTCCCGCGAGAGCGCGACCCGGCACGGCGCGCCGTCTCGCGTCCACTTGCCGCGGGACGGGCAGAAGAAGCGGTGGTCCTGGACCGTCACGACCGGGTCCAGCGGCCGCAGCGACTCGAGCAGCTCCGGGTTGACGAGGTTGTGGACGTGGACGACGTCCGGGCGCTCGCGGGAGATGGCCGCCGCGAGTCCGCCGGCGCGCCCCCGCCCCTCGGCCAGCCCGGGCCACAGTCGCAGCGGCGCGGCCGCAGGCGCCACTCCCGTCTCCGCTTCCCCGGCGAAGAGCTTCTGCTCCGTGTCCGCCTCCCGTAGCGACGCGAGGACCGCGGAGAGGTAGGCCGAGGCTCCACCCCGGTCGGTCCAGCGGTCGGCCACGTGGATCAGTCGCATCGGGCATCTGACCCTAGCAAGGCCTTCGCTGTCTGGCACGCAACACGCTGGCATTGATCTTGCGCTAGGCGGGACGAACGGCCGCGCATCGGGCCAGCCTCCCCTCGCGGGCGGCACGCCTTGCGCGGACAGGGCCGACCGCGGCCGGGTCGAAGAGGACCACCGAAAGGATTGCCTTCATGCGCCACTCACTCTTCCTCGCGACGCTGGGCATAGCCCTCGTCGCGGCCGGGGGCACCGCCTCCGCCCAGGCGCCGCCGGCCTGGAGCGCGACGGACTGCCAGGCCTGTCACGAGAAGGCCGCCAGCCCGGCCTTCAACAAGACCGCCCACGCGAAGCTCGACCAGAGCTGCGCGAGCTGCCACCAGAACCTCGCCGAGCACGTCAAGGGCCAGTCGGAGGGTGACGCCAACGCCCCCGTGCCCTCCGTCAAGGCGCTGAAGACCGCCGCCATCAACGACTCCTGCCTGACCTGCCACGAGAAGGGCGGCCAGGCCGGCTGGCGCGGAGGCATCCACGACCGCCGCAACGTCTCCTGCACCTCGTGCCACAGCGTGCACTCCTTCGAGTCGAAGAAGGGGCAGCTCAAGCACGCGCAGGACCCCGAGACCTGCTACTCCTGCCACCAGAACGTGCGCGCCAAGTCGTGGCGCACGTCGCACCACCCGGTGCGCGAGGGCAAGATGCAGTGCTCGAGCTGCCACAACCCGCACGACGGCAGCCGCCCGGGCATGCTCAAGGCCGAGTCGGTCAACGAGCTCTGCTACCAGTGCCACACCGAGAAGCGCGGCCCGTTCCTGTTCGAGCACGCCCCCGTGCGCGAGGACTGCGCCTCGTGCCACGACCCGCACGGCTCGAACCACAAGCGGATGCTCGTGCAGAAGACGCCGAACCTGTGCTGGAACTGCCACTTCACGGGCTCCGGCCACTTCGGCTCCGGCGACAACCTCTCGACCGAGCTGGGCGCGCGGGTCGCGCCGCCGGGGGCGCCCTCGGGCTTCCCCACCGCCAACTCGCGGTTCGTGGAGAAGAGCTGCAAGAACTGCCACACGAACATCCACGGCTCCAACTCGCCTTCGGGCGCCTACTTCGTGAGGTAGCCATGAAGAGAGCACTGACGAGCTTCCTGGCCCTCACCCTCGTCGCGTCTCCCGCTTTCGCCGAGGACAAGCCCGCCGTCGAGAACGGCGGCACGGTCAGCGTCGGCGTGCTGGCGACCGAGAACGTCGACTCCTCGAAGTTCGAGGAGTACCGCGAGATCCCCGAGGGGGTCTTCGTTCCGTACTTCCACCTGTTCTCGACCGGCGGCAAGGTCGACTTCGACCTGTACGGCTACAACGTGCGGCAGTCGGACCAGCAGTACCTGGGCTGGCTGAAGGCCCCCGCCTTCGACCTCGCGATCGACTACAACGAGATCCCGCACAACATGGGCAACGGCGCCCGCAGCTTCCTGCACGAGACGTCGGAAGGCGTCTGGCAGATGAGCGACAACCTGCAGCAGTCGCTCGGCCAGGGCGTGCTGGCCCAGCCGTCGACCGCCCGCAACGTGACCTTCTACGACAGCCTGCTGGCCTCCACGTTCGCGTCGGCCGGGAAGTTCGACGTCTCCGGCACGCGCAAGCGCGGCACGGTCAGCCTCGACCTGTCGAAGAAGCTGCCGATCGGCCTGGTCTTCTCGTACATGCGCGAGCTGAAGTCGGGCTACCGCGGCGACGGCGGCGGCGGCGTCTACAGCACCGTCAGCAGCGTGATCGAGGTACCCGAGCCGCTCAACGAGCTGACCCAGGACTTCGGCGTGCGCGCCACGTACGAGTTCGACAAGGGCAACGTCCACGCCGGGCTGTTCCGCAACCTGTACAACAACCGCGCCGAGACGCTGACGGTCGACAACCCGTTCCAGTGGTTCGACACGCCGTACGTCTCGAACGTCGGCGGCGGCGCCCGCGCGCGCTGGGTCAACGCCCCGGACAACGAGGCGACCACCGGCAACCTGGGCTTCCTCCTCAAGTTCGCGAAGAAGACCCGGATCGGCGGCGACGTGTCGATCGGCCGCTGGACCCAGGACGCGGCCTTCTACCCGTACACGATCAACTCCGCGATCCTGACCCCGGCCGGCGCCCGCGCCGACCAGCTCTCGACGCTGCAGCGGCCGTCGCTCGACGGCAAGATCGACACCACCAGCCTGAACCTGACGTTCTCGTCGCGTCCGGTCGAGAACCTGGGCCTGCGCGCCCAGTTCCGCAGCTACGAGCTGACCAACAAGACCGACCGCTTCGTGATCACCGGCGACGTCGGCGGCTCGCCCGACCGCACCTGGTCGGTCGTGACGCCCTCGGCCGACGCCCCGTACGGGCACCTGACCGCGAACGTCTACGACACCAAGACGCAGCGCTTCACCGCGGCCGTCAGCTACGACGTCTCAGACCTGACGCTCGAGGGCCAGTACCGCTACGCCAAGCTGGAGCGCACCAGCCGCGAGGCGACCGAAGGCGACGACAACTCCTTCGCCTTCACGGCGATGTACCACGCGAAGGACTGGCTCGGCTTCCGCGGGACGTACGAGCAGGCCAAGCGCACGGCCGAGGGCCACACCGTCTACGGCTTCCAGTCGGACGAGGCCGAGCGCGAGACCAAGCGCGTGGGGCTCGACGTCGAGCTGACGCCGGCCGACGCCGTCACCGTGACCCTCGCGTACTTCCGCCGCGACGTCGAGTACACGGACCGTCCCGATCGCGTCCAGGTGTCCGGCGGCGTGCCCGTGGCCGGCGCCCAGCCGATCCCCGGTACGCCGAGCGGCCTGCTCGAGGCCAAGTACGACTCGTTCACGGCCGAGGTCGGCTACAACCCGAACGAGCGCGTCGAGATCGGCGCCTTCTACACCTACGAGAAGGACCGCACCGTCAACCAGTGGTCGACGACCACGGGCGTCAACCTCAACAACTTCCTGAACTACAAGGGCACCGACGAGACCGACACGTTCGGCTTCAACGGCACCTTCAAGCTGCGCCCCGAGGTCTGGACGCTGCTCGTCAACGCCCAGCGCCAGAAGGTCGACGGCCTGATGGACATCACCGCCCGCGAGGCCGGCTCGTTCTACACGCCGGGCCGCACCACCCTGATCCCCGCCGGCTCCGGCGGCGCCCAGGACATCGTCGACTGGGACGACACCACCCTGACCACGCTCAATGCCCAGCTCGACTGGGCGGTGAGCAAGGGCTGGACGCTGTCGGCCGGGTACCTGTACGAGAAGTACGACTACCTGGACGCCTTCACGGCCGGCGACCTGCTGATGCCGCAGGCCGTGCTGATCTTCACCAAGTCGAACGACGGCGCCTACGAGGCGAACGTCGTCTACGCCCGCGTCGCGTACACGTTCTAGGGACCGACGCATCCCTGGCGGCCGGGGCGGAGGAGATTCCGCCCCGGCCGTTCGTGCGTCCGGCTAACCTAGGGGCACCGTGCGCGCCCTCCCTCCCCGGGCCATCCTCGGCCTGTGCCTCGCCCTCGCGGCGAGCGCCGCCTCGGCCGCGCCAGCGCCGCTGCCCGGGCCCCGCGCATGGACCACGACCGCTTGGTCGAGCGACAACGGCCTGCCCGAGAACACCGTGCACGCCCTGCTGCAGGACGGCCGCGGCTATCTCTGGGTGGGGACCTACGGCGGCCTCGTGCGCTTCGACGGCGTGCGCTTCGTGCCGATCGACCTGGGCCCGCAGGTGTCCCCCGCGCTCGGGATCTACGCGCTCGCCGACGACGGCGCGGGCGGGCTGTGGCTGGGCACGGCGGGGAGCGGCCTGATCCACCGGGCGGCAGGCGGCGCGCTGCGTCACCTCACCCAGGCCAACTCCGGGGGCCGGCTGGCGTCCGACTCGGTGCGGGTCCTGGCGCGCACCGGCGACGGCCTGCTGGCCGGCACCGACGGAGGTCTGGTCCGCCTGCGCGGCGACGCGATCGAGAAGGTTCCCGCCGAAACGGGCCTCGGCTCGATCCGCGCCCTGCTGGTCGACGCCGCGGGAGCCTGGGTCGGCAGCTCCGGCGCGGGACTCTTCCGCTACGACGGAGAGCGCCTGCACCGCGACCCGCGGGTGGCCGGCGACGTCGCCGCGCTGGCCGCCGACGGGCGCGGGGGACTGTACGTGGGGCTCGCGGGCGGCGGTCTCGTGCACCTCCCGGTCGACGGCGCGCCCCGGCGCTGGGGCGCGGCGGAGGGGCTGCCGGACACGGTCGTCAAGGCGCTGCTGCCGGGCCGCGACGGCGCGCTGTGGATCGGCATGAACGGCGGCGGCCTCGCCCGCCTGAAGGACGGACGCCTCGAGACGCCCGACCTCGGGCCGGCGCTGCGCGGGGTGATCGTGCAGACGCTGCTGCACGATCGCGAGGGCCTGCTGTGGGTCGGCACCCTGGTGCGCGGACTGCACCGGCTGCGGCCGGCTCCCGTGCTGGCCTGGACACCGGAGCACGGCCTGCCCGACCCGTTCGTGAAGGGACTCGCTGCCGGCCGCGACGGGCTGTGGGTGGCGACCAACGGCGGCGGTCTGGCGCGGCTCGGCCTCGACGGGAGCAGCTCGGGGCGCTTCGAGGTGATCGACAGCCGGCACGGGCTGGCCAGCGACATCCTGATGACGGTGTTCGAGGATTCCCGCGGGCGGGTCTTCGCCGGCAGCTACCTGAAGGGACTCGACCGCATCGCGGGCGGCCGCGTCGTCGAGCACTGGTCGACTCGCGAGGGCCTGCCCAACGAAACCGTCACGGCGATCGCCGAAGGCCCGGCCGGCACGCTGTGGCTGGGCACCTACGGCGGCGGCCTGGCGCGCCTGGACGACACGGGCCTCCAGCCGGTCCCCCTGCGCGAGGCCCCGGGCGAGATCGTCCGCACGCTGCTCGCCGACGGCGACGGGCTGTGGGTCGGCACCAACGACGGCCTGGTCCGGCTGCGCGGCGACCTCAAGCAGCGCTTCACGACGGCCGACGGGCTGGGCTCGAACGTGGTGACGGCGCTGCACCGCGACGCGGACGGGGCGTTGTGGATCGGCACCCGGGGCGGCGGCCTGAGCCGTCTGCGCGGCGAGCGGTTGCAGACGGTGCGCCAGCGCGACGGCCTGCGCCACGACACAATCTACGCGATCCTCGACGACGGGGCCGGCTCGCTGTGGTGCTCGAGCGAGCGCGGCCTGTTCCGCGTCTCGCGGGCCTCGCTCGAAGCGTTCTTCGCCGGGACTGCGGCCGCCGTGACGACGGTGGCGCTCGACAAGGGCGACGGACTGCCCAGCCCGCAGTGCAGCGGCGGCTTCGGGGGCGCCGGCGTGCGGGCTGCGTCGGGCCGGCTGTTCTTCCCCACGATCGAAGGCCTGGCGGCGATCGACCCGGTCGCGCTGCCTCGCCACCTGGCCCCGCCGCCGGTGGTGATCGAGGAGCTCTCGACGGAACTCGAAGGGCACCGGGTCGACGTGCCGGTGGTGATCGAACCCGGCCGCGAGCGGCTCGAGATCCGCTACACCGGCCTCGCGCTCGGCGCGCCCGAGCGGCTGCGCTTCCGCTTCCGGCTGACGGGCTACGACGAGGACTGGGTCGAGGCCGGCTCGCGGCGAGTCGCCTACTACACCCGCGTGCCCCCGGGCGAATACCTGTTCGAGGTCGTCGCGGTGAACGAGGACGGCGTGACGAGCCATGGCCCGGCGACGCTCGCGATCGAGCTGCGCCCGCGCTTCTTCGAGACCCGCGGCTTCGTGGCGCTGGCCGGCCTGGCGCTGGTCCTGCTGCTGGGCGGCGGCCACCTGCTGCGCCTGCGCACGCTGCGCCGGCGCGAGCGCGAGCTGGAGGCGCTGGTCGCGGAGCGGACCGAGAACCTCGCGGAGGAACACCGCCACGCGGTGATGGCGCTCTCCGCGCTGGAGACGGCGCACGAGGAGCTGGAGGCGGCCCACGGCGAGCTGTCGCGCACCAACGACGCGCTGCGCGCCGCCGACGCGCTCAAGACGGAGATGCTGGGCATCGCCGCCCACGACCTCAAGAACCCGCTGACCGTGATCCGCGGCTTCGGCGAGCTGCTCGAGATGAAGACGGCGGATCCCGCGGGCCGCGACATGGCGGCCCGCATCGTGCGCAGCGCGGACACGATGCTCGGGATCGTGACCCGCCTGCTCGACTCCGCGGCGCTGGAGAGCGGCCAGCTCGCGATCGAGCGCGAGCGCGTCGACCTCGCGTCGGTCGTGGCGCAGGTCGTCGACGCCAACCGCTCGCAGGCCGAGCGCAAGCGCCAGCCGCTGGAAGCCGAACTGCCTCCCGGGGTGACGGTCACGGGTGACGCGGAGCGTCTCGCCCAGGTCGTCGACAACCTCGTCGGCAACGCGGTCAAGTACTCGCCACCCGGGGCGCCCGTCCGCGTCCGCCTGTCCGCCCGCGACGGCCACGCCGTGCTCGAGGTGGAGGACGAGGGC
>JAANMW010000373.1_pt1 | contig 51933 bp, 43 predicted proteins | sample 7279671 | NCBI WGS metagenome assembly JAANMW01 (sample SAMN14094541, study PRJNA606508) | bioreactor metagenome | isolation source: A lab-scale SPAN reactor treating ammonium-rich wastewater day 247 | place: Ireland: Galway | collected 2017-09-19 | reverse complement strand
GTGATGGGCGGACGTTCTCCGGCGTAACGATGGCATCGAGAAGTCCCCGTGCAGCCGCGTGTTTTGCATCGAGTTCCCGGTCGTAGGTCGCACGGACGGCATCCATCTCGGCCTCGAATTCCGCAGAAGGTTTTTCACCCGCGCTCTTAAGCTTGTCGAGTTGTGTGCCAAACATCGCCTGCACGGCAGAATCGCCTTCCATCACGCCCATGCGTCCTGTTGGAAGGGAAAAGATAAAATCGGGATCGAAACCCTGGCCCGCCATCGCGTAGTAACCGGCACCGCTCGCGTGGTTGATCGTGAGTACGAGTTTCGGCACCTTCGCACAAGACATCGCTTCGACAAAACGCGCGCCTGCACGAATGATCCCACTGTGTTCGGCCTCGCCGCCGACCATGAAGCCCGAGACATCCTGCACAAAAAGCAAAGGCGTCGAATGGCGGTCACAATTCTCGATAAAGTATGCGGTCTTTTCGGCGGACTCTGTATAGATAATGCCGCCGAAACGCGGTGGCGAACCCGGCTTTCCCTTTAACATCCCGCGCGAATTCGCGATCACGCCGACCGGCATCCCGCCAAGGCGCGCCGTACCGCAGATCATTTCCTTGGCAAAATCTGCCTGAAACTCCTCGATCCCGCCGGCGTCAAGGAATGTATCAAGCAATGCGTGCATATCATACGGCGCGCGATGATCCTCCGGGAGAATGTCGTACATCGTTTCGACCGGAACAGATGGCGCGACCGGCTCCGTGATCGACAAACGCGAGCCGTCCGCCCTCGGCAGATCGCGGAGGAGAGAGCGTATTTTCTCGATGCACTCTTCGTCATTCTTCGTTCGATAATGCGCTACGCCGGAGATCGCGTTGTGCGTCAACGCACCTCCGAGGGTTTCGTTGTCGATAGTCTGTCCTGTCGCACCTTTGACGAGGTTTGCACCGCCAAGCCCCATAAATGAGGTTCCCTCGACCATCAGGATGACGTCGCTCAACGCGGGTAAATACGCACCACCGGCAACGCACATCCCCATAACGGCAGAGATCTGAGGCACGCGAAGGTACCGACGCATTATCGAGTTGTAATAGAAGATCCGTGCCGCACCGTATTGTCCCGGAAAAACACCGCCTTGAAATGGCAGATTAACGCCCGCGGAATCGACCAGATAGATGATCGGCACGCGATTCCGCATCGCGATCTCCTGAGCACGGAGGATCTTCTTGATCGTCTCGGGATACCAGGCACCGGCCTTGATCGTGGCATCATTTGCGACGACGACACATTCCCTGCCTTCAACCTTGCCGAGAACGGTCACGACGGCCGCGGCCGGAGCCTTGCCATCGTATTCGTCAAACGCGACGAGCAGGCCGATCTCTTGCGAGTGCGAGTTCTTATCGAGCAGCAGATCGACGCGTTCGCGTGCCGTCAGTTTGCCTTGCTTGTGGATCTTGGCAGCCTTTTCCGCACCGCCGCCAAGTTTAAGTTTTGCTTCGAGCTCGACAAACTCGTTTGTGAGGGTACGAAGTCGTGAATTTGAGCCGCTACCTGTCATTAGAAAAAAAGACTTACCTGATCGAAATATTACTAACGCTTGAGTCGCTCACCGCGGTATCGGATAGACTGACCACACGGATCCTCGCATGCCGCGTTGCCGGGCCGTAGATCGAAAACGATTCCGACCCGTCGTTCGGCGTGCTGGCAACTACCGATCTCCAAGTCGTTCCTTCGTTCCACGAAACATCGATCCGCACATTTCCGGTAACGTTGTTCGTTGTCCATGTAACCGTTCGCTGTATGTTCCGTGGGAACCACTCGCCGCCGTTGTAGCTCGTAAGAGCGATGCTTGAACCACTGTAACGATAGTTCGCGATCGAGTCGGCAGTATTGTTTATCGAGCGTGCGTTGTCGCGTGCATTGTCGATGCCGGTCGCATAACCGCTGTATGTAATTACGGGATTCGAAAAATGCGCAACCCGCGTACAGCCTGAAGTGCATGGGTCCGAATACGACATCACGGTGCGGAAAACGCCATTCACATAGTGGCCAAAAGCGTATGGAAATGTCGGCCCCGAACCGTTCTCCGGATTATGCTGGCTGCCCATATTGTGGCCGAGTTCGTGTGCAAAGCTGAGATTGCCGACCGCGCATGTTCGCGCGGTAACCGAGAATCCGCGATCAGGACTCCCCGGCAGCGAACCCATCAGATAGCCGATACCGCACGCAGCTGTCGAATTTGTGAGCATATCAACAAGATCTGCCTTCAAGGCATCGCGTCTTGCGCCGGTTGTTGTATCGGCCCGCAAGTTGCTCAATTCCGTGCTGAAAGTGCCCGTTTCGTTCAGGGCAGTGAGTTCCGCACCAACAAGCCTGACACGCTGGCGGATCTTGCTGTTGATATATGCCGTATTCGTCGCGGCGATCGCCTGCTGCGCGATCGTCTGAGCTTGTGTGTCGCCTCCCGCAGATGTGCGGACTGCGGCAGTATAAAGAACGAGCACGTCGATCCTGTCGCCCGAATCCGTATTCCCTGAAGGAGCTGTGACGCGTTCTGCCATCGTCTTTTCACCCTCGATCTCGCCGCCGCATGGCGGAAAAAGCGATTGATCAAGCTCGATCAGAATATTCTTTTGACCCTTCGGAGCGATCTCATAGACGGCGTCCGGTGAATAGATCAGGCCCGACACATAGCCTTCGTTAAAGGTCAGAACAACGTCACCAACAAACTTGCCGTCATTCAGCTTCCCACGCCAGACGAAGTTGTCCTGCCCGAGGTTCTCGCTGCCTTCTGCCGAATTCTGGCGGGCATCGAAGACCTTATCGTCAAAAAGCGGTAGTGTGATCACGTTTCGTGGCCCCCCACGCAACGCGGCCGCATCGACTACGATCTCTGCCTCACGCACCGAGGCAACGGAGGTCCGTGCGTCTGCCGCTCGTGCAGATGGCTGCTCAACGATGCGAAATGCCGTGCGTTTCGTCTGGCCAAATGCAGCAATTGTGAGCGTAAGTACTGCAGCGAGAACAACACATCCGATCGTGAAAGTACGACTTGTTTTCTTCATAAGAGACCTTTGCCGCGTCAGGAGCGCGATCCATTTGAGCGTGGTACTACTTCTTAGAAATAATGAACGTCGGAACCATTCCGCCGCCCGCAGTTACATTTGCCAATTCATTCGACGCGAGGCGAGTAAATGCCGAGCCGACCTTGCCCATAAAAAGCAATGGATCGAGATCGACGAGCTGTTCCGCCATTTGAAACGTGCCGTCGCCCGTTATCATCGGAAATTTCTCTTTCGCCGTCTTCACGCGCTCCTGCACGAGATAATCTCCGTTCGAAAGCGCGGTCTCAATGGCCGCGTTCCACTCTGCGTCGGTCGAATTCCATCCGATATAGATGCCGTGGCCGCCGTAGTCGTCATTCGGCTTCAAGACGAGCTTTTGCGAATTCTGGCGCGTCCACTCGACCAGGTCGATCTGTTCGTCGCCGTACACCGTGTGTTCGCTGCGAAATCGGCGAGTCCACGGCACATGCGCCTTTATCACCGCAAGTTCATCCGCATCAAAAAGGTGCTCGTATCTCTCGTTCGTCAGAACTGCGAAAACCGCCTTCTTGTGAACCAGCTTGCCGCGAAAGCTATTCACCATGCAGACCGCTTTTGCCTTGCACGCCTCAAGCAAAGTCGGCTCTTCCTCGATGATCGGAAGATATTCATTCACGAGCAGCCGCTTGTAAACAATGTCGATCTCCCTGCCCTTCGCGGAGAGACGTTTGCCGTCAAACTTAAGCTCGTCCGGCGAACAGATAAGCGACGGATAGCCATTCGCTTCAAAAAAATCACGGAACAGTTCGAATTCTTTTATCGTTGGCAGGTCGCGAAGGTCGACGATCGCGATCGTCGGCTTTCGCGTGATCAGGCCGCCTATGAACTCTTCATAACACTCGATCAGCGTCGCAAGCAGCTTCGAAGAACCTTCCATCGCGGTCAGTTCATATCGCTCCGCAAAACGCTTCATCACGGGAAGATCCTGGAAGATCTTCGACGCCGAATCCGCGAACGCAATGCCCGCAGGGCTCTCGCCATTCAGCTCAACATACGAATATGTATCGCCGACGAGAAACGAATCAAGGCGTGCGGTCGGCGAAACGTGCGCATAGCCCGGATCGATCGAGATGAGTTCGCGTTCGATCGCCGTGATGCCAAGTTCGTCGAGCAGCGAATCGTCCTTGATCGCTGCCTCCTTCACCTTCTGCAGCGCGCCGAAAACGGTTTCGCAGGCACGAACTACGCGTTCCCAGTCCTCACGCAGCACAAAATGCGGCCGCAAATAGGGCGAGAGCGGGCGCCCGCCGAAAATAAGCTTTGCCGTTTCAAGCTCCGAATGGAGCTTCGCGAGCGAATCGGCGGCGAGAACCTCGTCTTTCAGGAGGTCATTGTAATAGCTGACAGCTTCTTCGAGCATTGGGAATTATACTGACATACTTAGGATCTCATCGAATTCATCCTTCGTAAGCGGCATCACCGAGAAACGCGGCTGCCTGATGAGATAGATATTCGCGAGCGCCTTGTTAGCTTTCATCTGGTCGAGGCTGACGGGCTTCTTGAGTGCCTTTACAGGCTTGATCTCGACGGCGACCCACTTCTCATCCGTCGGATCGGGAAATGCGGTTTTCGAGACCTGAGCGATGCCCACAACCTCTTTTCCGACGACCGAATGATAGAAAAAGACCTTGTCGCCCTTTTTCATTTCGTTCAGATGGTTACGCGCCGTGTAATTGCGCACGCCGGTCCAATCCGTCGCTCCATCCTTGACGAGATCGTCCCACGAATACGCGGTCGGTTCCTGTTTTACAAGCCAATAGTTCATAAGTTAGAAGTCACAGGGTCTCAACTTACTTCTTAGATTCTGCAGCTTTTTTATTCAGCCATTTTGCCCAGCGCTCAAGCATCGGGCGGAATGGTTTGAAGATCTTCGCACGCCAGCTTCCCTCCGATTGCTTCTCGGTCCATGCACGCAGATTCTTCTCGGCATACTGGCGGATCTGCGGTTCGAGGCCCGTCTTTTTCACCGAATGGCGAAGCGTCAGATAATAGTGCTGTCCGACGAGCGAGAAGATCAACCCTGCGACGTTCCCCTTGAAACCGCTCTTTGCCATAAAGCGTTTTGCACGCCCTTCGGTCGGCTGGAGCAACGCTCCCATCGAGATCTCAAACCACGGTGCAGAATTCTGCACGCGCGGGTGGTAAAGCCCCGGCAGGTCGCCCTTGACCGGCACGTCCATATTCTTTAGCCGCGGATCGTTTATAAAATCGACAAGTTTTATCCGCTCGATGCCGCGGGTATGCTCAACGGGAAGGAAATCGAGTGCGTTGTGGATCGCTTTCTCGTAGTCTTTCGGTAGCGGAAAGGTCGCGTTGTTCTCGATCCGCAATTTGGTGGTTTTCGCGGCCTTCTGGCCAGCGGTTGCAATCGCCATAACTTTCTCTAAATTGTAATGGGTTCGCTGAAATTAGTAAATTCCGCCACCGATTGTGGCAGCAACGCAACACCTTGGCGACGCAAGATCGCTGAAATCCCCCCAAATCACCTCAAATCTCGCGCGGCATACGTATTGCTTAACTGTTCAGCGAACATGGCGAATCAGACCACACTCGCGAGATCAGTTTCGGCCAGCGGCATCGGACTTCACACGGGCGTCGAAGTCAATCTGACCTTAAAGCCCGCTCCCGAAAACACGGGGTATGTCTTTGTCCGCACGGACCTCGATAATTTTGAGATCCCCGCGAGTGTCGAATTCATCTCACACTGCTCTTACGCAACGACCCTGATGCGACGTGGTGTTGTGCTCTCGACCTGCGAACACCTGCTCTCGGCCTTGCGTGGCAATTGGATAGACAACTGCTTCATCGAGCTCGACAGCATCGAAGTGCCGATCCTCGACGGATCGAGCGAGAATTTCATCGACCTTCTCGAAAAGGCCGGAACCGTCGAGCAGGATTCGCCGAGACGCACGCTCGTCGTAAAAAAGAAGGTCGAGGTCGATCAGAACGGCCGAAAAATGTCGATCGAACCAGCCGAAAATTTTGAGATCGACTGCGTCATCGACTTCCCGCATCCTTTCATCAAACGGCAAAAATATCACTTTGTGATGAAGAACGGCTCCTTCGGGCGTGAGATCGCTTCAGCGCGAACATTCGGTTTCGCGGAAGAGATCGATATGCTCCGCAAGGCGAATCTCGCCCTCGGCGGCTCGCTCGATAACGCGATCGTCCTCACAAAAGATGGGATGCTGAATGAAACTCCGCTGCGCTTTGCCGACGAATTCGTGCGGCACAAGATCCTCGATATCATCGGCGACGCGGCCCTCGTCGGCATGCCGATAAAGGGCCGGATCACCGCCGAGAAAAGCGGCCATTCCGTCCACGCTCAGCTGATGACAAAACTCCTCGAAGATGAATCAGCGTGGGAGATCGTCTAATCCAGCTGAGGCTTACTTACTTGAACCGCCTGCGTCCTTCGCGTTAACGTCCCAATCCGGCGAATGAAAAACGCCTTCCTTATCGACGCGTTTGTACGTATGCGCGCCGAAGAAATCACGTTGTGCCTGGATGAGGTTTGCCGGCAGCTTCCCCGCGCGAAACGCATCGTAATAGTTCGACGCCGAACTTAGGCTGAGAGCCGGAATTCCGTGCCGCAGACAGGCCGACACCATCTTCCGCAGTCCGCCGCCGTGCTTCTTTAGAACCTCTGAAAAATCCGGATCGACCATCAGGCTTTCGAGGTCCGGTGCGTCCGCAAAAGCCTTTCGCATCTCCTCGAGCATCGCCGAGCGGATGATGCATCCGCCACGCCAGATCTTCGACGTCGCCGCAAGGTCAAGGCCGTAGTCCATCTCTTTCGACGCCGCCTGAAGAAGCGACATTCCCTGTGCATAGGTGATGATGAACGCGGCAGTAAGAGCACTGTGCATCTCATCCTCTTCTATCGGTGAACTCGTATCAGCAAGCTCCTTTCCAAAGACGCCGCCGACCGCGTCCCTCACGCCCCTGAGTGCGGATATTTGCCGCATCGAGACGGCCGAATCGATCGTCGGGATCGGGATGCCGAGGTCGAGTGCCGCCTGCGAGGTCCATTTGCCCGTTCCCTTCTGGCCGGCTTCGTCAAGCACTTCGTCAACAAGGAAATTGCCTGTTACGGGATCGACCTTGTTTAGAACGATGGCCGTTATCTCAACGAGGAACGAGTTGAGCTCGGTCGTGTTCCATTTGGCAAAGATCTCTGAGATCTCGCCGGCTGAAAGCCCTTTTGCACGACGAAAATAATCGTATGTTTCGCCGATGATCTGCATCAGCCCGTACTCGATGCCGTTGTGGACCATCTTTACAAAATGGCCCGCCGAGCCCTTGCCCATATACGCAACGCACGGCTCGCCATCGACCTTCGCAGAGACCGCTTTCAGAATATTCTCGACGCGGTCGTAATGCTCCTTCGTGCCGCCGGGCATGATGCTGGCTCCGTGCCGAGCACCTTCTTCGCCGCCGCTCACACCGACGCCCATGAACCCGATCCCGTGTGTCGAAAGCTCCTTGATCCTGCGGTCAGTGTCAGTGAAATGGGAGTTCCCTCCGTCCATGATAAGGTCGTCCGCATTTAGATGAGGCGTCAGCTCGCCGATCACGGCATCGACGATCTTGCCCGCCGGCACGAGAAGCATTATGTTCCGCGGGCTTTGGAGTTTGTCGAGGAACTCTGCAACATCTTTCGCGACATCGACGGGCATCCCTTTGCCCTCCGTAAGCAGCAGTTCACGCTTCGCGGCATCAAGGTCGTAGCCCACGCCGGCAATGCCATGCTCGGCAACATTCAACAAAAAATTGCGCCCCATCGTTCCGAGGCCGATCATTCCAAAACTCGCTTTATCCATACTTTAACAATTATCACACAGACCCGAGTGAGACGAAGCCGGCCGCCAATCTTGCCGTCAAGCCGACGCGGATATAAACTGCGTTTACATTTTTATGCTATCACTCAAAGACGCCATTCGCCCGACGACCATCCTTGAACCTGAAAAACTGCGTTCGCTTCTCGGCCTTGACCTCGTTGTCATCAGCGAAACCTTCCAGCACACGGGCAGCTTCAAATTCCGTGCGGCTTACAACGTCGTTCTGAACCGGCCTGAGAGCGAATTCGTGGGCGTCTCGTCGGGAAACTTCGGGCAGGCCCTCGCCTATGCATGCAAGCTTCTCGATCGACGATGCACTGTGATAATGCCGCACAATTCGTCGAAGGTGAAGGTGGATGCCGTGCGTGCATACGGGGCCGCTGCCGACCTGATCAACGTCAACGAAGTGAGCCGCGTCGAGCGTCTCGAGCAGCTTCGCCGCGAACGCCCGGACGCCTATATGGCCAGCGCTTTCGACGACCGCCTCGTTATCGAAGGAAATTCGTCGCTCGGTGATGAGCTTGTCGGCATCGGGCTCGACGCCGTTGTGGTACCGATCGGCGGCGGCGGATTGATCTCCGGCACGGTCGAGGCGTTCGAACGTGCGAAGAAGCCGATCGAGATCATCGGTGCCGAACCCGCGATGGCGAACGATGCCGCACGCTCGCTCAAGGCCGGCAGGATCATCCAGAACGACGTCGAACCGCAAACGGTCGCCGACGGCACGCGTACGCTCTCGGTCGGACAGCACAACTTCCCCGTCATTCAACGCGGCGTCAAAGAGATATTGGAGGTTTCAGAAGAAAAGATCGTCGCAGGCCTAAAACTCTATTTTTCGCACGCAAATCTCAAATGCGAGCCGACCGGTGCACTCTCGCTCGGTGCCGTCCTGCAGGATCCCGATCGTTTTCGCGGAAAACGCATCGGCGTGATCGTAAGCGGCGGCAACGTTGACGCCGACCTATACGCCCGCCTCCTCATCTAACGGAACCCACACACTCGAAGCGCGAACACCCGGAGCGCAGACATTCTTGTCTGCATGAGTGTCCCGCGCGACGCGAAAACAACCGCGAACGCAAAAAGTACTTTCGCCGGAGGCACCCGCGATGCGGACATAAGTGTCCGCGCTCCGTGAATCCGCGTAGCGGATCACAGCATATAGCCCATAGCGTCAGCTATGGGAATCGAGCCAGAAACAAAATCGAGGCCGCGTCGGCGGCCGACAGCCATTCCAACCTCACCGGGATCACTTATTTTTTCGATCTCTTTCCCTCGCCGTTGTAAGCATACGTCGATCCCGAGTTCGAAGAGTTGAAGAATTCTGCCTGGTGATTATGGTGCAAAAAAGTCAGCGTCTCGAGCAATCACGAACCTCGAAAGTAAGTTCGTTCGATTCAACGCTTTTGGCGTCTTCACCCGGAGCCACGTAGGTCAGTCGAAGCGAATACCTACCGGCACTGTAATAGAATTGCGTCAGCACCTCATTCTCGATCCGAAACTGCCCGCGGAATGCTTCTTTGGGCCGCAGTTGCTTAGTCTCAGGTGCGTCGCCGATAACTATCGGATCGCCAAACGATTGCGTGAACTGGGGTATATGCATCCAGGGAACATTTGTCAGCGAACGATCCCATGCTCGCTGCAAAATGGCCCGTTGCGCATATTCCGGATAAATCACCACGTCATGGTCGCTTATATTAATCAACTCTTGCTTAAATACAAGAACGTTCCCAAGGCAAGCTTTGCCCTTTAGCGAAAGGGTATATTTAAGGGTCGGGATCATGTTCGGAGGCTGAGTTGGTAATGGCTCGACGCCGGAAGATGCTTCCGCCTGGCAGAATACTAAGCTCGAAGACGATAAAATGAGCAGAACCACAACCAAAACTGTTTTATGTTTCATGTCTGTCACCTACTTAATTGCGATCTGGTTAGCACCGTTAGCGTCTCGTCTGCTACCTGCAACATTGTTGGCAGTAGGCTGTACGCCTTCTTCGGCAGAACAGAACCGAGGCAACGCCAACTTTGCGCATAAATCACGTCGGGGGCTTCGGAAAATCAGTGAGCTGGGCACAAATCGCGCCGGTGAAAAAGCTTACCAAAGCTGCAATCTTAAAAATATTCCCGATCATTTCTTTATCTCGATCATTCGGCGCATCTTTTCAGTTGGAATATGACCTCGTTCGAGTCGACCGTTGGCGCACGGCCGTTGTCCGAAGGGGTATAGCCGAAGCCAACCCCATATTTTCCCGGGTTTTGAAAGAAGCTTTCCGGCGCGTCGGTGTCGATCAAGAACGGTTCGCTGTAGGATCGTCCGGGGGCAAGTACGGCCGCTCTTGTCAGGCCATAGATGTGCCTGACCGTCTTCCATTGGTGTTTTGTCAGCCCACCGTCGTATGCCCGCAGATACTGGTCTCGCCCCAAATATTCCGGGTAAACCGTCACATCTTTATCACCAACATTTGTAAGCTTCAAAAGAAAGACCAGCGGAGCGCCTAAGCAAGGCTCGCGTTCCAGCGAAACGGAAAATTCGACCGATCGACTCTGAGACACCGCCTGCTGAGCAACGCACGTAATAGAAAGAAGCACGAGCATGAAAAGCGCCACTAGTGTCTTATCAATATGAAAATACCTCATTTCTTCACCTCGCCCTCATTGGATCGGAATTTTATTGGCTCCGTTCGCATCCCGAAGCCGCCCGGAGTCATTATTTCTTCTAACAAGTTCATTACGAGCCTCTTGGACTTTCGACCTCAGGTTTTGCAAGGCAATTGCCCTCGCCGCGTCTAAACTAGGACCATTCCCTGATGCCGCCAAACCGACTATAGAGGCATAAAAGCCGTTAACATTAGCAGAAACATCAGCAACGTGAAGATCTTCGTGGGCCTTCAAGGCATTTACCGCTCTATCCCACCGTGCTTGCTCAACCGGATCATCTGATGTCCAACTCGGAAGGTCGGTTACAATGGCTGCGGTTACCACCGCGTCCTGAATTGTATAATAGACTTCCGCAGCCCCCGTGTCTGGGTTGAGTCTATATTGTTCGAGTACGTCGCCATCTCGATATTCTACATCAATGCTGTCGAGCCTTGTGTCGCCAACGTCCGTCCCCGGGGATTCTCCTCGGTTTCTTTCTTTAGCCCGCTTCATTGCATCTAATGCGGCCTCTTTGGCTGTTTTTCCTTTGACGGTATAATGGGTCGTGCGAGTGGAAATTCTTACCCGATCTCCGCTTGTAGCACGAACGGCTGGGGAGTTTTCGACCGCTCGCGACTCTTGCATAGCAGCAAATTCCTTCTCGAATGGCGATTCTGTTCCACCGCCGGTCATCGAGCCGCCGGACGCGAATAAAGATTGCTCGCCGTTTGGGCATCCCCCACCGCAAGCTCCGGACGTGTACTGAGAAAGGAGGCCGAGGGGATCGGTGAATTTGTAAGGGGAGTTGAGGGCGTAGGTGTAGCGGTTGAAGGTCTGGGGATTGCGGATCGTAGCCGAGGCCGTCAGCGGATCGACGCTCGTGAAACGCCCGTGCACGGGATTCTGATACCTCGCCTGTGCGAACTCCAAACCTGACTCCGCCTCCTTTTCGTAACCGGTATAATCCTGCCTGACGGGTGGGGTGCCGTAGCCCACGCCGACGTTGCGTTCCGCCGTGATCGCCTCCTCGCCAAACGCCATAAGATCTGCCTATCTTGCTCAACGAAAGTCTAATGATTCTTACCAACCAACGCCATATTCTTCTAAGCGTCCGCGCAGAGCCTTCGAAGTACTTTCAGCGGAATATTCTGTACCGTCCTCAAATATCACCGAATAGACCATTGCAAACACAATGCGTTTCAGCTTTCCATCATATGCGGAGATCGGTCCGCCCAGGATGTTGCTGCGGGGATTTGAGCTGAATGCTTGGCCCGGCAGCATCCTGCGCTTTGACGGGATAGGGCCGTGGACGATCCATCCAGTATCTGTGTCGTACCAACTCATTATTAGGTACTCTTTGACCACTTTGTCCGAGGTATTGCGCACGGTGAACTGTGTTGAAATGCGGTGGGTGTCGCGATCGCGGACAACAATAAACTCTTCGATCCGAAGCGGGCTGTCAGGCTGGGCAATGATCGCCGGCATCACTTCGGTCGAAGGCACAACTTCCAATTGTTGCGACCACAACGAGGTCGCTAAGAGCAGAACCACGCCTATTCCATAGATAATTCGTGTGTTTGCGTTTCTCATCATTCTTTCCTCGGTATTATCGATATCCGGACTGTGAATGCCGACCTTTCGTTACTAGCATAATCACTACGTTTAGAAAAGATCGAGACATAAAAAGATGTTGACCTCGACGGTTCTGGCTCCGATCTGAACGACCCTCTAAACGTAGCGGTCACAGATAATCCGGTTTTATCGCTAAAAGCTATCTCTCCTTGACCAGAGGCTCTAACGTTACTCGACGCAGAGGTAGTTACTCGGCTGGTTCCTTGTACGTACCTTTGCTCGGTTATCATCTTGACGGGTACCCGGGTTCCGTCGTCCTTTGTATGAGCCGGTCTCCCAACCTCGTCCGAATCCACAAACTTCGTCGGAATCAGCTCGTTTTTCGAGTTGCCGATGTCTAGCCTTACTATAGCCGTAAACCCAACGCCACCTTGCAGAACTTGTTTCGCCTCATCATGAGTTAGCACATTCAGGTCGAGCTTTATCACTAGGTCTCCGAACGGGGAAACTTCGCCAGCAATTTCGTGTCCGAAAATTTGCAAGCTGCCAGCAACCGGAGTGACGGGACCACTTCCAAGCGAGGAATCGAGTGTATTTGTGGTCGCCTCGAGCACCGGCGAGCTTACTGCTGCATCAGAATGGCTTTCGACGAGGTGAATCGGCGGCGGAAGAACGTTCCATTCTGCCTGCATACCATAAGTTGAGCCAATCCAGCCGCCGCCGGAATTGTTCGGATCACTGTTCTTGCATCCGTTCCCACATGCTCCGGAAGTGTATTGAGAGAGCAGTCCGAGGGGATCGGTGAATTTGTAAGGTGAGTTGAGGGCGTAGGTGTAGCGGTTGAAGGTCTGCGGGTTCTTGATGGTCGCCGAGGCCGTCAGCGGATCGACGCTTGTGAAACGCCCGTGCACCGGATTCTGAAACCTCGCCTGTGCGAACTCCAAACCTGACTCCGCCTCCTTTTCGTAACCGGTATAATCCTGCCTGACGGGTGGGATGCCGTAGCCCACCCCAACGTTGCGTTCCGCCGTGATCGCCTCCTCGCCAAACGCCATAAAGTCCTTCCGCGACGTAACATTCCCGCCGCCATCGGTGTTGATCCGTGGGGAGCCAAGATGATCGATTGTGAGGTAGGTCGTGTCGGATGAAGTCTCAGTGCTAAGCAAACGCGAACCGGCGTAAACATAGCTCGTCTGGAGATTACCGGACAGGTCGCGTTCCTCGATGAGCTTGCCGGCGGCATCGTAAATGAAAATGATGTTGTCTCCTGTCGAGGCGGTCTTCTTCACACGCTTTCCGTCGCCGTCGTAGAAATAAGTTCCAAGGGTCATGCCGCCATTTGCGACCGAGGTTTGTTTGTTCTCAGCATCATAGACAAAAGTCTTTCCGCTCGGATCGGCGGTCGTGTTGCCGGAACTGTCGTAAGAAAATCCGCTGGTCGTGATGCGGTTGTTGGCAGCATTGAAGGTCAGGCTTGTCGCTCCGTATCCGCTTGTTATATTCCGGTTGCCGTAGCGATCATAGCCGAAGACCTGTGCCCACGTCTGGGTTGAATTATAGGTCTCGGTGGCCGACGCAAGTCGGTTGAGCGGATCGTAGGCGTATGTCTGCTCAAATGGATGTGCGAGGCCGGGGACGGTGATCTTCTGCGACAGCACGTTTCCATTATTCGCCGTAGTGCCGTAACCGTATTCGAGCTTTAGCAGATCGGTCGCATTCTGCGTAGTGCCAAGCGCTATCTGCACGGGCTGAAGGCGCGGATTAAACTGCGTCGATTCCCAATTTCCGTTGCCCAACTGCATCGAGGTTACGGCTCCCGCGGCATTGTATGTAAAGTTATTCGCCCGCGTCTGATACGAACCACCCGATGGCATCGTCTCAACAAGCGACAACACGCCGTTCGCATCCAAAGTATTTTTCACCTTACGGCCAGAAGGATAAGTCTCTTCGATCAACGCCCCCGAAAGATCGTATGTATAAGCCGTGCTGTAAGCCGTCCCGCCCGTTGTCTGCCTATGACCCGTCACTCTCCCTAAGATGTCAAACGACGTATTCCGTTGTCGAGACAGTTCACTTCGTTCAGTATCCTGCCTCAGCATTCATCAACCAGACTATGGCAGGTCCTTGATGTCATATGAGGACCATAGAATGACCGGGGCCCGAAATTCATGATTTGACCTGATGCGAATCCGTTCGATCTGAATGCCTTTTTGGAGTTCGGGATATGGATTGTATACAGTCATTTCGTAGTTGGAAGTTCGTCGCGCCGCAGTTCGATTGAACAAATGCGAATTGCCATCTGTATCAATTGCTTCGACTTCTGGCTCGATCACAGTTCCGTCAGGAGCAACAATTCCTCGCCTAAAATCAAAGGTCTCAAAAGACGCTGGAACTGCAATAACGATGCTGTTTCGGTCTTGTGATAGAGGAGGTACCAGATGTTTCACTTCAATTTCCTGCCATTGATCAGTAATTACAAAGTCGTTAACTAGTATGGTGTCGGTTCGGTAAGTATAGAATTTATAGATCAACAGCCCAATAACAAACAGAACAATAAGACCAAAGAGCGCAACTATTACCACTGTTATTAATTTGAAATTCATATAGCCTCCCAAATAGCACCCAATCGTTCATTTCACGGCTGAAACGCGACCTTCTAAACCTCTGAAGCCTTATGGGGATAGTTTTTCCTTCCGATATTGTCCAAATTTGTACTTAGAAAGCGATCCAGTGATAAATTTCTTTACCCCAGCCGGCGTATTTCGGATAGTCCACGTGCCAAGCTCATTCCGCATCGCATTGATCGATCTGGCAAAAGCGCTGCTGCAATTATTAAACCCAGTATAAGTACTATAATCCCCTGTGTATTCCCCCTTGATCAGATCCTTGAATTTGTCATTCAGGGCCTTTGACCCAAAATCCAAGATGTAGAATGTTGCTCCCGATATCTTCAAACTCTCGTTGAGGTATTCACCTATGTCCTGGGGATGATACCCAGAGGCATCAAACGAGTATGATTTTTCGTCAATTATGTACGAGACATGGCCCAAGATTCGCGTTGACAGCCCGATCACAGCATCCCAAACTACGATTGTAATACCGACATTTTCATTTCCGGGAATATCGTCATCCGGCGGATTGACAGTTGCTGTGATTGTAACGGTCGGCTCGTTAGGATCTGGTACCGCGTTGCCGTTTCGGTCGAGGGCCATAAGTTCCCCGTCCGATTCGCGGATAATTTGCCAGCCTCGTTCTATGTCGCCGTGGGCAAAGGCTTGCTGAGCCTCTATTCGGGCAATCTGGGTTTGATAAATTCGGTCGGCGTGCTCGTCAACGTTTTTTCCATTGCCATTCTCATCACAACTCGAGTACTCAGCACTGCACCCGCCGGAGCTATTTGGCAAAAGTCCTAACGGATCGGTGAATTTGTAAGGTGAATTTAGCGCGTAGGTGTAGCGGTTGAAGGTCTGCGGGTTCTTGATGGTCGCCGAGGCCGTCAGCGGATCGACGCTTGTGAAACGCCCGTGCACGGGATTCTGAAACCTTGCCTGGGCGAACTCCAACCCTGACTCCGCCTCCTTTTCGTATCCAGTATAATCCTGCCTCACGGGTGGGATGCCGTAGCCCACGCCGACGTTGCGCTCCGGCGTAATCGCCTCCTCACCAAACGCCATAAAGTCCTTGCGGGAAGTGACGTTGCCGCCGCCATCGGTCGTTACTCTCGTGCTGCCGAGATGGTCCACCGTAACATACGTCGTCCCCGAACCCGTCTCCGTCGAGATCAAACGCGAACCCGCGTAAACATAACTCGTGGTCGAAACAGACGGTTTATCCTTTGTGCCTTCGGGAGCGGGAGTCGTCGTCCATTCCTCAATGAGAGTACCGCCCGCGTCATAAACGAAATGCGTAACAACGCCCGAACTCCAAATGAGTTTCCTCACACGCTTCCCCTCGCCGTCGTAGGTGTATTCGGCAAGGTTATTTCCCAAACCATCTTTCAACACCGTCTGCCTGTTCTCCGCATCGAGCGTGTACTGCTGGCCCGTCGCATCGACTGTCAACGAGCCGTTAGCATCGTATGTGTAGCCCTGACCGCTTGAAAATCGATTTGTCGCGGTATTGAACGACGGGTTGCATTGAGCCGCCGGGCAAGCCCCTAATGTCGTCGTATGCCCCGAACCCGTCACAAAGTTCTTGTTCCCGTATCGATCATACGAAAACTCCTGCTTCCACGTCTGCGTCGAGGAGATCGTTTCCGTTGCCGATGTAAGGCGATTTAGACCGTCGTAGGCATACGTCTGCGTCGCCGTAAAGCCCGAACTTCCGCCGACCGTCGGCACCGTGATCTTCTGCTCCAGCATCGAGCCGTTGTTGTCCGTGTTGCCGACGGTGTTGTACTTGTATTCGAGCTTCAAAAGGCTCGTGTCCGTGCTCGAAGTCCCAAGCCCGATCTGCGTTACCTGCTGACGGTCATTGTACGCAAAGTTCTCGAACCTATTGTTGCCGAACTTGAACGAAGTAGCCGCACCGGCCGAGTTGTAAACAAATGTATTGACCCGCGCCGAATAGCTCCCACCCGCGGGCTTCGTCTCGACCGCAGAAAGTGCACCGTCAGAATCGATCGTGTTCTTCACCACTCTTCCGCTCGGATAAGTTTCTTCGATCAAAGCTCCCGAAAGGTTGTATGTGTAGGCAGTGTCATAATTCACCGACGCCGTCGTCTGCCGAGCCGTCAAGTTGTGCCCAAATATATCAAAGGTAAGATACCGATTCTCCGAGACGCTACTCGTAATCTTTGTCGTCTTGCCATTCGAATAATCCGGCACGGAAGAGAGCCCTTTGCCGTCGTAATAGAAACTCACATCCGGCGTCGAATCCGAATAATCTCTGACCTTAAGGCGGTTGATGGAGTCATACGAGGCCGTAGTCGTAACATTTTTGGCATCCGTCGTCGAAATGATATTTCCATTGTCGTCGTAGAGGTACTTCACGGACCACTGGTTGTTGGAAGTGATCGGATCGGTATATCCTGAACCGGAAAAGTTCGAATTCGCATCCTGCTCAACCTGCTTGGCAAACATCAGCCTACCAAGGCTGCTGTGCATGAAGTATCTGTATTGGCCACCCTGAGCCGTCTTTCTAAGATTGCCAAGCGTGTCAAAAACATAGTCGGTAACATAAGCCGCGTTGTCGGGGTCCTCGATAACGCGTACCATATTGCCCGCTGCATCAGTGATACCACTGCGTTTTCTGCCGGACTGATCGGTGATCGTCTTCTTCACACCTAGCGGAGATGACGTCGAAAGCCCGTAGGTTGTAGCTATCGTCGAACTGTCGGGCAATGTTACTGAGATCACGCGGCTCGCTGTGTCATACGTATTACTCGTCCATTGCTTTGTCTCACCGCTTCGGTAAGGATTGCAAACCCTTAGGACACGCCCTTCAGAATCAAACTCCTTCTCGGTAAAGATGTTGCCATTAGAATTGACCTGCTCAGTTTTCCAGGCTCGGCCGAGGCCGTCGAAGTACGTTATCGATTCGGCATAATTGGGAACGGAATCCAATTGGTTCCTTTGCTTTACCCAGTAATTGCCGCTTTCGTCGTTGTAGATCGTTTCGTTCGTGGGACCAACTTGCGTTTGACCCGCAATACCGTAGTTCTTATAGAACTTTTTGTATCTCGGTCGTAGAGTTGTTGTGTCGTAAGTGATCTCGGTAGTAAGGCCGTTGGCATCCGTAGTCGTTAGCGGAAGGCCCGTTGAAATATCGAAGGTACCGCTCGTCGTAAAAGCGCTCGATGAACCGTAGGTTCCGGTTGAATCCGGAATAGGGGACGTAACTGAAATCGGAAAGGCGTGATACGTACTATCGAACGTCGTTGTGGTTGTGTTTCCAAGTGCGTCGGTCGAACTCGTTTGATTGCCGTAACTGTCGAAGGCCGCATGGGTCGAGATAAAGTTTGTGGAACTCGAAACCGCTCCTTTCGCGCTATCCCACACCTTTGCGGTTGTTGGATTGCCGCGATATCCAGGACTGCTGCCAGTTTCGTCATATACCATCTCGCTCTGACTGACGACCGTAGCCGAGCCGTCCTTGACCTTCGCGACCGTGACAAGGCCGTTTATATTCTGGGCGGTGTAATAGCTCTTTACGCCGGCGTAATTCGGGTCGTCGATCAGATATGTCACTTCCGAAACACGGATCGTGGTGGTCGGCGTGGCCGACGGGACGGAAGGCATCGTGCTGATGCCTCCGGGCGTGAGCGAACTGCCGCTGGCCGCCGAGACGAATGCGTAACTCGTGGTTTTGTTTTCGAGTACAGGCGTCTCTTTGTAGCTAAGGTCGCCGTTATATTCGTGCAAGGTCGTCGCGGATATGCCGTTGCCCGATGAATCGTAAACTATCGTTTCCTCGTAATCGACTCGAGGATGCCATTCGGCTCCGTCGGTGCCTATTCCGGTTTTTGTCCAGTGTGTCAGCTTTTGCGAAACAATGTGATCGTCGCTCGTAAACGCCAACTGGCGATAAGGCATGCCCGCAAGCACGCTGTCAAAACCGTATTTCACGAATGAGGACGACTGATGGTACCAGGTCTCGATCTGTGTTCCGTCCGGATTGGTTACGTGTCTTGAACCGTTCGATGGGAAAGAGTATGTCCACTCATAGGGTGTCGAATCTGTTGACGATTCATAAACCTTTCGATTCACAACTCCACGGTTCGCCAGGTCGTACGGCCCGTCAAGAAACGCATTCGCAGGCACAGTGTCGTAAGAGAAGGTCTCGACGCCGCCCGTCGGATATTCGATCCGGTCGATCTCCCCCCAAACATTATAAGAAAACTTATAACTTCCGCCCGTCGGCAGTTCGACCTCCGTCAAAAGGATGGGATTGAACTGGTCATCTGTCGGAGTGATGCGCGAGCTATACTCGCCCTCGAACAAATATGTTCCCGGTGAGCGTGTCTGCCATGTGTTATTTGCAAAAGAGTAGTTCGAATAGTATCTTAGTGAATCGTTAAAATCTGTAAGAGCACTCTCACCCGCTGTCGATCCCTTTAGCTGTTTCCAATGAAGCGTATATTCGATCGGATTCTGCCCGCCAAGCCCGGGAATCTCGTATGTCTGGGTGCCGGCTGACGTCGGGGCCGCCTGTCCGATCGGCACCGGAATCTCCCGACCGAGCGTATCGGCCCAGTAACCATTCGTATAAGTGCCCGAATGGAACTCAGTGTAATTTCCGTTTCGGTCAGTATATCGAGTTCCGAGGTGCGTGGTGCCGTTAAAGTCATAATACGAGCCATCCGGCATCTTCGCCCTGAAGATATTGTTGGCCGTGTCCTGGACATAAACGATATTTGAGCTATCGACCGAATAGAACGTCCCTTCAAAGCTCGCTGTGCCCTGAATCGTGTCTGTCGCCCTAAGCTCGTGAGTTTCGCCGCTTGGTAAATGGAGAAGAATTCGCTTCACATACCTCTGGATAAATGAGGTTCCACCGCCCCTCGGATTACACGCAAGATCGACATCATCCCGATAAACGTTGCCTTCAACGTCGTAAGGCTCATTCTTATACTCGATATACGGAATTCGAAGGCTCGTCGTCCAACCGGATGCCGACTGGTCCCCGAAGGTAGCGACGCTTAACGAAAAACAATTTCCAGTGTTCGATACGCTGGAGCTCACGTAATCCATGTGCCACAACTTCGACGAATAACTGAGCGTTATCGGGACGCTTATCCCACGTCCAGGATAGTTTCCGAGCGGCAGCGTAAACTCCATCGCATTCGTCGCTGGATTGATCCGCCCCGATCCCTTAAGCGTCTGATCCGCTTTGCCCGCGGTGTACTGCGCGGCTTGAGCATAGGCAGAAGGCGTGGCAGCGAGAAATGAAAACAGCAATACAAGAAGGTTGAAGGTCTTGCGCAAAGAAAACGAGGTCAGTGAGGACATAGAGGAACACCTCTCCTTAATTTTTGAGAACCCTACCACATCCTGCAAATGCTTGTCAACTAGTGCAATCGTAAAAACACACATTCCACCAAGCTCCAACGGACACAACACACGTTGTGCAATTTACAATGCTAACACACTTGTCAAGAGGTGCCTACCGCAGTTCTTCGACGAAGGTTACGCGGTTGATCTCGTGGAGCGTTGTCAGGCCCGCAAAGACCTTCTTGACGGCAGATTCTCGAAGCGACGAAAGCCCTTCCTGCTCGGCCTGGCGGCGGATCTCGGAGCCGGGGCGGCGTTCGATGATCATTTCGCGAATGCGGTCCGACATATCGAGCAGTTCGTGGATGGCGGTTCGGCCGCGATAGCCGGTGTGGTTGCAGGCATCGCATCCGACGTTTCGGTAGAACGTATGGCCTTCGACATCGGCGGGCTTGAGGGCAGAATCGGCGAGATCTTCGACCGAAGGCGTGTATGGGCGTTTGCAGGTCGAGCAAAGCAGACGTACGAGACGCTGCGCAAGCACACAGTTTAGCGACGAAACGAAGTTGTACGGTTCGACGCCCATATTCAGGAATCGCCCGATAACGTCGATAACGTTATTCGCGTGAACGGTCGTAAACACGAGGTGGCCCGTCAACGCGGACTGTATCGCGATCTGCGCCGTCTCTTCGTCACGAATTTCGCCGACCATGATCTTGTCCGGATCGTGACGCAAGATCGAACGAAGCCCGCGTGCGAAGGTCAATCCCTTTTTCTCGTTGACAGGGATCTGCATAATTCCCTGCAGCTGATATTCGACCGGGTCTTCGATCGTGATGATCTTGTCCTCTTCGGCGCGTATCTCGTTCAGGGCACCGTAGAGCGTCGTCGTCTTACCCGAACCGGTCGGCCCCGTGACGAGCACCATGCCGTAAGGCTCTTTGATGTAGATGCGGAATCGCCGCAGGTCTTCCTCATCAAACCCGACCACATCAAGGCTCAGGTTCTTGAATTCCTCGGAGATCTGTTCCTTATCGAGGATACGGATCACGCAATTCTCGCCATAGGCGGATGGGAGGATCGACACGCGAAAATCGACCGTCCTGCCTTTATATCGCACACGAAAACGTCCGTCCTGCGGTATTCGGCGTTCGGCGATATCAAGCTCGGACATCACCTTGATGCGCGAAATAAGTGTTTGATGATAGGCGATGTCGATCGGATCGACCTTTGCGTACAAGGCGCCGTCGATGCGGAATTTTACGCGTACGTCGCGGTCGCCCGCCTCGATGTGAATATCCGAAGCACGCGATTCCATCGCATTGTAAACGATAGTATCGACGAGCTTGATGATCGGCGACATATCGCTGTCGGACGCAAGCCGGTCGAGGTCGAGAACCTCTTCGCCCTGCTCGGTCTCTTTGACAAGCGAGATGCGGAAACCGGACGCCGCCTCCTGCATCACACGCTGTGTGGCATCGCCCTTGCGAAGAACGACGTCGATGGCACCCGCGGTCGCAACGTGCGGGATGATGCGAACATTCAGAACATTCTCGAGCTCGTCGAGGCGTTCGAGGTCTGTCGGGTTCGCCATCGCGACGTGCATCGAGTTTCCTTCGCGGCGGATCGGCACGAACTGGTTCCGCAGCATCAGCTCGACCGGTATCTTCGCAAGCTCGTCCTGATCGACCGGCGACGGCGCGTCCGGCGGCAGAAGGTCGATGTACGGCATCCGATAGCGCTTTGCACGCAGCTTTGCCTCGATCACCTCGGGCGGTTCGTTTTCGAGAAAGTCCGACAGTTCGATCTTTGGCGACGAAACGGGTGCGACGTTGTTGCTTTCGACGTTCATAAAAACCTTTGATGCCTAATGCCTGCCTCCGAACGGCCCGGCCGAGATCATTTGGATGATCGGCAAGTAGATCGCGAGCAGGATAACGACGACGACCGCCGCCATAAAGAGCAGGATGAGCGGTTCAAGCAGCGTAGTAAGCTGCTCAAGCCGAACCTCTGCCTCAGCGTCGTAAAATGCCGCGACCTCATCCAGCATCTCACGCAAACTGCCCGAACGTTCGCCGATACCGATCATATCGAGACCGAGCGGCGGTATCCAATTCGCTGTCTCGAGCGATTCTGTAAAGCCGCGGCCTTCGCGGATCAACGGCAGAACGGACTGGCTCTTCCGCCGCAGCTCGAGATTATTGAGAGCCTGCGACGAGATGTCCCAGCTTTCAGGAACGGTGATGCCGCCGGAAAGCAGCGTCGAGAGCGAACGCGAAAGCTGTGCCGTCGCCATATTCCTGACCAATTGTCCGGCGATCGGCAGCCTAAGAACGGCCTTGTGCAGCATCAGCTTGCCATTCTGAGTCCGGAACCAGAACACAAGCCCGAGCACAACAATGATCACAAGCGGCAAAACCCACCAAATGTTCGAGACTATTGCGCCCGAGATGTAAACTACCGCTCTCGTCAGCACCGGAAGTTCGCGGCTCTGATTCAGATTCCGAAACAGGTCGGACATCCGCGGCACGATATAAAGCGTCAGGAACGCAACCATTATCGTCGCCGCGATCAGCAGGAAAGCGGGATATGCGAGGGCTCCGCGTAATTTTCGTGTGATAGCGACGCTTCGCCGCAAATATGTTACGAACCGCGCGAGCACGTCATCCAGGGCTCCGCTCTTTTCACCCGAAAGGATCGACGCCGTATAGATCTTCGGGAAGATTCCCTGCTCTTCGAACGCTTGTGAGAGCGGTTCGCCGTTCTTGATCCGCTCCTCGACGTCGCCCAGAACCAGACGAAGATTCGCAGAGCCCGAACGCGTCTTGAGAAGTTCGATCGCCTGAAGGACAGGAATGCCCGCCCGCAATAGTGCCGAAAACTGCTGGTTAAAAAGCAGAAAGTCCGCCTGCTTGACCTTTGTGTGCTTGCCCGAACCTCCAAACCCAAGCACCGACGACAGGCCGTTCTCAGCCGACGAAACCGCAAAAACACGGAATCCATCGGCCTCAAGCCGCAATTTTGCTTCGGCGGCACCTACGGCCTCAACGATCTTTGTAACTACTTCGCCGGACGGAGTTCCGAGCCGACAGATGAATTCAGGCATAAAAGACGATTCGATTTGGGACAAGATCCCCGCCCTTGGGGCATTCAAAGGGCGAATTATAACACGTCTGACGGCCCGGAATGTTCCCTGGCAGGCATGCGGACAAGCCGCCCGCGGAAATTATCCACTCTTTACAACCTGCAGGCATCCTGCGGCATCTGAAAATATACGTTGAACGGATTTTCGCGAATCTCTACAATAGAATTGTTCCAATTGAGCATGTATGCGTAACCTTTTGGGCATTGAGCACCCGCGTTTTGCGACCCTGCTTGCCTCTCTCTTCGTAATCGCATTCTCAGCCGCTGCGATCTCGGCGCAGTCTCCGGCACCGCGTCCAACGCCTCCCGACAACGGCCCGATCAAGGTCAAAACCGACCTCGTAACGGTAACTGCAACGGTTACTGACATTTACGGACGCTATATTTCCGGCCTCAAGAAGGACGCCTTTACGATCATCGACCAGGATGAGAAGCAGGACATTACGTTCTTCAGCGACAGCGATGCTCCGGTCTCGCTCTCGATCATCTTCGACGTTTCCGGCTCGATGAGCGGCTCGAAGATCTCGAAGGCCCGCCACGCGCTTTCGCGTTTTATCGCGACGAGCCACCCGATGGACGAATATTTCCTGATCGCGTTCAACAACAAAGCTCAGCTTCTGCTCGACCGTTCGCGCGACGGCGAGGCCGTTCTCCGAAAGCTCACCTTGGTCGAACCGAAGAAGGACACTGCTCTTTACGACGCCGTCTATCTCGGCGTTGAGAAGGTAATGCGTGGCTCGCACCAAAAAAAGGCGGTCCTGATAATCAGCGACGGCCAGGATAACGCGTCGCGTTACAATTTCGGCGAGGTTCGCCGACTGCTCAAGGAATCCGACGTCGTCGCCTATGCCATCGGGATTCAGGGGCGAAACGATGCCGCAAGCGAGGTCGGGCTGCAGGGACAGGCATTTCTCGACGAGATCAGCAGCGTGACCGGCGGCAAATCGTTCTATCCTGAGACCGACGTTGAAATGGACGAGATCTTTGAGCGCATCGCACTCGAGCTCCGGCACCAATATTCTATCGGTTACACGCCTAAAGATTTTGTACCTGACGGTAAATGGCGTAAGGTCAAAGTTAAGGTCAAACGCCCGAGAGGTTTGCCGCGTCTAAGTGTGCGGGCTCGCGAAGGCTACTATGCTTCGCCGGCGTCTGATTATCGATAGGGTGAGTAGAAGATTCTTGATGAAAGGCTTAAAACCGTCGGTTTTGGGGATCGCGTTTCTTGCGATCGCGGGTATTTCTGCAACAATTTCCTCTTCGGCAGATGCGGCTGAAACGCCCGGATTTATGCCGACGCCAACACCTCCGGCGGCAGTTAAAACGCCGACACCTAGTCCGACGCCGGACGTCCTCAACTCGGACGAGGTAATCAAGGTCGAGGCCGAACTGGTCAACCTCAATGTACGCGTCGTTGACCGCAATAACCGCACGATAAACGACGTTCCCGAAAAGGATTTCAAGATCTTTGAGGACGGTGTTCCTCAGACCATCGACTTCTTTTCGCGTTCGGAGGTGCCGACAAATTACGCGCTCGTGCTCGACAATTCGGGTTCGATGCGCAGCCAGCTCGACAAGGTCATCGAGGCAAGCAAGATCCTTATCGATACCAATAAGCCCGACGACGAGACCGAGATCATACGTTTCATTGGCCGGGATAAGATCACGATCGAGCAGCCGTTTACCAGTAACAAGCAGGACCTTGGCGACACTCTCGATAACCTTTTCATCGAGGGTGGGCAGACGGCTATCATCGACGCGGTTTACCTGGCGGTCGAGAATGTCGATAAGTACGAAGCTTCCAAAAAGGCCGATGACCGCAAGCGCCGGGCACTAATTCTCGTGACCGACGGCGAGGACCGCGACAGCTACTACAACGAAAAACAGCTCTTCGACCTTCTTCGCGAATCGGATGTGCAGATCTACATTGTCGGCTTCCTGGGCGAACTTAGTAAGGAAGGCGGCTTTATCGGGAAGAGCCCTCAGGAAAAGGCCAGGGCATTCCTCCAGCGAATGGCGGACGAAAGCGGCGGCAAGACTTACTTTCCCGCGGATGTGAGCGAGCTTCCCACCATCGCAAGGCAGATCTCCGGCGAGCTGCGTACGCAGTATTCTATCGGTTATATTCCGACAAATGATCGTAAGGACGGAACGTATCGTTCGATCAAAGTTGTCGTCGCTGACGGGCCGAAAGGGCAAAAGCGGATCCCTGTCACCCGTGCGGGCCGAACCGCAGAGAATGCGGCCGGGCCGCCTACACTGGCTCCGCCCGTAAACGTAACAAAAACACCTAGGAATTAAGTTCGAGGATCGAAAGGGTTACTTTTCCGGAACCGTACCGGAGATCTTCTTGCGCGTGGTCTCGCCTGTAACAAGCACGGGAATACCGTTGTCAACGTTCTCGTGAGGCCTCGGAATTACGTGGGTTGCGGTAACCTGCCCGACCTTTCTTGCCGCGGCAGCACCTGCATCGACAGCCGCTTTTACGGCACCGACCTCGCCGCGTACGATCGCCGTCACAAGGCCCGCGTCGATCTTTTCGTATCCGACAAGAGTAACATTCGCGGCCTTTACCATAGCATCCGCAGCCTCGATCATCGCTACAAGGCCAAAACACTCAACCATTCCCAAAGCCTGCATAGTTAAACTCCCAAGATCAGCTTCTTCTCTTCTTTCGAACAAGAAGAACGAGGGCAAAAAGCCCCATTACGACAAAGATACTCCCAAAAACAACTGCGATCGCTGCGACCATTACTTAAAGACCTCAAGGTAAACGACGATGATCGCGGTGATCAAAAATATTACGACTGAGACCAGCATCAACCCGATACCCGAGGCATCGGCAGGTTCTCCCCATTCGGTTTGAACGGTTTTCCTTTTCGCCGCACGCGACGCCTGCCGCTCGCGGGCAGCACGCACACGGCTGCTCCTCTCTTCTGCGGTACCGGCCTCAGCCGCAGCCTGCTTTTCTGCCCTTTCGAACGCCGCCTCAAGCTCGGCCTTCGCATCGATCTCGTCCGACGGGGCTGGCTCGGGGGCGGCGGCAAGAGGTTCTGACGGAACCTCGACCGCAGCACTGTTCACCGGCTTGCCGCACGCATAGCAAAACCTCGTCCCTTCGCGCACTTCGGCTCCGCAGGACGCACACAACGGCTTTTCGACAACAGCTTCCATTCAGCTAAACGTTTGCAAAGACCTCTTTTTCCTGCCCGAGATCACGGGCCGAAGGCGTCAGAATCGTCTTCTTATTGATGTAGATCTTCTCACCGCGGTCGATCGCCCGGCGTACGTCGTCCTCGCTGACAAAATCGACCGGCGTCGGCGGGCCATTTTCTACGACAGGCTCGGCATAAACGTGGTGGATGATCGTCTCTTTCGCTTGCGGCTGTTCGGTCACTGGTTCGGGAGCCGGACGCGAGGAAGGCGGCTTGGGTAAAGCCTCGGCAGTTTCGGTTTGCGGCCTGCTTCGCAAGAATGAATCGACGATCTTCGCAATATCTTCCCGCTTAGGCTTTGGACGAACCGCCGGAGCATTCGCGGTCGCCGCAACGCTCGGCGCTGCTGCCAACGCTCCTCCATTTATCGGCTTTGTCTCGAACGCAACACGCTTGATGTCCATCAAATGTATCGGCGAAACGTTATCCGACGTAACATTGCCGCCCCACGAACCGCATCCAAGCGTCATTGACGGCGAAAGATCCGTCGAAAATCCGATCGCGCCGTGCGTCGTAGGCGAATTTATGATGACGCGTGCCGCAGGCATTTGTTTCCCGTATTCGATCGCCATCTGACGGTCCTGCGTGTGCATTCCTGCCGTGTGCCCCATACCGCCGAAGCGAAGTATCTCTTCGCATCTTGCGGCACCTTCCTTGACGCCGTTCGCAACAAAGAATGCGAGCGTCGGCGAAAGCTTTTCGACCGACCACGGGAAATCGCGTCCGACGCCGCCGCAGTCTGCGATGAGACAGCGCGTTCCTGCCGGAACGTTCACCCCGGCAAGCTGCGCGATATATGTCGCGGGTTTCCCAACAATTCCGGGATTAAGAGTTCGCTGCGGCGTCAAAAGGATCTTCCCTACGGCTTCTGCCTCCGAAGATGACAGGAAATGGCCGCCTTGGCGTGTAAACTCTGCCCGAACCGCAGCCTCGATAGGCGCATCGACCACGACGCTCTGCTCGCTTGCGCAGATAGTGCCGTTATCAAAGCACGTACCGGTAAGGATGTCCGCAACGGCCTTTGCAGCGTTCGCAGAACGCTCGATGAACACAGGCACGTTTCCAGGGCCGACGCCGAACGCCGGTTTGCCCGATGAATATGCCGCACGCACAAGCCCGGTTCCGCCCGTCGCAAGGATGACGGCCGTGCGTTTGTGCTTCATCAGCGCCTCGGTTCCCTCGATCGTCGAAACCGTCAGGCAATGTATCGCATCCGCCGGAAGCCCGGCTGCAACGCCAGCATCGCGCATTATCCTCGTTGTCTCGGCTATGCATTTCGCAGCAGCGGGATGCGGCGAAAGCACGATCGTATTGCGGGATTTGATCGCGATAATGATCTTGAAGATCGCGGTCGATGTCGGATTTGTCGAAGGGATGATCGCCGCGACGACACCGCGTGGACTTGCGATCTCGACAATGCTCTTCGAATCGTTTACGACCCCGACGGTCTTCAGCCCCTTAAAGAAGTTCCAGACGTCCTCGGCCGCAAAGCGATTCTTCTCGAACTTGTCCGCCGCGTTGCCGTAACCTGTCTCCTCGTGAGCCATTTGGCCGAGCCGAGCACAATCCGCCAATGCTGCTTTCGCCATCGCATCGCAGATCGCGTCGATCTTCTGCTGATCGAACGTCCCTAGCACACCAAAAGCCGCGAAGGCAGCATCAACTGCATCACGGGCTTCCTGTTGTGCGAGAAGGTCCTTGTCGGCCATGGATCGTTAGAAAAGTGTCAGGGGAATTGCGCTCTCGCGGATCGCGTTAAGATCACGCGAGAGCGTAAACTGCGCTTGGGACGCTATTTCGAGCGGCTCTTGCTGCCTTCGGTCGAGATCGCGGATGTCCCGCCGTCACCGCTTGTAAGCGACTTTCCGCCGCCGCGAAGTGCTTTTTCGTCCGGGCTATAGCCCACGGCTCCGCCTTTTGGCAGAACGCGCTCGACTTCGGAATGCGGGCGCGGTATGACGTGAACGCTGATAAGCTCACCGACCCTTCGCGCGGCTGCCGCTCCGGCATCTGTGGCCGCCTTCACGGCTCCGACGTCACCGCGGACGAAGATCGTTACATATCCTGCGCCGATATATTCCTTACCGATCAGCTGGACGTTAGCGGCCTTGACCATCGCATCGGCTGCCTCAACAGCACCGACAAAACCTTTGGTCTCGACCATTCCGAGTGCCTCTAAACTCATTGACTGCTCCTCACTTAAAATTAAGCTAGCTGGATTTTATACCACGACGATTCGATAGCCAAAATTATCACGATAGGAGGCCGCGCTTCAAGCGTTCCCCTAGGGTTACTAAATTGACATCGCACCTTTAAGCGCCTAAAATTTTAGTTTTACGAACGGTTGGTCTCCCGTCGGCGCTATTGTCTGAAATGTCACAATCACTTGGCGAAAAACTGCGGCTCGCCCGCGAAGAACGAGGTATTTCTATTACCGAGGTTGCCGAAGCGACGCGCATCTCACCTCATTACCTTCAAGCGATCGAGGTTGATGACTATCGCACGCTTCCCGGCGGCATTTTCAACAAGGGATTCATTAAATCCTTTGCGAAGTATGTCGGCGTGGACGAACAGTCGGCTCTCGCAGACTACGCCCGCATTGTGAACGCCGATAGCGAACAGGCTGCCGCAGACGAACCGCTTAGCAAGTACCGACCCGAAGTTTTGACCGACGACCGCGCCGTAGGCTCGATGCTGCCGACGATCATCGGAGCCGTCGTGATCCTTGCGATCGTGACCGCCGCGGTCCTTTTCGGCCTCAATTATCTTCAGAACAGACAGGCTCAACCGGTCGCAAACGCTTCGTCAACCGCTCCGAATACAAACACGAACACCGTTGTGCCCGCTGCAACACCTCAGCCTGCCGTTCCCGACATGGCAACGCTTAAGGTCGAATTCTCAGCGACGACAGACCCTGTTTCTCTGACAGCATCGCTCGATGGTGGCCGCAACGAGAGCAAGCTTGTCGCCGCAGGTGAGACAACTACGTTTGAGCCAAAAGAAAGCCTGAAGCTGAGCTATTCCCGGTCGCTCGCGGCGGTCGTAAAGCTTGCGATCAACGGAAAGCCGATCGCGCTTCCGTCAACGCCGGCGAATCCGAAACGCAGCGTCATTGAGTTCGAGATCGACAAGAACACGCTGCCCTCGATCTGGGCGAACGCGTCGATCGGCAACGAGCCGCCTGCTGAACCTTCGGCCTCTCAACCCGCAGCACCGACACAGCCGGCCGTGAACACGCCTGCGCCTGTCGCAACTCCAAAGGTCGAGACGACGTCGACGCCAAAACCTGTTACGACTCCAGCGGCAACCGCGAGATCTGCTGCCAATGCGAACGCTGCACCGCGGCCTACTGCTCCCGCTCGCAAGCCGTCAACTGCAACGAACGTAAATCCTCAGTAGTCGAGACGCTCCGCCGGCTGGCGATCATTTCTTTTTCATGAATTTTCCGCCCTTCCACTCGAGGTCGTAGAGCTTTCGGCCCTTGCCTAGCTCACTGGTCGGCTCCGTGTCCGGAGAAAGCTTCTCAAAAACCTCGACGGTTGTGCCATTGCGCGGGAACGCGTAGAAGTTGTCTTTGCTAAATCCTTCGACGATCTTCTTGCCAACGTCGTTCCACGCACCCTTGTTGTAATCAATAAAGTACGAATCACTGCCCATCTCGAAATCACTTCGCAGCCCGATGAGATAGCTGCCGTCCGGCTTCTTGAAAATGGCCATCTCAAGGCAGCTCTGCGCTCCGTCACAACTCGCCTTCAGGTAGCCGTTCGCAGTGTCTTCGATCTCGAGAAAGGTCTTTAGGTACTCCTGCTTCGCTTTCCGGCAGCCCTTATCCTTTGCGGCCTCACACGACTCAAGGTTGAAGTACTTCGTCGGCAGCAGCATAAAGAATTCGCGGATCGTCTTCGGTTCCTTCACGGGATCGGCGACGGGTTCGGCGGGGCTCTCGACCGCTCCGGTCGCTACCTCGGGTGCTTTCGCCGTCGGTGCGGCGTTGACCGGCTCCGATGTACTTCCGGCCTCGGATCGGGCCGCCGAACACGCAAACGCCGTAAATAATGCGATCGAGACAAGCAAGGCTCTGTGGACAATTCTCATTTCTTTTGGCTCCCTATCGAGGTTCTTCAAACAACTTGTCATAGCAGTCTAACACAATCTTTTCCGCCTGCTTTTGACGCACAAGTTTACGATTGTATAATTGCTTATGGATATCGAAGCCATCAATGAAGGCCTGACCTTCGACGACGTTCTACTCGTTCCCGCGTACTCCGAAATACTCCCGTCGGATGCCGATACACGCACTAAATTCTCGCGAAATATCGATCTGAATATACCGCTTTGCTCGTCCGCGATGGACACTGTTACCGAGGCGGCACTTGCGATCGCGCTTGCCCAGCAAGGCGGCATCGGCGTGGTCCACAAGAACCTTTCGATCGAGCAGCAAGCCGAAGAGGTCGATAAAGTAAAACGCAGCGAGTCCGGAATGATCGTCGATCCCGTGACGATCAATAAGGACGCCCTTGTCTCTGACGCCCTCGTCATTATGGGCAGATTCAAGATAAGCGGCGTGCCCGTAACGGACGAGAACGGCCTGCTCGTCGGCATCATTACGAATCGCGACCTGCGTTTCGAAGGCCGGTTCGATATCCCGGTCTCCGAAGTTATGACGCCGCAGCCGCTCGTTACCGTGCCGGTTGGAACGACGCTTGATGACGCGAAGGTAACGCTCCAGAAGCATCGCATCGAGAAGCTGCTCGTTGTAGATGACGACGGCCACCTAAAAGGCCTGATAACCGTTAAGGATATCCAAAAGGCAATAAATTTCCCGCATGCGGCTAAGGATTCGCTTGGACGGCTCCGCTGTGCGGCCGCGATCGGTGCGACCGGCGATTTTCTGGAGCGTGCCGAGGCACTGGTCAACGCAAGGGTCGACGCGATCGTCGTTGATACCGCTCACGGGCATAGCTCACGGGTATTCGAGGCCGTTAAGGCCGTCAAGAATCGGTTTCCGGACGTGGAGGTCGTTGCGGGTAATGTCGCTACCGCGGACGCCACAACAGGCCTTATCAGAGCAGGTGCGGACGCCGTAAAGGTCGGCATCGGCCCCGGCTCTATCTGTACAACGCGCGTCGTAACCGGCGCAGGCGTCCCGCAAATCACGGCGATCGCCGAATGCGTCAAGGCTGCCGAGAACACCGGCGTACCCATTATTGCCGACGGTGGCGTGAAATTCTCCGGCGACGTTGCTAAGGCCATCGCTGCCGGTGCGGATTCGGTGATGATCGGTTCGCTTTTTGCCGGAACGGAAGAAGCACCCGGTGAGATCATCCTGTTCCAGGGCCGAAACTTCAAGACGTATCGCGGAATGGGCTCCATCGGCGCCATGAAGAAAGGGTCGAGCGATCGCTATGCTCAGGAAGCAACGTCCGCCGAATCAAAATACATTCCCGAAGGCATCGAAGGCCGTGTCCCGTACAAAGGCACGATCGCCGATATGGTAACGCAGCTCGTCGGCGGCCTGCGTTCCGGAATGGGATATACGGGCTGCAGGACGATCGCTGAGCTGCAGACGAACGCAAGGTTCGTGCGGATCACGTCCGCAGGCCTTCGCGAGTCGCACGTCCACGACGTGATCATTACAAAAGAGGCTCCGAATTACAGGCTTGAATCTTAGGAAGCGGTAACAATTCTCTTTTCTCGGTGATCTACTTCGTTCGGTCTTGCCGCTTCTTCTTGTAGAAACTGTCGCAAGCAAGGCTGTCGAGCGACGCGACGAACCGCAGCCCGAACGCGTAACCCGTGAGAAGGCTTTCGACTTTGACGCTCGCGATTCGATCGTTTGTGTTATGCAAATAACGCAGATCGACGCTGCTCAGCCCGTCAAACGAGATCGCAGGAATTCCCAGGTCATTAAATGCAGACGAGTCCGAATCGGCATTGTCGATCGGGTCTGAGTAGAGCGTAAACTCAACTTCTTTTGCGACCTTTTTGGCGGCATCCAGCAGCTTCGTATTAGCCATATTCGATGGAGCCTGTGGTGCTGCAGAAGCAAAACTATCGAAATTCACCATCGAACACACCGGAACCGTCTCATCTTCTTTAAGGGATTTCGCGGCGTGTTTTGACCCGAAAAGGCCTTTCTCTTCCGAATCGAATGCGAGAAAGATGTATGTCTTTTGCGTATCGCTCGCGGCGACCTTTCGATAGATATTCGCGAGAATTATGATCCCCGACCAGTTATCGACTGCGCCGCATCCGTCATCAACCTTGTCGTAATGAGCTCCAACAACGATCCTTTCCGTCGATCGTCCCGCTTTTGTTACTACGATATTCTCGCCTTTATCGAATTTCTGCGTTGTTATTTCGCTGGCTGGAGCTCCCATTTTTTTGAAAAGGGCGATGACCGCTTCTTTTCGCAGAGCAGAATCGCATGGAGTGTTCTGCACCTCGACCTGGAACTCCTTCTTCAGATCGTCGATATTCTGTTCCTGTGCGGATACAAGCGAAAGGCCGCCAACGAGGATCACGAAAATAGCGGACGTGCAGAAAGCTATAAAGCGGCTTTTTTCACCCGATCTGCTCAACAAGGTCTTCCCATTCTGCATACAGGTCTCGGATACGCTGCTCGGCCGCAGCGGTTTGCTCTGAAAGGACACGAAGCTTTTCAGGGTCGGAGCTAACGGTCGGCGACGCCATTTCCTCGGCCGTCGTCTTGATAAGGTTTTCGGATCGCGGAATCTCAACGCTCTCGATCTCTCGGATCCGATCCTCGATCTTTTGTATCTGATTCTTCGAGAGCTTTGATGCTTTCGAAGGGTTCTCGGTTCGCTCGACGACAGCATCAGCGACGACGTCTTTTACTTCGTCGCTCGTCACGCGGTTCTTTGCCATCGCGAGCTTCCAATCATGAAACTCCGAATAGTTCCCGTTATATTCAAGCACGCTGCCGTCCGCCTCGAACGAGAGCATTTGTGTCGCGATGCGGTCAAGGAAGTATCGGTCGTGGCTGACTGTTATGATCGTCCCCGGATATTCGTCGAGCGCCGTTTCAAGGGCCTCGCGAGCCGGAATATCGAGGTGATTGGTCGGCTCGTCCAGGATGAGGACATTCTTTTGTGAATAGATCAGTTTTGCGAGGGCAAGCCTGCCTTTTTCGCCGCCCGAAAGATCGCGAACACGTTTCTCGATATCGTCGCCAAAGAATAGAAAACGCGCAAGGAATGACCGCAGCTCGACGTTCTCCGCCGTCGGTGCGACGCGCCGCATCTCGGAAATTATGTCGTTGCCTTCGTGCAGATCGTCGAGGTTCTGCGAATAGTAGCCGATATTCGTTTTCGTTCCCCAGGTGAGACGCCCGCCGAGTTCGCGGATCTCGCCGATCAGGGTCTTTAGCAGTGTCGTCTTCCCTGTCCCGTTCCCGCCGATGATGCCTAACGCACCGCCGCGATGCAGCGAGATATTCAGCTTCTCGGCAAGCACCTTCTTGCCGTAGCCGATCGAAAGATCTTCGGTCGTGAGCACGTTGTTGCCCGCACGCTCGACATTCTTCAGCTTAAAATTCCCGCCGCTCTTCTCTGACCTAACTGCCTCGACGCGCTCGAGGCGTTCGAGCATATTACGTCGGGACTTTGCCTGTTTTGTCTTCTGGCCTTCGAGGTTACGGCGAATGAACTCCTCGGTCTTCGCGATCATCGACTGCTGGTTCTCGTACTCTCGACGCTGCTGTTCGCGTCGAAGCTCACGCTCGACGAGGAACTTCGAATAGTTGCCCTTGTACGAGACCGCGCGTCCGTTCTCAAGCTCGATGATGCGATCGGTCGTGCGATCTAAAAAGTATCTGTCGTGGCTGATGATGACGTATGCGGTGGCGTAATTCGTCAGGTATTCCTCGAGCCATTCGACGGCATCGACATCAAGGTGATTCGTCGGCTCATCGAGCAGCAGAACGTCAGAGTTCGAAAGCAAGAGCCTCGCCATTCCGAGCCGATTTTTTTGCCCGCCGGAGAGCGTCTTCGTTTCGAGGTTCCATTGCTCGTTCGAAAATCCGACGCCTTGGAGTATCGCTTCCGCGCGTGCGGCGTAAGTGAAGCCGTCCGCCTGTTCAAACGCCGTCTGCAGCTCGGCATAGCGCTCAAGCACCGGATCGGAATGGTCTGTCTCCATCTGCTTTTCGAGCAGCCGCATCTCATTCTCGATGTCGTGAATGTGCTCGAAGGCAGAGAGTGCTGCGGTGTGAACGGTCTCGTTTCCCGAAAAATCGACGTGCTGTTCGAGAAGCCCGAGATTCAGGCCGCGCATCTTCACGATCTCGCCTGTGTCGGGAGCTTCGCGGCCGGTAAGGAGGTTGAAGAGCGTCGTTTTGCCGGCGCCGTTACGTCCGACGAGTCCGATCTTCTCGCCGGGATTCACCTGAAACGCAACATCGCGGAGGATCGCGTGGCCGCCAAAAGATTTTGAGATATTTGAGAGACGGAAAAGCACCTGGGTCGTCAACAAGCGAAAGGTAGAAGAAAACCGTCGCGGTTCGCCTCTACCTTTCGGATCACAAAGGACTGCATCGCGTTCGGGCCATATTGCGGCCCGCGCAAAAGCAGACTATTTATTCGCTGCCGGCTTTGCCGCGTTGGCGGCTGGCTTAGCGTTCGAGTTCGAAGTGTTTGCCTTCTCCGCATTGGCATTTGCCGGCGTTGCCTCAGCGTTCGCATTCGCGTTCGCGTTGGCCGCAGCCGGTGTTGCGATTCCTGCCGGACGTGCACCGCTTAGCTCATTGGGATTCGCAACGACCTTGCGTGCAAGCATATTTTCGATCTTAGCCTCGTTCATCGCGATCGTCTGATACGCCGTCTGCAAAAGCTGTTTGCGTGCACTGATAAGAGCCTCGGTAACCTGCTGCCGAACTCCCGGGCTTTCGAGCGTGAGAGCTTCATCCTTGTCGCTGCGTTCCTGCAACTTAAGTATGAAGAACTTACCCTGTGCCCTCGTGATGAAGAGCTTGCCGATCTCGGTCTTTGGGTTCATCAAAGCCTCGACGACATCGCCGGGGAATGTCTGCCGAAGGTCGTCTTCGGAGGCGTAGCCAAGATCGCCGCCCTGGAATCTGCTCTGGTCCTCGCTCTTCTCGCGTGCAACGCTCGCAAAATCAGCACCCGCCTGGAGCTGCTTTACGATCTCGTCGCCGCGTGCCATCGCCGAAGCATTATCAGTCGTCACATCGCCTTCACCGTTGTTCGCAGGGTCGATGACGATCGCTGCGAGCTTCACGCCTTTCTTCTTCACGAAAGCTTCTTTGTTGCCTTCGTAGAATTTCTCGATCTCGGCATCCTTCGGCGGCTCGATCTTGCCCGTGATCTTGTCAAAAAGCTTCTGAACGGCGATCGTCTTCTTGAGTTGGAGGCGTACGGTGGCTTCGTCCATTCCTGCGGCCTTCATCTCCTTATCAAGCTGATCGGCGGACTTCCCGCTCTGCGTCTTCTGCTTGTTCAGCTCGGCGGTAACTTCTTCTTCCGTCGGGACAACGCCTTCCTTCTCGGCCTTCTGGAAGAGAACTTCCTGTTCGATCAGGCCTGAAAGCACCTGCAGCCTCGCGTTCGCGAGCTCAAGTGGCGACATGCGGGCGTCCTGCCCCTGTGCCTGCATCTTGAAAACGCGTTCGACTTCCTCGTACTTGATGGCCTTGCCGTTGACGGTCGCTGCCGTTTCATTCGGGTCCATGCCATCGACCGAGCTGTTGCTGCTGCCCGTGCCGCCGCCGCACGCCGTAAAAACGACAGACGCGATCGCGAACAACGCCGCGACCAAAAAGATCCTTCCAAATTTTTCCACTCTCGGATTCGCTCCTTTCAACCTTTCGGTTTTTAACATAACTTGACTCTTAGGTCCCATTTCTGGTATAAAATCTGTTTTTGAGTTTTTAACGAACTCTGCAATATTTCCTCGTAATGATACGGAGGCTCTAAACTTTTATGGCTCAACGCTGCGATGTCTGCGGAAAAGGTCCGCAATTTGGTAACAACGTTTCACACGCGAACAATAAAACTCGCCGTCGCTTTGATCCGAACCTTCAACCGGTTCGCGTTCAGCTGCCTACCGGCGGTACCGGACGTATAAAGGTATGCACTCGCTGCATCAAATCCGGGAAGATCGTAAAGGCCGCATAATTCATATTTGAGTAACCGGCCACTGTTTTGGTTGCCAGACGCCCTCATTAAAAATGGGGGCGTTTGTTTTGTTTCTTAGGCGACGATGGCGATGCAGTCGATCTCAACACGTGCATCGCGGGGCAATCTGGCGGCCTGGACGGTTGCCCGAGCCGGCTTATTCGTATCGAAGTAGCGGCTGTAAACTTCGTTCATCGCCGCAAAATCATTCATATCCGCGAGAAACACCGAGGTCTTCACCACCGTTTCAAAACTCGCTCCTGCCGCTGCAAGAACCTCGCCGAGATTCTTAAAGACCTGTTCGGTCTGTTCGACGACATCGTCCGACACGAAGTTCCCGGTTGCGGGGTCAATGGGAATCTGGCCTGAACAAAAGACCATTCCGTTCGCCTTTATCGCCTGCGAATACGGACCGATCGCACCCGGTGCCTTCTCTGTTGCAACTACCTCGATCATAGCTCTCCTAAGGCCCAAAACCTTAACGTTCGGGCAAAAGCGAAATACTAACAAAACTCAGCTTAAAAGGAAAGTTTAAGGGCAGGATTTTACACGTTGGTGCGTTCGACGGCGATCACTCCGGGCACGCTTCTGACGGCGCTCATCACTTTATCGAGATGCTTTTTATCGTGAACTTCGACCGTTACCTCGATCAAGCCGATGTCTTCTTTTGAGACATTTGCACGAGCATCGCGGATGCCCGTCTTGATCTCTGCGATCGCATTCGTGATGCCGGCAAGCATTCCGGTGCGGTTCTCGGTGGTTGCAAGGAGCTGGACCGACTGCATCTCGCTTGCCTGGCCCTTCGCCCATTCGACATCGACGATACGGTCGCGGTTGACCATCAACTGCCTCACGTTCTTGCACCGCTTGTTGTGGACGACAACGCCTTTCCCGAGCGAGATATACCCGATGATCTCTTCGCCTCGAAGCGGATTGCAGCAGCGCGCACGCGTTACAAGCAGGTTTTCGACGCCCTTGACCGTGATCGCATCCTCGCCAAGGCCAATGAACTTCTTTACCGCCTTTACGCCTGCAGAAATGCGTGTCGCGGGCTTCTTTTCAGGATCGAGTTCTTCGAACTTCTCGGTGCCGAGGAATTTCGATAGGACATTGCGCGGCAAGGTCTTTCCGTAACCGATCGAGGCCAGAAGATCGTCAGAGCGGCTTAGGCCGTAGTCGTTCGCAATGCGCTTCATCTCGGCCTCGTTATTTACGAGTTTCTTGGCAGAGATACGAAAGCGTTCGGCCTCGCGTTCGAGTAGTTTTCGCCCGATCTCGACAGATTCCTGCCTTTGCTGCTCGGAGATCCAATGTCTGATTCGGTTGCGGGCCCTTGAGGTAACTACGTGATTGAGCCAGTCGCGTGAAGGTTTTGAATTCTGCGTTGTGAGGATCTCGATAACGTCGCCGTTCTGTATCTCTGTGCGTAACGGGACGATGCGGCCGTTGATCTTCGCACCGGTACAGGTGTCGCCGACGACCGAGTGAATCGCATACGCGAAGTCGATCGGAGTAGAGCCTCGCGGAAGCTGGATGACCTTTCCCATCGGCGTGAACGCATACACATCCTTCGGGAAAAGATCGAGCTTCAGAGACTCGATGAAGTCTTCGGAATTCTCGTTCGATTCCGTTGTCTCAACGAGCGGAAGAAGCAGCTTCTCGACCGTCTTTCTCAGCTCGTCGAAGCTCTCGTCGTCCTCGCTCGACCCCAGCGCACTCTCTTTATACTTCCAGTGCGCGGCAACGCCTTCTTCGGCGATGTGGTGCATCTCCTCGGTACGTATCTGCACCTCGAACGCCTGTCCACTGCCGCTGATGACGGACGTATGCAGCGAACGGTACAGATTGTCCCGTGGGATCGCGATCCAATCCTTAAAACGCTCGGGTACGGGCGTCCAAATATCGTGCACAACGCTCAAAGCGAGGTAGCAATACTTGCGGTCATTCGGCGTAATGATGCGCGCGGCGATCAGATCATAGACCTGCTCGATGTGTATCTTCTGCTTTTTGAGTTTCTTCCAAAGCGAATAGAGACGCTTTACGCGGCCCTCGACCGAAACGAAAGGAACGTCATATTCGCGAAGCTTTGTCTCGATCGTCTCCTTTATGCGGGCGAGCGTCGCCTCAAGTTCGGGACGCCGAGCTTCGACAATGTCAGAAAGCCGTTTGTATTCGTCCGGATGAAGATTCTTGAACGAAAGGTCTTCGAGCTCGCTACGCATCTTACCCATTCCGAGACGGTGTGCGATCGGAGCGTAGATATCGAGCGTCTCCTGCGAGATGCGCGCACGCTTCTCCGGTCGGAGATATTCCATCGTCCGCATGTTGTGGAGACGGTCGGCGAGTTTAATGAGCACAACGCGGACGTCAGTGATCATCGCCAGCACCATCTTGCGGACGTTCTCAGCCTGCTGACGGGCCTTTGAGAGGTCGCTGATATGTGCGATCTTCGTCAGGCCATCGACGAGGTGTGTGATCTCTTCGCCAAAGTAGGCCTTGATCGTGTCGAGATCAACGAGTGTGTCTTCGACAACGTCGTGCAGAAGGCCGGTCGAAACACTGACCTCGTCAAGCCGCATCTCGGCAAGTATCTGCGCCACTGCTAGCGGGTGAACAAGATAAGGTTCGCCCGAAGCTCGCGTTTGGCCTTTGTGGTGGAGGGCGGAGAAAAGATAGGCGCGTCGGATCAGATCGACGTCGGCGTCCGGCCGATTCTTCGTAACGGTCTCGATAACATCTTCGATCCGGATCATACGGTTCTATCTTCGCGAGGCCGTAGCGGCTCTCGCACGTCGAAGTGCAAAAAAGGTGCCCATCTGATTGTAAATGGGCACCTTGCTAAATTGAAAGAAAAATCGAACGACCAGCTATTTATTAGCGTTCGCTGCAGCGTTCGCAGAGCCGTTCGCGTTGGCTGCATTTGCAGCTTCCGCGGCTTCCTTGGCGGCAGCACGGGCCTCGATCACGTCATCGATCTTCTGAACCTTATCGCCCAGAGCATTCAAGGCTTCTTTCGCGGTCTCGTATTCGGCTTTGAGCTTGTCGCGGCCGGCATTATCGCCGTTCATCTCGGCGATACGTACCTGCTGGTTGATCAAAGCGACCTTGTAGGAGCGGACCGACTGGAAGATCTTGAGGAATTCAGACGTGAGAGCAAGTTCGACATCGGACATCGAATCCGGGTTCAGCGAACCGGCATCCTTGACCGACTGCGGCTCGAGAGCCATCGCCTGGTCAATGATCGCCATACCGTCAGCAGTACACTGCTGGAGCTTCGTGAACTGAGCCGGGTCTGCAGGCTTAACGAATTGATAGGCCTGTTTGCCGTCACCGGCAGGAACCGTCTTCTTCGTCGCGGGCGTATCGGAGATCTCGTTCGCACAAGTATTCTGCTTTGCGGCCAGAGCACTGAAAGCACGAGCTCGAGCCGTTGCCGGATACGATTGATCCTTAGAGACCTGTTCAAGCCATGCCTGGGCGTTGTCGGGCTGCTGGATATTGTCGTAGAGGCTTGCGATCGCGCTTGAGCTCGAGTTCACCGACGACAATGAATTGAGATACATCTTCTGAGTGTCCGGTGAAGTCGGGTTGGCATTGTATGCCGCCTCGGTCTCCTTCAGCTCTTTCAGAAACTGCGGAAGGCTCTTTTTATAGGCATCGATCGCCTCTTGTGCCTTTCCCTTGTCCGAACGATTGCCGATGTATTCCGAATGGAGGGTGCGAGCAAGGGAAAGCTGAGCAGTACGGCCCTCGAGGGTCTCACCCTCCGGGTCAAGCGATGCAGCATACCTAAAACGCTCTTCGGCCTCGGGAAACTTTCGGTCCTTGTAGGCCTTGGCACCGTCCACGAGGTTCTTACGCGCCATTACGCGATTGTAAAAGGAGCAGCCGGAGCCGAGTGAGACCATCACTGCGACCACCGCTAGAACTCCTAAACGAGAGATTCTCATTATTACACTCCAGTTTAACAAGAGCCGGGACGAAACCCTTTCATACAAGGGCAACTACACCTCAAAAAGACCCGCTTGAAATACCCGGGCAAAGGCAACGCCCCGTTCCGATTTTTGTTAGTTAGCCAGATCGTCGATCTGCAAGCCGATGGGCGACGCCCCGGCCTGTTTCACCGCATCGATCACCAGCACGACATCGCCATATCTCACGCTCTTAGGCGCTTTGACGAACAATGTCCGCTCGACCTGGTTTGTGTTCTCATTAAGGACGCCGGCATCGGCGCGGGCCTTGAAGACCTCACGAAGCTTGTCGATAAGCTTCTGAGTGTCGGTAACGTTCCCGTAAAGTTCGTTATTCAAGGTCACTTCCTTGGTATCCTTATTGATCGCGACGACAAGGGTGAGCGGATTGGCCTGCACCTGTACGTCAGGCTGGTTCTTCGGCTCTGCCGGCACCTTTGCCTCGAAGCGACTCGGCTTTAGCGGAGTAATGACCATGAAGATCACGAGCAGCACGAGCAGCACGTCGATCAACGGTGTCACATTAATATTTGGTGTGGCGCCATCGCTGCCACTGGAGGAAGACATTCCCATATAAAACTCCTTTGGTGTAGAAAGTTAGAGGTTAGGCCTTTGCTCTAGCCTCCCTGCCCTTGGGCAGGAGCCCCCTTCTTCTTATCTGCCACCAGTCCGACCTTATCGATATCCTGTCTTCTGATGGTATCGATCGCTTGAACTACCGTCCCGTAATCCACATCGATGCCGCTCTTGATATACACGATACGCTGAGCGGGTGCCTTACCCTCCATTCTCTTCTTGATGATGTCACCAAGCTGATCGAGCGGGTATTGCTCCTTGCCGATGTAAAAGTTGTTGGAATTCGGTATCGCAACCACTACCGACGACTCCTTTACGATATCCGGATCCTCATCAGGGCTGATCATATCGCGTGGTAGATTCACAGTCACACCGGACTGCAGCAGCGGCGTCACGATCATAAAGATGATCAGGAGCACCAGCATGATATCCACCATCGGAGTGACGTTAATATCCGAATTGTATTCGTCGGATCCCCCGACCTTTACAGCCATAATTAACTATCTCCTAAATACGGGCTTTTCGAACAAAGCCGAAACTACCTAACTCTTAGCTTTTGAGACTCTTACCGCGCTGGCGGATGAAGTAATCAACGAGCTCAGAGGCCGAGTTCTCCATTTCGACACCAAAGCTGGTCACTTTGTTCGTGAAATAGTTGAAAAGCCACACAGCCGGAACTGCCACGAGAATACCGCCAGCCGTCGTAACAAGGGCTTCTGCGATAGCACCGCCGACCGCGCCGATACCTGCCGTCTCATTCGAGCGGAGAGCCTGGAACGCACCGATGATACCGATAACCGTACCGAACAGTCCGACGAACGGAGCCGTCGAGCCGACCGTTGCGAGACCCGAAAGGCCGCGCTTGAGTTCAGCCGTCTTGACCGCGATCGCACGTTCGAGAGCACGCTTGGACGATTCCATTTCGAGATCGGTGATCTCAGATCCGCTCTGATGAGCCGAGAACTCCTTAAGGCCCGAGGAGACAACCATCGCAAGGTGCGAATCTTTGTGGCGGTCGCTGATATTGATCGCCTCATCGATGTTGCTTGTCTTGAGGGCCTGAGCGACCTTCGGCGCGTACTGACGGGACTGGGCTTTAGCCTTGCTGTACGTGAGCCATCGCTCGATACCGACAGCGATCATATAGACCGACTGGATAAGAAGAGTGATGATCACGGCCCAGCCGGGGATCGTCAAACTGTGCACGATATCGTAGAGGCCGAATGAAATGCCTCCCTCGAACATCATAAAAAGTGTCATTGTTTTTCCTCCAAAAAGAAATCGAAGATATTTTTACTCTCTGTATTTTGCAGAAATTTGCGGGAGCCGCGCCTAATAGCGTCAGGAGCGGCGTCCCGCGTTTCATCTCGCCAACGATCCGTATCTTACGGATTGAACGTATACCGGATAACACCGGAAACCTTCACCGGTTGCCCCGAAAGCAGTGTCGGGCTGAACTTCGAGCGTCGGGCCGCATCAACAGCTGCCTGAACGAGCAGCGGATTGCCGCCTGCCGGCGTTGCCGAGACAACGTTGCCGTGCTCATCGATCAGCACCTGCACCGTAACCGTTCCGGCAGCGTGCATTGCACGTGCCGTCGCGGGATACCGCGGTTGGACAAGGTTCACGGCCCTACCATTCAGAACACCGCCTGAAACGGTCTTTGGAGCCGGCTTCGGCGTGGCTTTCGGCGGAGCCTCAAGGTCGTCGTCGCCATCTGCTGCACCACCGGGTGTCTTGCCGTCGCCGAAGGTCGTCGTCGTTCCCGCTACCGCACCCTGGCCGCGTGCAACCGTTGCTGCCAGGTTCGTAACGTCCTGATTTCCCTGCATCGTCTTAACGTTCTCACGCATAGCGACGAAGTTCTTCTTGGTCGTCTCGATCGGCGGAGCCTTTTCCGGCGGCGTCGAGTTGATGTTCGCGATCAGCTCCTTACGTATATCGACATCAGGCGCGCGTTTTTGTTCCGGCTGTTTCTCCTCTTTCGGCGGAGGAGCCTCATCGGGCGGCGGCGGGGCGACAAGAGCGGTAAGCTCGAGATCTCCGCTTCCCATCCCGTAATCTTTGCCGAACAGGCTAACGGTCGTGCCCGCCACCAACGCTGCAAAGACCAAAACAAAGAAGACCAGGAAAAGGGCTCCCTTGCGTCGGTTTTCCGGCGAGTTGTTTTTAGATTCAACTAATTGATCAAGCATCTTAATCCTCCATTCTGCCTCTTGGTGCCAAATTCGAGGTCAACGGTCACGAAACGTTTTCAAAATTTAGATGAAGCCGACTTCCTGCTCGTTGCAGCGGATAAAATAGGGGGCCGCCGTAACGAAACAAGGTTGTTTTTAGCTGTTTGGTCCAATTTGGCTTCGAGTAAAGCGAGGGCTGCGTCAACAAGCGCGTCGAGCCGGCCGCTTGACTTCGTAATACGGTAAAGCCGACACCTATCGCATTCACTGCGAATTGGGATCCGAGCTAAACAAACTTTCTAATTGACCAGCAACGAAGGAAAGTCTAAAAGTTTAGAGCCCTAAAGTCAAGATGAACTCGCGTGTTTTCTACGAAAAAATCAGCAACTCTACGAAAAACCTTCCCGACCTTCGCTTCCTGATCCGAACTAGCGCGTTACAGGGCGTCGTGTTACCGATTTTCGTGCCGAAGAAGCAAGCTTTTCGCCCTTTGCGGATGCCGGAGCGATAGCCTCCTTCATCTTGGAATCACCTAGCTTTGCCTGCCACCAAATGGCGATCGGGCTTGCGATCGCGATCGTCGAGTACGTACCAAGTGTTAGGCCTACGAGCAAAGCAAGCGAGAAGCTCCGCAGCACCTCACCGCCGAACAGCACGAGGGCAAGCACGGACAGGATCACAAGGCCGGCCGTAATGACCGTTCGCGAAAGCGTCTGGTTGATCGAGTCATTAGTGATCTCAAAAAGCGAATCGTTCCGTCGTAGAGGCACATTCTCGCGCACACGGTCGAAAATAACGATCGAGTCGTTCACTGAGAAGCCGACGATCGTCAGTATGGCCGCGATGACCGTAAGGTTAACTTCCCATTGAAAGATCGAGAAGAACGAGAGCACCATGATCACGTCGTGGAAAACGGCTATAACCGCGCCCGCAGCGTACGTCCAGTCATATCTGAACGCGATGAAAACAAGGATACCGACAAGGCCGAGAAGCGTTGCGATCACTGCCTGGTTTCGGAGCTGTGATCCTGCGATGGCACCCACGGAGTCCGTACCGATGATCTTGTACGCGGCATCCGGCGTCGAATCGAGCGTTGCATCGCCCTCAGCCGCCTTTCCAAACGTATCGAGGGCCTTTTTCACCTCTTCGCGGCCTGCCTGCACCTGCAGGGTATGATCCTGCTCGGTGGCACCATTCGGGTTCGTTTCTGCCTCAAGCAGCGGGATCTTGATAAGAACCTCGTCGGGCTTGTTCGTGGACTGGATGACGGGGTCGCCCACTCCGGCGTTATTTAACGCCGTACGGATATCGTCATCACTCGGCCGGTTGCGAAATTTCGCGGTTACGATCGTTCCGCCCTGGAAATCGACGCCCATGTTGAAGGAATCGGTGCCGCCGGGAACCAGTTCGCGGCCCACTGCCGAAAACAAGCCCGCGAGCATGATCGCGATAGAAACACCGATAAATAACCGACGACGGCGAAGCCAGTCGAAATGGATGTTGTCAAAAGGATTTAACATCTTGAATTACTAACACTATTCGCAGGAGGCCGCGGCCCGGCCGCCGTTCCCTACGCCAAAAAACCTTAAATACTCAACCTGTTCATCTTCGGCCGCAGGTTCATTTCCCAATTGAAGATCGTCTTCGACACGAAGACGGCCGTAAAGAGGTTGATGAGCAAGCCAAGGATGAGAGTTACCGCGAATCCGCGGATCGGGCCTGCACCGCCGGCCATATACAGGATGATCGACGAAATGATCGTCGTGATATGCGTATCGATGATCGTCACGAAAGCGCGGTCGAATCCGAGGTCGATCGATGTCGGAATATCAAATCCGGCTTTCAACTCCTCACGTATGCGTTCGAAGATAAGCACGTTCGAGTCAACGGCCATACCGATACCGAGGATAAGTCCCGCGATACCCGGAAGCGTCAGCGTCGAACGTATGAGCACAAGGGCCGCAACCGTCAAAAGCATATTCAGCACAAGCGCGACCACCGCATTGACGCCCGAACCGCGATAGTAAAAGAGCATGAACACGATGACGAGTGCGAGGCCGCCAAGCGATGCTTCAACGCCGGCGCGGATCGAATCAGCACCGAGGCTCGGGCCGACCGTTCGCTCTTCCTGATAAACGATCTTCGCAGGCAAAGCACCGGATTTCAGCGTCAGAGCAAGATCTTCGGCAGATTCCTTTGTGAATTTGCCTGAGATCTCGCCGCTGTCAAAGATCTGCGATTTGATGAACGCTGCGGATTTGACCTCGTCATTCAGGACGACGGCCATATAATTATTGATATTCTTGCCCGTCCAATCGCCGAACTTCTGCGCACCCGAGGGCTTGAACTGGAACGTGATCTGATAATCGCCTTGAGCTCCCGTTCGAGATACGGCTTCGGCATTTCGCAATTCGCTGCCGTCAACGACGGCCGGATATTCGACAACAACGTACTTCGGCGGAGCTTTCTGATCCGCCGTCTGTCCGTTCGCCGCGGTCGGTTCGTCGCGTTCTGCGTACGGCAGGATCTTGCGGTTTGCGGGCACAGTACCGCCGAGCGAAGCCTTTGCGGCGTCGATCGTCGGATACGTCGTAACCGGTGCGGGATTCGACGCGCTGACGATCTTCATCAACGCGAGGTTCGATTCCGCTCCGATCAAAGCCTTTACACGCTCAGGGTCGTCAACGCCCGGCATCTGAAGCAATATCTGGCCGGATGTCGGCGAACCTTGATTCTGAATGGTCGGTTCTTTGACGCCGTAAGTATTGATGCGGCTTTCAATGATCTTCTTCGCCTGATTGACGGCATCGACCTTCAATGTATTCTGAGCGGCCGCACCGAGCGTCCACGTGATCGTCGAACCAGAACGCGTCTCGTTCCAGGTCTGAAGATCGACCTTCTTTTTTACGGCCTCAACAGCGACATCGGGATCGGCACCATCGCCAAGCGTGATGCTGAAATTGTAGTTCCCGTTCTCCGCGACCGTCGCATTGCTCGCAACCGGAATTTTCGGGTCGGTATGGTCGTTGATCGCCGAGAGAGCCGCCTGGGCGTTGTTCTCGGTCATCGTCTTGAGGTAATCGTCGAGCTTTACACGCATCACAAGATGCGATCCGCCCTTAAGGTCGAGGCCGAGATTGATGTTCTCGGCGAGATTCGCCTTGATACCTTCCCAAGTGAAGTCAGCCGATGTCGGCATCCGACGCGGGCCAAAGACCAAATATACTCCGACCAGTGTAATGGCGAGAATTACGCCAGTCCTGATCCACAAAGCCGTTCTATTCATTGGTTAAAATACGAATGATCCAAAATCGAGCGCGAATTATCCTTCCGCTTTCTTACCGACGACGGCCGCCTTTCCGACCTCGATCAAGCTCTTTTCGGCGCTCATGATAACGAAACTCGTCTCGCGAACTTCCTTTACCCGGCCGATGATGCCGCCGTTCGTTACGATCTCATCATTTATCTTTAAAGATGCGACCAACTCGGCAAGCTGTTGCTTTTGCCGCTTTTGCGGCAGGATCACAAGAAAGTAAAAAATGCCGCCCATCAGCAGCAGCGGAAGCAATAAGCCGAAGATCCCGCTGGCACCGCCAGAGTCCTGAAAGAAAAAAAGCAAGCTGTTCATTTATAAAAAAAGACCGTTTCGTCTAAAGACAAAAAGCAAATAATATACAAGTCAAACGCGATTATCAAACGGCGGGAGTACCCTCGGACGCCATTTTTTCGAGAGTTTCGCGGTGGAAGGCCGCATATCTCCCCTCGACGATCGCCCGCCGAGCCCGCCGCATAAGTTCGAGGAAGAACGCGACATTGTGGTGAGAGATGAGCGTTGCAGCGGTCATCTCGCCCGCCTGCTGCAAATGCCGCAAATATCCGAGCGAATATCGCCGACACACCGAACAGCCGCATTCCGGGTCGAGCGGGCCGTCATCCAGACGAAATTTGGCATTCCGAATGTTCAGTTTTCCGCGCGACGTGAATGCACTTCCCGTTCGGCCGTTCCGCGTCGGAATGACGCAATCGAACATATCCACGCCGTGCCCAACGGCCTCAAGCATATCTTCCGGCGTGCCAACGCCCATTAGATAACGCGGTGAATCTTGCGGCATCTTCGGCGCGAGGTTCTCGAGCACGCGGTACATCACGCTCTTTTCTTCGCCGACGCTCAAACCGCCGATCGCGTAGCCGTCAAAGCCGATCTCTACAGTTCTTTCGAGGCTCTCAAGCCGAAGATCGTAGTAACCCGCACCTTGCACGATCCCGAATAGCGCTTGCCGCCCGCTAAGGCCGTCGGCAGATTCTAGCCGTCCGCAGTCGGCATTCTCATCCTGCAGTTCGCCGAATCGAGTTTTCGACCGCTCTGCCCAGCGGATCGTCAGGTCAAGGCTCTTTTTCGTCGTCTGATGATCGGCATCGCCCGGCGGACATTCGTCGAACGCCATCACGATCTCGCTGCCCAACGCACTTTGAGCTTCCATCGAAACTTCCGGCGAGAGGAAATACTTGCTGCCGTCAAGATGCGAGCGGAATTCCACGCCTTCTTCCGTGAGCTTTCGCAGGTCTGTCAGCGAAAACACCTGAAAGCCGCCCGAATCCGTCAGGAACGATCGCTTCCAGCTCGTGAACTTATGCAAACCGCCGAAATGCCGCATTGCTTCGACGCCCGGACGCAGGAAAAGGTGGTATGTGTTGCCGAGAATAATTCGAGCATCGAGCTCATCTTCTAGCGATTCGAAGCGAATGCCCTTGACCGTCCCTTGCGTTCCGACCGGCATGAACACAGGCGTTTCGATCACCGAACGCCGCGTCCGAAGCACGCCTGCACGCGCCTTGCCGTCGGAAGCCGCAACATTCCATTCAATTGGCTTCAGGTTTTCAGTTGACATTATTTCGGCCCAGGAGAGCCCAGATGCTTGCTGGCCCGACGGCCGTTTCCGATTCGAAAACACCGTCCTCATTCACCAGCACAGCCGACGGCGTGCCGTACATCCCTAGCTTTCCGGCAGCAGTGTAATTTTCATCAGCGACGACGCGTCCCGGCAATCGATCTTCGAGCGACGCGTCGTCCGTGAAAACGACAAGCTCCGGGTCACCGTTCGAGCGACCCGCAAACCACTCAAAAAGTCCGTCGTGCATCGACACGCAATGCGGACAATTCTCGCCCCAGAAGAGCAGCAATGTGCGTTTTCCTGCCAACGACGAATTTGAGATCTCCGTGCCGTCAGCCGCAGTGTGCGAGAACGGTGCGACCTTTTCGCCGACAAAATTCGAGTGGCTCGCACCGGCGATCGGCAGCTGTACGAAATCATCCGAAAAGTCCGCTCGCTTTACCCGCTCGATAAGACTTCGTATCGCGGCATCGCCGGCTGCAACATTGCTTACGACCTTTCCGCTCGGGCCGAGAACGATAAGCGACGGCGTCCAACGTGCAAAATACGCGTCGGCAACGTCCCTTTTATCCTGCAAGAGGATCAGCTCGCCCGCATCGCCAAATTTCGCCTCATTCGCCGCGGCATCGCCGCTGCTTACAAAAACTAGGTTGAAATCCTGCCGCAATTCTTCCTGCCAAGCGTGAAAATCATCGACCATCGATTCACACGGCGTGCACGTGAGCCCGACAAAGAACAGAAGTATCGGATAACCTTCGTCGATCAACGCTTGGAGCGAAACGTCGCTCCCTTCCGTACTGCGAAGCGTAAACCTCGGCGCAACGGCACCGATCGGGAGCGTGTCCGTGATCGCGCCTGCATCGCGTTCCACCTCGCTATGATCGTGTTCGTGATCGTGATCGGAAACTTCGAGCTGTGCATCGAGGATCATTCGCCGAAGCGTTACAAAACAGAGCAGAATGGCCGCGAATATCGCGACTTCGAGAATGATCGCCACATCGATCCGAGAAAGGTCGGAATACGCCGCACCTTGCCCGTCCATACCGCGAAACGCGAGGAAGACAACGCCGGCAAGCAGCGCGATATTCCTGACGATCGCACCCGCACCCGTCGGCTCCGACATCAACTGGCCGAAGCAATGACAATTCTGACGATTCCCTCTCGCAAGCTGATAGCCAAGAACGGCCGTGAACATCGCAAGCAGTATCACGGACGCGACCGCCGCACCCCACGCCGTCGTCACAAAAACAAATCCGACGCTCAAGATAAGTTCGACGGCGATGAGCCACACGCTGAACACCAGCGTCGTGCTCTCAGGAATGCCGTAGCCTTTTAGCGACCTTCGGCTTCCTTCGATATCGCTCGCCTTTGCGATCGCGGCGGTGGCAAAAACGCCTGCGAAAACCAGCCTTAAAATGAGGATGAATAGATCCATTTAGAGGTCAGCTCAAGCGTCTCCTTTCTTGCCTTTCGTTTTGTGTCTTTCGACAAGGCGGATCGGCGTTGCAAAAAAGTCGAACTCTTCGCGCATTCGATTCTCGATATATCGCAGATACGAAAAATGAAGTCCCGCCTTGCCGCCCGATGTAAACAAAATGAAGAGCGGTGGGCGAACTCCGGCTTGCGTCAAAAATTGCACTTTTAAGCGCGAAAAGCCGCCTTTCACCGGTGCGGGAGCCGTCCCGCCTTTCGGCTGCGTGATCGCGTCCTCAAAGAATCGGTTAAGGCGCGACGTTTGAATTCTCCTGTCGCGTGCCTCGTAAGCGCGGATCGCAAGCGGCAGGATCTTCGTCACTCTCTGGCCCGTCAGAGCCGAGATCGCGACCATCGGAGCCCAATCGAGGAACTTCATCGCCTGCCGCAAACCCCGTTCGAATTCGTAGATCGTATTGGTCTCTTTCTCTTCCAGAGCGTCCCATTTATTTACCGCAATGATGATCGAACATCCTGAATCAAGCGCGTAACCCGCGATATTTGCGTCGAGATTCGTAACGCCCTCGACAGCGTCGATCACAAGCACCGCGACGTCGGCGCGTTCGAGCGATTTTTTGGCCATAATGACCGAGAGCTTCTCAGCCATTTCGGTCGTCTTGCCCTTGCGTCGAATTCCGGCCGTATCGATCAGCAGGAACTTGTTCCCTTCGAACTCGAGATGCGTGTCTATGGAATCGCGCGTCGTCCCGGCGATCGGCGAAACGATCACACGCTCTTCGCCCAAGAGCTTGTTCAAGAGCGAGGACTTGCCGACATTCGGCCTGCCGATGATCGCAAGCCGTATTTCGCGTTCCTCCGGCACCTCTTCTTCAGGCTGCGGTTCGATCTCCTCGAAGATCTCGTCGATCAGGTCGCCGACACCGTTGCCGTGCTCGGCCGATACGGGCACGACCGTGAAACCAAATCGATGGAATTCGCCTGCTTCGTCCTCGACTCGGCGTGTCTCTGCCTTATTTGCCGCGATATAGACGGGCTTTCCGGTGGCACGCAAAAGGACCGCGATCTCCTCGTCGAGCGGCGTTGCACCCGCACGCGCGTCGACGACCCAAATTATCGCCGCCGATTCCGAGATCGCGAACGACGCTTGCTTGAAAATATTTGCCGGGATCACGGCCTCGTCATCCGGCACGATGCCGCCCGTATCAACGAGCCGAAAATTGTGTGCGCGCCACTCTACTTCGCCGAACATTCGGTCGCGTGTAATGCCCGGTTCATCCCCGACAATGGCTCTCCGCGAGCCGGTCAAACGGTTGAAAAGCGTAGATTTACCTACATTCGGGCGGCCAATGATCGCAACAAGTGGAGCTGTCATTTGTCGTAAACGCTTGATTCTACCAAAGAGTCAGTATATTGTGCGAAGTGTATGAAATTCGAGATCGGAAAAACTGTCGAAATACTGCGTCAAACGCCTTACACCCTCGAGCGTTTTTTAGCAGAACTCTCACCCGAATGGACCCAGTTCGGAGGCGGATTTAACGATTGGTCTCCCTACGACACCCTCGGCCATCTCATCCATGGCGAGGAGACGGATTGGATACCGCGTGCAGAGATAATTCTTGCTCGGGACGGGCGTGCTTTTGAGAAATTTGACCGAATGGCTCAATTCGAACGTTCGGCGGGAAAGAGCCTCACAGAATTGCTTGATGAATTTGCTCACGCAAGAAGCCTAAGCATCGAGAAGCTCTTAAGCTGGGAACTCACGCCCGCGCATCTCGCTCTTGAGGGTTTTCATCCGGAGCTTGGGCGCGTAACGCTCGAACAACTCCTTGCCACCTGGGCTGTTCACGATCTGAACCACATTCACCAGATCGCGACCTTTATGGCAAGGCAGTACGAAGCGAACGTCGGTCCATGGGTGCAGTATCTCGGGATCCTGAACAAACGATCGGCCGCTGCCTAGCGAGTCAAACCGGCACCGCGACCTTGCGATCTTCCTCAACCTCATTGTTGGGGTACGTTACTTTGTCGACGGTTTCGCATAGCCACGTCATTTATGGCGTGGTACTGAGCGACGGATCTCTATCCAGCCCGTTCAAGGGCTTCCGCGAAACAGAAGGGCGTGAACGCCCTCGGTGGAATTCTAGCTCACGTATTTCACGCCGTAAACGACGTGGCTAAGCTAAAACGTATGTCTCGACGCGAAACTGGTTCCGGCGGGGCTTCAAACTTTGCCCCATCAACTCGATCACCAACTTCCCATCCTCGGGGTGTCACGGTAAGGTGATGCTGAACGCCGTTTATTG
>JAANMW010000372.1_pt1 | contig 52012 bp, 56 predicted proteins | sample 7279671 | NCBI WGS metagenome assembly JAANMW01 (sample SAMN14094541, study PRJNA606508) | bioreactor metagenome | isolation source: A lab-scale SPAN reactor treating ammonium-rich wastewater day 247 | place: Ireland: Galway | collected 2017-09-19 | reverse complement strand
GTCGGAGCCGAGGGCTGTTTGGTCGCATTTGTTCATCCTGCCTCGACGAACGGCGTTCTTCTTGAGCTGGTCGAGAGCAAATAACCCCATTTTTTATTAGTTATGTGCTGGTGTTGTTTGCTATTATGTGCGTTTGGCAAATTTTACGCTTCGCGTCTTTTAGAGAGGTCCTACGATTTTGAGTAATTTACCAAAAGCCCTTGTAATGGTCGTCGCAATCATGTTGATCGGCGTCGGCCTTGTAGTTTGGAAAAAGAAGGTCGGCGGTCAGGCTCATCAGTCTTTCAACACGCTGACTAAGGATGAGATCGCCCTGCTTCTTTCCGACGCGGCAAAGAACAACCCCGCGATCTTGAAACGCTTCGCCGACAATCCTGAATTGAAAAAGACGCAGCTAGACAGCTTCCGAGAGCTTCTCGCCGAGGCAAGCGAGGCCCAGGCAATAGGCCTTGCCGACCAGCAGACGAATAAGCAGGAACTCGACAGCATTGCTGCCGAGGTCATTGCGGTAAATTACGACCGCGAGATCAATAAGGACAAAGGCCCGATGCCGCCATTCGGTTTCGTTACCGACGATCAGGTTAAAGCATACTGGGGCGAGGACGATCAGCCTGCGGTCCAGAGATCAGGTTTTGCGAGCTTTATGGATAAGCTTGGCCTCGGACACGCTGCCGACACGCGGTCGCATGCCGTTGAATTCGAGGACTTTTTGAATGCGAAGATCGACATCCTCAAGCAGGGCAACCCCGAGATGAAGGATCGTGAGATCTCTGACGAAGAGAAGCAGCAGGCGAAAGACGTGTTTGCGAAGATCCGCATCTACCGCAAAGAGTTCAATGACAAGGCAAATGCAGGCCAGCTTGACCCGGATTTTGTCGGGAAGGTTCGCCTTCAGGTCAAGCTTCAGCAGGCTCAGTTTCTCGCACGCCTCTATGCCCAGTCCGCGAAGGACCAGCTGAATGTTACGGATGATGAGGTAACGAAATACATTTCGGAGCATCCTGAGCTCGACCCGAAAGAAAAGCGTGCGAAGGCGGAAGAGCTGCTGACACGTGCGAAGAATGGCGAGGATTTTGCGGCTCTTGCTGATCAGTTCAGTGAAGATCCGGGCAATAAAGGCCCCGACGGCAAGGGCAAAGGCGGCCTTTACAAAGATGTTCCGAAGGGACGTATGGTTCCGGCGTTCGAGGCCGCAGCACTTGCACTTGAAGCGGGCCAGGTCGCCCCGCAGCTTGTTGAATCAGACTACGGTTTCCACATCGTAAAGCTCGAACGTAAACTCGGCATCGATCCGACCCAGAAAGGCCCGGATGGCAAGCCGGCAACGACCGAGACGTACGATGTACGCCACATTCTCATCTCGACGATGACGAAAGATCCGGACGATCCGATGGCTCGTGAAATGCCGGTGAAGGAGTTCGTCAAGGGCAAACTTGCCGAGCAGAAGCAAAAGGATCTGATCGACAAGCTCGTTGCGAAGAACTTCGTTCAGGTGCCGGATGATTTCGATGTTCCGGAGATCACTCCCGAGCAGCTCGACCAGATGAAGAAACAACAGCAGCAGCTTCAGCAGCAGATGCAAATGCCGCAAGGCGCACCAGAAGACGGTGATGCGGCCGATCCATCGGCCAAGAAGGCGGCCCCTGCACCGAAGGCCGCACCAAAGGCTGCGGAACCGAAGAAGAAGTAGCACGATGCTGTTTGGGGATCATCGTATCGAGATCATTCCCGATACGCGGTTCAAACTTGATGGAGGGGCGATGTTCGGCGTCGTCCCTCGCGTCATTTGGGAGCGTGTTTGCCCGCCGGACGAGAAGAATCGTATCGCGATGAATATGAATTGCGTATTCATCGAAACCGCAACGGAAAAGATACTGATCGAGACCGGCATCGGTGAAAAGTGGTCCGCGAAACACGTGGGCATGTACGGCATCGAACGCGAACGCCCTTTTACGGATTCGCTTCGAACGATCGCGGGTTACGGGCCTGAGGACATCACGATCGTCATAAACACGCATCTGCATTTCGATCACGCGGGCGGCAATACGATACTCGACGCCGACGGTAACGCGGTGCCACAGTTCCCGAATGCACGCTATCTTGTCTCGGCAAGCGAGCTTGCTCACGCGGACTCGCCGCACGAACGCGACCGTGCAAGTTACCTGCCCGACAACTGGCAACCGATGCGTGAGAGCGGCCAGCTCGAGGCGATGCCGGACCGATACGAAGTCGAGGGCATTACCGTGATGACAGAACCCGGACACTCCGAGACGATGCAGACCTGGCGGCTCGATTCCGGTGGAAAGACGCTCTACGGTTTTGCCGACCTCGTCCCGATGAAGCATCACGTCCCGCTTCCCTTTATCGCCGGTTACGATCTTTATCCTGTGGAGACGCTCGAGTTCAAAAAACGCGTCCTGCCGCAGGCAGTAAATGAAGGCTGGTACTGCCTCTTTTATCACGATGTCGATACGCCGCTTTGCCGTTTGACAGAAAGAGACGGTAAATTAGTTGCCGAGCCGAGCGTTGACTAGACCAAGGAGCTATTTCCCTTATGAAACTAACGATATTTCTAACGAGTATTTTCTGCCTGTTATTTTCGGTGCAGATAATAGCTAGCGGACATCGTAAGAAGGCGTGCTCGTGCGCCTGAAACCGCGAAGCCCGTGGGGTGGACGGAGCCCGCAACAAAATGGGACCGGAATACGCCCGTCCTATCACTTTTGTCTAAATGGAAAACATTAAAATCGGAATAATCGGCGGCTCGGGACTTTATCAAATGCCCGAGCTTCAAAACGTAAGAGAGCAGGCGGTCGAGACGCCGTTCGGGAACCCCTCGGATGCGTTCATTATTGGCGAACTGGATGGTGTGACGGTCGCGTTCCTGCCGCGTCACGGACGCGGGCATAAATTGACGCCGAGCGAACTTCCCTTTCGCGCAAACATCTATGCGATGAAGCTGCTCGGAGTCGAATACATTCTGTCGGTGTCGGCGGTCGGCAGCCTGCAGGAGAAATACGCACCGACGGATTTCGTCATTCCGGATCAGTTCTTTGACCGTACGCGTGCACGCGCGCACGAATCGACATTCTTCGGTGAAGGCATCGTCGGGCACGTAACATTCGCTCATCCGGTCTGCAGCGAGCTTGGCGACATTCTCGAAGGATCTTGCCGGAATGCCGGCGTAAATACGCACCGTGGCGGCACTTATGTTTGTATGGAAGGCCCTGCGTTCTCGACCAAAGCCGAATCGAACGTGTATCGGCAATGGGGAATGGACATTATAGGAATGACCAATCTGCAGGAAGCGAAACTCGCGCGCGAAGCCGAGATCGCGTACGCGACGCTCGCTCTTGTTACCGATTACGATTGCTGGCACGAGGGCCACGACGACGTCACCGTCAATATGGTCGTCGAATATCTGAATAAGAACGTTCGAAATGCCCAAATCGTCCTAAAGGACGCTGTCCGCAAGGTCGCCGACAAGAAAACACCGAATCAATACGCCGACGCGATCAAGAACGCGATCTTCACCGCCCCGGCAAATTGGCCCGCTGCGACGGCAAAGAAACTCGACGCGATCATCGGGAAGTACGCCAATCGAGCCTAGATGGTGCAGAGGCTATCGCCTATTTTAGCTTCGCTCGGCGAAGCTTCCCCGAAGCGACAGTTTGGGCGAACGGTTTGGTGAATCAAAACATCAATATGTTAGGTATGAGAACCATTTTTTCGGCTGCTTTTCTGCTTCTTCTCCTATTCACTATTTCAGCCTCGGCCCAGCGGAATCCTGTGCCGGCGATCCAGCGCGACCCGGTGATGGAGGCTGATGCGAAGCATAATCTCGATGTCGCGAAACAGGCCTTTACGCCGTTAAAGCAGGCTTATAAGCAGGTCCTGCTGCGGTTTGACGAGACTTTTGCGGCATATCCTGATTTCTCGAAGATGGACGAGTTTCTATACATCGCGGGAATGAGCAGTTTCTATCTCTCGGAAAATAAAGGCAAACAGAAGATCGACCCCAAGAATAAACGCGACCTCGAACGTTTTGGCCACGATAGGCTTGTGACCGATGCCAAGGCATTCCTCTCGATGCTCGTAGATAAGTATCCGCAGAGTAAATTCGTCGAGGATGCTCAAAAGGGCCTCAAAGAGATGGAGGCGAGCGAAGCCAAAACCTCGCAGTAAACTTCCCCAAAAACTGCCTCAACAAATCGCGAAAGTCGCATTTCGCGTGTAGAATAGTGTCTTCGATATAAATACTTCTTTTTTCGGAGCACATTTTTTAGATGAGTTTAACAGTTGTTGGTTCGGTGGCCTTTGACGCGCTTGAGACACCTTTTGGCAAGCGGGACAAGATACTTGGCGGTGCGGCGACGCATTTCGGCCTTTCGGCGAGCTTTTTTACGGATGTGAACGCGGTCGGCGTCGTCGGGGGTGATTTCACGGATGCGGAATGGGATCTGTTCCGTCGGCACAGCATAAATACGGACGATATTCAGGTCGTAGCGGACGGCAAAACGTTCTTCTGGCGTGGAAAATACGAGTACGATATGAATGTCGCTCACACGCTCGACACGCAGCTGAATGTGTTCGAGACATTCGAGCCGAAGCTCAGCGAGAATTCGAGCACGGCGGACTTCCTCTTCCTCGCAAATATCCTTCCAGCGTTGCAAAAGCAGGTCCGTGAGCAGTGCGGGCGTGCAAAGTTCGTCGCGATGGACACGATGAATTTCTGGATCACTTCGATGAAGGACGCTCTTCTTGAAACGATCAAGGTCGTCGATTGTATGATCATCAACGACGCAGAAGCTCGACAGCTAACCGAAGAGCCGAACATCCACAAGGCCGCGAAGGCCTTGCTCGCTCTCGGGCTGAAGGCTCTCGTTATAAAACGCGGCGAATACGGCGCAACGCTCTTTACTGAAGAAGGCTATTTCTCAACGCCCGCGTATCCGCTTGAGAGCGTATTTGACCCGACCGGCGCGGGTGACACGTTCGCCGGCGGCTTTATGGGCTACATCTCCGCACAGAACGAACTTAATGATGCGGTACTTCGCCGTGCGATGGTGTACGGCTCGGTGATGGCGTCCTTCAACGTCGAAAAATTCGGCACGGAACGCGTCGATGCTCTCACTTACCCTGAGATCAACGAACGATTCAAGGCGTTCAAGACGATGACGGATTTCGACGATATTCCTTTTGAAAAGGCAGTCTCTGCCTAGAAGTTTGAACGCACCTTACGATGGCGAAACCGGCCGACAATCCATTTTCGAGGCTCGAAAGGCCGCGAACGAACTGGCCGTTCGTCATCGTCGGCGTCGTGCTTGCATTGACCCTGGCCGTCGGCATCGTCTTGAGCCTTCGAGAAGCGAATTGGCTCTTGACGCTGCTCTTTGCGGCCTCGCTCGGCGTGTTCGCGATGATCGCGTTGCTGCACATCGCGTCGGAGCGGCGTCTCGCGGCGATTGATGACAGGCGATTCGTCAGTTGGAATACGGCGGCAACTGAGGTTCAGCGTCAGAGCGTGAATGTCGAGGTCCGTGAATTGGCTCGGCTCCTTGAGGTGGACGATGATCAGCTTACGGACCTACTGTCGGCGTTCATAGTTGCCGAGGATCTCGCGCTTCGGCAGATACAGCAGGAAGAGAGCCTGCCGCTGATGCGTCACGTAAGCATCGGCGGAGCGAGCTTTGACGGCATACTTGTCGATCAGGACCTGATCACGTGCATCGAGGTCGCCTTTCTCGTGCGGCCTGACCTTAGGCCTGAGCGGACAGCGGCGATAATGAAAAAGATCGCTACCGCTAAGCACGGCCTTCACGCGATGAAGAGCCGCCTTCGCCTGCGGCTGATGATCGTACTCGTAACGCAGTTGACAGAGAACGAAATGATAACGCTCAGAAACGTTCTTAAGGCTCAGCGTTTTAACGACACACCGGTCGATGTCGATATCAGAATGCTCGATTTTGAGCTGCTGCAGAAGCTCTACGTGAGCGAGTAGAATTGGAGAATTTTATGCTGCTTGAGAATAAAGTTGGAATGATCTTCGGCGTCGCGAACAAACGCTCGATCGCGTGGGCGTGTGCGGCGGCTTGTGCTGAACAAGGCGCGAAAATGGCATTTACCTTTCAGGCCGAACGCCTAAAGGAATCCGTCGATGAGCTCGCCGGTTCGCTCAACGATTCGCTCGTAGTGCCTTGCGACGTAAGCGATCAGGCGCAGGTCGATGCCGCCTTCGACGCCGTCAAGGCAAAATACGGCAAACTCGATTTTCTGATCCATTCGATCGCATTCGCACCGAAGGAAGCTCTCGAGGGCGAGTTTGTCACGACGACGCGCGAGGCTTTTCGCACCGCTCTTGAAGTGAGCGCATTCTCGCTAACGCAGGTTGCGCTTGCAGCATCGCCGTTGATGACCGACGGCGGCAGCATCGTTACGATGAGCTATTACGGCGCTGAAAAGGTCGTGATGAATTACAACGTTATGGGCGTCGCAAAAGCCGCACTCGAGTCCTCGACCCGATACCTTGCTGCCGATCTCGGCAAGAACAATATTCGCGTAAACGCGATCTCCGCCGGCCCGATCAATACGCTTTCGGCCCGCGGTGTTCGTGGAACGGGTTCGCTCCTCAGCTACGTAGGCGAGCGTTCGCCGCTGAAGCGGAACGTAACGGCGGCCGAGGTCGGTTCGACGGCGATGTTCCTCGTTAGCGACCTTTCGAGCGGCATCACGGGCGAGACGATCTACGTTGATTGCGGATATAACATTATGGGTGTGTGAATTTTCTAAATGGCAGATACAAAAGCAAAGAAAGGCGGCAGGCCGCGAACCAACCGAAAGATCAACCCCGAACCGGAAACCGTTGCCGAGGCCATCAAGCAGAACGAAGAGCAAGGCTATTGGCGGCTGACGGACGACGAAGTTCTGCTTCGATCGCCCGAGCCCGATGACGATTATAAGACTTCAGATTCATGGCGCGTGCTCCGCATCGCGAGCGAATTCGTAAGCGGCTTTGACGACCTTGCGACCGTTACGAGAGGCGTTTCGATATTCGGTTCAGCCCGCACGAAACCAACTGACGAGTATTACAAACTCGCTCGTGAGACGGGCCGTCTTTTGGGCGAAGCGGGCTTTGACGTGATCACCGGCGGCGGCCCCGGAATAATGGAGGCCGGCAACCGCGGTGCAATGGATGCAGGCGGTACGTCGATCGGCTGCAACATCGAGCTTCCGATGGAGCAGGAGCCGAACCCGTATCAGACGCGGTCCTTAAGCTTCAAATACTTCTTCGTCCGCAAGACGATGTTTATCAAATATAGCAACGCTTATGTTATCTTTCCGGGCGGATTCGGAACGATGGATGAGCTTTTTGAACCGCTGACACTCATCCAGACGCGAAAGATCAGGAACTTCCCCGTCGTTCTTTTTGGCTCGCAGTATTGGCGCGGGCTTCTTCAGTGGCTAACCTCGACGATGCTCAACGAGAAGATGATCAACCCGGACGACCTTGGCTTGATGTATCTGACCGATTCGCCTAAGGACACCGTCGATTTCATCATTGAGACCTGCGAGGCGTCCAACAACGGGAACGGAAACGGTAGTAACGGCAAAAAGAGCTAAACAGCAACTTGCTCAGTAAGCCAAGCTCCATACTCGGGAGCAATCTTCGAAGCCTCGACGGCGATCACCTCGGGCACTTCGTACGGATGGTGTGTGTGGATAAAAGCCGCGAGGCTGTCCCATTTGTCTTGGGTGGTCTTTATGAGAAGGAGATGTTCCGTCTCCCGCTGGATCTCACCCTCCCAGCGATAGACAGACGTCATTGGCGGCAAGATCTGAACGCACGCGGCGAGCTTCGCTTCGACCAGAGCGGAAGCAAGCCTTTCGCCTGCTTCTCGCTCTGAGACGGTCGTCATCACGACAATTGCGTTCATTTGGTGGTTCTTAAGCCGAGGCCGTGGCCTTGTACGGCGGCAGCGTCATCCGAGCCTGCTTCTCCTTCTTGAGGCCGAGAGCCCAGTCTGCCTGCATCAACGTGTGAATGTCGCGCGTTCCTTCGTAGATCACCGCAGCCTTGCAGTTTCGCAGGTAACGCTCAACCGGATAATCGTTCGTATAGCCGTTGGCACCATGAACCTCGATCGCCATCGAAGCGGCCTTTTCGCTGCGGGTGGTCGCCTGCCATTTCGCCATCGAGGCAGCCTTTCCTGAGGGCTTGCCGGCGTTCTTCAAGTATCCGCATTTCAGCCAAAGCAGGTGGGACATCTCGTAGTCTGCTTCCATATTGGCGATCTTTTGTTTGACGAGCTGGAAATTCGCGATCTTCTGGCCCTGTACCTCGCGGGTGTTCGCATAGGCGATCGACGCATCGCGGGACGCACGTATGACGCCCGTGGCACCGCTTGCGACCGTATAGCGGCCGTTCTCAAGAGCGAACATCGCGATCTTGAAGCCTTCGCCTTCTTTGCCGAGCATATTTGCCTGCGGCACTCGCACGTCCTGCAGCGAGAAGAAGCCCGTATTTCCCGCACGAATACCAAGTTTGCCGTGGATCGTACCGCTTGAAAAGCCCGGCATCGAACGCTCGACGATAAAGCACGAAAGTCCGCTGTGGTCGCGAACCTTTTGCTTTTCAGGGTCCGTCCAGCAGAAGAAAAGGAAATTGTCAGCGAGGTCCGCGAGCGAGATCCACATCTTCTCGCCGTTCAGGATCCAATCGTCGCCATCGCGGCGAGCGGTCGAGCGCATACCGATGACGTCGCTACCTGCGTTCGGCTCCGTCAGGCCGAAGGTCGCAAGCTTTTCGCCTTTTGCCTGCGGAACGAGATATTTCTGCTTCTGCTCCTCGGTGCCCCAGGAATAAAGGGTCAGGCTGTTAAGCCCGACGTGTACGCTCATCGCTACGCGAAGGAATGTATCGCACGCTTCGAGCTCTTCGCAGACGAGGCCGAGCGAGACATAATCAAAGCCCGCACCGCCGTATTCCTCGGGGATACAGACGCCCATAAGCCCGAGTTCCTTCATTTTCTCGAATACTTTTGGTTCGTAGTGAGCCTTTTCATCCCATTCTTTAATGAACGGTTCTACCTCGCCCGCACAGAATTCTCGGACGGTCTTTTGTAATGCCAGGTGGTCTTCGGTAAGTTCAAGATCGATCACGGTTGTATGGTCTTCCTCGCTAAATAAGTGTTTGTGATAAGATTCTCCGCAACTGGAGCAAAGCTCAAGATTATCACGTTTTTGTCGGCGCTTATAGCCGCCGCTCGCTGTAATGATACCGCTTGAAAAAGCCCTGAAACTAGTTGAACGCAATATCCCGCGGCTCGGGATCGAGCGCATCGCGATCGGCGAGTCGGTCGGCCGGATTCTCGCGGAAAACATCGTTGCGGACGGCGATCAGCCGCCGTTTGACCGTTCGATGATGGACGGGTTTGCGGCCGCAGCCGCTGATATCGAGCAAGCACCCGCAACTCTAAAGATAGTCGGCGAAGCTGCGGCAGGACGCGGCTGGCATCATAAGTTGAAACGCGGCGAGGCGGTTCGGATAATGACCGGAGCACCGGTTCCCGCGGGAGCGGATTCTGTGCAACGTGTCGAGCTGACACGCAGCTATTTCAAGGCGAACGAGGAATTCGTCGAGATCCTCGAACCTGCGAAGAAAGGAATGTCGGTCGTCAAGAAGGGCTCGGAGATACGCCGAGGAAAGCGGCTTCTTGCTTCGGGCGATATCGTCACACCGCAGAATATTGCCGCCCTCGCTGCGTTCGGTTATGCAAGAGTCCGTGTCGCAAAACGGCCACGGGTGGCGATATTCGGCACGGGGACCGAGATAGTTGAGATCGCGAAAAGACCGGGAGCCGATCAGATCCGCAACTCGAATTCGATCACGCTTGCCGCACTCTCAGCGAAATTCGGAGCCGCTACCGAGATATACCCGAACGCGAAGGACGATCTTGCGTCGCTCAAAAAAGCGATAAAGGCAGCCGTTCGCGGCCGAGAGATCCTGATCACGACGGGTGGCGTTTCCGTCGGAAAATACGACCTGACGAAGGCTGCACTTTGTGAGCTCGGAGCTGAGATATTTTTTGAGAAAGTTGCGCTAAAGCCCGGTAAACCTGTGATCGCGGCGCGTCTTGGCAAGACGCTCGTCTTTTCGCTCCCCGGCAATCCGGTTTCGGCGGCGGTAACCTTTTATCTCTTTGTACGCGCGGCTATCGTTGGAATGCAGGGCGTAAGAAAAACATCCATGCGCTCGGGCACGGCCGTGCTCGCGGACGCTGTGAAAGCGGCGAAAGATCGCCATACGCTCACCGCCGCACGCCTCGCAAATGATGTGAGCGGAAGGCTTATTGCGATCCCGCTTCGCGGCAAAGGCTCGTCGGATCTCGTAAGTTTTGCGAATGCCGAAGCCCTGATCGACCTGGAAATGAACACGCGGGCCGAGGCGGGCGGTTTGGTGCGAATTTTCTACCTATGAGCGTGCAAGGAACGCTCATTCTTTGGGACCGGGCGAAATGCTCCGCGAAAAAACTATGACAAAGCTCTCTCATTACGACAAAGAAGGCCGCATCTCGATGGTCGATGTCGGCCAAAAGGATATAACGGTCCGCCGGGCAGTTGCGGCCGCAAAGGTGCTAGTAAATGAGACGACGCTCGATGCTATCCGCGCGAAGCGCACGCCGAAAGGCGATCCGCTTGAGATCGCACGTATTGCCGGAATATTGGCCGCAAAGCGAACATCTGAGCTCATTCCGCTCTGTCATCAAATTGCGCTCTCAAAGGCCGACGTTACTGCCAAGATCGTCGATGACGGCATCGAATTGACTGCCGAGGCTATCACCTCGGGAAAGACGGGCGTCGAGATGGAGGCCCTGACCGCGGTAAGCGTCGCCGCCCTAACGATCTACGATATGCTCAAAGCCGTGCAAAGGGACATCGTCATCACCGACATCCGCCTGATCGAAAAGACCGGAGGAAAAAGCGATCTTTTGAGTAAATAGCCGAGTCCTGCCAACCTCGCTTTTTCCCCATTCAGGCAAACAAAACGTGATAAACTCTACGATAAGCTATGAGCACGACTTTGGACAACATAAAGCCAGAAACGCTGGCGCGGATCGAGAGACAAGCGCACTTCCTCGGGTTGTCCGCTGATGCGTATCTCCGGCGGTTACTGCCCGCCGAGGAGCAGGAGCTTGCATTGAGCCCGGACATCTCCGACGACGAGTTTGTTAAGGATATGGCCGAATTTGCCGATGTCGACAGCGTGACGAGTTACACCGGCTCATACTCCCGAGAAGATATTTACTTTGACCACGACTGATGCCGTATCTGTTCGATTCGAATTGCTTCTTGCGTCTAGCCGAGAAGAATGGTCAGCAAGGTCAGGTCGTATTACGTGCGATCCGCAAACTTCGAGCCGCAAACGAGACCATACACTACACACCCCAGATCATTGCAGAATTTTGGAACGTCTGCACACGCCCAAGTTATGCGAGGGGCGGTTTGGACCTCACCACCGAGCGAACTGAGCGTAAGGTGGCAGTGATCGAGAAGTATTTTTCGCTTCTTGAAGACAATGTTGCTACTTTCATCGAATGGCGGCGTCTTGTCCGCGAGCTAGGAATCTGCGGCGTAAAGGTGCACGACGCGAAGCTGGTAGCCTCAATGACCGTACACAACGTTCCGAACCTCGTCACCCTCGACGACAAGGATTTTCAAAGGTTTCCATCGATAACGGTTGTGCATCCAGAGAGCATATAGCGGACTTTGCCTGACCTGTGCTCTTCACTCCGCCGAACTTTGCGATAGAATCAAGCGTAAGATGCTATGGGAGGAGGTGGATGAGAAGTTATGAAGTACACACTTGCTGAAGATGCCCGCCCGCAGGCGAAATTGCTGTTGGTTGCGACCGTGCTCTCGATCGTTCTGTGGTTCGTGCCATATGCTGAGTATCTCGTCTATCCCTTTCGGCTCTTTGTAACGCTCATACACGAAAGCGGGCACGCGCTCGTCGCTTTTATAACCGGCGGTTCGGTTCAAAGCTTAACAATCGCGGCCGACGGCAGCGGCCTTGTGTATTCGTCGTCCGGCTCCCTCCTGGGGCAGATCTTTACGTCGAGTGCGGGCTATGTCGGCACGATGCTCTTCGGCGTCTTTCTTCTATATTTGATCCGAAAGAATGTGTCGCCGAACCGGATACTATTTGGTTCGGGCCTATTCATTCTCGTCATTACGGTTGCTTTTGGCGTACTAAGCCCGGTGTTCAATTTCCTTTCGCTTCAGGTCGGGTTTGGAAGCGTCGCGTTTACCGTATTCGTCGCTGCACTTATAACCGCCGCTTTATTCGCCCTTTCGAAGTTTGCGAACGAGAGGACCGCACGTTGGATCACGGGTTTCCTGGCCGTCCAGTGTCTTTTGAACGCGATCTCCGACCTCAAGACGGTTCTTTTCATAAATGCTCCGGTGGTCGGTGCCGATATGCAGAACGACGCTTCGAATATGGCGAACGCGACAGGCATCCCGGCGTTTCTTTGGGTCGTCGTCTGGATCGTGATCTCGCTCGGATTGCTTTTCATCGGCTTTAGGATGTTCGCCTCGGTGCGAAATGCTTCGCGAAGCGATTCGGTCTTTGACGATATTTCGTGAATTCAACTGAATACACAACGCTAGGCCTCCTGCCGGTCGGTTCGCGGATCGTTGTACGTTCGCGCGTCGATTGGCGTAGCGCGGCGATAGCACACATCACCGAGGACAAGGTCGTGCTCACGGTGCATTCTCCGAGCGGCTACTCGTATCGACTCCGCCGCGGCCTCGATGCCGAGGTCTGCTACGATGGTGAGATCGCCGTTCTCTCGAGCGACCACACAGACAATTGGCGTAAAAATTTCAGTCCACTCGACCCTCGATGGTAAAACCGACCGCGAAGCCGGAAAAACCTCTGACAAAAAAAGAGCGCGATGAGCGTCTTGCCGCTCATCTTCCGTCCGTTCTCCAATATCACAACACGATGCTCACCGATAAGGTGCGCAACAAGCTCCTCCAAAAGGCGATCAGGAAGGCCCTAAGGCCCGGAATGTCGTTCCTTGATATCGGTGCGGGAACGGGCGTATGGGCGATCCTCGCAGCAAAACTAGGTGCGTCGCGCGTGGTGGCGATCGAGGCGGAAGAGAGTCTGATACCCGTGATCGGCCGCCTCGCGCAGGAGAACGGAGTTGCCGACAAGATCGAGATCGTTCACGGCCGCAGCAACGACGTAAGGCTTTCGGGCCGCTTTGATGTGATCGTAAGCGAGATCTTCGATTCGAATGCGTTCGGCAAGGAGACGATCGGCTCGTTCGTCGATATCCGTGAGCGATTTCTTGCAAAAGACGGCATTTTGATACCGGAGAAATTCGAGCTGATGGCGGCACCGATAGCAGATCCGGGACAGGCGGCCGCCGAAGCCGTTGGTTTGGGTATCAAGACGTCATTTCTACGAGAATTGAAGCTCAATCATTCCGGCTCGATCAACTACGCTTCCGCTTCGACGTTGAAGTTCCTTGCGGAACCTATCCCGATCATCTCGATCGACTTTCGCACGGTTACGAACGAGTCGTATTCGGCGGCCGGTGAAGGAACGTGGCATTTGCGTGATCTCGCAAAGGCCGACGCGATCGCGACGTTCCCGAGATCGACATTTCTTGGCGACATCGTGATGAACGCGATTGATTCGCAAAGCTGGGCCGCCAGCTCGTATCCGTTCAAAAGGCTTGAAAAGGGCTCAGGAAGATTAAGATTCAAGCTCTCGCCGGACTCAAGCAGCTGGTCGATATCGCTGCCTGATTCACCCGGACGGAACGAACTCAATTACTCGCCGGTTTTCGCGTTTACCCGTCTTAAAATGGCACAAAAGACCACACCACACCGCAAGTTCCGCAAGCGTCAATGATCTCTTTCGGTTGAAGGCTGGGTTCTGGTAAAATCATCTATTGCCCTCTGGCACGGATTTACCACTATGCAGCCCGCGACAAAGAAAGAAGAACAGATCGAGGTACGCGGGGCACGTGTCCATAACCTCAAGAATATTTCGGTCAATCTGCCGGTCAACAAGCTTACGGTCATCACGGGCGTTTCCGGATCCGGCAAGTCTTCGCTCGCCTTTGACACGCTTTACGCTGAGGGCCAGCGTCGATACGTCGAATCGATCTCCGCCTATGCACGCCAATTCCTCGAGCGTATGGACAAGCCGGATGTCGATGAGATCACAGGTATCGCACCGGCGATCGCGATACGGCAAAAGAATGCGACGAAGAATCCGCGTTCGACCGTAGCAACGCAAACGGAGATCTACGATTATCTGCGGCTACTTTTTGCTCGGGCGGGCCAAACGTTCTGTCATGCCTGCGGCCGCGAGGTAAAGAAAGATTCACCTCAAGATTCTGCGGACGAGGTGCTCGCAACGCTCGCGGAAGGAACGAGATTTTACGTACTTTTTCCGCTTTTTGACGACGGCATTGCACCGGCCGCTAAAAAGAAGCCGCGCGCCCGTTCGAAAGCTGCAAAGCACGACGAGCTCAGCCTGCAGGCTCGTCTTATCTCGCTTCTTCAGCAAGGGTTTTCGCGTCTTTACCGCGGCGGCGAGGTCATCGAGTTAAAACAGCCTGAGGATTTTCCGTTTGACGATCTTCACGACACTTTTGTTCTCATTGATCGGCTAAAAGCCTCCGAAGACGTGCGTTCGCGGCTTATCGATTCGCTCGAAACTTGTTTTCACGAAGCTCACGCAGGCGTCATCGAAACCACGGATGGCGAACGTCTCAAGTATTCGGACAGTTTTGTGTGCAAATACGACGGCACGCGCTACGAAGAGCCTGAGCCTGCACTTTTTGGCTTCAACTCGCCATACGGAGCGTGCCCGACGTGTCAGGGTTTTGGCAACACGATCGGCGTGGATTACGACCTCGTGATCCCGAATCACAACCTTTCACTGAAGGAAGGTGCCGTGGATCCGTTCACCCGCCCGACGAATGCCTGGGCTCAGAAGGAGCTGTTGAAATATGCAGCTGCGGCGAATATCGATGTGAATTCGGCATTCGCCGATCTGCCGGATTTTCAGCAGAACTGCATCATTTACGGCGACGAAGGATGGCGCGGCATCAAGGGATTTTTCGAGTGGCTGGAAACGAAAAAATACAAGCTGCACGTCCGCGTTTTCCTTGCGAAATACCGTGGCTATACGCGCTGCCCGGACTGTAACGGCCAGCGGCTGCGTCAGGAAGCTCGTGATGTGAAGATCGGCGGCAGGTCGCTGCCGGACATAATTGAGCTCTCAGTTGCCGATGCACATAAGTTTTTCGAAAAGCTAACGCTTAGCGAAGAGCGGATGCAGATCGCCGACAAGCTTCTGCTCGAGATCCGCCGGCGGCTCGCATTTCTTGTGAATGTCGGCCTCGATTACCTGACGCTCGGCCGTCTTGCTGCGACCCTTTCGGGCGGCGAAGCACAGCGAATCCAGCTTGCAACAAATCTCGGTTCGCTCCTTGTCGGAACTCTGTATGTTCTCGACGAACCATCGATCGGGCTGCATCCGCGCGATAATTCCCGGCTCATCAAGATACTCGAAGACCTTCGCGATATCGGCAACACGGTCGTCGTCGTCGAACACGATGAGGAAACAATGCGTGCCGCCGACAACGTGATCGATATCGGCGTACACGCAGGCGAGAATGGCGGCGAACTCGTTTATCAAGGCGACCTCAAAGGCCTCTTGCAAAACGAACGTTCGCTCACGGCAAAATACCTTCGCGGCGACGCTGAGATCAAAGTTCCGCAGGCCCGCCGCAAGCCGACCCGAGACGCGATCGAGATCATCGGTGCACGCGAGCATAACCTGAAGAATATCGACGTCAAGATCCCGCTGGAAATGCTCGTTGCGGTCACGGGAGTTTCCGGTTCGGGCAAATCGACGCTTGTTCACGACGTTCTTTTTGCCGGCCTGAAGAAAAAGCGCGGTGAATGGAACTCTCAGGTCGGAGCGGTAAAGGACATCCGCGGCATCGACAATATCGACGATGTGATCCTCGTCGATCAGTCGCCGATCGGTAGAACTCCGCGTTCGAATCCCGTTACCTATATCAAAGCCTACGATGCGATCCGCGACGTTTTTGCGGCGGCAAGCACGGCGAGGTCGAAGGGTTTCAACGCGTCGCATTTCTCTTTCAACGTGCCCGGCGGGCGTTGCGAGATCTGTCAGGGCAGCGGAACCGTTACGATCGAGATGCAGTTCCTCGCAGACGTTGAATTGACCTGTGAGGACTGCCGCGGAACGCGTTTCAAGCAGGAAATACTCGACGTAAAATACAGGGGAAAGAACATCCACGAGGTTCTGCAGATGACGATCCGCGAGGCGATCTCCTTCTTTAAGGACACGCCGAAGATCGTCAACCGGCTGAAGGTTCTTGATGCGGTCGGCCTTTCATATTTACGGCTTGGGCAATCGGCGACGACGCTCTCCGGCGGCGAAGCTCAACGTGTAAAGCTTGCGGCACATCTTGCACAACGCAGCGTTGACAAGACCCTCTTTATCTTCGACGAACCGACGACCGGCCTGCATTTTGACGATATAAGTAAATTGCTTCGTGCATTCAACGCACTTATCGAGAACGGTGGAAGCGTGCTCGTTATCGAACACAATATCGATGTCATAAAGACGGCCGACCATGTTATCGACCTAGGTCCGGAAGGCGGTGTCGGAGGCGGCGAGATCGTCGCAAAAGGCACGCCGGAAGAGGTTGCAAAGGTTGATGGTTCATTCACCGGGCAATACCTTCGCGCTGCGCTCGGAAAGTAGGCTTGGTCAATCGTCGCCGAATTTCGCACGCCAGTGCGGAGCGATCTCCTTCATCACCTTGCAGTCACAGTAACCGCCGTTGTTGTTGAGCCACGCGGTAAGCTTCGGAAAATCGAGCTGTCGCCGCATCATAAAGATCATCGCGTGTTTCAAATGATGGTCGCACTCGCTCTCGTAAAGTTCGTCTTCGATAAAGTCGAACATTTCGCTCACGGTTTCCTGACTTGCCGGTACAAGCTGAAGGAAGACCTCGAGTTCATCGCCCGTTAATTGTTCGAGATTTTCGATCTCGCTTTTCCTAATAATTGGCATAGTTGCAAACTAAAACTCGGCTTCCGAAAGCCGCATCATCTCATCGTATTCGTGGCGTTCGCCGGCAAATGAGCCGTTCCGGACCGCCTCTTCGTACTCACGCTGACGTATCCCCTCAGAACCTCGATAACGCAAAAACTTCGGCAGGAACACCGCCGATAGCCCCACCGCGACGATACACGCCGCACCTCCCGAAATAAGTGCGAAACGCACACTCGTGTGTTCGGCGAGAATACCCATCTTCGCGCTTCCAAGCATCGGGCCTGTCAGGTAGCTTATCATCTCGAGGCCCGCGAGGCGTCCGCGCAAATGATTCGGGATGGTTTGATTCCAGATCGAACCGCGAAAAATGCCTGAGATCATATCGGAGAATCCGGCAGCACCGAGGAAAAGAAGCGCAGGCACCAAGCTCGTCGAAAGTCCGAAGAGCAGTATCCCGAAACCCCAGAGTATCGCGGCAACGACAACGAATGCTCCGTGCCGCTCGACCTTGCTCGTCCAACCGGACGTAAGGCTTGCGATCAGAGCTCCGATAGCCAGCGATGCGGGAAAGAAGCCGACATACTCATCGCCGTAATGCGTCGCGAGTGCCGGATAGAGTGCCTGCGGAAAGGCAAAGAACATCGCCGCAATGTCGATGAAATACGTGCCGATCAGTTCCTGCCGCGAGAACGCGTATTTTACGGCACGCAAGATCGCCGAAAAGCTGGGACGGTCCGCGTTGTCTGGCGGCGGAACGAACTTCAGCCTAAAGACCGCGACCAAGGACGCGGCAAATGTTGCAAAGTCGATCAGATATGCATCGACCGGTGCGAATTGCGTCGCGATTATTCCCGCGATCGCGGGCCCGACGATCATTCCGATATGAAAGCGTACGGAATTGAGTGCCATCACCGCCGACATCATTTCGGGCGGAATTACCTTCTGAATGAACGATTCGAATGCAGGCCTTTGCAGGGCGGCAAGGCCGGCGTGCAAAGCGACGACCACGAAAAGCACTGCGATCGAAGGCGTTGGAAGAAGCGAGTTCAGTACAAGTACGCCGGTCAGCAAGGTCTGCCCGACCTCTGTGAAGCGGAGCACTCTGCGTTTATCGACGTAATCTGCCAACGCGCCGCCGACGAACGCAAGACAAAACATAGGGACAAATTCCGCGAGCGCGATGTAGCCGACCATCGCGTTCGACTGCGTGAGCTGATACATCTGCCACGGAACGACGATGAATGTCATCATCGAGCCGAAGAATGAGACCAACTGCCCGAAGAAGAGCAGCCGATAATCACGCGACGCTCTGAGCGGCGAGAGGTCAAGCAGCATTGGCGGTCTTGCGAGGCATTATCTTTTTAGAAATTCGGTCCAATGAAAAAGCCAGGTAGCATAGATGTTTGCAGCGATCGAGAAGATGTACAAGCTCCATTCCAATATCGAGATCCGGCGATTTGCAGACTCAAGCAATATGATAAACGCCCAAGGCAGCAAAACCATTGCGTAACGATACCCGAACTGATAACCGCCGGCGTTCCCATGCATCCAAAGGACGAATGTCAGCGCAATTATCGCAAGCCAGGAGGCGAGCTTTACGGCACCATCCTTTGCTCCAATGCGCAAGATAAGCACGAGGAACGGGCTGCTCAAAAGGATCGAGCTCGAAAACGGATCGGGCAGAATGTACGGAAAACTTGGGACGATATCCCAAAGTTTTAGGAGCATCTGCCATGCCTGATCCGGCATATATTGCGTCGAGAAGATTCCGTGTCGATACCACGGCTCCTGGAGAACGCCGGGGATCCGAGCGTAACCGAAATCTGAGACGGATCCGAAACGCACGAAGTTATATACCAGCGTTGCGACACCAAGCACGAACGGTATCGCGGCGAATTTTGCGAACTTCACGATCGGCTTTGTGTCGTCTGTTATCTTGTCGGCCTTCGCCCTGTTCAGGAAGTAAAAGAAGAGCGGTGCGGCCAACAGGATCTCGGTCCGATTGCCGAACGCGAGTGCAAAGAACGCACCTGCGAGCAGGGGCCTTCTGTCGAAGATCGTGAAGTAGATCGCGCCCAATTCGCCAACGACAGCAAACCCGAGCGCGAGTTGCCACGCTCCGGCGAACGTGAGATTCGTCCACATCCACGTGCCAAAAAGTACGCCGGCCGTCATCAGGATCGCACGGATTCGCGGTGCATGATATCTTTCCGCGATCGCGAGCAGCAGCCAAGCCGTCGCTCCTGCAAGTATCGCGGCGATCCACGCTCCGGGCATATCGCGGATCAGGCCGATCGCTTTAAGGAATGCCGCCGGGATCATTGAGATGACAGCTCCAAGCGGAAAGACCGAATAGTGTCCGCCGCGAAACGGGACGAATTCGTTCAGCCACGGAGGAGGCGGCTCCGAAAGAGATATCGCACCGGAGAGCAATCTTCCCGCAACGCGAAATGTGTAATCGTAGTAATTTTGCGGCTTCGGATTTGAGAGAAAATAGATCATCGCAGCGGCAAGCGAAAGCGTCGCACGCTGCATTGCTCCGAGCCCGACATCACCTGCCTCAGGCTGCAAAGATTCGGAGCTTGAATTCGTCATTTGCAATGTAGATCTCCGGCCGGCGATCCGAGAAGCGCGCGGATTGGCGAAGGATCATCGGCAGGCCGCCGTGAGGTTTGTTTATACCATATTCCCGCCGCGTAAATATCGCCGCGATCTGCGGGTTAAGCCGCTGCGTGATCCCGTATCGAATTGCTCGCGAAGCAGGCGGCGAAAAGCCATTCGTGCGTCGCGGATTCACGAACTCGATCGAATTATCGTAGATGTTCACGCGTGTGCGAATGTCGCGGATCGCAAGGTCGCGGTGCATCAGCATATTGATCACCGCTTCCGAGATCGAATAAAAATGATAATGACCACGCGGCTTTGCGACGCCTTCGCCAACGAGCGTCAGTTTCCTCTTCGGACGCTCCTTCGCAAGGTCAACATACCGCTTTATGAAGGCAAGTATCGCCTCGTACTGCGTGTGAAGATTGCCCTTTACCTCGACCGCTTCGATCAGGTCCGAACGTGATCCGTCGCCCGAAAATCGTGCGACCGTAACATTCGAACGCGGCAGCAGCTCAGCTACCTTTTCATCCTTTCCGAATAAGATGACAGCGGCGACTGTCGGGAAGAATTCGTCCGCGTTGCCGACCGCAAGAAGCAGATCCTTGCGCAAAAAGTCGCTCGTCTGATAAAGGTTCAGGTTCGGCGCGTTCTCATCAAAACCGCTCGCAAAGCTCCACAGGAGCGAATCGTCAAAATCCGCCTCGTGCACGTCCTGGAGTGGGATATTTTCAAAGCCCAGCGGCCGCAATTCATCGAGCCATGCAGAAAGCTCCGACCGCGAGACCTCTCTCTTTTCCGCGCCGAACCGAAGATAGAATCGCCCGTCACGAGTTCTGTATGGCCGTCTCCGGCCGTCGATATCAAGTGCCACGACCCGCTTTCCGCTGTCGAAGGCGACCGTATCAAGCACCGGCACGATCGGCGGGACGATCTCTTCGCGGCAGATCCGCGCAAGTTCTTCCTGCACCCATTCCGGATTGCTGACGCCCTCGATCCGTAGCTGGTCGTTCACACCAAAAACGATCGTACCGCCATTCGTATTCGCGATGGCGACGATCCCTTGGGCGATACGCTCGCTGTTCGAAAGCTTTACCTTGAGCTCGAGATACGTGTCCTCGCCGCCGCGGATCAGCCGCAGCAGTTCGGTCCTTGATGTTGACGGAGAATCTTGATTTGCGAGGTATTCCTGAAAGGAATGGCCTCCCGTTGACTCGAAACGCGGGCTATGTCGGAATCTTTTTCGCGGCATACCGTTTCTGAACTCTGACAAGTCATATTGAAGCATTAAATTGCCAGCAAAGGCAATCCCGAAGGCAGAGCGCGTCAACAGCAGAAGCCCGGCCGGCAGGTAGATAAGGTACGAACGTGTCCGTAGCCCGCACGTTGAAGCGGAATCGGTATACCGAGAGGCAGGAAACGCAAAGGCCGCAGAGGGAAGACCGCAAAGGGCACAAAGTTGCCGTGAACGACGCGGGCTTTGCGAAGCCGATGGCAAGCATCTAGCCCCACGTGTAGCGAAGCGGAACGTGGGGTACCGCACCGCAACAACAACCGGAGCGTGTGAAACACGCGACAGATATTGTCGGCGGCAAACCCGGCTCCGTGGGTGTTTTCCAATCTGAAATCACGGCTTGAAAGCCGCGGCAATTCTGGGTCGCTACCTAGCGGCGAAGCCGCAGGTGTAGTTTTTGGGAAAGCGTACGGGAAAGCGGAGCTTCCCCGCTCGGCGACAGAAGGGGACCCAGAGTGTATAAGACGCTGAGCCCCTGCGTTCGTGCGGGCTACGGACGCGCCCAGTGCTCACCCGGTGGCCTCCGCATGTTATTTTAGAGCCTCGATCGAGGCACCGAAATTGATGTGATACGGATGGCCGGCGACGACCAGTGCCGGGACCGAATTCACACCTGCGGATTCTGCCTCGCCGACGCGAGCCTTCTGCTCGCCGAGATGAACGATCTCGACGTCAAACCGTTCGCGGTCGATCACATCGACGATCAGTTGCTCCGCATCCACGCACACGGGACAGCCCGCGTGATAAAAAATTGCCTTCTCTTTCATATTGCTTTTCTCCTTATCATTGACTTTTTACAGCGCGATCTACTGCTGTATGCTAGAAATTAGCAGTTTAGAGATACGTTCGTAAGTAGGCACTTTTTGGTTAGATAGGTACTTTTTAGTTCGTATTGTGACAGTTCAAGCTCAAAAAAAAGCACGCGAAAAGGACGTTAAGGCGATGGTCGAGAACATCATCCGCTGCAAATGGTCGCTTTCCGTGATCGACCTCGTAAAACGCGGCGTGGATCGCCCCGGTGCGATGGTCAAAAGTGTCGAGGGCCTGACGACAAAAGTGCTGAACGAGCGGCTGCGGAAACTGGTGCGTTTCGGGATCTTCGAGCGGCAGGAGTTTGCGGAAGTGCCACCGCGTGTCGAATATCGGTTGACCTCGTTCGGCGAAAAATTTGCAGTGCTGCTTGATTCGATCGACGCACTCCAAAATGACCTTGATGCAAATGGACGCTGATAACACTCTCGCATACATCAGCCTTGGCTCGAATCTGGGCGACCGCGCCGGAAACCTCCTTCTCGCCGTGCGCGGACTCATCGAAGCAGACCTCGTCGTCCGGCGTCTCTCGACCATCTACGAGACGGACCCGCTCGATATGGATACGGACCTCAAGTTTCTGAATATGGTCGCCGAGGTGCAGGTCGGTGGAACTTCCCCGACACAGTTGATGGCACGTCTTCTGCGTATCGAGTATTCGCTTGGACGGGGTGAGAAGCACCCCGGGCCGAAAGAACCGCGAACGATCGATCTCGACATCATCTTCTTCGGCTCGCAGGTGGTGAATTCCGATTTCGTAACGATCCCGCATCCCAGGATGCACCTTCGGAAATTCGTTCTTCGGCCGCTCGCGGAATTGGTCCCGAACTTTGTCCATCCGGTCCTAAAGACAGAGATCGTCGAACTCTTAGCGGCATCCGAGGACACGAGTGCCGCTCATCGGTGGTCGCCGAACGTGCATGCAAAGGGCGGAACCGCTGCAGGAGCCGAGGGCTGAATTTACTAGCTATTCGCCGGGAAAAAGGCTATTCTTAGGCAAATTTATGGCATATCTCCAACCTGATCGCGAGGGTAAAGTTTATCTGCCGGCCATTCGGGCCGCCAAAGAAAAGGGCGAGAAACTCGTTTGTTTGACCGCTTATGACTATCCGACCGCTAGAATAGTCGATGAGGCGGGAGTTGACATCATCCTCGTCGGCGACAGTATGGGAAATGTGATCCACGGATACGGAAACACGATCCCCGTTTCGCTCGACGAGATCACGTCTGCCTGCATTGCCGTTAAGCGCGGAACAGAACGTGCCATGGTCGTCGCCGATATGCCTTACGGCACTTATCATGTCAGCGAGGATGAGAGTGTAAAAAACGCGCTTCGCCTGATGAAATACGGCGGTGCTGAGGCCGTAAAGCTCGAAGGCGGCAGCAATCGTGCCGGTATCGTTCGAAGGCTCGTTGATGAAGAAATTCCCGTCGTCGCACACATCGGGTTGACCCCGCAATCTGTTTATAAAATGGGCGGCTATCGCGTTCAGGGCCGCACCGCCGAGCACGCAAAGCGCCTTATCGAAGACGCGAAGATCCTCGAAGACGCCGGTGCCTTTGCCATCGTTCTCGAACTTGTCCCACGCGAAGTTGCTGCGATGATCACGAACGAGTTGAAGATCTCGACGATCGGCATCGGTGCGGGGCTCGATTGCGACATTCAGGTGCTCGTGCTTCACGACCTTGTCGGAATGACCTTCGGCAGGCAGCCGCGTTTTGTGCGGCAGTATGCAAATCTCCGCGAGGTAATGACCAAGGCGATCCAGGCGTGGTCGAGCGATGTAAAATCCGGAGCATACCCGAATGATTCCGAATCGTACGGACTGACCGTCGAGACTAAACAGGAGATCGCTGCAAAATAACGAAATCCGCGAAGTGTTCGCGTCGGAGCGAGGTCCATTTGAATAATGGAGATCATTAACCGAAGACAACGGATCTTTTCGATCTCACGCAAGTTCCGGCGTGAGGATAAGAAGGTCGGCTTTGTTCCCACGATGGGAGCACTGCACGCCGGACATCTGAAGCTCGTCGAAGAATGCCGGCAACGCTCCGATGTAACGATCGTCTCGATCTTCGTCAACCCGACCCAGTTCAACGACAAGGCCGATCTTGAAAAGTATCCGCGCGACCTTACGCAGGATGCGGCAATGCTCGCAGAACTCGGAGTGGATTACATCTACGCACCGGACGTCGAAGAGGTATATCCGCCCGGATTCTCAACCTACGTTGATGTCGAGGGACTGACCGGCCTGATGGAAGGAGCGTCGCGTCCCGGTCATTTTCGCGGCGTCGCAACCGTCGTTACGATCCTTTTCAATACGATCAGGCCCGACATCGCCTTCTTTGGACAAAAGGACGCGCAGCAAGTTGCGGTGATCGAGCGTCTGACGCGAGATCTCGGCTTTGAGATGGAGATCGCGGTGGTTCCAACCGTTCGTGAACCATCAGGGCTTGCGATGTCGTCACGTAACGAACGACTGTCGGACGAAGAGCGGGCAAAGGCCGTTGTGCTTTACAACTCGCTGCGTGAGGCAAAGCGTGCATTCGACAAAGGTCAACGAAATGCCGCAGACCTGGCTCAGATAGTAGACAATGCGATCGAAGAAGAGCCCGCGGCGGTGCTCGATTATGTTTCGATCGTTGACCGTGAAACCCTGCAACCTGTTGAAAAGATTGGGGATAACGAAACGCTTATCGCTGCCGCGATCCGCATAGGCGATGTAAGGCTGATCGACAACCTCATCCTAAATCAAAAGCAGTAGTTTGGCACCAATTTTGCATCTAACAATTACGGAAGGACGCGTTTGGCGTCGCCTTCTGTGAAAGAAATGAAACGACTGAAACTTTACATCGGAATGCTCGGCATGATGACCGCACTTGCAGCGACCGCTTTCGGCCAGGCATCGCTCAGGTCGTTGGACGGGCGAAGCGTTGACGTTACTGCGCAAATGGGCAAGGTCGTTGTCCTGGTTGTCGGCGCAAGCTGGCTACCGCTTTCTGAAAAGCAGGCGGCGATCACGAATACCCTCGTGAAAAAATACGCTTCGAAGCCGGTCGTTTTCTACTTCGTGTCGACCGATGCCGCGACCGCGCGGAACGCCGTGAGCGACGCCGAGCTTCGCCAGTTTGCGACGAAGAATAAGATCACTGTGCCGATCCTTCGCGACCCCGACGGCTCAGTCGTGATGAGCAAGCTGAAGGTCGAGCAGGTTCCGTCCTTTGTCATTATCGACAAAACGGGCTCGGTCGCAGGCGAACCTTTCGGCGGTCTCGATCCAAAGGCCGACACCTCGATCCCGATCTCAAAGGCGATCGACAAACTTCTCTAGTTTTGGTTTGAGCTTGAGCGGACTTCGCGACCTCGTGCGACGCTTGAGCTCATCACCAAGCGATATACGAGCCCTATCGGCAACCCGACGACATTCCAATAGTCGCCTTCGATTCCCTTGATAAATAGCGCCGCCTGCGCCTGAACAGCATATGCACCGGCCTTATCGAGCGGCTCGCCACGCTCGGCGAGAAACGTGATCTCGTCCTCACTCATAGGCACAAAATCGACGCGAGTCCTTTCAAGCGCGCTCTCGACCTCGCCGTTGAACGCCGCAGCAACGCCGGTCAACACGAAATGCGATCGCCCCGAAAGCGTTCGCAGCATGCGCTTTGCATCCTCTACGTCAACGGGTTTGCCAAGAATCTCGCCGTCAACGACGACCGTCGTATCGGCACCGAGAACGATCTCATTCGGCCGGATGGATGCGACCGCCAGGGCCTTCTCGCGCGCGAGCCTTGTAACGTAATCTTCGGGGCCCTCACCTGCGATCTCGCTCTCGTCGATGTCCGCCGGCAGCTTTTCAAATGGCCAGCCGACCGACGTCAGTATCTCCACTCGGCGCGGACTCGCCGATGCAAGTATGATTTTTGGAAGCTCGATCATATTTGGGGTTAACGCAAATATTTCGGCATTGTCGGAATATGCCCCTAAAATGATAAATTATGAGCAGGACAACAAACTAATGGAGCCGCTCTTTAGCACATTTCCGAGTATTTTGAAGGAGGTCAATGCCGCTCCGGAAGTGTTGGAGAGCCTAGTATTTTCGACATGGCCTGCCGCGGTCGGCGAACTCGTCGGTAAACGGACACAGCCGCTCCGATTCGAGTCAAAACGCCTGACCGTCGCTGTCGAAGATAAGACCTGGAAGGTGCATCTCGAAGAGCTTGCGGGACAGATACTCGCGAAGCTGAACAACCTTTGCGGCAATGGTTCGGTCGCGTTTGTCGAGTTCAAGATCGAGCCGCGATCGATCGTCTCGAATGCCGGAGAGCAACAGTCAACGCCGACGAACACCGAGATCTCGAAGGAACTGCGTCTCGCCGCTGCAAACATCCAGGACGCGAGCCTCCGCAACTCCTTCATCGAAGCGGCAACAGTATATCTTTCTCGCGGATAGCAAGATTTTTTATGGATGTAAAGCATGTAGCAAAACTCGCACATATTGCGATCACCGACGAAGAGGCCGCCATCTACGGGCCGCAGCTCGCCGGCATTGTCGAATACATCGAGCAGCTGAACACTCTCGACACAGAGTCCGTCGAACCGATGCTCGGCGGCCTGACCGTCGAGGGCGAGGCCACGCGAACGATCCGAGCGGATGACGTTCGGTCGTCTTTCACCGTAGAGGAAGCGACCGGCCAGGCACCTGATCCCGTTGCGGGGCATTTTCGCGTGCCCAAGGTTTTGTGAGGTTTTTTTTGGAGATGTTCGGTCGAATGAGACGAGTATCAAGTCTGTTGGTCGTTGTATCTGTCGCGGTCTTGGCCGCGTTATTTGCCGCGTCGTGCCGCGTCGAAACCTTCGACGAGTCACCATGCGGCGAGGCGAAAGATGCGGCCCACAGATTGTATTCGTTTCATTTTGGAAATGATATGACGCCTTCGCCCGAGAATCTCGAAAAACGAAAGCGATATCTGACCGACGAACTTTTCAAGCAATTATCGGCGAACACTTCGCGAACGGATTATTTTACGGCGTCGGAGAATTATCCGCGCACGTTCAAGATCGGCCAATGCACGCTGAATTCGCCCAATGACGCTACTGTCCAGGTGCAGATCTACTGGAAGGACGATTACACGACCGTACAGAAAGATCTGCTTGTCGATGTCGTCAAGCGTGCAAACGACTGGCTGATCAACAGCGTAACGCCCGATCCAAAATCAAAATAGCTTTTTCTATGTCAATTGTTAGCGAAATCGAACGCGTTCTCGACAACGCAGAGCGTGTGAACGGGGACTTGAATTCTTTCCTAAGCGTTGAACGCACTTCTGCCCTGGAACAGGCGGCGGCTCTCGACACGTCATCGGACGCGACGCCGCTGAAAGGTTTTGCGATCGGGATCAAAGACAATATTTGTGTAAAGGGCATGCAGGCGACCTGCGGATCGCGCATCCTTGGAAATTACAAGGCCCATTACGACGCGACGGCCGTCGAACGGCTAAAGGCGGCAGGTGCCGTCATCGTCGGCAAGACAAATATGGATGAATTCGCGATGGGTTCGTCGAATGAATCGTCCGCTTTCGGGATCGTAAAAAACCCTTGGGATACGGAACGCGTTCCCGGCGGAAGTTCGGGCGGTTCGGCCGCGGCCGTCGCTTCCGGCGTCGTCCGTGCGGCATTGGGCAGCGAGACCGGCGGTTCTGTTCGCCAGCCCGCATCATTTTGCGGTATCGCAGGCCTGAAACCGACCTACGGACGTATCTCGCGCTACGGCCTCGTCGCTTTTGCTTCGTCGTTGGATAACATCGGCATCTTCGGTCAGCGTGTCCCGGATGTCGCAAATGTTCTGAGTGTGATCGCCGGACGCGACCCGCTCGATTCAACATCGGCGGATGTCGAGGTACCTGACTATGTCGCCGAACTCACCGGCGACATCAACGGCAAACGCATCGGTATCGTTCGCGACCTCATCGGCGAAGGGCTCGACGCAGATGTCAAAAACAGCATCGAAGACGCCATTGATAATTTGAAAAAACTCGGTGCGGTTCCGGTCGATATTACATTGCCGCACGCAAAGTATGGCATCGCCGTTTATTACATCATCGCGACCGCCGAGGCTTCGTCAAATCTTGCACGATTCGACGGCGTCCGATACGGCTTTCGAAGCGAGGAGGCCGAAGGGCTCCGCGAGATGTATATGAGAACCCGCGACGAAGGTTTCGGTGCTGAGGTCAAACGCCGCATCTTGCTCGGTACCTATGTTCTTTCGAGCGGCTACTACGACGCGTATTACGCGAAGGCGCAAAAGGTACGGGCGTTAATAAAGCAGGACTACATCGAGGCATTCAAGACGTGCGATGCGATCCTGACAGCGACCTCGCCGACAACCGCATTCAAGATCGGCGAAAGGCTCGACGATCCGCTCGCGATGTATTTGAGCGATATTTTCACCGTTTCGGCGAATCTTGCGGGCGTGCCGGCCGTGAGTATTCCCTGCGGACTCGCGTCCGACGGAATGCCGATCGGACTCCAGCTTGTCGGAAATTTCTGGGGTGAAGCCGAGATCCTGCGTATCGCAAGTGCGTACGAAACAGCCTTTCCGCTCATTGGAAAACCGTCCGTTTTCGTTGGATGAAGATCGTCCTTACAGGCGTTATTTCAGGTCTCGCCGATGGCGAGCATAAGGCGTTCGAGCAGGCCCAGATCTCCCTGGGCCGCGACCCGAGCGAATGCGACATTGTTTTTACTAATGACCGTTTCCCAATGGTCTCGCGTCGCCACGCGGCGATAACGCTCGAGGCTGACGGTTGGTATCTCTCCGATCAAAACTCCACCTACGGCACGTTCCTGAACGGCCAACGCATCACACGCATTCGTCTCGAAGCCGGGAACGTCTGCCAGCTTGGGACAAACGGGCCGTCGGTCGGCATTTTCTCGTTGGAGGATCCTTCGGTTCCCTCGACAGCCAGTATTCCCGCTCACGTTCAGGCGAGTTCCGGGACCGGTGCCGAGATACGTTTTCCTAACAGCCCGCACCGAAGTGCGTTGCCGATCGCGCAAGCAGAGATCACCTTCGGCCGCGATCCCGCGAGCACCGTCCCCTTCGCCGCGACAGATGCAATGGTATCGCGAAATCATGCCGCGGTGGTTCGAAGAGGCGACAGTTTTTTTGTCGAAGATCGCGGCAGCTTTAACGGAACATTCCTAAACGAACAACGCATTACAGCCGCAACCCCTTTGACGCACGGCGACCGCATCCGATTCGGAACCGGCGGTCCCGTGGCAGAATTCTTCGCACCTGCGATCCATTCTTCCTTCGAAAATTCGCTCGCGAATGAGCGTATCGCACATCTTACGCAGAATGCGTCGGACTTTCAGCATTTCGTGAATGACGGAAAGACGATGGTCGCGAGGTTGGGCCAACCGCCAGGTTCCGTAAAGGCCAACGATGCGGATCCGCAGCTTCTGATGTCAGCGTCATTCGGAGAGAAACACGAGCTGAAGATCGGCCGTGCCCCGGAGAGCGACATTCGGCTCGACGGCCTGGATATCTCAGCCAAGCACGCAAGGTTGAGACTCTCGGGCGGCCAGATATCGATCGAAGATCTCGGCTCGACGAATGGCATTTACGTAAATGGTGTTCCGATCACGAGCGCACCGCTCTCGCCGAATGACAATGTGCAGATCGGCCCGTTCTCGATCAAGATCGATGCGGCCGGAACGGTCGGTGTGTTCGACACGCGGGCTCGGATGCGGATCGATGCAATGCATCTGTCCCAAACTGTTCGCACAAAAGGCGGCAAGGCCGAGCTTCTGAGTGATATCTCGCTCACTGTCTTGCCGAACGAATTTGTCGGCGTGATCGGGCCTTCCGGCTCCGGAAAAACATCGCTGATGAACGCGTTGAGCGGCGTTGCACGGCCAAATACTGGCACGGTTGCGGTGAATGGACGGGACCTTTACCGCGAGTACGCTTCGCTCAAAAATTCGATCGGCCTCGTTCCGCAGGACGACATCATCCACCGCGAGTTGACCGTCTATCGAACGCTCCTCTTCGTTGCGAAACTGCGGCTCTCGCGCGACGTGAGCCGCAAGGAGATCGACCGTACGATCAATGAAGTTCTCGATGTTACAGGCTTGCTTTCCCGCCGTGATGTACGAGTTTCCGACCTGTCGGGCGGCCAGCGAAAGCGCGTCTCGGTCGCAGTCGAGTTGATCACGCGCCCGTCGATACTTTTTCTCGACGAACCGACGAGCGGGCTCGATCCGCAGACGGAATTCTCGATGATGGAGCTTTTCCGGCAGATCGCTGCCTCCGGACGCACGGTGATCCTGACGACGCACGCCGCGGAGACGGTTCGTATGTTCGACAAGGTCGCGATCTTGCTTCAAGGAAGCCTCGTGTATTTCGGCACGCCGGACGGCGCGTTGAAGGCATTCGGCGTCAATGATTTTCGGGAGCTTTTTGATCGATTCGAATCGAACGAGAACGGCTCGGCAGGATCGGCGGCCGAAGCCTATCGTCAGGCCTACCTTGCATCACCGGATTTTCGAAAATATGTTGCGGAGCCGCAATCTCAGCCTGCCGGCTCGGAATCAAGCCGACGTGTTCGACGCACTCGCCTCGGTATATTTGGTTCGATCCGGCAGTGGGCGACGCTTTCGCGTCGATATTTCGAAGTTCTGCTTCGCGACAAACTCAATTTAGCACTACTTATCGTCGAAGCACCGATCGTCGCCCTTCTGACGCTCGCCGCGGTCAATCCGACGGGCCCGCGGGATTTCATTTACTTTATGCTGTCGATCGTCGCGATCTGGTTCGGAACGAGCATCGCCGCACGCGAGATCGCATCCGAAAGGCCGATCTACAAACGCGAGCGAATGGTCAACCTCGGCATACTTCCGTACGTCGCGTCGAAATTCACGGTGCTCGGCATTCTCGTCGCGTTCCAATGCGTGCTGTTGTTTCTGCCGCTCAAGATCGCAGATGCCGTCGCGCCGGGCACGATGCCGGGAGAATTCTTCGGAATTCCACAGTTTTGGGCGGTCATCCTTAGCGCCGCGGTAGGCCTCGCGATCGGTTTGTTCATCTCGGCGACGGTCCGGACAAGCCAGATGGCGGCTACGCTTGTTCCGCTCGTACTTATTCCGCAGATCCTGCTTTCGGGCATCTTCGGCGTTCCCAATAACGTTTCGCGGCCGTTGAGCCTGGCAGTCCCCGCAGCGTGGTCATTTGACACGATGAAGCGTTTCTCTACCCTCGCCACTCTCGAACCGGAAGGCGCGACACCGGGCGACGCAACTGCCGGCCGCGGGCTCTACAAACAGGTCGAGGAAGAGAACGACGCCATTCTCGAAAAAGCCCGCCGCGACCTCGACGAATATCAGTCAAAGACGGAAACGAAGCTCAAAAAGTACGATGACGACCGCACCGCGGGGCTTTCGCCGCCACGGCCGGTCCTTGACGAGATGCCGGCCGTTCCGAATGCCAAGAAGATCCCTGACGATCTGTCGCCATACGTCACTTTTCTGCATCCGTGGATGAACGAAGTTTTGAACCAGCTCGTCCTGATGCTAATGTTTTCAGTATTGGCGATAGCAACGCTGATCGTGCTTCGGATCAAAGACATTCGATAGCACTGTAAGTTTTTATGAAGGCTTATCTTAAGACAGCAGTAATTTTTTCACTCCTCGTGCTAATTTTCTCCGGGCTTTCAGGTTGCGGTTCGTCGGAAGTAACGTCGAATCAGCAGGCGAATACGAACTCCGCCTCTACGAACGCGACGCCGGCGGTTACGAACAATTATCCCGTTCTAAAGGATGATATTGCCGATGTCGATATCGAACTCGTAAAAGGCGGCACGATGAAGATCAAAGATTATCGCGGCAAGGTCGTTCTGCTGAATCTTTGGGCAACTTGGTGCGGGCCGTGCCGTCAGGAAATGCCGCATCTTGTCGAGCTTCAGGAAAAGTACGGCGACAAGGGCTTTGGGGTGATCGGCCTGAATGTCGGCTTTCAGGACACGGACGAGCCCGAGCCGATCGACGAGATCGAGGCATTCGCAAAAAAAATGCGGCTTAACTATGAGCTCGCCCGCGTCCAGCCCGAGCTATCGAAGAAACTTCAGAAGATCGCGCAAGTCTCTGCCGTACCCGAGAGCTTTCTCGTCGATCGCGAAGGTAAACTTCGCGGAGTCTTTATCGGCGGCGGCCCGAAGGTTATCGCACAACTCAAGACGACCGTCGAACGCGTAATGGCGGAATGATCGTCCGCTGTCCTAGCCATCGTATTTTTCTACAACGACCTCCGGCTTTACGTCGATCGTCTTGAATGACGCAAGCCGGACGAGGCCCGGAGCACCGCCCTTGACCTTGCTTACAAATTTGCGCTCAGTATAGTTCACTGCAGCTCGCGGCAACTCCCTCGCCGAACTGTAAAAGGCAGCGAGTGCCGCGGCCTCGCGCAAAGTCCGCTGCGAGACCTCTTTGCGATTCGGATTGCGGATCACGACGTGCGAACCGGAATAGTCAGCGGCGTGAAGCCACGTGTCGCGAGCGGCAGCAAGCCGCGTCGTCAGATAGTCATTGTCGGCCGCGCCTTTCCCGACTAATATCTCAAAACCGTCTGTTGAGACAAACCGCCGAACGCCCTTGATCTCGGCATCTCGCTTCTTCGCTTTACGCGTCTCGGTCGGAACTTTCTTGACCGGCAGGATCGCGCCTAACCGCTCTTCATCTAAAGCCGCTTCCGCCGAATCGATCTCGGCAAGTTTTCCTTCGAGCTCGACGATCTTCGACTCAGTGGCGCCGATCCGTACGAAGATCATTTCGCGGCCGTTGCGTGCCTTCTGATACAGGCGAAAATATTCTTCGGCAGCCTCTGAAGCAGAAAGACGCGGGTCGGCATCGATCAAGATCTCGGGAAGAGTCTCGTCAAAATAATCGATGACGCGAAAGCTCTCGCCCACGCGCACTGCGTTATGGGCATTTGCAAGCAGAATGTCGCCGAGACGTTTCCAATGTTCCGGAGAGCCGTGCTTTTCGAGATCGCCGTTGAGATTCTTCAGTAGCCGACGCGCGCGGGCAATGTCGCGACCAACGCGTTTTCGAAGTTCAGACGCGAGCTGCGTAATTCGCTCGCGACGCTCTGCTTCGTTCCGTTCTTCGCGTGTTGGCAACATCAAAAAGACTTCGGCCTCCAAGCCGAGAGTATCACGTCTCAATGCTTGGAGGCCGATCTGCGTTTATCAGATCTAGAATTCGCGTACCACGATCGTGCCCGAAGCAAGGTCGTGGGCAGCGCGTCGTTCGGGATTAAAGAGCATCGGAACGAACCCGACTCCTGCGAAGATCAGCGACAGCAAAAATACCGAAGAGCTGACGGCCGCCTGCTGCATAGTCGGATACTCGTTCTCATCGACATCAACCACTTCGAGTGAAAAAAGCCTCATTCCAAGGGTCTTGCCGACAAATGCGACGGAGAAGGTCGTATAAAGGAAAAGCACGACCGCGAGAGCTCCGGCAAAAAGCAGTCCACCCGAAAGCGAAAGCCAATCGCCGCCCGCAAGAACAAAAGGCGACATAATGACCATCGTCGCAACGATACCAATGATCAGATCGAAAAGTCCCGCATTCACCCGCATCGAGAACGGAGCGAGGTCCTCGAGGTCATCGGCCTCCACCTCGTCGAAACCGTCCTCGGCCTCGTCGGTCTCAGCGTTGATAACGAATCTGTTCACGGTCGCCGTCGTTACTTGAGGAGTTATGGACGGTTCAGCCTGTTCCTCGATGCGATCTTCAAGGACGGCGGGCTCGTCGCTCGGAGGAACGACATCAGCAAGCTTCGGCAACTTGTTCGTGTCGAGCTTTATTCGCATCGGAGCCTCGAAGGGCTTCGGCATCGGCGTGTAAAAGTCAGGTTCCGGAAGCTTGCGTGGAGCGGCAGCGGGCCGGGTCGGCGGAACGACGTTGAACTGAACGTTCTTTTGCGCGGGCGTCCGACGCGGAGCGATCGGCTCTGCCGCCTGCGTAGAAAATGCGTGGCGTGATGCCTGTATTCTGCCAAGGGCCGCTGCAAGCCGCGGGTCAGCATCCTGTGGAACTGCAGCCGCGAGTGGCTTCCGCGCGGGTGCCGTCCGTGCCGCCGGAGATGCAGTCCGCACAGGCGCGGGTGCTGTGGCCACGGTTGCGGCCGTCTCCGCCGTAGCAATACCCATTCGCTGCCGAACCGCGTTCTGCATCTCCAGACGCCATTCCGGAATTGCCGCTTGTTTGCTTTGAAATCCGACGAGCGTCGGGCTTGTTTTTGCAGGTTGTCGCAAGCCGGAAGTTGGCCCGCCGGGCACGGTCTCTTGCGTACGTTCAGCGATCTCAAGCGGCTTTGGCAGCGCGGCCTCGGCCTTCGAAGCCGGAACGGGTTCTATCGCTTTTTCAACCGGAGGAGGTGCAGCTACCTTGCTTTTGGAAAGCGGCCCCGAGGTGATCTTCGTCTGAAGCTCTTCCCGAACGGTATCGTTCCTCATCGCCCCACACGTCATACAAATTGAAAGTGTGGGTGCCAGATCTCGTGCGCAGACCGGACATTTCATAAGCTTAAAGTTTTTGTGCTTGGTCGCCCATTCTAGAGCTGGAAATTCGACAAAACTTGAGTGATATTATCAACATTTACATTAAGCAGTCAATACTAAAGCGCACAAAAATCATCTACTTGCCGTGATTTAAGCAGATGAAATATGCAATAGCTGAAATTTTTGGGCGCTCTACCGCCTAGAGAGGTTTGCGGCCGGCAAATCCGCCGTCCTGCTCGTGCCAAAATTCAATCTCAAGGGGTTCGCCGAGCTGCCAGCAAAGATAGACGATGCGGCCGTTCCGAAGCGATGGAAAGTCGATGAGCCCGCGGCCGATATCTTTGATCTCAATACCGCGATCGGCGATCGCCGAGGCAATGTCGCGGAGCTCACACAGAGCGGTAACGTAGACCGTTCCCGCAGCCATTCCGCCGCCAAATTTTGACGCCGCGCTGGCCGCCTCTGCCTCAGCTCGATGCGCCGCGAGCAGTTCGTGATGCCTTTGGAGCTTTACGAGATCGGGCTCGATCTCTATCAAGGCGGCGTTCGCCTCGGAAACCGTGAAGGTCTTCATCGCCGCTCCCTTACGCGGTCAAATTTTGCAACATTCTCGGGGCCGCCTGACTCGTCCGACGAGTAGACTGTCTCATCCGGCGGCGTGCTCGAGTTCGGCGGGAATGACGGCATTTCGTAATCGCCGCTCGATGTATCCTTTCGTATCATATCCGCAATATCGCCAAGATCGATGAAAAAGTCGCCGACGTCGATCAGCCTCGGCGCGGTATTCGAACGGAATCCGGCGACCTCGACGCGGCAGCCTTTATACGCGACCGCGTTTATCGCATAGACAAAATCCTCATCGCCCGATACGAGCACGGCCGTGTCGTATCTTCCGGCGAGGCTCAGCATATCGACCGCGATCTCGACGTCGAGGTTTGCTTTGCGCGTGCCGTCGTAGAAGGTTTTCAGCTCCTTTTGGACTACGCGAAAGCCGTTGCGTCGCATCCAGAGCAGAAAGCCCTGCTGCCGCTCCGCTCCGGCATCAACTCCGGTGTAAAAGAATGCGCGCAAGAGCCTTCCGTCGCCGAGAAGAACCCGGAGAAGCTTGTTGTAATCGATATCAATATTATGAAAACGTGCTGCGTGGAAAAGGTTATTGCCGTCAATGAAGATCGCTACACGGCCTCTGTTCCCTAACTGCCACGAAGAGCTTGATTTTGTATCAAAATGCATCCGGTCACACCCCTTGAATTGGATTTTGGGACACCGCCGGACGGACGCATGACTGTTTAGGCGAGAGAATCAAGAACCTTGCGACCTCTTTAAGATCGGATCGAATAGGTTGTCCAAACCAAATAAAAACCTTATCAAAAAAGCATTCCGGGGCTGATCTTGCCCCAATTTTGGGATTCTCTATATATCAATTTCAATAAAATTCTCTAAACAGACAAGGCCGCAAAAGCGGATCATCCACCTACAGTTTGCCCTTGACAAGGCGTGTCGGTCAAGCATTTCTATTACGCGAGGTGCTAATATCTAAAACATTCACGGGCCGAGTTGAATTCAGCCCGTATCGAAATGGCAGACGAACCCGAAAACATTTCCGGCCAGCAGATTCAATCCGTTCCGATCGCCTTCGCAGCCGAGGAATTGTCGGCGTGCGGCAAATGCGGACGCGATAACGCGCCGAATCGCATGGCGTGTATTTACTGCGGAGCGGAGCTCACGATCCGTGAAGAGTTCCTCTCGCAGGCAAAGGTTGCGGCGAACGATCTCGAGGCTGATGCGCTCGGCTGGAACATCGTCGCAAGAGCAGCCGACGTCGCAAATGCCGATTCCGACAAAGAGCTTGAGTCGCTCAGCTTCCTCGTCGAGGACATTCGCAGCATCGGCATTTCAAATACTCTAATTCCGATCGCAAGATTTGCGACCAAGCAGGCGGCCGAGCTCGCACAAAAGAGGCTTGCTACTTTCCCGATCGCGCTCGTGAGCGACGAAATACTCGATGTCAGCAAGGCACCCGTTCGAGTCTCGAGGATCGAATTCGATGGGGCGGATCTTGCTTTTACCGACTTCAATCGCGGAACGATCGAGCGTTGCCCGGCGGCCGCGGTAACCGCCATCGTACTCGGCACCTTGCACACGTTTACAACGACGACTCTTGAAAAACGCGGCATACGAAAGCGATCTACTGTGACCGACGAAACCTCCGATGACCGCGTTTCGCAGCTGCTCGAGATACATATACAAGATTCTCCAGCACCGTTCGCCGTCCATCCGACGGGATTTGATTTTTCGATTCTCGCGGCCGAACGCTCGCTCCTTGTGTCGGAAAATTTTGAGCGGCTTGCTGCAAAGCTCGGCAAGCTCGCACCTCAAGCAAGGATCGTCACTGATCACAACGCATTTCGCAATACGTTACGCGGCCCATGGCCCGAAACGAGCCGTTCGGATGGCCTCGGACGGGTGCGAACCGGCATTGGCCAGCGTCGCTATGGCCGGACGGCAACGGTTGACAACAAACTTCAGTTCGCAAAATTTTCGCGCCTTCAGGCTCTCGACCTAGATGAACTCAAGAGATAGACGTCCACGCCCCGATCGACACTCGCGATCCGAACGCGAGCGAGTCGATAATAGCCGCCGTTCTGACAACATCGTGTTCGGCGTTTCACCCGTGCTCGAGACCTTAAGGGCCGATCCGCGACGCGTCGATCGCGTGATGATCGCCCAGGGAGCAAAGGAAGCTCGGCTTTTCGAAGTGATCGATCTATGCCGTTCGAATGCCATCCCGTTCACGCGTGTCGCACGCGAGGCACTCGAAAAATACGCCGATCGCGGTGCGAACCTACAGGGCCTGCTGGCGTTCGTCTCGCCGGCTGACTATTCGAGCGTCGATGAGGTAGTTGATGGCGCAGGCGAGACTCCGCTTATCGTCGTCCTCGACGGTGTTGAGGATCCGCGAAATTTCGGTGCGATCATCCGAACCGCAGAGTGTGCGGGCGCGGACGGCATCATCATTCCCGACCGTCGCTCGGTTGGGCTGACGGACACCGTCGCAAAGGCTTCGGCCGGGGCCGTCGAGCACCTAAAGGTCGCAAAGACACAGAATCTCAATCGCCTGATCGAGGACCTCAAGAGGCGCGATGTCTGGGTTGTCGGAACTTCTGTCGATGCGAAGATCACGCACGACGAATGGGATTGGACGCGGCCCTCGGCCCTCGTTCTTGGTGGTGAAGGACGCGGGCTTCATCGCCTTGTCGCTGAGAATTGCGACATATTGGTAAAAATACCGATGTATGGAAAAATAGATTCTCTGAACGTTTCGGTAGCTGCCGGCGTAATCTTGTTCGAGGCTCGCCGTCAGCGAAAGGCGGCCGAGACTGCATAAAAGGGTGTATAATAGCTAGCGATGTTTTGTCCAAAATGCGGCCAAAAAAATCCTGAGGGCGGAAGATTCTGTCGCGGCTGCGGCACGGATCTTGGCGACGTTTCAGGAGCTTTGACGCCAAAGGCCGCGGCTGCACTAAGCTGCGACAAAGGCAAACCGATCACTTACGAGCGTGCGATCGGCAAGATCTTCACCGGCCTCGCATTTGTCGCGGTTGCGATCGCTCTTGCATTCTCAAGAATGGGCGCGAGCTGGTGGTTTTGGATGCTGATCCCGGCATTTGGTGCCTTGGGTTCGGGAATTGCTCAGTATATGCAACTTCGCCGCTACGAGAAAGGCAATGCGGCCTTTGTTGCCGGGCTTCAGAATCAGATCACGAGTGCTCCCGCAGGCTACGGACTTCCGAACCGCTCGCCTGAACCCGCGGTCGTAGAATCGCGTTATAAGACCGGTGATCTCGTCCCGCCGAGCGTTACGGATAACACGACGCGCCACCTGGAGATCGATCAGGAAGGCCAGACTCGGCCGCTATCACAGGCCGACTAGTTCATTTCACAACAACACGAAGATTCCCCGAGTTCCCGTTCGCATCGAAAACGCGGATCGTAACTGCTGACACCTTTCCGGTCGGCACCTCAACGATAAATCGTTCTTTCGGGCCATCGGCAATGCCGTCCTCCGGATAGATCGGCTTCCAATCTCCGGAATTGATGCTGTATTCGGCACGCGAAATGTAGGACGAGCTGTCCGTCGCACTAAACACAAGACGTGCCATTCCATTTACGAGCTGTGCTGGCTGTGCCTCAACAACCGTTGGCGCCGAATTGTCGATCTCGACGGTCTCGGTCAAACGCTCGCCGCTCATTGCCAATGCTTCCGGATTCGACGCACTATCGCGGGCCACGACCTTGAATACATACTGCCCGTCGGCAAATGATTGGCCATCCACTGTCAGGAATGAGTCAGTTAAGCCAGTTCGCAATTCTCTCCAGATCGGCTCGCCAACCGCACGGAAATAGACGTCAAAAAGGAGTGTGTCATCGTTTGCGTCAGCGGCGGTCCATTGCAGCGACAGGGCTCCTCGCTGATACAAACGTCTTGGTGCAGCGGCAGCCGTCGGCAGCCCAAATAATTCGGGTGAGAGGCCCGAAAGTTCGATATTAGGATCGGGCGGTGTCGCCGGGTTCGCCTGAAGCCCGACATTGGTCGGCAGAACCTCGAGCGAAGTTATTTCCGGTGCCGTATTTCGCGGCAGGAATGAAAGGCTTACGGAGCTAAGCGTCGAATTCGAGTTCGTCAGGACCGCACGCCACTGAAAATATCTTGCCTTCGGACTTGAAACATCAGACCCCGCCGGATCAGTATTCGCTTGACTCCAGTCACTCCACGTATTGTTCGGGACCTCCGTATTGCCGGAACGGGTTTGGATCGAAACCGCTCCAATAGAACGCCAGCGAAGCCTGCCCCACGAAGCCGTAGTTCCGGCATCAAGGACGGGAGATGAATACGATCCCTGTGCGAGACTGCTTGCGTCCGAGCGAAAAAGTACGCCCTGGTTGCTCGCCGACGCCAGGAAATCCGACGCGCCCAACGGGACGAGATTTGAGATCTGCCCGGCAGAAGATTGCAGCAAGAGCGTTTCGCGTCGGTCGTTCGAGATCTTGTAAACACGGCCCTTATCAGACGTGCCAACGAGGACGCCATCCTTCGCTGCAAGGAGCGAGAAACCGACGACGTTCTCCGGAGCCCAAAGAAGGTCAACCGTTCCGTCAGGCAGGATGCGATAGACCGCTGACTTTGCTTTCGAGAGGTCGAATTCGGACTTTGGGGTTTGAGCCGTCGCGGAAGGTTTTTTGACCGTTACGGGTTTTTCCGCCTTGTTAGTTTCCGCAGGCGTAGATGCCGCCGCTTTCACTGTCGATGCTGCGTCGGCAATAGCAAGAGCATAGATCGAACCATCCGGAGCGATCGCTGCCGTATGCAGTTCGCTCAAAGGCGAATCGAGAAGCGCAAACGCCTTACCGGCGGGCGAGATCTTTAGCAAAATACCATTCGCGTCGGTTCCGGCGTAAAGATTCCCCGCCTTATCAACCGTAAGCGAGACGACGTGCAGATCTTCTGAATCGTATAGCACCGAGCTTTCCGGAGCGGCACCGGCAGCCTTCACCTTATAGATCTTTCCTTGATCACCGGTCGCGACTGCGAGTTCACCTGTCGGCAGAACGGCAAGAGCCCAGATATATTTTGCTTTCGGGTCGAAATAGACGCTTTGCCCACCTGCTTTGTCGATTCGATAGACCTTGCCGTCCGGCATCGTCGCAGCAAATACATCACCGCCCGGAGCAACAGCGATCGCAGAGACATTCAGTTCCGCAAGGTCGGCAAGCAGCGCACCTTTCCCTGTCGCGTCGACACGAAAGACCTTTCCGTTCGGCCCTGTCCCAAGGAATGTATTCCCGGCGGCATCTCTTGCGGTCGAGAGGATGAAGGATTCGCCTGTAGCAAAGACCTCGCTGAGTTTCGGCGCAATTGAGAGCACTCCGTCATCCCCGATCGAGACGCCATCCGCATCGCCTTTTAGAACGTCGGCGCGTGAATCGACCGTCCAGATCTGCGGACCGCCGGCGAAGATGCTGAGAACAAGAGAAAGAAGTGCAACGACGAGGAATGATATTCGCTTCATTTTTGCTAAATGATAGCAAATTCACGGGCCATTCAAACCGTCGTTTTCGATTTTGATTTAGTGTCGCGTGCCCTCGCCGCCTGCAGGAACTCGATCGCGTCGTGCATATGCTCGGCCTTGCCGGTGATGAGACGTGCACTCCGCTCACGGGTCAAGTACGCCCAGAACCAATCGGTCATTACCGCGAGACGGTTCTTAAACCCGATCAGGAAAAAGACGTGCAGGAACAACCACATCAGCCACGCAATAAAACCGCGGAATTTGAATTTGCCGATCTCGGCGATCGCCTTGCTGCGGCCGATGGTCGCCATCGTGCCTTTATCGTTGTATTCAAACGGCTTACGCGGCTTGGCTTTCAGCTCGCGGAGAATATTTGCGGCGGTCTGCTCGCCCATTTGCATCGCGGCCGGACTCACACCCGGAACGGGCGTGCCGTCAGCCTGCTTTATCGACGCCATGTCGCCGATCACGAAAATGTCTTTGTTCGTCTTTATTGAAAGATCCGGTTCGACAAAGACGCGTCCCGCTTTGTCGGTCTCAACGCCGAGTTTCTTGCCGAGACTCGACGCCGCGACACCCGTCGCCCAAACGACAACATCGCAGTCGATCCAATCGTCGCCAACCTTGACGCGGCCGGGCTCGATCTCGCTCACGAAGCTCTTAAGGCGCACCTCGACGCCGATCTCTTCGAGCTGGTGTTTTGCACTGTCAGAAAGTTCGGGCGCGAATGTTCCAAGTACGCGATCCGAACCTTCAAAAAGCACGACGCGGGCATCACCGGTCTTGATCGCCTTGAAATCTTTCGCAAGCGCTTGCCGGGCAATGTCCGCGATGGCTCCTGCCATTTCGACGCCGGTCGGCCCGCCGCCGACGACAACGAAATTAAGTGAATGCTTCCGGCCCTGTAGATATGCGTCGCGCTCTGCCATCTCGAAAGCGAGGAGCACTCTGCGTCGGATCTCGACCGCATCATCAAGCGTCTTAAGCCCCGGAGCAGACGTCTCCCAATCGTCGTTGCCGAAATAAGAGTGTCTCGCTCCGGCAGCAACGATCAGATAGTCAAAGCCGACGCGCACGCCGTCACCGAGGACAACCTGCTTGTTCATGGTATCGACCCCGACGGCTTCGCCGAGCACGACCTCAATATTCTTATGCCTGTGCAAAATTCGGCGTATCGGCTGGGCGATCTCGCCTGGTGAGAGCACGGCGGTCGCAACCTGGTACAGGAGCGGCTGAAAAACGTGGTGATTTCGCCGGTCGATCACGACGACATCGACGTCCTTGTCAGCAAGTGCCTTTGCGGCCCAAAGACCGCCGAAACCGGCACCGATCATCACAACTTTTGGCCTGGCAGCCATAAATTCACCTTCCTTCGCTCAAACGCCGATGTATTTGGCGTAAAGCGTTCGGGCGACCGTCGCGTCGTCGGTTCCTTTAACGATCGCTCGCCCGTCGGTAAAGACCGTGAGTTCGAATTCATCCGGCGCAAATCGCAGGAGGTACTCGTTCTGGTTCACCGCAAAATTCCATTTTAGACGATCGGCGAGCTGATCGAGGTCGAGCTTGCTGTTCGCGTTCGGCGCGATCTGCACAGCATCGCGGCCGCAAAGAACGGCGGCAAACTCGCTCGACGCGGCGTCGAGAAATTCGAAATTCCGCTTGCCGCACGTTTCGCAATTCGGGTCGGGTGAGCCCGTGCCAATCGACTTTTCCTCATTTGTCCAAACGTCGAATTGCCGGAGCTTACGGCTGAGCGAATCCCGATCGCCGACAAGGAACTTGAACGCCTCAGCAACTTGTGTCGCCGCGACACGCGCAACGACCGGTGCGATAACGCCAGCCGTGTCGCAGGTAGGTGCCGACCCGGGATCTGGAAGTTCCGGGAAGATGCAACGCAGGCAAGGCGTCTCGCCCGGAATGATGTTCATCGTCATTCCATAGCTCGAGACCGCGGCACCATAGATCCACGGAACACCCGCCTTTACGCACGCATCGTTCACAAGGTAGCGAACCTGAAAATTATCCGTCCCGTCGAGCACCAGGTCGCAGCCCGAAACAAGACGTTCAATATTCGAATTCGTAACGTCCGCGATGATGTCTTCGACCTCGATCTCAGAATTTATCTGCGAGATGCGGCGTTTTGCGGCAACGGCTTTTGGCATGCGTTCTTCCGCATCTTCCTCGCAAAAGAGCGTTTGCCGCTGTAGGTTGCTGTATTCAACGAAGTCGCGATCGACAAGCCGTATCTTCCCGACACCCGCGCGTGCGAGCATCTCTGCCTGAGAGCAGCCGAGGGCACCGACGCCTACGAGAAGTATGGTCGAATTCGCAAGCTTTTCCTGGCCCGCCGAACCGATCGGTGAAAACAAAATTTGACGGCTGTAACGCACTTTCATCGTCTCCTAAGACGCCATCTTCGCAGCAAGCGACGCTCTGACAACCTGCTCATCACCGACCGTTCCCGTCCATATCTCGAACTGCCTAAGCCCTTGAGCAATAAGCATTTCAACTCCCGGGATGACCTCCGCACCCGCATTGCGTGCAGCCGCGAGAAACAGTGTTTCCGCCGGGCTCGTCACGAGATCGAATACGACCTGGCCCGCGTGGAGGCTCGCTTCCGGAACGGGCGAAAGATGCTCGAATTCGCCTCGCATTCCGATCGGCGTTGCATTAACTATTACGTCGAACGCGGACAGATCGTTCCCTTCACAAAGCTTCGCAAAATCACAACTAAAGGCTGCCGACAACGCTCGTCCGGCACTCTCATCCCGAGCAAAGACGGTCGAATCAGCACCTTCATTCGACAAGGCCGACAGGCACGCCCTCGCCGCTCCGCCGGCACCGAGGATCGCCGCTCGAACCCCATTTAGGTCAGGCACACGAGCTTTCAACGGCAAGAGAAATCCCGCCGCGTCCGTGTTGTATCCTATCAGTTTTCCGCCGACAGAACTGACCGTATTCACAGCTCCGGCACGCGCGGCCGTTTCGTCAATTTCGTCGAGCATCTCGATGATCGACACCTTGTGCGGCATCGTAACGCTCAGCCCGTCAAAATTCAGCCCGCATTGCTCGGTTCCCAGCCGCACAAAGCCGTCAATAAATCCTCGCAGATCCTTTACCAAAAACGGCAGGAAGACAGCGTTCAGCCCGGCATTCGCAAAAAGTGGATTGTGAATATTTGGCGAGAGAGACTGTCCTATCGGGTCGCCGATGACGCCGTAGATGCGCGTGTCCTTATTCAGCTCGTCAACCCGATAAAGGTCCCGCATCTCCATTGCCGAAACCTGCCCCGAGGCGGTCGCGGCACCAGCATCCAACGAGGCGTAAGTGAGCAATGAACCGCGTGAAGGACCCAGAATACGCGTCCATTTCCCCGCCTCGCCCATCGCAATGAGAATCGCATCCCGATCGCCCTTCGATTCCGTGAGAAGCGTCTTCCAGACCGGAATGGTGCTGACGGCATCGTCCGCGGTAACGGCGATCTTGACGGCCTTACATTCGAATTCTGTGAGTTCGGCGAAGAGTCCTTCGAGGCTTGCGGGCATGCCCTCAAAATCGTGCCGCGAGACTATCTTGTTCTTGTGTTCGACCCACGAAACAGCGTCCGATTCAACGTCGCAGCCCCAAAAGCCCTCGGACAACGCAGCCCAAAAATCCCGCCTTTCGTCGTCTGAGATCGCACGAAAACCGCCTTCGCCTTTCGGGCGGAAGGTTGCGATCAGCCGGCAAAGTTGTGTGAATTCGGAGGCCTTCTTGACTGCAGCGGCCAGCTCGGAAGGCTCCATCGCATCGAAGCGGATCTCGATAAAGCCGGGTTCAACTGCCGACGCTTCTCGGAAAAGCGGTTCGAGATCGCTCAGCCTCTTCGGTGCGATGGCAACGCAGATCTTCGAGGCGACATTCATGAGTAACGTCGCGTCGGCAGCGTGAGAATAAAGGTCGCAGCGGTCACAAGCCCGATTATCATCGTGATGGCGGAGGCGACAACCAACGCCGTCTCGCCGCTTTGCCTGATGCCGACCGCAGCAGCGGTCCAGGCGATGGCCAGCGGGAAGAAATAGTTATCCAGCCGCCAACGCACAAGCACCGCCGAAGCGGCCGCGATCAAGAGGCAAATAACGCCGAGGGTTTGGAACGCGCCATCCGTCATCGAAACTTCCTGCGAACGCACGACGACAAGGATGTTGACGAGCGCCATCACCGTGACCCAGCCCGCATAAAGCCCGAAAGTGCCTTTGCCAAGAAGAGCTTCCATGGCCGTCCCGACGTTCTTTATGGAGCCGAGCATCGCGATCAGCGTGCCGAGCAGTGCCACAATGGCGAAGGCAGAAAGCAGGAACATCGAGCGATACCAGGCAACGACCCACACGCAATTGAGGATGCAGGTCAGAATGTACGTGATCCGTATTCCGGCGAATTTCGCCGCATTTGAGGGAAGGACTTGATAGATCGCAAATCCCAGGCTCAAAAGGTAGATAAGTGTCAATATCGACGCGGAATAACCCGCGGGAGACACCGGCGTCGGGTACTTCGCGGCGATCGAATTCGTCGCGGAAGCGTCAAGCATTCCGACCGCAAAATAGTTCACAAACTGTACGACTATCGTTGCCGCCAAAACGACGATCGCCAGAGGAGAGACCTTGTTCGTTGCCATGCGCCAATTATGACAAAAAAAGTAGCGGAATTACAGGAGTTGAAGGCCGGAGTTGCCCAAACCGACCAAAACGTATAAAAATAGCCCCAATCGGTGCATTTCCGCCGAAAATGTGCCGCTAGCAGAAAGATTTCCAACCCATTTTGCCTTTGTTGCGTCATAAAGCAGGCGAGTGGCACCCGACTTGCTGTAAGATAGAGCGGAAGACGCGCACTTTCCCTTACTTTCCCTATGCTGCGTTTGTTCTAATAGGGAGTGAAAGAAGTGATGAAAGCAATTCGACATTTTTTGATCTTGATGGTGGTGCTTGCGGCGACCGCCGTTGCGGCATCTGCCCAACGCGGCGATCAGCCGAAGAATCCGCCGCCGAAGGGCGATCCGCCGGTCGTGAATCCTCGGCCCAAAAGGCCCGATCCGCCTCCGCAACGTCCGCCCCAGCGTCCGCAGTATGCCTTTGTCGATGTGATCTACGTCGGTATGAGGTCTGATGAAAGAATGGCGTAACAGCCGTTCTTGTCTTTTCATTTTGTTTGACCGAAAGGCCGTCTTCTCCGATCGAAGGCGGCCTTTTTCTTCACCTTCGGGTCGAGGGCGTTAACCGTTTTGCGGCAATTTTGCTTACAATGGGAATTTGAACGAAAATTGAATCCGCCTAAAAGAAGGATCCGAAACGAGATGGCAGACAACGAGACCCCACAAAAGAAGTCCTACGGAGGACTTGGCAAGCACATCCAACCCGCGCGTACACCCGGTGAACTCAGCATCACCGAGAAGATGCTTGGCGGCGACCGCCACGCCGAGATCATGGCGGAGCAGGTGCGGGACGAGAGATTCCCCAAGAACGACACCAAACTGAACGGGAGTTCGACGCCCGCCGGCTAGAGCGACTCACGACCGTCTTCTTCTAGTATTCCAGCCTACAGACCGTGGGACGGGCATTCGTTAGTATTTTGACAACGTCAAACTATCGATATGCCGCTAAATACACACCCACTGTACGAACTGGCGATAGCGCCTGCACGGATCGGCAAATTTGCCCGCCTTCGGCCCGAAAGAGCACGAGATCGCGGCCCGCAGGCCGAGATGCTTGCTGAATGGATGCGCGAGATGCATTTTCCACGCCGCAGCGGACGTTTTCGCCGCGGAAGACGAGGTCGCGTGCACGTCCGGATCACCTTTCTAAAGCCGCTCTCGCCGAACGACTGAATTTTTTTGCCGCCAGTGTATGCTCGCTTACCTAAGGCGACCCGCGGCCGAGGTATCTTATAAACATCAGGTCGGAGTTTGCTGAGATTCTCCGGTCTGGTTACGACACAAGGTCCCGTCCTGCTCTGCATTTCGGAGACTGTTCGTAGCTCTCGAGTAGAGAGTCACGCCCGCCGCGTTCGGGGATGCACGGCGGGCATTTTTTTGTCTTTTGATGAATCATCGCCGTGGTTCAGTCCCGCGGTACGCCCGCTGACAACGCCGATCTCTTCGCCGAACGGGAGATAATCGTGCCTCGCGATCACGGCACCCGACGCATCATAGACAAAGATCGTGATATCGGAAGATGAAGTCTTCTTTATCCACTTGCCCCCGCGGTCATACACGAAGGCCAAATAAATTCCAATGACTCTACTGCGGTAGTTTCAAATTAATATCGAAGGTCATGACTGGGCCAGATTCTCGAATGTCAATTTGACGTTTTTGCCCGGGAGCTAATAGGTCGTGTTGCGGCGGACTCGGAGCCATAACAATCAGCTCGTATTTGCCCCTACCTAATTGCACTTCGTAATTCCCTTGAGAATCCGGATGCGTAGCAAAAAGACAGTCCCGGCATCCATCTTTCTTGAAAACTATCGGCGTGCTTCCATGGGCGGGCGTTTCTCCAAGATCCAGATTGTTCAATTCAGTTACCTTGCCCCGAATCAAGACAATTCGATCAAAAATATCGCCACTACCTGCAGAGACGTTGAAGTAATCACAATCTATAGGAGCGCCGTACAAAAACACCATTATCAACAGGAGTCCAAGTATAAGTACGTTCTTTTTCATTAATTAATTCCTAGTCCTCCGACATTTCTTCGCGACCAGCGAATCATTCGCTTCGTCTCATTGATAACATTAATTCCATCTCGGCCTTTCTCTATGTTTCCACTTCGCTTCTTTCGACCGGCGTGTCCATGAGAAAGCTCAACCATATCAGGATTTGATCGACGAGGTACGGCCGAATAACGCTCCCTCAAAGGCAGACCGCGAGCTAGAAGTATCTCGTTTATAGCGTTAACGACCGCACCGCGAAATGTAAGGCCCGAGTTTCCTTCCGCATCCGGGGTGGCTGCAGGAAACCAATGACGAACTTCGTGGGCAAAAACAGTATTCAAAAAGCCGGCGCGGGCGTCTGGATCGCCACTGACATACTGATCGTCGCCAAAGTCTAGTCGTATCCTCAATGCTGAAATCTGCGGGCCGTTTTTATTGTCAGGATTGGGCACCCCAACAGTTGCACCACCGGAGTCACCGAAAGCGACCTCTGCACTATCACGTGCCATTTCAACTGAAAAATAACTAGTCTTCGAGTTAAAGGCGTCTGTTAGGAATTGAGTGGCACGCAAAATCTCTTGACTTAGTCCTTCAGTATTGACGGTCAGGTACCCATCGCTATCAACCGAAACACAATTTTCACAGCCATATGTGTAGTTTATTCGTCTGATTAATTCGTCTCTATCAGCCCCGGTAACATTTCCAACGTAAACCCGTTCTCCCGTTGGATCGATGAGTTTAAGAGGGTTATTGCGAGCATAAGCGTAAAGATGCCAACTTTTTGTATCCAGTGCACGAGTGTCGTTTAAAAAGTTGTCGGTGGACCGGTACCGTCCGAGCCTTGCCTCATAATATCTTGCCTGTGCGTAATCTAGCCCCGTCTCGGTGTCGCGTTCGTAGCCGGTGAACTGCTTGCGGATGGTGTCGTCGCCGTAGTTCAGGCCCGCAGTACGGCCGCCGACGCCGTCGATCTCTTCGCCGAAAGGCATATAGTCGTGGCGTGCAGGGACTGACCCGCTCGCATCCGTGTAGATCCGCGGGGAACCCAAGTGATCGGCCGTCAGATAATTCACCTTCGCGGTCGCCACCGGCTCAACGTTCGTCGAATACTCCGCCACCATCTTCCCTGATGCATCGTATGCGAAAACCGTTGTTTCACCCGGCGGAGGTACAAACTTCTTGATCCGCTTCCCATCGCCGTCGTAGGTGTATTGCCCAAGCGTGCCGCTCGCATTCAAGGCCGCAGTTGCGGTGTTCTTCACGACGACCTTTGAGCCTCACTTTCCGTTAGTCTCTCGTGTGGAACATGGAAGCGGTCCGCCACCGGCCATCGCAGTCGGATTTATAGTAGGCAATGCACGAAAATACCAAATGTTAGTTCCGTTGCGGACGGCTTTCACAGCTCCCGAATAAGATTCGACTCCGCTTCGGGTGCGAACTTTGAGACAGCCGGTGACAAATGTAACCTCGTGCTTGTACTCATCCCGCATGGCAAAATACCCATCTGGTTCGAAATCCACAGCGATGTATCGATCCTTCTCTCCAGCCTTAACACGGCCGAGCTGTTTTCGCATATCGGAGATGAACTCCTTCCTGGTGCCTTCATCCCCGCCGACAAAGAATTCGAAGGCCTTCCCATACTTTTCAGCTCGCACTAAATCGAACATCTTAGATAAACGGTTCCGGATAGCGGTTTGTTCCTCTGTGGGAAGAGGCTTGACGCGAAGACTCGCAGGGATATCCGTCTGCGCACTTGCCAAATGCACACAACCGATCAATAGAGTTACTGCTCCAAACACTAAAGAGCGCCCAACCAACCTTACCATTTGCAACCACCTCCAATGCACCCAAACGGCCTGCGGCCTCGTAAGACACAGGCCTCAATGCACTATCGTAATCATAGGAGACGACCGAGCTGTCCGAACTCGAGTACGTCATGTCTTTCAACCCGCCGAAAGCGGTAGTCGATGTCCCCGGCATAGGACGTGACGCCGCCAAATGACGAACCCGTGATCGACGTCGTCCTCCCGGCGGCATCGTTGTTGTAATAGACCGTATCGGAGAATGCATCCGTCACCGACTTCAGCCTGCCCGAAAGTTCGTAGCCGTAGCTCGTCGTAAAGTTGCCCGTCAGCCCCGTGAACGTCTGCGTCTCGTTCGTCATTCGCGACAGCGGATCGTTGCCGTAGCTCTACTCGGCCAAGCCCGTGTAGACGCAGTGGACCTTCCATTCTTGGCTTCAACCTCTTACTCATTATGCCCATTTTACGGCGACCGGATCGTCGAACCCAATTCAATCGCAACGGAGCAGGGCCCAGAGGGCACCTTAGGCGTTTCTTGCCTCACGGGCCAGCCAGAATCTTCTTGATGTTCAGGACAAGAATGTTGGACTTTGCCTAAAACCAAGTTGTTTTATCTGGCCCCGCATCAGAAAAACGGCGATCTCTTAGTCGTTGATGAGGTTTCGTAGGGGCAAAGTTGGGGGCAAGGGCATTTTTGGGGTTTGAGGGAAATGCCGTGGGAGGCCGATGAATGCTGGTGCCGTCTAGAAGATTTGAACTTCTGACCTATCGCGTGTGAAGCGAGTGCTCTACCACTGAGCTAAGACGGCACACGGGTTATCAAGTTGCGACGAAAGGGTCGTCGGGTCGGAAACTGTCCGGTTATAGCGATGGGTCGTCGGCCTTTGCCGATCGATTCTCATCGGTACGTTTTATTGTACTCAAAGCTGAGTCCGTGTAGTAGTGGATGCTGCCGGTTGCGCGGACTCCTTCTGCGACCTGTGGGTCGGCAGTTACGCTGAAGAAAGCCGGCTTCGAGCCGGACGGCTGTTCGATCGTAAGTTTATAAACATAGCCATTGACGGTCGGCGTCTCGCCCTTGAAACCTTCGTCGAGCAAGCCCTTTGCGACAAGGTCATCAAAGGTTGCGAATTTGCCTTTGTTGCCCGCGGCATACTGAGCCTGATAGACCTTTAACCGATCGAGCGTCTGCGCGGCGGCAGTTTCGTTACCGCTGCGGATCATCGCGCTCCATCCGATACCGCCGACTGCGATGAGGAGGGCGATGATCGCGATCACGATCATAAGCTCGATAAGGTTAAATCCGCGTTCATCACGCAAGGCACGGCGAATTGCTTTCATAATCTCTCGGTGCTTTTCTTCAGGCATCTGCACGACGGCAATACCATATTTGTTCCAAATTCTAGACGGTTTTGCCTCTCTTTTCAAAGACCGTCAACTCCCGCTGCCGAACATAGACGGCAACTTTTTGATGCAGTAAAGCGTCTCTTTCAGCTAAAATAGTTTTTTGAGGCCGTATTTGCCGCCCCGAACCGGAAACCTCCAAATGAGAGATTGGATAGCATCAAGATCCCCGAAACCGCTCGCCGTGGTTGCCGATAATACAAGCAGCCGAAGGCTCGAAGAGCTGTGCCAGGCGGTCGAAACCGTAATAAAAGGCAAGCGTGAGAGCATTCGCCACGCGCTTGTTGCCATTATCGCCGGCGGCCATCTCCTGATCGAAGACGTTCCCGGCATCGGCAAAACGACGCTTGCGAATGCGTTTGCACGCTCTTTTGATCTCGCGTTCCAGCGGATCCAGTTCACGTCCGACCTCTTGCCGTCCGATGTAACGGGCCTCTCGGTCTTCAACCAGAAGACGAGCGAGTTCGAATGGAAACCGGGCCCGATCTTCGCAAATCTTGTTCTCGCCGACGAAATTAACCGAGCGACCCCAAAAACGCAGTCCGCCTTACTCGAAGCGATGGCCGAGATGCAGGTAACGGCCGAGGGCGTGACACGGCCGCTGCCGGAGCCGTTCATCGTGATCGCGACGCAGAATCCGTCCGAGCATCACGGCACATTCCCGCTCCCCGAATCGCAGCTTGATAGGTTTTTGCTTCGGCTGAATATCGGTTATCCAACGCCGGGCGAAGAACGTGAGATCCTGCTTGACCGTATCGAACGAGACCCGCTTGATCGTGTTTCGGCCGTAATGACGGCGAACGAACTTGTCGAACTGCAACGAAGCGTAGGGCAGGTTCGGGTCGATGAAGCGCTTGTGGATTATCTTCTGAAGATCGTCGAGGCAACGCGTAAGCATCAATCGCTGGAGCTCGGCGTCAGCCCGCGCGGATCGCTTGCGCTGTTCCGAGCAGCTCAGGCGAACGCCGTCATCGAAGGACGCAGTTTCTGCATTCCCGACGATATCAAACACCTCGTGATCCCATGCTTCGCACACCGAATACTCGTCGGCACACGGATCGCCGCCGGAACCGCTCGCATACGCGAGGCCGAGCGCATTCTGATGTCGATACTTGATTCGATCGAGGTCCCTGTCTGAGTTCTACGCCGTTCGCCCAACGAGACGTGCGATCCGCTCTTTGTTCTTTTTGCCGACAAGTTGAATGAATTTGCTGCGCAGTTGCAGAAGGTCTTCGCGGCGGCGGTGAAGCTGTAAGAAAGTACGGTCGCTCGTATAAACGGATGTCCGCACCACCGCGCCGCCAAAACGCTGCAAGAATGGATGTGCACCGCCAAGACTAAAGGTTTTGAGGTCCCGCGTACATGCCCACCTGATCGCGTGGGCAAGCAGCAGTTCGTTGGGCTTTAGATGCTGGTGCTCCTCGAACGAATTATTTCCTGCGTATTCCATCACACCGCCATTTAGAAATCTAAAATAGCTCCCGGCGATCACTTTCCCTTCAAACTTTGCGATAAAGACGGCCCGCGAATCCGTTTGCCGAACGCCGCTCCGAAACGCGTCGATGTCGTCAGGTTCGTTTCCCTTTCGTTGGTTCCACTGAACGTGGATCTCATAAAGGGCATCGATGTCCTGCTCGGCTTCAAGCCGCGTGATCTCGACGCCGT
>JAANMW010000370.1_pt1 | contig 52060 bp, 36 predicted proteins | sample 7279671 | NCBI WGS metagenome assembly JAANMW01 (sample SAMN14094541, study PRJNA606508) | bioreactor metagenome | isolation source: A lab-scale SPAN reactor treating ammonium-rich wastewater day 247 | place: Ireland: Galway | collected 2017-09-19 | reverse complement strand
GGAAAGCGCAGCCACAAAGTCAATCTCCGCCGCGCCAAACGGCCGATTCCCTCATTTACCGATTATACTCCTCCCTCAATTATCGTGCGCACGCTCATAAGCGCCGATGACCTTATCCCAGCGCGCCCTGGCATCCTCCGCGATTTGCTCCGCCTCCATCCAATCGGCGCGTGCGAACGGTGTTGCTGGAAACCAACCGGCGCCAAGCAGAGTGCGAACGCGAAAGTCCCGCTCATCGTTGGGCAGGTCCTGCCAGGCAGCGGGAAAACTATTCGTCATGTAGGCATTTCGCGCGACGTCAATTCGATGTGGGTCATCGGGCGCATGGTAGAATCCCCGGAAAAGAACGTCCACATGCGGACCCATCGAATGAAGCTTGTTTATATCGGCCGTCAACCGTTCGTCGCGCTGGCCGCCCTTGCGCCAGCACTGGATACAACGTTGCCGAACATCCCGAATCAATGCCGACTCTCGCGCATACTCCCAATAACAACAGGCGTCCAGTTCCGGTTCTGGCACGGCGTCGAAATTCCAATCGAGCGTACTGATTATCGGTTCATGCGTTCTTGTTGGCATAGGGCCATTGCTTCATGCGCTCATAATCCAGCATGAATTCGGTTATCGAGACACAAGGGAAATCGGGTATGAAAATCTTCGCGATGCAGGGATAAAGTGTAAGCATGGCCGCCCTGACTTCAGGGGCCGCCTCAAATCCCATCGCTGACGCAATGAGCTTACGATTTTCCTCAACCCACGAAATCTTCCGCCGAAAACGGTACGCGTAGGAATTTGGGGCCGAAACGAATTCATCAATGTCGTCCCGCCAGTAACGCGCCTCTAGTCCCGTCATCACCATTTTCGATTCGATCACAACAAGCAGTTTCTGTTGCGGGTTATATCCTAGAAAATCGATTCCTCCGACGGCATCAGGAATTTCAACTTGATCATTTCCACTTCCGACGATCCGGTTCACGCGTTTTCCGACGAAACCCAGAGACTGAAGATTCCGGGCAACCACGCCCTCAAACCATTCGCTGGCTCCGTGTGAAAGTGCATTCAAAGCTTTGAGGGTAGCTGGTGTTCTCCATTCCGGCGGCAGACGTTTGAAGCAAACCCAGAACACAAGTTGCATCAGGCTTTCTTTGGCCATTTCATGCGAAAATGCCAGATGTGGACCGGTTTCGTGGGGAAAGACGAAAAAGCCGCGCCGGTATGCTCGGCTTTCTTGCTTTGGATTCCAAAGAACGCGCTTGTCAGCTTTGAGGATTGCTGGAGATACGGAAAAACCATCTATCGCTCGCTGGATGGCTTCCGCAGGTCGAGGCGGGTTGGATTTTGCCAGCTCATCCAACACTCGCCCTCGATGGACAAACAGCGTGGGAAATGACTTTGGATCCAGCGACGGTCGGCAGCCTTCGATTACAGCGCGAATAGCAGCGATGAATTCACCATAGCTCATGCCGAACGACTGGGTGAACGGCGCGTCTAGGTATTTCTGGTGAGTGGCGGTGTGATGGTCGAATTGGGGAAAGCCAACGAACCGGTCGCGCGAATTTCTATCGCGTTTGATTCTCTCGGAAAGGTTCCGGTCAAAACCAGCGTATTTCCCCTCTACGGTGATTTCATAATCCAACGGTCCCTCAGCAAAGATACGAACCACACAATCGTCAGGGAACACCGCATGGGCCGTATCGCTCTGTTGCCCTAGATTGACCATGGATTCGGCACAAACCAAGGCGGTTTCCGTGGCAAACAACGCTTCATCCAGCGTCGGCCTTGCTGTGGAATCAAATTCGGTGAGGCATATCAACTCCACCAGATATTTGATGGCGCGCTTGAATTCGGGTTCTATGGCCTCCCATCGCTGGCGTTCGCTCAGATCAAGTATCCCTTTACCGTGAAGCAGCCGCCAGGCTTCGTCGTATTGGGAAAGCAGCAATTCAGCAGCCCCCCGAGAAGCGAGTTGCGGAATCATTGGCCGCAACATGTTTTCGTAAAACTTGAATTGGTGTTGGATTATTGCGTTTGCTTCTTTTGCGCCGCGATACTCGCCTGGGCCAAATCGTGAGAATAAATGTGCTCGTCCACGCCGCCTGATGAACTCCTCTGTCGCAGGCGATGGGCGGAGGATTTGCACCTCTCCAAATTGTTCAAAGTTAGCCAAATCAATCGTCGTCGAAATCTTCGGCACGCATCCGAACCAAATAACTGCGGTCGTTGTAATCCCTCAAGACCGGCTCAAGGAACTTTATCCAATTTGCCCACTGCCGCCTTACCATCTCATCCGGCTCTCCTTTGCGGAGAACTTCCAGCACACATCGTAACGCATAATCCATCGTGGTACCGGTTGTGACCGACTCGGCTTTGAAGCCCTCCGTGCGCTGCGCTCGACGCAAGAGCGCGTTTGCTTGTGTGATGAGTTCGCCTTTAGTGTTGGCGCCAGCGCGTTGTAGTTTCGGCCCCATGTAGTCCACCGAATACGGTGGCAGTTGATGGTGCTGCAAAAGACGGTTCAGAAATTCAAAGACTCCCGCGACCACTTCGGTCTCGACGAACCGGTCATGTTCGCCCAAATACAATGGCTGAACGATTTCGAGCGTCTGTGCCGCCTTGTCCGGCGACCCGAGGCCGGCAGTTGTGACGGTTTTGTAACCGGACGAACGGTGGACATGCATGTCCCGCGCGTCTGACACGAGAATCGGCGCGTTGAGCCAATTGGCCGAAAGAACAGTGGGCATGAACCGGTCAAACATGAAAGCCTCGCACTCTTTGACAGACCAACACCAGCCTGACGCATCGCGATCTGCGCCCGCGTGGTTGTGAGATGATGTCCAACGCAGGCTTACCGAATTGCGTGGCCAGATGCGCGGGTCTGCGCTGGGACACTTGACCACCACGTCTAGGAAACACAGATACTCCCAATGCTCGACCGTTCGTTTGATAATTTTCAGCCAAACCCAAGCAGGCGCATCAAAGATGTGCCATTCGGAGCGGCCACGCGCCAAATCGTGGAGCCGGATGAATGCTTCCATCTGCTGCCAGAGAGCCAAAGGAACGGATGCGATTTCATAGCTGCCTGGTGATTTGAGCGGCGAGTCCAGCCCGGCGTACGCCACTTCAGCCCGATGAAAGGCCCGCGTATAGACCGGATACAAGCGATCCAGCAGCCGGCAGAATTGCAAAACCTCGTCCAGCCCAAGCTGGACGCTGACCGAGCCGATTTGCAGGTGATGGATGGCCTTGGTCTTCCACGGCTTCACCAGAAAGCACCGCCATTGAGGATTAGCGGGAGCGTGTAAGCCGCGAAACAACTCTCGTGTCAAGACCTCGTGGCCCGCCTCGATGTGAGCGCCCCGGAGTGTAAGAGAATGAAACGTAATCAAGGCGCGGCCAGCGGGTTTTGATTCTGTAGGAAGCTCGCACTCTATGCGGACCTGCGGTTCGCTCATACGGACAAAACCATCCCGTTGGACGTCATCAGCAGGGTTGAACGGCTGCCGGCGTGTCGCCACGTCGGCAACGTCTTGAAGTGTCACAGTCCCTTCCGACACGTGATTTGCTACTGCCGCGACATCGGCATCCGCGCGGCGATTCCTTGCGAGTCGTTCTCGATTTGCTGTCCATCGCGGAGAAGCCTCTCTCGCAAGCTCACGAAAATGGCGGAGAAATGCCTCATCCCGGACAACGCCTCGTTTTTCGCGATTGCAGTGTCTATGAGCTGGCAAGAGGTTATCAATCGAGTTCAGGCTGTAATCGCTCGAAAGTCCAAATAGCGCCAAGCACTTTCCGAGTTCTTCAGATTTTGCCCTGAGGTGCGTTGGGATGATGTGGTCTATTTCCAGTTCGCGTAGGGAAAGCGCCCCTCCGCAGTAACGGCAACGCGCATTGTGAGACTGCAATAAGGCTTGCCGGTCGAGCGCATCCTCGACGTTTAGAATTGGAATCGAGTCAGGCATCTTCGGTCAGCGGGAATTCGCTCGTTGTCTTATTCCAGCGGGAATTCGAACCCGTAGTATGAAGTGCTTGCGCGTTCCTTTTCCCACAAGCGCGCAACGCGTCCGTCTCGACCGTATTGTCGCATGCCATTTTCCCAGGCTTCCCAAATACGCGGCGGAACGTAGCCCATTTCTTTGAACACCCATTCCTCGGCACAAAGGTTGAAATAATCTATGAACCTTAGCTCCTGGGCCTCTTGAAATTCGCCGGACTTTCGCAAAGTCGACTGCAATTCGTCGTTCATCTCGTTGTACCGCGTATTGAAGTCTTCCATTAGATCTTTCAGAAACGCTGCATCCTCCGCATGACGCTGATGTCGGTAAAATGCCAAAGCCCAAAGACCGCCAACCGCGGCGATCAAAACCTCGCTGCCGCCATACGGATTTGGCAGCGCGGGTAACAATGCGATCATGACTATTGTCCCACAGACAAACCACAGCCATTGGCTGCGGCGGCTCTGAAGTGGTGGAGTATTGAGCTTCATGGTGTGATCGGTCTGATACAATCCTCCGTCACCAATTCCTCCGCGTCGGGATAATTCTTGGGCACGCCGGGGGCCGTGACGGGTTTGCCGCGTTCAATCTTGGCGGCGACTTCCCGGTTCAGGGCGAGGAGTTGGGCGAGCAAATCCTTCTTGGCGCTGAAGCCGTAGGCGGCGAGGACGGCAGCATCCGCGAAGCGGTGCAGCGAGACCGTCGTTCTAACTGTGTCGAGCGCAGCGTGGGCGTCCTTCAACGGATTCGCGCCGGGCAGTTCGAGGGTGCGATAGAGCGCGCGCAGTCCCCCCTTCATTTTCGGTAACGCCTCGGCGCGCACGCGGCGCAACTCGCGCGCCGCCGCCACGGCGTCAATCTTGGCGATGGCGTCGCGGGACAGCACGGCGTTTTGGGTCGTAGCCCCGTCAGGGGCGGAATCTTTGTAGCTGGCGGGCGTGGATTTTGATTTAGCTCCGTCAGGAGCGGCATCGTCCGAGGATGTCGCTCCTACGGAGCTATGACGTTTTTTGGCGGCGGATTCTACAACGCTGTCGCGCCTGACGGCGCTGGGCGCAACGTCAAACTGCGGCCACGGGAACGTGTCGAAAACAGCCAGCGCGGCGAATGAAAGGGCGCAACTCATGTTGCGGGCGGTGGAATGGGTGATGCCTCCGGTGGTTCCGTCTCCGCCTCGGTGCCCAGCGTGTTTTCCAGCATCTGCACCTGATCGCGCACAGAGTCGCAGTAGCCCCACCCGATGTTGGAGGCGTTGTATTCCACTTGTGTCAACCGGTCGCGGAAACGCGGATACAGTTCCGGCCCCTCTTTTACGAGCAACCGCGCCAGTTCGGCCAGCACCGAGTCCATGCTGTTGTAAAACGGCTCGTCAATGTCACCATACTCGCAGGTGAACCGGGTGCCGTTCTCCACGTACGTCAACATCAACTCCAGCGTGCCCGCCAGGTTGCCGGTCGCCTTCCGATAATCGCGGATGGCTTTGCGCGCCTCGCCCAGCTTGAGCTTGCCGAGGCCGCTCCCGCGCCGGGGAAAGAACTGCTCAATGATCTTGTGCCGATACTTTTCCAAGGCGGTCCCGCCCGCATCCTCGGCTTGAAAACGCGCCTCCAGAAAATCCCGATTGTCCGCCGCATGGTCATACAGGTCTTTCACCAGCGCGATCACAGCGGGCTTGGACCAATCGTTTAATTGCGTGCGGATGCGCGGCCAACCGCCGGCGGGCTTTTCGGGCTTGGAGTTCATGTCAGGGAATCACAGATGGCTTGATACAATCCGCCGTCACCAGTTTCTTGGCGTCGGGATAATTCTTGGGCACGCCTGGAGCAACAACCTGTTCACCTTTCTCAATCTTCGCGGCGACTTGCTGGTTCAGGGCGAGGAGTTGGGCGAGCAAATCCTTCTTGGCGCTGAAGCCGTAGGCGGCGAGGACGGCGGTGTCGAGCGCGGCGTGGGCGTCCTTCAACGGATTCGCTCCGGGCAATTCGAGGGTGCGATAGAGGGCGCGCAGTCCGCCCTTCATTTTCGGCAACGCCTCGGCGCGCACGCGGCGCAGCTCGCGCGCCGCCGCCGCCACAGCGTCAATTTTCGCGATGGCGTCGCGGGACAGCACGGCGTTTGGGGTCGCAGCCCCGGCTGGGGCGGCATCTTGGTAGCCGGCGATGGTGGATTCAAATTCAGCTCCGGTAGGAGCGACCTCTTTGTAGCTGGCGGTCGTTGATTTGGATTTAGCTCCGTCAGGAGCGGCATCGTCCGATGATGTCGCTCCGACGGAGCTACGACGTTTTTGGGCGGCGGATTCTACAACGATGTCGCGCCTAGCGGCGCTGGGCGAAACGTCAAACTGCGGCCACGGGAACGTGTCGAAGACGGATTCAGCGCTGTAACGAAAACCAACGCCAAGTTTGCCGCACTTGGTAACAAACCAAAGCCAGTGCGCGTGCGATTGCATGACGCCAAAACTGTAATCGTCAGAAAAACCAAAAATTTGAATCAGGTTGCTCGGACGAATTGCTGACGAGACGAACATGAAAATTGGACGTTGCGTGACGTAGGAGCACGCGAGGAAACGCGGCAACGGCTTAATGACGGAAAGCATTTCAGGCCGCCCAAATGAAAGTTGCCACCAACGCGCGAGGAACGCTTTGTGATGCGGGCGCATCTTTCCGTCTTTATCAATTCCTTCTTTGGCTTTGCGCTCGCGGTCTGGGAGCACATGAGTCTTCACCCAATCAAAGGCACCCGGATAACTGGCCGCGTCGAATTGATTTCGCTGCTCGAAATCAATGACGTAACGGTCGAGGCTCAATTCTGTAAGTGCATCAACGCCGTTAAGGTATGGGAAGATGACTTCCGCAGACTTTGGGTCTTTGCTCGTGATGGCCGCGCGTTGTTCCTCCGATAGCAGCATATTTTCATGGCCAATCATCTGGCCGTTGAAGCAACGCTGCGGCTCGGTATTACAATCGAGCGATTTAGCAAGACTCACATCGGTCTGGTCGGAAAGCGCGGAGTTGATGCGTTCGCATTCTCTGCAATCTAGTTCGTATCGTTTTGCCGCCGGGCCGCTGCCGCGTTCGCGAGGCTTCTTCGCGGATTTGGACGGCTCAACCTTGAACCAGAGCTTGCGCGTCTTGGGAAGCAGCGCGGCATCCTGCGTCTTTACCCAGTTGACGATAGAGACGTGGACGTTGGCCTCGCCTGACCACGGCTGGTTTTCCACCGCTTCGACTATTGTGCCAGTCTTGGCAACATGATCTAACCCTCCAATACGTGAGTAGATGTTTCGGATGTTATTTGTTCCGACGAGACCAGCACGCCCAGCAACCGGGTCGGTAGCGGAGCAAGGCTGAAGATGTTCGTGCGCCTTGCGTATCCAATAGACGCAATAGTCAGCCATGCCCGGCACTTCAGCGTAAGCGCGACGCAAAGTGTTCACATAGTCCACCCCGCGTTCCGGTTTAAGCTTTTTCGCACCAAGGAACGGCGGATTGCCGATGATGACGTCGGCTTGGGGCCATTGCGCGGGCAGACCTTCGGGCGTGAGCAGCGCGTCGGCGGCGATAAAGTTGTTGTCCAGATTGTCGAGTGGCAGGGCTTTTTCCGTGATGTGCAGTTCGTCAATCGCCAGCTTGCGCGCAATCATCATCGTCACCTTGGCGATCTCCACGGCGAACGGTTGGATGTCCAGGCCGAAGAAGTTTTGCGCGCTCACGAAGCTCAGGCGCATCTGGCCTGGCTCGGCTGCGCGGCTGAATTCGGCCATGCGTTCGTAGATGCGCGCCTCCAGCCGCTTCAACTCGCGGTAGCTGAGGTAGAGGAAATTCCCGCAGCCGCAGGCGGGATCCAGCACCCGGTAGTGGTGCATCCGCTGGAGCAGCTCGCGCAGGCGTTTGAGGGTCTTGGCCCCTTCGATCTGCTCGCGCCACGGCTGGACGATGGTCGGCCCGACAATTTTCATGATGTCGGACGGGTGGGTGAACTCCGCGCCAAAGGCGTGCCGCTCCTGCTTCCCCATCGAATGTTGGAAGAGCGTGCCGAAGATTTCGGGTTGGACCTTGGACCAGTCGGATTTGGCGGCTTCGCGCAGGAGGACGAGTTCGGTGTCCTGCAATTCCAGGCGGGCGGGATGGGCAAAGAGGCCGCCGTTGAAATAGGCCACGCCCTTGAAGCGTCCGCCGCGGGCGGGCGTTTCGGTGTTCATCGCCTCGAACAGACCGCCCAGCAGGTCGTAGGCATCCGCGCCGTGGTCACAGTCCTCCAGCAGACGGGCGACAAAGTATTTCTCCAGCAGGCCGATGTCTTCGGCGAAGAGCGCGACGAGGGTCTGGAGGATGAACCGCTGGGCCAGCCCGCGCTCCACCTCGCGCCAGAGCAGGCGATTGAACAGGAAGGCGAGTTTGTCGGCGGCTTCGCGGGTGACGGCTTCGCGGTCGCTCTCAAACGACGGTTTCAGGCCGCAGAGGAACGCCAGCGGTCCCCAGCGGTCGGGCAGATCGGTGAGCCGCAGCGTGTCCTTGGGCGTGTCGAGGTCGGTGTCGAAATCATAGACGCGGAACTCGTCGAAGTTGCAGAGCACGACGTAGCGCGGGCGATGGGGCACGAGCCGCGTCCAGTAATCGAAGGCCTGGCGGTAATGTTTCTGGAGGTTCTCGCCGCGCTTTTTCATTTCGATCAGCACGACGGGTTTCCAGACGTAATCGGCGAACGCCGTGCCGCCGCCATCTTCATCGGCTTTGCGGATGCGGAATTCAGTCGCGCCGCCTACGTCAAGACAACCGGGCTGTCCGAAGGCTTGGAATAGCCGGTCGAGGAAGATTTGGGCCTGGCCTTTTTCATCACCGGTGATGTGTTTGGCGCACCAGGCGACGAATTCAGCCAGTTTGTCCTTGCTCGGCATGGCGGGGTTTTACCTGAGCGTGCTTCCGGCTGCGAGCCGGAAGTTCGGGCTGTCGGAAGTTCGGGTATTGCTGAAGGAGGGTAAGTTTGAGCTGCCGGATGGAAGCGCGGCAGCACGCTGTTGCCGGACGTCGGGGCAAAGGGGGGTGTGCCTTCAGACGCACAGTTGGCGCCTGGTCGAGTCAGGATAAAGTGGTGCCAAAGTCAACATGCCAACCAAAGAACACAGGCGGCAGGCCAAGGGATTGGTGGAGGCATTGGAGGTGCGCGTCCACGCGGGACCGGCGGTGGGCGAGGGAGAAATCCAGTCGGCGCGCGAGTTCCTGCGCCGACACGAGTTCTCCCCGGTGAGTGACTATTTCAGCCGGTTGGCGCGGCTTCAAGATCGGCTTCGCACGCGAAGCCTCCAGCCAGTAACGCGGCAGGGGAAGCGGAATTACGGCGGCGAAGCCGCCGGCTGCTGGATGCAGTTGCAGTCGGTTTACGATCACGTGATTCTCTCCACCTGCTATGGCGGGGAATTCCGCGCGCAACGAGGCCGGGTGAAAATCTCACATCGCTTCAATCAGGCCGGGCGGATTGATTTTGTGGAGTTGAAGTTCTTGCGGTCATTGCAACCCTGCCTGACCGGGGAAATTCGAAAAATCATCATGGTCCAAGGTTATCAAGCCCGGCGCAAAGACTGGCGGCAAGCGGAGGCCTTTGTCCTGCACGTGTTGCCCCAGGAATTGATTTTTCTTTTCACAGACTTCTTCCGGCTGCCGCGCGCGGAGGCCCTCGGCTGGCTGGTCAACTTCGGACATCGCACGGCCGCCGATCTATGCCACGATCTGCGGCAGGGTCGCGTCAACGGGGTTGAACGCGCCACTGGTGACAACCCGAACCAGTCACCCCTGGTGGAGGTGCGGAAGGATGAAGTGGCCCTGCCGATTCTCGAGCAGGCCGCCGTGCTGGAGTCCGTGGTGGAATTGAACGACGAGGAGCCGGCAACGATCCGGTACGCTCGATGGCCGGCCCAACCCCCGCCGCCCCATTATGCAGTTGCCCGCCACCGCTCGGAAGTCGTGGCGGCTGTGCAATAGGGAGTTCTGCCGGAATTCTTCGGTTTCCTGCGGCGCAACGCGGCGGTTCAACCCGCCGCACTGTTAAACGCCGGACAACCGAGGTATTGCCGCCCTGCTTGGAGGCGGCTAGAACGGTTGCCAAAATTGATTTCCGAAGCGCGGCTGGGCAACGGAGCGCCGACATTCTTGTCGGCGTTTCCCGGCACAACGAAAGCAGCTGGCGGACGTGAATGTCCGCGCTCCGCCGCCGGGGGGGGGCGGTTCGCCAAGACCGGCGCTTTGCGGAAGTGGATTTTGGCAAACAGTATAAAGCGGCTGGTTTCAATTCCCCGCATCACCAGCAGCGTGTTTCGGTCAACGTTTGGCGTCCCGGCCCGCGCAAAGGACTACATCGGGAGCCAGTGCGACTGTGGACGGTTGGAGCGTGCGAAGGGATGCGATTTCACGCCGTGAGTGGCGGCGACATACCAACAAGATTTCCAGGGCGGAGCGACGATAAACCCGAAAGGGGGGGGTGTCGCACTCTTGGGTACAGGTCAGAGGGCAACAATTGCCTCTGGAAAACAAGCTTGACCCGTGGTGGCGCAAACACAGAATCGCAAACAAACAACCCGACGAAACAACATTTCTCTCCGAGCCGTGCAACGTCAGCACAATGGTTTCCATTGCGTGCGCCCGGAGGAATAACAAACCGGTCACCTGCTATGAATGTGCCAAACCCTTCCCACCAAACGCCGCCGGTTAATGTCCGGTCCCGCTGCTTCACGCTGTTGCCTTGGATGTTCACTGCGCTCTGGCTCGCACCTCTCCCGCTGGTCGCCGAGGGTGTGCGCGTGGACAAGCATGCCGTCCATCCCACCCGGATTCTCGCCCGCCTGCAGCCGGGCCCGCAAGCGTTGGCCGGCCCCGGCCTGACCGGAACGCTCGCAGGGCTGGGATTGGAGGTGCGCCGCCAGTACTCCAGCGTGCCCGGCTTGATGCTCTTCGACGAGCCTGGGGCGCCGGCCCAGGCCTCGGGCTTTGCGGGCGGAGAGTTGGAGGCACGGCGAACGCGCCTGCTCGAACGGATGCAGGCATTACGCGCGAGCGGGTGGTTCGCTTATGTGGAGCCGGACTATCTGGTGCGGACCCAGTTGGAGCCGACGGATTCAGCGTTTGTCAACGGCACGCTGTGGGGTCTGCGCAACCTGGGCTTGAGTGGCGGTCTGCCGGGCGCGGACATCAACGCCACCAATGCCTGGAATCTCACCACTGGCGACACCAATGTCATCGTGGCGGTGATAGACACCGGCATCAACTACAACCACCTCGACCTCGCCGCCCAGATGTGGCGCAACCCGGGCGAGATTCCCGGCAACGGCCTTGACGATGACGGCAACGGATACGTGGACGATGTGCATGGGATCAACGCCATCACCGGATCGGGCCATCCGCTTGACGACAATGACCACGGCTCGCACTGCGCGGGCACGATTGGCGCGGCCGCCAATGACGGCAACCCGCATGTGGGCGTCGCGTGGCAGGTGCGCCTGATGGCCTGCAAGTTTCTCGGGGCCGCCGGCGGTGGCAATACCAGCGACGCCATCGAGTGTGTGGATTACGCGGTGGCCAAGCGCGCCAAGATTCTCAGCAACAGTTGGGGCGGCGGGGGATTCAGCCAGGCGCTCCTGGACGCAATTCTGGCAGCCAACACGCAGAACATGCTGTTCGTGGCGGCGGCCGGCAACGATAGCCGCAACACCGATACTTCCCCGAGTTACCCCGCCACGTACGAAGCCGACAATGTCATTTCCGTCGCCGCCGTGAATCGCACCGATGGTCTGGCGGGCTTCTCGAACTACGGCGCCACGTCGGTGGACTTGGGGGCGCCGGGGGTGGACATCTACTCGACGGTTTCCGGACCTAACAACGCCTATGACACGTTCGACGGCACCAGCATGGCCTGTCCGCATGTGGCGGGTGTGGCGGCATTGTTGGCGGCTCGCTACACGACCAATATCACCGTGGCCGAAATGCGGCAGCGGTTGTTGGAATCCACCACGCCTGTGCCCGCACTGAGCGGACGCACCGGAACCGGCGGGCGATTGAATGCCTTCCAGGCCCTAAGTATTACGGAGGATGGCACGCTGGACGTGCGACTGAACTTTGCCGGGGGACTGCCCTTGCGGGCTGGCAGCACCGCAGCCGTGTACGTCATCGTAACCGACCTGGTGCCGATCAACACCGCGACGGTAAAACTCGGAATTCAGGGCGGGGAACTTCTGACCGTAGTGAACGACGGAAGCGGGCCGGACACGGTGGCGGGCGACCACATCCACAGTGCCAACTTGGTGGTGCCCCTCGCCGGAAATCAAGTGGTGCTCGATTACGAGGTTTCGGCACCGGGCAAGCTCGGCGTTACCGGCAGCCTGACGGCCCCGATCCTCGTTCCGCCGCCGAATGACAACTTTGCCAACCGAATCCCGCTTGTCGGCAGCAGCAACCGCGTGTTTGCCACCAGCCTCGGCGCCTCCGCCGAACCGGGAGAACCCGCGCACCATGGCTCCGCGGCCTTCAAGTCCGTCTGGTGGACGTGGACCGCGCCGGCTTCGGATACGGTGACGATTCAGACCACGGGGAGTTCGTTTGACACCACGCTGGCCGCGTACACGGGCGCGAGCTTAGGCAGTCTGGTGATGAGGGCCAGCAATGATGATGCGGGCGGCGCCCTGACCAGTTTGATCAGCTTCGCCGCCACCGCGGGAGTGACCTATCAAATCGCCGTTGACGGCTTCAGCGGAGACTCGGGTGACATCGTGCTGACGGTCTTTCAGCCGCCGCCTGCGGAGCCGGTGATCATCCAGCAGCCGGCCGACCAGTTCGCGCTGGCGGGAGGTAGTGTCACTTTCACCGTCCAGGCGAGTGGCGCTCCGACCTTGACCTTCCAGTGGTATCTCGACAACGCCCCACTGGCGACAGCGACTAATGCCAGTTGGACCGTCTCGCCCGTGGGCGCGGAGAACATTGGGCTTTACCAGGTGCTCGTCACCAACGGTCTGGGTTCGGCGACCAGTCACGCGGCGCAGCTTAGAATCATTGACGTTGGCAATGGATTCTTTGACGACTTCGAGCCGGCGGAGGACGCCCCGCAGTGGTCGGGCTTCAGCGGCGAGGTCGTGGCCAATGATTACGGCGGCAGCGTGTCCGGGACGAATTCGCTCTGGTTCAACGGTAATATCACGCGTAGTGCCACGACCCGCCCGCTCGACATCCCGTATGGCGGAGAAATCGGTTTCTGGCTGCGCTTCGGCACCACCGACACCGCGCCGTGGGAAATGCCAGATTTGCCCGGCGAAGGAATCGTGGTGGAATACTCGGTGGACAATGGAGCGACGTTCGTGCCCCTGGCCGTTTACGATAGCAGCGAATTCTTGACCTGGACGCGCCGCAGTGTCGCGTTGCCGGCCGGGGCCTACGGTACCGCCACACTGGTCCGCTGGCGTCAGCTTGCGCACAGCGGAAACAACACCGACCACTGGGCGCTGGAGGACGTGGCGGTGACCCTTTACGCCAGCCCCCAACCGGTGCAGTTCCTCCGGCAGCCCGCGAGCCAGACGGTCGAAGCGGGTGTCACCGTCGCGTTGACCCCGGTGGTTGCGGGAACTGAGCCGATCTCTTATCAATGGAGCAAGGACGGCCTGCCGTTGGCCGGGGCCACCAGTCTGGACCTGATCCTGACGCAAGTCACCACCAACGCCGCAGGCATCTACTCGCTCAACGCCAGCAATGCCCTGGGACAGATGGCCAGTGAGGCGGCGGTGGTGACCGTGATTCCGGTGCTGACGCTGTCCGAGGCCTTGGATGCACCCGATTTGCTCTGGACGAGCGGCGGCACCGCGCCGTGGCGCGGACAGACGGCCGTGACCTACGATGGTGAGGACGCAGGACAAAGCGGACTGATTTCTCATGGCCAGGACACTTGGGTGGAAACCTCCGTGAACGGCCCCGGCACCCTGGCCTTTTGGTGGAGTGTTTCTTCGGAAGCCGGCTATGACTATTTGGAGTTTCGGACCAACGGCATTCTCGCGACCCGCATCTCGGGCTTCACCAGTTGGGGGCTGGTGAGCCAGCGCATCGGGGCGGGTTCCCACACGCTGCGTTGGCGTTACAGCAAGGACCTAAGCGTTCACAGCGGTCAGGACAAGGGCTGGGTGGATCAAGTGGTCTTTGTGCCCGATGGCCCGGAACCAGTGGTCCTCGCGCATCCCGTCAATCGCTCAGTGATCGTGGGGGATCCGGCGACCTTTAGCGTAGTGGCTTCGGGTGCCGAGCCATTGAGCTATCAGTGGTGGCGAGACGGTGCGCCCATTCCCGGGGCCACGCTCCCGAGTTACACCTTGAGCAACTGCCAGCTTTCCGATGCGGGCAGCGCGTTCACCTGTGTGGTGACCAATTCGCATGGCGCCGTCACCAGCGGGCTGGCGATGCTGACGGTGGTGCCGGGATTCTCGCTTTGCGGTGCGCTGGACGCGTGCGAATTGAACTGGGCCACCGGCGGCACGGCGCCCTGGACCGGCCAGACCATGATCACCCACGATGGCGTGGACGCAGCGCAGACCGGGACAATCACCCACGATCAGGAAACCTGGCTTGAGACCACGGTTGTGGGACCGGGAAGCCTTTCCTTTTGGTGGAAGGTTTCGTCGGAGGCGGAGTTCGACTATCTCGACCTACTGATCAACGACGATCTGGTGGACTGGATTGACGGTGAAGTTGACTGGTCATTTATGGAGGTGCCCCTGGGGCCCGGCACCCACACGCTACGCTGGTTTTACAGCAAGGACGGCAGTGTCAATAGCGGCCAGGACAAAGGCTGGGTGGACCAAGTGAGCTTTGCGCCGGATAATCCCGCGCCGCAGATTGCCACGCAGCCGCAGAATCAGACCGTCGCCCCCGGCAGTGCGGCGACCTTCACCGTATTAGCCTCGGGCAGCCCACCTCTCAGCTACTTCTGGACGCGCGATGGCAACCCGATTGCGGGCGCGACGCAGAACAGCTACACACTCGCCAACTGCCAGTTCGCGGATTCCGGCAGCCGGTTCCAGTGCCTGGTTACCAACGTCCACGGCACCGCCCTCAGCGCCGAAGCAACACTGACCGTCGCCCACCAAACCACTTTGACCTTCTCCGCACCCGGGCTAATCGCGATCCCCGCTTTCGGGTCAGCCACCCCCTATCCGTCCACCCTTCAGGTCAATGGCGTGAGCGGCAACTTGTTCAAAGTCACTGCCACGCTCAACCAGATCAGCCACACCTATCCGGACGACTTGGACATTCTCCTGGTCGGCCCCAGCGGCCAGAAAGTCATGCTGATGTCTGATGCCGGAGAGGGTGAGTCCCTTGTGAACGTCACGCTGACCTTTGACCCGCTGGCCACGATTTCGCTGCCTAACTCCACCCAAATCATCGGAGGAACCTATCTGCCGACGGATTACGAGAGTGGCGAGGCGATGCCCGCGCCCGCGCCACCCGGCCCCTACGGCACGGACCTGGGAGTTTTCAACGGCACCAATCCCAATGGCCTTTGGCAACTGTTCGTCGCCGATGATGCCAGTTTTGACTCGGGCAACATTTCCGGCGGATGGGTGCTGCAATTCAGCATGGCGGCCAGCTCGCCGCCAGCTTTTCTGCCGCCTTACGTGGTCGGCGCCAATTTGCACCTTCGCTTTGAGACAATGATCGGACCGACCTACGTCATCGAATACTCAGATTCCATGCAGCCCGGCTCCTGGCAGATGCTTCAATCGGTGGAGGGCGACGGTGAGGTGCATACGGTTTTGGACGTGCTCCAAGGGGTACCCCATAGGTTTTACCGGCTGCGCAGGGATTGAGGCGGTGGCGGGTTCGTTCGTGACCAGGGCATGCCCTTGTGCCGTTAGACGGTTCGCTCCCCATGCAAGTGAAGCGGACCTCCTGCCTGGCAACAGAAGGGCGTCGGCCCCCGAACCGCATTGGCGGAAGCGTCCTATTTCACCGTGAAGCGTTCTCCATTCGGCCAAGCTTTCTGCGAGGTGCGGCTGCCGAAATCAAGGGGGGCGGTGCTGCGGAAATGTCCGGTGATGGCGGTTTTCACAGCGGCGCCCTGGGTTTCCGCGCATGCTCCTGAATTCTTTCGTTCAGCTTCTTGAAGGCAATTCAATCTATTGCCGCCGCCGGGTGGATCGTTCTTGCAGCCAGATGATATCCCGATTGTTCGAAGAACGCAGCCGGTCCAGCACTTCGCCCTCGCGCACGAGCGGGGGCATCGTGCGGTCGTCCACCCAGCGGCGAATCTCTGCGTGACCGTCAACGAACGAGAGTCCGCCCGCGCGGTGATGGTAGCTGGCGGGATAATCGTAGAAGCCCACGACGGCGGGGTTGTCCGGCCAGCCGGTCATGTCGGGGGCAAAGTTGCCCACGTCAATGCTGTCCTCACGCATATCCAGCAATAGAAAGGTTTTGGCGGGTCCCGGATCAATGAAGTCGCTTGACTTCAAATACACCTTCCAGCGGCTGCCGCCGTAGATGTATTGCCCATTCGGTCCAAGAAATCCGCCCGACAGGGCAGCGTCCGTGCCCCGGAAGCCCCCCACCCAAACATTCATTGATATGCTGCGCACGCGCGGCAGCCGCTGGCCGTTCACCAGCACCGACGAGCGGTCTGCGGGACAGCGCCAGATTTCGGCCGACTTTCCGCAATAGGGCCAGAGGGGACTTCGTTTGATGTCGCGCTCCACGTCCCAATTCGAGGGATTGGTGGGATCATCCCAGCGCAGGTATCCACTCACCCACACATCCGGTTCGTAGGTATAGGGGGGAAATCCACTCGCATACAGCAGCTTGCCATGGTTGTCATCGGTGTACATCCCCCACGCCAGGCTCAATTGCCGGTGGTTGTTCAGGCAGGAGATGCCCTGCGCCTTGAGTTTGGCTTTGCCCAGCACGGGTAACAACATCGCCGCCAGAATCGCGATGATTGCGATCACCACCAACAGTTCGATCAGCGTGAAACCCGCCCGGCGCTTGCGGGGCGAACGGGCGGCACAACTGGGTTGAACCGGAATCTCAAACATGCGTGTTCAGACTATAGGCCACGACTGGTTCTGCGCAAATTGTTCTGTGGTCGGTCGGTATTGAGAAAGTAGTCGGTTTCCCGGTTGCATCGGCCAGAGTTTCGCCGCAATGTTTGTCTTGGCAGAGCTATTGGGTTCAATTCGCAAACAACATCTGAGGATTTCGGGGATATGAAAAAGTCTATCACTCGCCGTCGCTTCATCCGCACCAACGTTACGCTCGCGTTTGCCGCCGGCGCGTTCCCATCCATCGTTCCCGCGTCGGTGCTCGGCGGCGCCGGCAAAGTCGCGCCAAACAACCGAGTCAGTGTCGGCTGCATCGGCGTCGGGCCGCAGGGCCGGGGAGTCATGAACGGATTTCTGACCCAGGCCGGCGCCCAAGTCGTGGCCGTGTGCGACGTGAAACGCGATCAACTGGAACTCGCCCGCAAGCAGGTCAATGAGCGCTACCAGAACGCCGATTGCGCGACCTTCCATGATTTCCGCGAGGTGCTCGCGCGCAGGGATATTGACGCGGTGCTCATCGCCACACCGGATCATTGGCACGTCCACATTGCGGTCGCGGCCGCGCGTGCGGGCAAGGACATGTACCTGGAAAAACCGATGGGCCTGACGCTGGCCGAGGACCAGCTTTTGCGCCGGGTGGTGCAACGAAATAAATGTATCTTTCAATTCGGCACGCAGCAGCGGTCCAGCCGCGAATTCCAGCGTGCGTGTGAACTGGTGCGCAGTGGTGCCCTTGGCCAGTTGCGGCAGATCAACGTCTGGTGCTCCGCCAGCCGACCCGGCGGCCCGACTACACCGATTCCCGTGCCGGATACGATTGACTATGATTTCTGGCTCGGCCCGGCGCCCTTCACGCCGTACACGGAGGACAAGTGTTCGGATGACGGCAACAAGAAGACCTGGTGGTTCAATTACGATTACGCGCTCGGCTTCATCGCTGGCTGGGGCGTGCATCCGCTGGACATCGCGTTGTGGGGCCATCCGGCCATGCTGCGCGGCGCGATGGAGGTCGAGGGCCAGGCCATCATCCCCACCGAGGGCGCGTGCAACACCAGTGTGGCGTGGAAGGTGGATTTTGCTTTTGCGGACGGCGTGCGGATGAATTTCCGCGGCACACGGAATCAATTCGGCGAAGTGAATGAGATGAACGACCTGTCCGCGTTTCAGGCGAAATATGGGCCACTGGCCGATCATGGGACGGCGTTCGAGGGCACAGAGGGCTGGGTGCTCGTGCATCGCGGAATGTTGCGCACCCACCCGGAGAATCTCGTCGAAGCCACGATCCCCGCTGAATATCAGTTGCGCCGCAGCGTGAATCACGTCGGCGACTTCCTCGTTGGCATTCGTCATCGTGAGCCGGCCGTTTGTGGCATAGAGACCGCGGTGGAGGCCGACCTGCTCTGCCACTTGAGCGATATTGCCACGCGACTGAGGCGCAAGCTTCGGTTCGATCCGCGGCGGGAGAAGTTCATCCAGGATGAGGAAGCGAATCGCCGGCTGGCATTGCGTCCGATGCGCCCACCGTGGCAGCTCAGTTAGGCGCTGCTCGCATCGGCGGCTCCGGGTGGAATCTTGAAGATTTCTTGAATTGACATCCCGCTCGCGCAGTCAGAAGCATATCTGATATGAAAGAGACATCGAATCACCTTACTTCACGTCGCGAATTCCTCAAGCACACCGGCCAACTGGCTGCCGCCTCCGCCCTCGCGGGCGTTGCCCTCCCGCACGTCCATGCGGCGGGCAGTGATACCATTCAAGTCGCCTTGATCGGTTGTGGCGGGCGGGGCACCGGCGCGGCCGCCAATGCGCTTTCCACCAAGGGCGGCCCCATCAAGCTCGTGGCCATGGCCGACGTGTTCGAGGGTAAACTGCGGCGCAGCTACGAGGCGTTGATGAAAGATTACTCGGCGCAGGTCGAGGTGCCGCGGGATCGCATGTTTCTGGACTTCGACGGCTACAAGAAGGCCATGGATTGCCTCAAGCCGGGGGACCTGGCCATTTTCGCCACGCCACCGGCTTTCCGGTGGGTTCACTTCGATTACGCCATCCAGAAGGGGTTGAACGTGTTCATGGAGAAGCCAATCACGGTGGACGGTCCGAGCACGCGCCGGCTTCTTAAACTGGCCGAAGAATCCGAGAAGAAGAACCTCAAGGTGGGGGTTGGCTTGATGGTGCGGCACTGCAAGGCGCGGCTGGAACTGCTGGAGCGAATCAAGGCGGGCGAGATCGGTGACCTCTCGATGTTGCGGGCGTATCGCTTGGGCGGCCCCGCCGGCAATGCCGGTCCGCGACCGGCCAACCAGAGTGAACTGCTCTACCAGGTGCAACGTTTCCATGGCTTCCTGTGGGCCAGCGGAGGATTGTTCAGCGACTACAACATCCATCAGATTGACGAGTGTTGTTGGATGAAGGGGGAATGGCCGGTCAAGGCCCACGCCACGGGCGGGCGGCATTTCCGCGGCGATTCCTTCGACCAGAACTTTGACAACTACTCGGTGGAATACACCTATCCGGACGGCACCAAGCTGTTCTTCATCGGTCGGAGTCAGGCGGGCTGTCACGATGAATTCGCCAGCTACGCCCACGGGCACAAAGGCGTGGGCGTGATTTCGACCTGGGTGCATACGCCCGGGCGCTGCCGGACCTACCGGGGACACAACCTGACGCGGGAGAATCTGATCTGGGCTTTTCCGCAGCCAGAGCCGAATCCCTATCAACTCGAATTCGACGATCTCGTCCAGGCCATCCGGCGGAATGAACCCTACAACGAGGCCAAGCGCGGCGCCATTGCCAGCCTCGTGACCTCAATGGGCCGCATGGCGGCGCATACCGGCCAGGTCGTGTCGTACGAGGACATCCTCAACTCCGAACACGAGTTCGCGCCGGAGGTGGACAAGATGACGATGGACTCGCCCGTGCCGCTGCAACTGGGAGCGGACGGCAAGTATCCCCAGCCGGAGCCAGGAGTGAAACGGCAGCGCGAGTACTGAGTTGATCAGAACCTGATTTGTGCGGGGCAAGTTGTCGCCAGCTTGCCCCGTCGCATCTCGTTGAGCGGAATTCTCCAGAGTAATGGGGTTGAGCTTGGCAGGCTTACCGTAAGACAAACTCCCGATGCTTCGCGAACACGCCGCGCAACGTCTGCGACAACTCATCCTGCAACGTCTGCAACTCGCGATAAACCTTCACCGTCGCCGCAGCGGGTTCCGCCGTTTCATCGCGATTCAATTCCACAAAGCGATCGCTGATCTCCGCGATGGAAAGCTTCTCGCCCTGCTGCAAGCGCCAGCACCATAGCGCCTGCAAGGCCGCGCCGTAAGCGGCACCTTCACCCACTTTGAGGGTCACGACCTCCGCGTCAAACACATCGGCCATGATCTGGCGCCAGACTTTGGACTTCGCGCCGCCGCCGGTTGCGCGAACTTGCGTCGGCTTCACCCCAAGTTCCGCCAGCCGGCGCAAGCCGTAATTCATGCCAAGCGTCACGCCTTCCATTGCGGCGCGGGCGAAATGCCCGGCTTCAAACGTCTTTTGATTCACCCCAAACCACACGCCCGTGCCGTCGGGCACGTTTGGCGTCCGCTCGCCCTCGAAATAGGGCAACAGCAACAAGCCGTTGGCGCCGGCGGGAATTCGCGCGGACTCCGCCGCGTAGCGCTCGTGCGACCAACCGAAATCCAGCCGCACCATTTCGGTCGCCACGGTTACGTTCATGGTGCAGAGCAGCGGCAGCCAGCGATTGGTTGAATCGCAGAACGCCGCGATCTCACCCCGCGGATCCACCACCGGTTTTTCCGCGCAAGCGTAAATCGTGCCGCTCGTGCCGAAGCTGGCGGTAATGACGCCGGCGCGCGTGTTGCCCGTGCCGATGGCGCCCATCATGTTGTCGCCGCCGCCGGCACTCACGAGCACCCCGGAATTAAGGCCCAGTTGTTTGGCGGTGGCTGACTGCAACTGGCCGGCGGGCTGATCACTCGAAATCAAGGGCGGCAACTTGTTGCCCAACCCAGGATCAATGGCGTCGAGCACGGACCTGGCCCATTTTCGTTTGCGCACGTCGAGCAATGCCGTGCCGCTGGCGTCACCGTATTCCATGACCCTCTCTCCCGTGAGCCAGAAGTTGAGATAGTCGTGCGGCAACAACACGGTGGCGAGCCGGGCGTAGTTTTTTGGCTCGTGCTTCTTGAGCCAGAGAATTTTTGAGGCGGTGAATCCGGGCAACACCGCGTTGCCCAACGCCTTGATTGTTTTCTTCAGCCCGCCAAGTTTCTCCATGATTTCCTCGCACTCGGCGGCGGTGGACGTGTCGCACCAAAGCTTGGCCGGGCGGATCACTTCGCCGTCTTTGTCCAGCGGCACAAAACCGTGCTGCTGCCCGCTCACGCCGATGGCCTGGACATCCGCCGCAACCGCTTTGGCCTGGCGCAACGCCTGGCGAATGGCGGCGGCGGTCGCGTCGCGCCAGGTGTGCGGGTGTTGCTCCTTCGCGCCGGGCGGAAGATTGGGGATTAAATCGTAAGCCTGGGAGCCGGTGCCCACGACTTTTCCATCCCGTGCGTCCACCGCCAGCACCTTCGTGGATTGCGTGCCGCTGTCTATTCCGAGCAGAAGTGTTTTCATTGCTGCGATTGAGTATGGCGAAGGGGCGCTTGGGGAGCAATCTCAGGCCGACGAACGGCGCCGCATGGTTTCAGTCCGGTTTCTCAAGGTTTTCGACCAGCGCCTTGGCCGAAGCCTTGTCGGAACTCATTTGGAGAAAGTTACGGGCGACCACCAGAGCTTCGGCCTTGCGATTTTGAGTGAGGAGGAGGTTGACGTAGCGGAAGACGGCTTCTGGTGAATATGGACACAACGCCAGCGCCTGGCGGAATGCGAAGTCGGCTTCCCGGGTCATGCGCCGCTTTTCTGTCTCGATCGCCGCATGCTCCGCACGCCAGGCGTAAATGCCGCCGATGGAAGCGCGCAACTTCGAGAACGCTTTCTGTGACTCTTCGTTCCCGGCAAAGCCAGCATCGCCCTCGAATCCTGCAAGCTCTTTGCGCCAATAGACCTTTTCGCCGAAATCGCAGACTTGCGCCACCGAGGTTTCCTCGTTGAGCCAATCGCCGATCAACTCGCCGGCGTATTGCTTCCAGTAATCGCGGTCCTGATTCACGACGGCCTCGCTCAATTCCGCCAGCGGTTCGCGGTGCAGCTTCATGATCAGGCCATGCGGCGAAAGGTGCGGATACATCCACTCCAGCGGAAAGCTTTCCTCCACGTAGATTTCGCGGCCGGGATTCTTGTCCACGAGGATCCTGGCAAGCAGGCCGTTGATCGTCATCACGGCGACCTGCCCGCTTACCTGCACCCGGTTGTCAACGACTTTGACGTCCTCGCCGGCTTTAAGCTTGTTCTCCTTCAACCGTTCTTGCGCGCCAGCGAGATAATCCTGAAACACCTGTTGCGAATCCGACAGGCTCGGGATGTATAGCGTGTGCCCATACATCGTTCGCAAATAATCCAGATAAGTTCCGTCCGCCAACTGATTTTGCGTGACGGTAAAAAACGGCCGGCCCTCCCGATGTGATTCGCTGAATGCAGAAATGAGAAATCGTCCCGGGTCGGTGCCCCCAAAGTAAATGCTCTTGGCTGGAATGGAATCAATGATGTCACGGCTGAATCGCCGCATCCATTTCCGATCCCACGTGTGCAGCGCCTCAAACGCGCAGTAAGCCTCTGAAATTGGCGACCACAACTCCTGCAGTCCAGGCGCGGGTGACGGCGTAATTCCGAGTTTCTGGGCAACCTGTTCAAAGGCCGACGATATGCGGGAAGACGCGGTGGGCGGTTGGTAATTCCGGCCCGATTGAAATTCCAGCCGCTTGTAAAGGTTCGTCGCCTTCTGCCAGTCGGCCCGTTCAACGGCGTCGAAGAACTGCCAGACCGTGCCGGGGATCGAATTCGTTTGAGCTTGAGCCAACTCGTGGGTCTGAGTGCGTTTGGCCGCCACAAAGCGCGTAATATCCTGGTCAGGTATGCCTCCATGCCTCTTGCCGCAACCAATCAAGCCCGTCGCGACGATGAGTGTCAGAAATCGGATCAGCCACAGCCCGTTGGCTCTTCGAAAGTTCGCCAGCATCCGTGAAAATGAGAACCGAGATGAACGCAACACTTTGCGGTCCCGTGCGCCCTCCATGAGAACCTTCGTAGATTGCGTGCCGCTATCAAAGCCGAGAATGAGAGTTCGCATAGCGTGGATGGTTTAACCGTAAATGACGCGAATGGACACGAAAAAGTTGCCGTCGGCCTCCTTAAACCGCTGAATCGGTTGGCATCTCTTACTTACCCGAAAAACCCGGCTGAAGCCGGGCGTTAAATGAAAACCGGCACGAAAGTGCCCAGGAAAACACTGGACACGGAAGCGACGGCGGGCGTAAAAGGGCATGGTCGGTTTGGGCTTCGGAGCTTGTTCGCATGAACCTTCAGTTCAGTAAGAGGTGTATGAAAAATCAGCCGGGCAAAGTGTTTTCTCGCATTGCGGCGTTGGCAGTCGCCGTTGTGTCTGGCTCAGGTGCGGCGTGCCACGCACAATCAACGGCAAACCAGTTGGCGGTTTGGGGCGGTGGCACGTTCGCTGGCAGCTTGACCAACGTTCCAATTGGGTTGACGAACCTCGTGGCAATTGCGGCGGGAGACTACCATCTGCTTGCTTTGAAGGCAGACGGCACAGTAGCGGCGTGGGGTTACTCGGCTGCTAGGCGTATCCTGCCCCCCTACGCGGGCTGGAAGTTGGATAATCTGGCAACAAATGTCCCAGCCGGCCTGAACGGAGTGATCGCCATCGCCGCCGGTTCGTTTCACAATCTCGTAATCAGGTCGAATGGTACGGTCGTCGCTTGGGGCGACAATTCCTATGGTCAGACGAATGTACCTGCCGGCTTGTCCAATATTGTTGCGGTAGCTGCTGGCAATCTTCAAAGCCTTGCGCTTGACTCAGACTGAAGGGTCGTCGCGTGGGGAGCACAAGGTACGTTCTTTCCACCGTATTCCTATGGCACGCTGACCAATGTGCCGTCAAGCTTGTCCAACGTAATGGCGATCGCTGCTGGATTCGACCATAATCTGGCCCTTAGGAATGATGGAAAAGTCGTTGCGTGGGGCTTCGCGACCAACGTTCCGGGCAATTTGTCGAATGTTGTCGCTATCGCCTGTGGGTACATAACGGCCGGCCAGAGTTCCACAAGTTTTGATCTTGCGCTCCAGGCCGATGGGAAGGTCGTATCTTGGACAACCGGTACTTATAGTCAACCGACCTACCCGTGGATTGTTCCGCCTACTGTGCCGATTGGGCTGTCGAATGTCGTCGCCATTGCCGCCGGAGGACACGGAATGGCGCTCCAAGGTGATGGCAACATGCTGCTCTGGGGGATGACAAGTCCGCCACCGCCGGTTGGCCTGTCTAATGTTGTTGGCATCGCAGCCGGGCACGGTTTTGCCGCTGCAATCGCAGGTGACGGTTCACCAGTCTTCACCCTACAACCCTTCGGCCAGACGGCGACCCGCGGCGGAAACGTCCAATTCCATGCGCGCGCAACGGGCGTTGGTCCCCTCAGTTATCAGTGGCAACTTGACGGCGTGAATCTGCCCAGCGCAACGAACGCTTCCTTGACGCTCACCAACATCCAGGGCCGTGATGCGGGTGAGTACCGTGTGATTGCCTCCAACGCCCTGGCCAACGTGGCCAGCACCAAGGCGGCGCTGACGATTTCGTTCTCCGCAGACCTGGCCACAGCCCTGAATGCGACGAATCTCGTCTGGACCACCAACCCGACGAACGCGCCCTGGTTCGCGCAGATCCGTGAGACTCGTGACGGCGATGTCGCGGCGCAAAGCGGGCCCATCGGTCACAACCAGCAATCCACCCTGCAAACCACGGTTGTTGGGCCGGGCACGCTGACGTTCTGGTGGAAGGTGTCATCCGAAGAAGGCTACGATCTGCTGATGTTCCACGCGGATTTCATTTCTTCAATTCGCGCGATCTCCGGTGAGACGGACTGGCAACAAATGACAATGCCGATTCCATCAGGCTCGCACGTGGTTCGCTGGGTCTATTCGAAGGACGCCACCGTCAGCGCGGGACGGGATGCCGGTTGGGTGGACGAGGTCGTGTTCGCGCCGGTGTCGCCCTTGGTGTTGACAGCTCCGCGACTGTGGCCGGATGGAACGCTGGCGTTTACCTCAAGCGGCGCCGGCGGACAGAGCCTATCGGCGGCACACTTGGCCTTCTTTGAAGCTCAGGCAAGTACGAACCTGCGCGACTGGATCACGCTCGCCAACGTTTGCAGCATCTCGAATGGCACGCTGCTAGTCCGGGACCCGGACGGAGTCCAGCATCCGCGACGATTCTACCGGATCGTGGAGCATTGGCCGTAGGAACCGCAATGGGTTGCCACCTCTTTGTCCGCCCATTCAGGCAGGACCAACCGAGCACGTCAACCCGCTGACGCCGGGCGCTCCGGCCAGATCAGCCGATAAAAGTCCGGTGCGGCGGCGATGTCGGCCACGGTCAGAAACTGGACGTTCTCGACGGTGTAAGGTTTTTCGCGCGGGGCGATCCATTCCTTGAACGCCGGTTTCACCACGAAGACGAATTCATCGTTGCGGTCCTGGGCCATCCCCAGCAGGGCGCTGGCCCGGTATTCCTCGGCTTCGGAGCGCATGGTGGGTTGCATCACGCACTTGTCCGGCCCCCACTCGATGTGCGTGCCGTTGCAGGCGTAAACCAGAACCACCTTGTGCTCCTTGATGTGGCTGAGATAGAAGCCGTAGAAATCCTCGCCGCGCAACTCCATGAGGCTGTTGATATCGGTCCGCTCGAAGTTCAACACCTCGAAGCGGCGGTTTTCAAAGACGCACGGCAGACTGAGGTAAACCTCCTGGGCCGGGATTCCCAGCCACGTTGCCAACCGCCGAAACACTTCCAGGTTGACCCGCACCGCGTCCGTTTCATGGAAGAGGGCCACGATGCCGGGATCCAGTGCCGGTTTGGTCGGCGCCGGCGGCGGTTCGGCGAGCTTGGCCTGCGGCACATTTGCTGGCGGAATGATCTCGGGTCGTTGGATGGCGGGCGGGCTCACATGCGATTCGGCCACGGGAGCAGGCTCAAGAACTGACGGCGGTTCGCTTGCGGCAGGGGAGGCGGCGGCCACCGGGGCCATGCGAACTTCAACTCGCGGCGATGCTGGTTTCAGCGCGCTCGTCAGCAGGTGGCTGGCGGCGCGCAATTCCGCATCGGAACTGGCCGGGGACAGGGTGAGGTGTTCGGCCTGCTGCGTCGCGCGGTAGATCACACTCAACCTCCGGTGATCCAGGGACAGATGCACTTCCACGTTCGGCAGAAACACGCCGGACTGCTGCAACTCGTCCACGTTATGATGCGTGAAGGCTTTGGTTGAGAGCATGTCGCCGCCGGCAGTGATGCACTCCAGCCACAGCAACGACTTGTCCGAGAGACTCCGCACCACGCGTATTTCCGCGATCTCCCCCTGTTCACCACCGGTTGACTGTGGTGCGGATGCGCCGGCGCCGGCGCCGCTCCGGCGGATCGCGGAATGATTGAGGATGTGCTGAAGCTGCGCGGCCGTGACCCGCATCAGGTTTACATCCGGTAGTTCCGGGATTTTCGCCTCGCCCATGTCCGGGCGCCGCCGGCGGATTACTAGATTGGGTGGCAGCAACCGCAGTTGAACCCCCGGTTGGATCAAATCGCACTTCGCCGGGTCCTGTAAAATGTCCAATTGTTCCTGCGATAGGTGCCCCTTGATCTCCAGCGGCACGCCGGCGCGCTGGATCGTGAAGTGAATATCAAATCCCGTGCTGGCGGCGGTGTTTTCCTTGACCTCAATAGCGACCGCCTTGCGCCGCGCGCTGATCGCGTACCGATGGTTGAGCGCCACTTCGAGTTGCTTGGCGCCCGTCTCGCTGCACTCGTAGCGGATGCCGTCAATTTCAATGGCCCGCTGCATCGGGTCCACATGGTAGTTGCCCGGTGTGCGGATGAGGCCGCTGCTGATGAGTGTCGGGAAACCGCGCAACCCGCGCTCCTCGCGGTCGAGGCCGTGGCCCCATTCGATGATCATGTGGCCCCAGTGATCGAGCTTCACTTTGAAGCGGGGTCTGTCCGAATGGGATGGCGTTGCGACCTGTGCGACGGCGGGAGCCGCAGGCTTGGGGGAAACCACGGCCGTGTGATGCTTGTTGATTTGGTGCTCCAGTTTGGCCGGCCCGGCGGGATCGGTGATGCTGATTTTCTCCGTGTTAATCTCGACGCTGCCATCCGAGAAGATGTTGAGGCTCTGCGGCTCCTCAATCAATCCGCGCGTGACCCATTTGAAGTGGTCCAATTGAATCCAGGATTTCCCATGTTCCAACGCGATGCTTTCCTGGCCCAGACTGAGCGTGAAGACGCCAGATTCCTGGTCGGCATGATGTCGCACCCCAACCTTGACCCGCCGCTCTTCGTGTCCGGCACCGCCGGTGGTCAATCCCAAGAGCAGAAATCCCCAAATCGCGCCGTTTGCCGGCAGCAAGTCGGCAAGCCACAGCCCGGCGAGGCTGAGAACCAGGGTTGCCATGGAAAACTCCAGACCGTGCCGGGGCGGCTCCGTGGGCGACACGAACGCACGGGGGTTGAATTGGATAGCTTCGTAGCGTTGATCCGGGCAGCTCCGGATGGCGTGCCTGTGGGCGTTGAGGGAGTGTGCCGGTTTGCCGGCAGCGTTGTGCAGGTTGTTCGGTTTCATAGGGGTGCCGCTATTGGTTGTCCGAACCAAGGAATAATGATGTCAACTTGAACCCCGAATCAAGCCGGGATCAAGAATGAAAATGGGCGGTTCGCAAACCAGCCGGACTCCGGGGTGAGAATTGCCCGGGGAGTTTCGCGCCTTGAACCCCTGAACCACAGCCGCCGACGCGAGTTGGCCGGGATACTCTCCCCCGGTTCAGTTGGAGCGGACTTATTGTGGAGCCGAGCACGGCGGACGCCGCGACCACAGTGAACGATGCCATCTTCGTGTTCGGGCGTGGATGGCAAGACTCCTTCCCCTTAACCCCCCTTCGCACAAAACGGCGATGAATCAGTCGCACTGCTCCAAACGCTGCGCGAGGTTGGCTAACGCGGAGAGGTCGCGAAGCGTCTGGAGTGCGTGCGTCTTCAGCGCCGCTCCTCCTGTGGGACTGACGCTTCGCGGGTACAGGGATTTCCTGTGCGAGGACCGATCGGTAACGCCGACTTCCCAGTCGGCGTGCGCCGGTTGGAAAACCGGCATTACCGACAAGTGGGTCATGGGAGATAGCCGGCCGACGTTCCCGGAGTTCTTTAGCATCTTGGCTCCAAGTCTCGGCAGTGGATTATGGAGCGCGATTTCAGAGGCTAGAGCGTCGGACGACTCAGTTCAGATCGCGCGATGCCCTACAATTTGCTTTCGACTGAGGAGGCGACTGTGCTAAACACCCCCCACCACAAGCCAAAGCCCCGGGTAGTAGTGGGCAACACTTGTGCATGACCCGACAAATGAACCTGCAAACTGAAATCCTGCCGGTACAGCGGCTCAACCTGAGTTGCCTGCCACGATTACAAGTAATGAAAGCCTTTTCCCCCGCCAGCAACCGGCGTTTCGTTGCTCCCCTTGCACTCCTCGCTTGGCTGCACGTTGCAGCCAGCGGCGCCGAATTGTTGCCCCCCGGCTTCCGACCCCAACCCGTCGGCGTTCACGCGCTGGTCGGCGGCAAGGTTGTGGTCAAACCGGGCGAGACGCTGGACGACGCTACCGTGGTGATCCGCAATGGCTACATTGAAGGCGTGGGTAAAAACCTCATGCCGCCTGCCGACGCACGCGTTTGGAACCTGAAAGGGCAAATGGTTTACGCGGGATTCATCGAACCGTATTGGCCGCTCTCCGGCACCAACGCTCCGGCTTCCACTACGGAAACGCAACCGATCAACACCGACAACCTGACTTCGGGCGGGGTGAATTTCTTTGGCACGCCCGGGCAACGGACTGACCCCGGTGCTTCCGGTCCAGGCTATGAGATTTCGCGAATTACGCCGGAACTCCGCGCCGTGACGCAGTATTCGCCGCGGGACCGGACGCTCGCGCCGTTGCGGGAGCAGGGCTTCACGACGGCGCTGATCGCGCCCGCGAACGGCATCATTCGCGGCAGCAGCGCGCTCGTTCAATTGCGCGAAGACAACCCGAACGCGGTCGTGCTCAAGCCCGACGTCTTCCAGCACGTGGCGTTTGACACGCGGAGCGGGGAACGGGCCTATCCCGCCTCGTTGATGGGCGTCATTGCCACGGTGCGGCAGGGCTTTTTCGACGCGCAACATTACGCGCTGGACCACGCGGACTGGACCAGGAATCCGCAGGGCCGCAAACGGCCCGAGTTCAATCCCGCGCTCGAAGCGCTGTCGCCCGCGGCGGAAGGGAAAAGGCGCGTGTTGATCGAGCCGGGCAGCGCGTTGATGGTGGACCGCGCGGCGCGCGTGGCGCGGGAATTGAATCTGGACTTCGCCCTCATCTCGAGCAGTCAGGAATGGCGGCGGCCCGAACTGGCGAAGGAAACCGGCGCGACGTTCATTGTGCCGGTGAATTTTCCCACGTTGCCCAAACTGCCGAGCGAGGATGATTGGGAGCAGGTTTCGCTGGACCAATTGCGTGCGTGGGATTGGGCGGCGGAGAACCCAGCGTTACTCCGGCGACAGGGCCGCGACATCGCGTTCACCACTTACAGCCTGAGCGACAAGAAAGCGTTTCGCAAAAACCTCAAGCTCGCGATTGAACGCGGATTGTCCGAAGACGACGCGCTCGCGGCACTCACGACCGTGCCTGCAAAGCTCTGCGGCGCGGAGCAACAACTCGGCACCATCGAAGCCGGCAAGATCGCGAATCTGACCATTGTCGAGGGCAAAGGCTATTTCGATCCCGAATCGCGTGTGCGGGATGTCTGGATTGATGGCCGCAATTATCACATCGCCGCCGCGAAAGAGCCGCCGAAGGAGGCGAAAAAGGACGATCCGGCGGCGACCGAGAAAGCAGCGAAAGCCAAGGCGGACCGAGAGAAGAGGGAGGCGGAGACGAGAGAGTTACGAACGAAGCGTGTCGCGCGGTCGCCGCTCGAAGGGCGTGGGCCGATTACGAACCTTAATGCATTGTTAATGAATGGCGCAACAGTATGGACATGTGGGCCGCAGGGAGTTCTGACTAACACATCGTTCCTAATAAGGAGCGGTAAGGTCGAATCGTTCCCGAAACTGGTGGGCTGGATTGGTTCTACAGTTGATTTACAGGGTCTGCACATCACCCCCGGCCTGATTGACTGCCACAGCCACACCGCCATCCTGGGCGCGGTGAACGAAGGCACGTTGCCTTCCTCCGCGATGGTGCGCATCGGCGACGTGGTGAATTCGGAAACCAAGAATCTTTACGAACAACTGGCGGGCGGACTGACTGTCGCCAATCTGCTCCACGGCTCGGCCAACCCCATCGGCGGCCAGAACCAGGTCATCAAGCTGCGCGATGGGGCGAGTCCCGAAGAATTGAAGTTTGAAGGCGCGCCGGCAGGCATCAAGTTCGCACTCGGCGAGAACGTGAAGCAATCCAACGCCAGCGAACGCACGACGCGTTTCCCGCAGTCGCGCATGGGCGTGCCGACGTTCCACGAAAACCGCTTCCTCGCCGCGCAGCATTACTTGAAAGCCCGGGCAAATCCCACGCGGAGCGGCAGACTTCCACTGCGACGCGATCTGGAACTCGAAACCATCGGAGAAATCATCGAAGGCAAACGCCTCATTCACTGTCACAGCTATCGGCAGGATGAAATTCTCGCGTTCCTGCGCGTGATGGAACGGTTCAAGGTGAAGATCGGCACGCTGCAACACATCCTCGAAGGTTACAAGGTCGCCGATGAAATCGCCGCGCACGGTGCCGGGGCGTCGGCCTTCGCGGATTGGTGGGCCTTCAAGTTCGAGGTGTATGACGCGATCCCGTTTGCGGGTTCGCTGATGCACGAACGCGGCGTGCTGGTGTCGTTCAACTCGGATTCCTCTGATCTCGCGCGCCGCATGAACACGGAGGCCGCCAAGGCGGTGAAGTTTGGCGGTACATCGGAAGAAGACGCGCTCAAGTTCGTCACCATCAATCCGGCGAAACAACTCGGCATTGACAAACGCGTCGGCTCACTCGAACCGGGCAAGGACGCGGATTTCGTGGTTTGGTCGGGCCATCCGCTCGATTCGCGCAGTGTGGTGCTGCAAACGTGGATTGACGGCAAGAAGTACTTCGACCGGTCGCTGGCGGCGGACCGCGCGGCGGCGTTGCAGAAGGAACGAGCCGATCTTATTGCGAAAGCGAAGAAGCTGGCCGGTGGCGGCGGCAGCGGAGGCGGTGAGGATAAAAAGGAAGATGGCTCGTTCTTCCAGGTGGCCTTGGAGCATCAGTTCGATTACGTGGACCGGCACTGTCTGGATGAAGAGGAGGCGCGATGAATACTGATCTTTTGGGTAAACTCCACCCTCACCCCGGCCCTCTCCCGCAGGAGAGGGGGAATCGCCGTCCGGTAGCGTGCGATACGAGCGCTAACCGTGACTTGTTCCGTTGCGGTGCAAACAAAGGAGATGCGGCAGTGTTTGGGAGGCTGAACGGATTTTTGAGCGAGCCGCTGTTGCTCTCCCTCTCCTCGGGGGAGAGGGCTGGGGTGAGGGCGAGCGATGGGCAAATTTCCCTTCGCACTCGCAGAAACAAGCCGGGATCAGATTTTCTCAAGCCGGCGCTGGCAGCCTTACTTCTGATTACGGGTCTGATGGACGCAGGCGTTGTCCAGGCAGAAACGCTCCTGCTGACCGGCGCGACGGTTCACACGGTTTCGGGTGAAACGATTCCCGCCGGTCAGGTGTTGGTCAAAGACGGAAAGATTTCCGCCGTCGGCAAAACGGTCTCCGCCGCCGACACAAAAACGGTGGACCTCGCCGGCCTCCATCTTTATCCGGGCATGATTGCGTTGAACACGGACCTGGGCCTGGTGGAGATCGGCGCGGTGCGGGCCACGCGCGATCAATCGGAAGTGGGCGAGTTCACGCCGGAGGTGCAATCGTGGCTCGCGGTGAATCCGGATTCCGAACTGCTGCCCGTCGCGCGGGCGAACGGCGTGGCCTATTTTCAGCCCACACCCCAGGGTGGTGTGATCGCCGGCCAGTCCGCCCTCGTGGCGCTCGACGGCTGGACGATTGAAGAGATGCTGGTCAAGCCGGCCATCGCGCTGCACGTTTATTGGCCGTCCGCCAGTCTGGATCTCACGCCGCGCGAGCAGAGTCGCGGTCGCGCGCGGCCCCTTGAAGAGCAGGACAAGGAACGCCGCGAGAAGATCAAGGAGATTGACGATTTCTTCCAAGAGGCCCGCGCCTACGCCAAAGCCCACGAGGCGGCGAAGGAGGCTGAGAACTTTTTGAGAATTCCATCCTGGGAGGCGATGCTGCCGGTGCTGCGTGGCGAGGTGCCCATTGCGGTTCACGCCGATGACGCGCGCCAGATTCGCGCCGCCGTGAAGTGGGCGGAGACAAACCGGTTCAAAATCGTCCTGGCTGAGGCGCGCGACGCGTGGAAAGTCGCCGGCCTGCTGGCGTCGAACAATGTTCCCGTGATTTACAATCACATCTTCACGCAACCGCCGCGCGACACGGAGAATTACGACGTTCAGTTCGCCGCGCCCGCCGTGTTGCAGAAAGCCGGTGTGAAAGTGGCGATGGGCCTGAGCAGCTATCGCGCGTCGCTCGCGAAGAATCTGCCGTACGAAGCAGCGCAGGCGGCGGCGTTTGGCCTGCCGGCCGCTGAGGCGCTGAAAAGCATCACGCTCCATCCAGCGCAAATCGCGGGCGTGGCGGACCGGTTGGGTTCCATCGAAACCGGCAAGGATGCAACGCTCGTCGTAATGGACGGCGATATCCTGGACATCCGCTCCAACGTGAAACGGATGTGGATTGCCGGCAGGGAAGTCAGCTTGGATAACCGGCACACGCGGTTGTACGAGAAGTACAAAAGCCGGCCGAAATCTCGCTGACGCCCTCCAAACTTCCAGTGCGTCAGCGCTGGCCTTGTTTCTGCTGACTGCAAACTCGGGTGTAGCGACGCGCGCGGCTGATTCGTGCGCGCAGTAAAAGACGGTAGCGATATAGGAACAACCTCCCCGATTCTTCCGCGGTTCTGAATTCCGCCGTGCGTGGGCGTTTCATTGGCGCTGGGGAAACGGCGCGAAAAGGAGAAAAGTAGAAAACCAAAGGCCGCGTCATGCCGCGAGAAGCCGATTCAGTGGCTGTCTTGGCGATTTCAGATCGCGCTGAAGTCTGGGGCGGCATCGTTGTCTGCGTTGGTTCTTCGCCCGAGATCCACTTGATTGTGCTTCTGCCGTGCATAAGCTCGGTGCGTCAGATCGAAGCATCACACGCGGATGGCCATCGTTGTTGCGCTCCTTGTTGGAAGCACCTATCTTATAGTGCAGGTAAAGCGCATGAACGCCGACAACACTAAAGCCGAAGGCGAAAGGACGAGTCGGAGTGCATTCACGTTGATCGAACTTCTTGTCGTTATTGCGATAATCGGAATCCTCGCGGCGATGCTGCTCCCGGCGTTGGCAAGAGCCAAGGCTCGCGCTCAACTGACGCAATGCGCGAGCAACCTGCGCCAGATTGGAATTGCATCGGCCGCATACGTCACGGACCACGGAGCATATCCAGCGTATTTTGAACCGTCTCCGGGGCAGGACTCCCTAGCGTGCTGGACAGACAAACTGTATCCTGCATTGTCTGCGAACTGGACAAATGATCTTTATCAATGTCCTGGTAATCCGCTCCGGCTGGTCTGGCGTCGCGTTTTCGATCGAGGCGTATTCGAGAACGGCGTCAGTTACGATATGAATGGACACGGAGTTGGATGGAACACTCCTTACGGTCTAACTGTATCCCTTCCAGATGGGTTCGTGGGGTGCAAGGAGTCCCAAGTGCGTTCACCCAGCCAGATGATCGCTTACGGAGACACGGTTCCTGACAGGACACCTTTGGGAATGGTGCATCGTTTCTATTTTGAGGCTCACCGAGGAACGTTGGGAGCATTCCATGAGCGTTCGCTGCAGATCATGACGAAACGGCACTCAGGACTCTGGAACGTAGGGTTTGCCGATACACACACCGAGCATTTGAAGGCGAGCGTGCTTTTCGGCGAGAATAAGCAGTCGCCAACCGAGGAGGAGTTGCGGCGTCGCTGGAACCGAGATCACCAGCCGCATTGGGAGGAGCTGCGCCCATAGCCCGTTCCTGTGGGGGGCAGAACCAAGACCCTCGTCCAGTTCACTAATCGGCACCGCGTGTCCGGACCTTTACGAAACAGCGGCATGCCGTATCTGAATTATGAAAGACCCTACGCACAGCGTCGTAAGGGGGCTTTTGACCACACAGCGTGGATGGTTTGGATTCTTGGTTGTTCTGGTCACTTTTGCTCTTTATGCGGCTGTGGCCAGTTATCCCTTCCTCGCGCATGACGACAACTTTTTTGTCACTGAGAATGACTACGTCAAGCAAGGGCTGACACGCGAGAGCTTTATCTGGAGTTGGACCGCAACGTTGGGGTTTTATCACCCGCTAACGTGGCTTTCGCTCCTGCTCGATGCCACGATCTTCGGCGTGAATCCCGGGGCATTTCATCTCACGAATCTCTGGCTGCACATCGCCAATACGCTGCTGTTGTTTCATTTTGTCAAGCGGGCGACCGGCGAGACCGGAAAGAGCCTGGTTATCGCAGGCTTGTTCGCCTGGCATCCCATCAATGTGGAAACCGTTGCCTGGGTTTCTGAACGCAAGGGCCTTCTGGCAATGCTCTTTGCATTGATGGCGTTGATCGCCTACGTGGGTGGGTTACGCGGAAAAACCCTCCGCCATTCGAATGGCCGCGGTGACGCTAGCGATGCTCTTGAGTCTGCTTTGCAAGAGCATGGCGGTCATCCTGCCCACGTTGTTGCTGGTTTTGGATTACTGGCCTCTTAGGCGGCTTCCGGTGGGTGAACTTGGGGGCGAGGCGGTGACAGGTCGAGAGTTTTGGCATCGCGGGGTGCGGCTTGTTGCGGAAAAGATTCCGCTGTTCATCCTCTCCGGCGCATTCACGTTTTTGACGCTTCACGCGGAATCCAACGTCGGCGCCGTCCGCAGCCTCGCGCAGTTTCCGATGGCTGATCGCGCCGTGAACTGCGTTGCCGCAATTCCGATGTACCTGAAGCAGCTTCTGATTCCGCACGGATATGCCGGCTATTATCCATCGGCCCGTCCGTCTGCCGGTGGGCTTTTGCTGCTGATCACCGCTGTCGTGCTCCCGCTTTGGTGTGTCGTTCGCAATCTACGCACCCGAAAGCACGTCTCTGCCGGAATCCTTTGGTTTCTCGTTGGTTTGGCTCCGGTCCTGGGTCTCATCAAAATCGGAACTCACCTCATGGCGGACCGCTACCTGTATCTGCCGCAGATCGGCATCTTCATGGCGCTGGCCTGGATGATTGGGGATTGGAAATGGCTGACTCCCCGGCGGCAGCTTCTACTATTCAGTGGAGTCGCTGCGCTGCTGATTTTTTCCACGCACCGGCAAGTTGGTTTCTGGAAAAATGACCTCGCGCTTGCCCGCAATGGCGAGGGAGTGACCGGCAAGAATGCGCTGGTGTGTTTCGGTATGGGCATCGGGTACGACGTGATTGGCGACCGGGAGAGGAGTCTCGGATGCTTTCGCGAAGTGCTGGAGCATTATTTCGATTACCCCGGAACGCATTACAACATCGCGCGTGCGTATGTGCTGACCGGCAGGCCGAAACGTGCGCTCCTTCACCTCGAGCTCGCGGTGCGTCAATCGCCCTACGACCCGCGATACCACAATCTTCTCGCGGAGGTGTTGTGTGCTTCTGAGGATCCAGCAATTCGCGACGGGCGCAAAGCCGTCGAGCACGCCTCTTTTGCGTGCCGCCTGTCGCCCAACGGAAATTCCCTTTACCTGGATACGCTGGCGGCGGCCTACGCGGAAGCCGGCGAATTCGAGCAGGCGCAGTGGACTGCAAACGAGGCCATGAAACTCGCTGCCTCAGCCGAGGTTCAGGCTTCGATTCGCAGGCGCATCCAGCTTTACACGGAGGTGAAGCCTTTCCGTGGAATCCTGTTACACGACGCCGTCGTCCGAAGAGGAAAAGGATGAAACCTGTCGCTCGCGTGGTGAGTTCCGAATTGTGGCTTCTCTTCAGCCGCTACGCTCGCTTTTGCATAGTGGGCGGCAGCGGCGTGGTGGTGGACATGGCCATTATATGGCTGTTGGCCGATCCGATGACGCTGCACTGGAATCTGACTTTGAGCAAAGTCATCGCGGCTGAGGTGGCCATCTTCAACAACTTCCTCTGGAATGATGTTTGGACTTTTCGCGGCTTGGGAATTGAGCAGCGTGGCTGGGGCGCACGACTCATCCGTTTGCTGAAGTTCAATTTGATCTGCGTGGCGGGGATTGCGTTGAGTGTGTTGCTGCTGAACGTCCAGGTTTCGTTGTTCAAAATGAACGTCTATCTGGCGAACCTTGTTTCCATCATCGTGGTCAGCGTGTGGAATTTTTTCATGACTCTGAAATTTGGCTGGGGGAGGCCAAGCGCAAAAGGCACGTCTGGGTAATGAGAGAACGCCACTGGCGGCGCGGCCTTTTCCCAGGCCGTCCAGTTCACCCAAAAGCTGAAAGGCGCCGCGATGCGGGGGAAAGATCATTTGACGGATTCCGCCCGCGGCACGCTGGACTCGTACACGCCGCAAATCCGAAAGCTCGTCGAGAACCAGCTTGTGCAGCGATCCGTCACGCACGCGCAGGATGCGCTGCACAACGACGATTTCATGCGCAAGGTTTTCGGCGCGACCTGCGATTGCCTGCCGAAACCGATCCATCGCTTCGTCGCCGAACAGGCCTTCATTGAGTTTTGCCTGGAGCAACGGCAGCGGTTGCTTGGCCCCGCAAGCACCCGTCCAGGCGGGGGTTGACCGTCGGTTAGGAAGCTGTGAAAGTCGCGCAGCCGACATGGGAAGCGGCATCTGCTCAAGCAGCTTCACGATTCGTCCGCCTCGCCCCCGCTCCAGCTACCACGCAACCGGGCTTCTTAACCAGGGAGAGTCTTCAGTCAGCGGCGGCACTCGGTTTCAACGCAGGGATGTAATGAGCTGCCACGCCGGTGGCAATGGCCATCTGGTCGGCGCCACGCTGGTTGGTGAAGACGATCACTGTCACCTTGTCATCCACGAAGCGCGCCATGGCGCTCTTGAACCCGGTCATGTGCGAGCCGGTATGGCTGATCAACCGGCGGCCTTTGTGCGTGCCGATGCCCCAACCAAAGCCATAGCCTGATTTCGAGCCGTCATTCAATTCCGCGCGCGTCCACATCTGTTCAAGGGTGGAGGGCTTGAGGATTTTGTCCGAGCAAAGCGCGGCTTCCCATTTGGCCAGATCGAGCACCGTCGAGCGCAGCCCGCCGCCGGCGTAACCCAGGATGGTCGCGGCAATGTAGCGTCCGTTTTGCAGCCGGTTTCGCTCCCAGAGATAACCGGAGGCGCGGTTGGTGATGATGTCCAAATGGCTGATCACCCGTGTGTCGTTCATGCCGAGCGGATCGAAGATGCGTTCCTTGAGAAATTCACCCCAGTATTGGCCCGTGATTTCGCGGATGATCATGGCCAACAGATGGTAGCCGGTGTTGCAGTACGCGTACTTTTCGCCCGGCGCGAAATTCAACGGTTTGTCGCGCAACGCCTCTATCACATCCCCGGGTTGAATGTCCAGACGCAGGTCCATGATGGGTTCGTTGATGAAATCCTTGATGCCCGAGGTGTGCGTGAGGAGGTGGCGCACGGTCACTTCGTTCCAGGTTTCGGGCAGGCTGGAGAGATGTTTGGCGATTTTGTCGTCCACGGAGATTTTTCCTTCCTCGACCAGCAACATGATCGCGCTGGCGGTGAAAGTCTTGGTGATGGATTGGATTTGGAATACGGTATCCGTTTGGACCGGGACGTTGAGTTCGACGTTGGCGAGTCCGTAGGCGGAGGCTTTTTCGAGCACACCGTTTTTCACCACCGCCAGCGCCAGCCCGGGGATGTGTTGTTTCTGCATCTGTTCCTGGACGTAATCATCCACCGGATCGGCAAGCGTGGCGGTGAGGCTGGTGAGTGTGAACACGAAGGCAATACCCGAACCAATCAAGGAATTCATGGTGGCGAAAATTAGTCCGTTACTGAGAAAAGCAAAGCCCTATCTCAGCTTCGAGGAGGGCCATGCGTCGCACCCCACCGAAGCCAAGGAGCTTGAGAAAGAGGCTGAAGTTGCTGCCAAGACGTGCTACGGCCTTGCCCGCAGGCTGAGTAGTCGAGTTTGCAGGGCGGGCGGAAAATCGGAGGGGTCCTGGTAGAAATAATAGATGCGCGAACCACCCGTGCTCCACGTGGTCAGGTAGTACATCGTCTCAAACTTGTGCCAACTGGCAGAACCGTCGGCAAAGACCTGATTGCCGCCAACGGGCACTTTGGATTTTGCCCCCCGATGTTGCGGCATGTTCGCATAGACAAAATCGCGGCCCGGTTCGTTGCCACCCCACGAGCCATTGATCTTGCCCACGGCGTCAGCTGCCAGTACGTGCGTTGACTTGGACTGGCTGAGTTTCACCGGGCTGCGAGAGGGGAAGTTGCCGGCGGGGTTCAACCAGTTGGTCAAGCCGCCGAAATACTGGAAACCAATCACCCACTGCGGAAACTCAGGCTCCAGAAGCGGCAAGCCCGGCCGGTTGGCACAGGTCCAGACTGAAGGCGCGTTGGACTGCACGGTCAACCCGACTTGCTTGGCTGCGGACGCCTCCGGAGGATTGAGGCAGTTTTGCACATAAGCACCGGACCAGCGCGCGGAAAGCACCCGGTCGTCGTTGTCCAACGAGTAAACATTAACGCCCACGGCCAGTTGACGGAGGTTACTCACACACGAAATGCGTTTGCTCCGTTCCTTGGCCGTCGCCAGGGCCGGCAACAACATGGCCGCGAGAATGGCAATGATGGCAATGACCACTAACAATTCAATCAAGGTGAACGCCAGCGCCGTGGGCGAACTCGTCCGAGGGATCAGGTTTTTCATAGGAGAATGGTGCTCTGGGTGGGTTGGGAGTGCGGGACTAGACAAGCACTGGCGCGGTTGAGTGTTGTATTCAACGCAGACACACGAACAACTTCCGACGGTTCCATGGTCAGGGCGGGCGAAGTCTTGCCGCAGAACGATCCGTTTGACCTTGCTGGTCCTGCATACTGCCGACTGGCTTTGGCCGATGCAAACATAACGCGTGCTCTATGCCCACAGAACATTTAACCCCCTCAGCAAAGGTCGCAAGCTGGAATTTGCCGAAAACTGGCCCGCCATTGGCCGCGGCCGTTCGCTTCAGGATTCACGCCGCAGCGGCGAGGAGTGGAGGAAAGGGGTTCGCAGTCTTGCCGGGCTTGCCGCTTAATTGGTCAAGACGGGCGGCAATTGGCTTGCACACCCGGCGAATTGTGGAGAAATGTCGGGATGCACAAACCCGGATGTTTGCTTTTCATGCTTGCCAGCATTGCGAGCCTTAACGGTGCCGATGCCTTCGACCTGATTCTTCGCAACGGCACAATTTACGATGGCAGCGGCCAGCCTCCCGTAGTAGGAGATGTGGCGGTCAAGGGCGATATAATCGCGGCTGTCGGAAACCTCGGCGAGGCCAGTGCCACAAAGGAATTGAACGTCAGGGGCCTGGCCATCGCCCCCGGCTTCATCAACGTGTTGAGTTGGGCCAACGAGTCGCTGATTGAAGATGGCCGTTCGCAGAGCGACATCCGCCAGGGCGTCACGCTCGAAATCCTTGGCGAAGGCGAATCCATGGGGCCGCTCAACTCCACCATGAAGCAGGAGATGCGCGACGCTCAGGGCGACATCAAGTACGACGTGACCTGGACAACTCTTGGTGAGTACCTCGATCACCTCGTCCAGCGCGGCGTCTCCTGCAACGTCGCTTCCTTCCTCGGCGCCACCACCGTGCGGATTCACGAGCTCGGCCACGAGAATCGTCCGCCGACTCGCGCGGAACTTCGGCGGATGAAGCAACTCGTGCGCGGCGCCATGGAGGAAGGTGCGTTGGGGATTGCCTCATCACTGATTTACGCGCCCGCGTTCTACGCGCGAACAGACGAGTTGATCGAGTTGTGCAAAGTGGCCTCCGAATACAACGGCCTCTACATCTCGCACCTGCGCAGCGAAGGAAACACCTTTCTCGAAGCGCTGGACGAGTTGCTGCAAATCTCGCGGAAGGCGCGCATCCCGGCGCAGGTTTACCATCTGAAAGCCGCGGGCCAGGCAAACTGGCACAAAATGGACGAGGCCATAAGGAAGATCGAAGCCGCTCGCGCCAGCGGATTGAACATCACTGCCGACATGTACACCTACACGGCAGGCGCAACCGGGCTGGACGCGGCGATGCCTCCCTGGGTCCAGGAGGGTGGTTATCAGAAGTGGGCGGAGCGGTTGAAAGACCCGGATATCCGGCGGCGGGTGCTCAAGGAAATGGTCACGCCCACCGACGAATGGGAAAGTCTTTATCTCATGGCCGGTTCAGCAGACAAGGTTCTGCTTGTTGGCTTCAAGAACGAAAAGCTGAAACATTTCACCGGCAAAAGCCTCGCCCAGGTCGCGAAGCTGCGCGGCCAGTCAGCGGAAGATGCCGCGATTGATCTGGTGATTGAAGACGGCAGCCGGGTGAACACCGTTTACTTTCTGATGTCCGAGGACAACGTCCGCAAGCAGATCCAGCTTCCGTGGGTCAGTTTCAATTCCGATTCCGCTTCGCTCGCCACCGAGGGCGTGTTTCTGAAATCCAATCCGCATCCGCGTGCTTACGGAAACTTTGCCCGCCTGCTTGGCAAGTACGTGCGGGAGGAGAAACTGATTCCGCTCGAAGAAGCCGTGCGCCGCCTGACTTCCTTTCCGGCGGAAACTTTGAAGCTGGATCGGCGGGGTGCGCTCAAGCCCGGTTACTTCGCGGACTTGGTTGTGTTTGATCCCGCGACCATTCAGGATCACGCCACGTATGAGAAGCCGCATCAGTATGCCACGGGCGTGGCGCACGTATTTGTGAACGGCGTGCAAGTTCTCAAGGACGGCGAACACACCGGAGCCAAGCCCGGCCAGGTGGTGCGTGGTCCCGGTTGGAAAGGCAGAAAATGATTATCGAATCTCGCAACCGCTACTCGGAGCGCGGCCAGACAGGTCCGCGCGAACTCACACTGCTCGACTCGCGGACATGGCTGTCCGCGCTCCCATTCGTTTTGATTGCCGTCATGATGGGTCTGTCGCCGGCTGTGGTATTCGCGCAACCTGCTCCGCTTATCCACGCCCATGCCCACAACGATTACGAGCACCCGCGTCCTTTGCTCGACGCGCTGGATCACGGCTTTTGCAGCGTCGAGGCGGACATATACCTCGTGGACGGCAAGCTGCTCGTTGCGCACGATCTCGACAAAACCAAACGTGATCGCACGCTGGACTCGCTGTATCTCGAACCATTGCGCGAGCGGGTGAAACAACATGGTGGGCGCGTTCACCCGAAGGGCCCGGAGTTCACGCTGTTGATTGACCTTAAGTCCAATTGGAAAACCACGTATCCGGTATTACGCGCTGTGCTCACGAATTACGCGGACATGCTGACGACATTCTCCAACGACGTGAAGCATACCAATGCCGTGATGGTCGTCATCAGCGGCAGTCGGGACCGCAACATGTTCGCGGGCGAAACGCTCCGTTACGCGGCATTCGATGGCGAACTGAGTGATTTGGACACCAATCCTTCCGCGCACTTCGCACCGTGGGTCAGCGCCCGTTGGGGTGGCAGCTTTTCCTGGCGTGGCACTGGTGAGATGCCGGACGAGGAGATGGCAAAGCTCCGCCAGATTGTGAGCCGCGCGCACGACCAGGGACGCCGCGTCCGCTTCTGGGGCGCACCTGACACCCTCAACTTCTGGCGCACGCTGCATTCGGCGAAGGTGGATTTGATCAACACTGACAATCTCGCCGGCTTGCAGAGTTTTCTGACCGCCCAATAAGGAGGTCGCGTCTGCGGCAGATGCTTTGCCGCACCGGGCGTGTCCGCCATGTGCAACTACACTTGCCACGTCACCGGCGGCTGTTAGATTCCCTTGGGCCTGGGGAAAAACTCAAAGAAAGGGTTACGGATATGAAACAGTTCGCGCTGCTATTGGTTTTCGGCATCAGCACTGCCACGCCGGCCCTGGGTCAGCAGAGCCTTAGTTACGTTGACCTCATTCAGCGGCTCACGGATCTGGAACATCTCGCCACCCTGCCGGAACCGGGCGAGACGACAAAGCAATGGTCCAGTTACGACCGCGCCAGCCAGTACGACGAAGCCACGGGCAAATACATCCGTTGGGACGCCAATGGCGATGGCGATGGCATCATTCGCCGGGAGGACGGCCAGCTTGTCTTTGCCGAAATGGAGGGGCCGGGCTGCATTTGGCGGATCTGGGCCGCCACGCCCAAAGCGGGCCGCGTGCGCATCTATCTCGACGGCGCGAGCGAGCCGGCGGTGGATTTGCCATTCACCGGCTACTTCGACGGCAACCAGGCACCGTTCACGCGACCGGGGCTCGTTCACACAGTGGCAATGGGGTGGAACAACTACACGCCCATTCCGTATCAGAAATCCTGCAAGATCGTGGCCGAGGAAGGTTGGGGACAATACTACCAGTTTGTTTACACCACCTTTGCGAAAGGCACGCAGGTCCCAACTTTCAAACGTGAACTTGGCGCCGGGGAAAACGCTGCGCTGGATGAAGCGGACAGGCGGTTGCGCAATTGCGGTCCGCGCGACACGTCCGCAGGTTACGCCAAAACCAGCGGGGAAGGTTTGTTGCGCGCCAACGGCGGCACGGATACTCACAAACTCAAAGGCCCCAATGCCATCAACTCGATTCGCGTGAAATTCGAACCGCCACTCACGCCCGCGGACCACGATGCTCTCCGGGAAATGGTGCTCTCGATCAAATGGGACGGTGAATTCGCGTCGAGCGTCTGGACGCCGCTGGGCGATTTCTTCGGCACGGCACCGGGAGCGAACCCTTATCGTTCGCTGCCGTGCGGACTCACGGAGGATGGCTGGTGGTATGCCAACTGGGTTATGCCGTTCGCGAAGAGCGCCGAGGTCACGCTCAAGAACGAGGGCAAGACCGACCACCGAGTCACCTTCGAGGTTTACACCCAGCCCCTCAAGGGCGATCCCGCGAGCTACGCCCGCTTTCACGCCAAGTGGCATCGCGACGAGTTTCTGCCGACGGACCCGGAACGCTGGATTGACTGGCCCCTGCTCAAGACCACCGGTCGGGGCCGCTATGTCGGCGTGATGCTTCATATTTGGAATCCGCGCGGCGGTTGGTGGGGCGAAGGTGATGAAAAGTTCTTCGTGGACGGCGAGAAGTTTCCTTCGACTTTCGGCACCGGCTCGGAGGACTACTTTGGTTACGCCTGGTGCAGCCCGCTGCTCTTTCAACACGCCCTTCACAACCAGACGCGCAACGACGGCAACAACAAAGGCCACGTTTCGGTGAACCGCTGGCACATCGCCGATCAGATTCCGTTCCACAAATCTTTCGCCGGCGACATCGAGAAGTATTATCCCAATTCCCGCCCCACGCTTTACGCCTCCACGGTGTATTGGTATCTCGCGCCCGGCGGCGATGATCCCTATTCGCCGCAACCGCTCTCGCAGCGGATGGGTTATTACGTGCAGCCGGCGTACAAAAAGATTGCGGGTGCCATCGAAGGCGAACAATTGAAAATCCTCGCCAAGACCGCCGGCAATCCGCATGAGCAGGACCTCTCCGGATTCGGCGATCAATGGAGTCACGACGCGCACCTTTGGTGGACGGGGGCCAAACCCGGCGACAAACTGGACCTCGCGCTGCCGGTGGCAAAATCCGGCAAATACGAACTCGCCGTGCGGCTGACCAAGGCGCGGGATTACGGCATCGTGCAACTCTCGTTGGACGGCAACCCGCTGGGCGAACCGATTGATCTCTACGATCCGAATGTTGTTCCAACTCCCGAATTCAAATTGGGCACTTATGAACTCACGGCGGGCGACCACAAACTGACTGTTGAAATCACGGGCGCCAACGCGCAAGCCGTAAAGAGTTACATGTTTGGTCTGGATTACGTCCGGCTCATCGAAGTGCCGTGAAGCTCGGCGTGGGCAACGCCAGGAAGCGTGCCGTAAACTCAGTTTTGATTTTGCAGCGGAATCTGCTAACTCATTGCCCATGAAATGCCCGGCTTGTGATCACCGGTTGACCGAAACCCAAGTGGGCAGCGTCGTCGTGGACATCTGCCAGGGCGGCTGCGGCGGCATTTGGTTTGACGCGTTTGAACTCAAGCGCGTGGATGAAGAGCACGAAGCCGCCGGGGAACACCTCCTGCACGTCCGCCATGACCCGGCCCGGCCCGTGGACCATGCCCGTAAACGCGGCTGCCCGCGCTGCCACGGCGTAAAACTCAAGCGCCATTTCTTCAGTCCCAAACGCCGCGTGGAGGTGGATCACTGCCCCAATTGCGGCGGCTATTGGCTGGATGCCGGCGAACTAGTCAAAATCCGGGACGAGCAAAAGCCCGACATGGCGAGGACTGGCGGACAGGATCAGTTGCCCCCGGAAGTCATCCGTTACCTTTACCGGCTGCAGATTGAAATACGGTCAACGCAACAGTCCATGGACTGAGCGGACTCCGGGCTAACGAATTCTGAAACAAAACCGCGCCCCGGGGTGTTTTTTCTCCGAAGTGCCGCTGACACCGGGCGAATCCGGCCACGCAACGCCATTTCAAGCTGAAACCTGAAACCTAAAACCTGGAGCATGAAACCGAATCCGGCCAAATCCCATACCGTCGCAGTGTCCTTGGCGGCCCTGCTTGCCTTTACTTCCGTCGCCCGCGCCGACGTGGAGGACAAAGTCACCAAATCATTCACCGCGACTCCCGGCGGCCTACTGTTCGTCGAGCTGGACCGTGGCAGCATTGAAATCAAGACCGCCGAGGCCGGCTCGGTGGATATTGAAATCACCCGCAAGGCCGGCGGCAGCCGCAGCCAGGCGGAAAAGATTCTTGCCGACCACATCGTCACGCTCACACAGACTGATAAAGGCGTTCACGTCCGGTCAGAATACCAGGGGCCGAGGACCCGGCGCTGGTTTGGTGGCTCACCGCAACTCCAGGTCCAGTGCATCATCACTGTTCCACGTCAGTTCGACGTGGACCTCAAGACCGCTGGCGGTAGCATCAATGTGACAAGATTGACCGGCAAGGTGCAGGCGAACACCGCCGGGGGCAGCCTGCGATTCGAAAACATTGAAGGCCCGATCTCCGGCCATACCAGCGGCGGCAGCATTACCGTCCACACTGCGAAGGGCAATGTGAACGTGAAAACTTCCGGTGGCACAGTCAATTTGAAAGAAATCGAGGGCGACGTGAATGCCCACACTTCGGGCGGTTCCATTCGCGCCGAGAGCCTTACCGGCCAGGCGGTAGTCAAGACCTCCGGCGGCAGCATCCAGGTCGTGGAGATCAAAGGCGCCATCGAAGCCGGCACGTCGGGCGGCAGCATCACTGCCACACTGTTGGAACAGCCGGCTGGGGCGTGCTCCTTCAAAACCTCCGGCGGCAGCATCACCCTCGTTCTCGACGCGAAAGTGGCCGTGGACGTGGATGCCCGCACCAGCGGGGGCCGGGTTGTGACTGATTTCCCGGTGGTTTCAGTCATTCAAGGCGAGCAGAAGAAGAATGAACTTCAAGGCAAGATCAACGGCGGCGGCCCGCTCCTGACGGCCCACACCAGCGGCGGCAGCGTGCGGCTGCAAAAGAATTAAAGTCGCCGCCGAAGTTTATTCTAACCGCCGACCGCTTTCAGCCAGAAGTGCGCCATGAGCGACGCGCCAGCCGCGCTTGGATGCACACCGTCGCCCGCCCAGTGCTCCGGCGGCGCGAACTTGATCGCAGCATCGAACATCGCCTGGAAGGGCACGAATGTGGCGTGATGCGTGTCCGCCACCCGCTTCGCCGCGGCTCGATAATTGTCGAACTCAGGAAACCACTTGTCAGTCACCGCACCGCAGCGCAACACAAACGGCTCGCAAACCACCAACTTTACCTTCGGCAAAGCCTTCAGTGTCCGTTCAGCCAGCGCGTGGAAGTCGCGTTCGTAAATGTCCACCGTCCCCCTGTAACCCAGCTTCGGGTCGAGCGAGTGCCAGATGTCATTCACGCCGATCAATATGCTGAGCACATCCGGCTTGAGGTCGAGGCAATCCGTCTGCCAGCGCTCGGCGAGTTGGAACACCTTGTGGCCGCTGATGCCGCGATTGAAAAACTGCAGTTCATCCGCCGGTCGGTCCACGAGCATTTGCGCCGCCGCCAGCCACGCATAACCGTTCCCCAGCCCGGGCTGGTTGTTCGCCACGTCGGTCTTACCCCTGTCGCGACTCCGCCCGGCGTCCGTGATGGAATCGCCCTGAAACAAAATTACGTCGCGCTTCGCTATCCGAACCGGCCTGCCGCGCACGGCGGCGACGGCGTCCGTGGCTGCGCAAAGGCCGGCCAGGACGGTGGTGCTGAGAGCGGAGGCTTTGATAAAACTACGCCGGTTGAGTTCGTTCATAAATCAGGGTCAAATTACGAAAGTTGCGCTGTTTGGAAAGCCCTTTCCAAGCCGGTTTGGGGAAATGAAGTTGCCAAAGCCCCCGCCGCTGACTAGCGTAGCCCTGTGATTGAACAATTGCACAGCACTACGACAACGACGATTTAAGCGTTCGTCTCCAACGAGATGAACGCCCACGCCTCCGACCGCAAGTCCGGGGCGTTTTTGTTTTCCAAACCAACCACGAATGAACCCAAAGAAACCCGAATCCGAATCGGAGCGCGGCCTTCAGGCCGCTTCGGCATCGCTCGCGGTTGTGGCATTGCAGCGGGCTAAAGCCCGCGCTCCGCTACCGGTCGCCTCAATTGATTCGTGTTCATTGGTGTCCATTCGTGGTTAACTCCCCCTGAATTTTATGGCCGAAGAAAATCAACCGCAGCAATCGTCCCAGCCGAACCCTGAGCGCAAAACCCTCGACGACCGCGCGAAGATGACCGAGTTGGAGCGCATCCGCCACTCGTGCGCCCACGTCATGGCCACCGCCATCCTGCGCCTGTGGCCGGACGCCCAATTCGCCTATGGCCCGCCCGTCGAGAACGGCTTTTACTACGACCTCGAATGCGCGCACCGCATCTCGCCCGAGGACTTCGAGAAGATCGAGGCGGAGATGAAGAAAGAGATCAAGGCGAACAACGTTTTCCAGAAGATCGAAGTGCCGCGCGAACAGGCCATCAAGGACGCGCAGAGCGGTCGCCTTGGCGGATTATTCGAACGCCCGGGCAACATCAGCAAGTTCAAGCTCGACCTCATCGCGCAGATTCCGGAAGGCGAAGCCATCTCGTATTATCAGAACGGCGATTTCCTCGATCTCTGCGCCGGGCCGCACGTGATGCGCACGGGCAACATCGGTGCGTTCAAGCTCACCAGCGTGGCCGCCGCGTATTACAAGGGCGACGAAAAAGGTCCGCAGCTCCAGCGCATCTACGGCACGGCGTTCAAGAACAAGACCGCGATGGACGAGTATTTCAAGATGATCGAGGAGGCCAAGCGCCGCGACCATCGCAAGATCGGCGCCGAGATGGGGCTTTACGCGATTGACACCGAATTTGTCGGGCCGGGCATGCCGCTGTGGCTGCCCAAAGGCACAGTGCTCGTTGAGGAACTGGAGAAGCTGGCCAAGGAAACCGAATTCGCCGCCGGCTACGTCCGCGTCCGCACGCCGCATCTGGCCCGCGAGAAAATGTATAAGACCTCCGGCCACCTGCCGTATTACGCGGAGAGCATGTTTCCGCCGATGGAAATGGACGAACACCGCGCCGACCGCCAGCAAATCGAAGCCCGCATCGCCGAACTGGAGAAACAACTGGCCGATTACGTGAAGAAAAAATCCGGCGGATGAAGTTTAACCGCGAAACACGCTAAACACGCGAACGAAAATAGATCATGCTCGCCAAACTCGCCCCACCGCCGTCCGTCGCGCCCGAATCCTGGCGCGCCTTGCTCGCCGCCACCGTCGAATTCGCCGCGCTCCAACCCTGGGAATTCGCTTACGACAGCGACCCCGTCGGCCTGATTGATCCCGTGAGTGGTGAGATGCGCGTCGGCCATGTCCTCGGCAACGCGGGCGAGGTGTTCGCCGCCGTGTTTTATCGTCGCGCTGGTTTGCGCTGGATCCTCGCCATGCTTGGCGATTCGCCCGATCCCGAAGACCTCAACAACGCCGACGGCATGGACTGCCTCAAGGTCGAAATGGTTCCCAAACACGAACTGTGGAAGGAAGACCAGGTGGTTCTCAAGGCCGCCGGATTCAAATCGGCTTGCCGTCCGGCGGGCAAAGCGGCGTTCTGGCCACAATTCCGTTCCTCCACCCCTGGCTGGCATCCGTGGCACATCAATCAGAGCGAGGCCGACCAACTGCTGGCCGACCTGCCGCGGCTCACGGCGTTCTACAAATTGTTCCAGCAACATCCCGACCTCTACCACGATCGCGACGCGACGGAAATTCCCTTCCTGCCCATGCCGCTGCCGGATCGTCCGCTGACGCCCGAAGATCTCGACTGGCGACCACTCCTGCTGCCACCGCTTGCCGGCTACGAACCGTTTCAACCTTCCGGCGCGGACTTGGAAAAACTCCGCGCACTCAAGCGCGAGCCGCGGCTCGAATGTGAATTCGACTGCACGATGTTGCCCGGCGGTTCGTTCTACGAGAACGGCCGCCCCTGCTTCGGGCGATTCAGCCTGCTGGTGGAGAAGCAACGCGGCCTCGTCATCGGGATGGACGTGGTCAGCGGCGCGCTTACGCCCGGCGAAGCCGCCGGACGCACTTTGGTCAAAGCGCTGCTCATGGGCAAAGCCCTGCCGGAGAAGATTCACATCGGCGGCTCGCGCCTGCAACCCGTCCTTCAACCGCTCTGCGACGAACTGGGCATCGGCCTCTGGCCCGCGTCTTCGCTGCCCGCGTTGGAGGAGGCTGTGGAATCGTTGAGCCAGCAGATGGCCAGTCGCGCAGTATTCTGATTCGCAATGAAAACAATTTTGACTGCGATTCTCAATCAATACGCGCAACCTAAAAACATGCCTGCTGTAACGAAATATCCTGCCGCCCCTGAAGACGACGGCGCTTTGCTGCGCCTGCGGGAGGATTATTCGCAGGCGGTGATGGATTTGTTCGATGAGGATGTTGAAGCCAGAGAGGTCAGTCCGAATCTTCGCGTCGTCGGGCACACGTCGAACTTTCTCGACAACATGCGGCTGCCGATTCACCGGTGGTTTCGCTACAGCGCCGGCTTCTCGGCGGAGTGGGTGAAGTGGTTGCTGGCTGAACGTAAGGACAAAGTGCTTCGCGTGCTTGACCCGTTTGTTGGGTCAGGCACGACCTGCCTGGCTTGCGATGAAATGGGGATTCCTTCTTACGGTATCGAGGCGCACCCGTTTGTTCATCGCGTCGCCAACGCCAAACTGAGTTACGCCACCGACCCGGAGCGATTCATTGCCAAAGCAGAGCAGGCATTTGGTTTTGCCCGGACAGCGGTGGTTGAAACGGAGCACTACCCGGAAATCATCCAAAAGTGCTATGGAGCGGAAACCTTGGCTTATCTCGACCGTTTTCGTCAGGCAGTGGAAGCCGAGCAGGATGGCACTCCTGAAGCCGGGCTGCTTTGGATGACGCTCGTTTCTTCGCTGCGCATTGTGTCCGAAGCGGGCACAGCGCCTTGGCAATACGTCTTGCCAGGGCGGCGCAAGACTGTTCCACCGTCGCCCGAGGCTGCATTGCACAAAGCGGTGCAGATGGTCGCCGCCGATATCCGCTTCATGGCGCGCCGCGCCAAGCCGCTGGCGAAGTTGCGCGTGGACGATGCGCGCAAGTGCGCGACTGTGCCGGATGGTTGGGCAACGCTCGTCATCACTTCACCGCCTTACGCAAACAATTACGACTACGCCGATGCGACGCGGTTGGAGATGGCGTTCATGGGCGAGATTCGGGGCTGGGGTGACTTGCAGGAAACCGTGCGCCGTCATCTGGTGCGCGCATGCTCGCAACACGTCCCGCCAAACTCGGTGAATCTCGACGCGATTCTGGAATCACCAGAGCTTGCGCCGATTCGCGACGAAATCATCCCGGTCTGCCGCGAGCTTTCTTCCTTGCGCTTGGAACGCGGCGGCAAGAAGACCTACAATAACATGATCGCTTGCTACTTCCTCGACATGGCGCAAACGTGGAAGGCGTTGCGACGGGTATGCGCGTCGCCCTCCGAAGTCTGCTTTGTCATCGGCGACTCCGCGCCGTATGGCGTTTACGTCCCGGTTATCGAATGGCTCGGCAAGCTGGCGTTGGCTGCCGGGTTTGAGTCCTGGACGTTTGAAAAACTTCGCGACCGAAACAACAAATGGAAGAATCGCAAGCATCGCGTGCCGCTCTGTGAAGGGCATCTGTGGGTTCGCGGATAAAGGGGAATCATGGCTGAATCACTCGCACATCGCTGGGGGCAAATCATCGGAGACGGCTTCGAGATGTTCGTTCGCAATATCCTCGGCGAAGTCGCGCAGCGGCATGGGCTATATCTTGATTTCAAGCGACCGCGGGCCGCGCGTGGCGGCCAGGGCAAGGTGACGTGGCAGGACGGCTACGGCAACAAACACGACCTCGACTACGTTTTGGAGCGCGGTGGAACAGAAGAAACGCTTGGCGTTCCCATTGCCTTTATCGAGTCAGCGTGGCGGCGCTACACCAAGCACTCAAAGAACAAAGTCCAGGAAATCGAGGCAGCTGTGATGCCGATTGCCCTGACCTTTTCCCGTCACCAGCCGTTCTGCGGCGCGGTTTTGGCGGGCGAGTTCACACGGAACGCGCTGCATCAACTGGAATCGAAAGGCTTCGGCGTCCTGCACATCCCCTACGATTCAATCTTGGCGTCGTTTAATGAACTAGGTATTGATGCTTCATCGGAAGATGGTGTCGGCGGAACAACCGAACGGCAGTTTCGTGAGAAGATCGCGAAGTGGGAATCCCTTCCGCAGCCGCAAGCCACCAATCGCCTGCTCGCGAAACTTCACGCGCTTCATCAGCGTGAGATTGCGGATTTCAAACGGCGTCTCGAAGCTGCGCTCACGCGCCAAGTTGCCTCCATCCGGCTGACCGTGTTGCGCGGCCATTCAGTGGAGTGTTCGGATATAGAAAGCGCGATTACCTATTTGATCGAGGAGGAGAAGTCGTATCGGTTGCGGGAGGGCGGCGAACAACGAGAGGCATTTGAAGTGCAAGTTCGCTTCAATACCGGCGCGAAGATTGACGCATCCTTCCCTAAACGTCCTGAAGCCATTGCTTTTCTTCGCAGTTTTGCCTGATTTGAATTTTATGATGACCACAGAAGAATTTGTTGCTGTTGAAGCCGCCGTCAAAGCCGGCGTTGCGCCGCTGCCCGTGGCCGCCGCGTTCAACGAGTTGACCGCGTTGCGCGCGGAATTGAAAAAGCTGGGCGAGCCGGAGAGTTATTACCTCAAAGCGATGAACTGCCCGCACCACCATCGCATCTTTGCCGTTGAGCCGCGCAGTTACCGCGACTTGCCGTTGCGCCTCGCGGAATACGGCACTTGCTATCGCTACGAGCAGAGCGGCGAGTTGATCGGCCTCATGCGCGTGCGCTCGCTCAACATGAACGACGCCCACATCTATTGCACCGAGGAGCAGTTCGCCGACGAGTTCCGCGCCGTGAACGACATGTATCTGAAGTATTTCAAAATC
>JAANMW010000366.1_pt1 | contig 52286 bp, 44 predicted proteins | sample 7279671 | NCBI WGS metagenome assembly JAANMW01 (sample SAMN14094541, study PRJNA606508) | bioreactor metagenome | isolation source: A lab-scale SPAN reactor treating ammonium-rich wastewater day 247 | place: Ireland: Galway | collected 2017-09-19 | reverse complement strand
CCGGCCTACGACATCCAGTACCACCTCGGCGTGGACGGCCTGTCGGTGCCGCTGATCGGCCTGACCGCGCTGGTCGGCGTGCTGGTGCTGGTCGGCGCGTGGGGTTCGGTGAACAAGCGCGTGGCGCAGTACTTCGCCAGCCTGATGATCCTGGAAGGCGTGATGATCGGCGCGTTCTGCGCGCTGGACTCGATGCTGTTCTACGTGTTCTTCGAGGCCATGCTGATCCCGATGTTCATCGTGATCGGCGTGTGGGGCGGCCCGCGCCGCATCTACGCCGCGCTGAAGTTCTTCCTGTACACCTTCCTCGGCTCGGTGTTCATGCTGATCGGTCTGGTGTACCTGTACCTGAAGGGCGGCAGCTGGCAGATCGCCGACATGGCCGCGCTGCCGCTGACCATGACCGAGCAGACCTGGCTGTTCTTCGCCTTCTTCGGCGCGTTCGCGATCAAGGTGCCGATGTTCCCGGTCCACACCTGGCTGCCGGACGCGCACGTCGAGGCGCCCACCGGCGGTTCGGTGGTGCTGGCCGCGATCATGCTGAAGATCGGCGGCTACGGCTTCCTGCGTTTCACCCTGCCGATCGTGCCCGATGCCGGCCACGAGTTCGCCTGGCTGATGATCGCGTTCAGCCTGATCGCCATCATCTACGTCGGCATGGTGGCGCTGGTGCAGGACGACATGAAGAAGCTGATCGCGTATTCGTCGGTCGCGCACATGGGCTTCGTGACCCTCGGCATCTTCATCGCGTTCGCGCTGGTGCGCGACCAGGGGCTGGCCGATACCGCCCGCTTCGGCCTGCAGGGCGCGATGGTGCAGATGGTGTCGCACGGTTTCATCTCCGCCGCGTTCTTCTCCTGCGTCGGCGTGCTGTACGACCGCATGCACACCCGCATGATCAAGGACTACGGCGGCGTGGCGAAGGTGATGCCGTGGTTCGCGTTGTTCTGGGTGCTGTTCGCGATGGCCAATGCCGGCCTGCCGGGCACCAGCGGCTTCATCGGCGAATTCGTGGTGGTGCTGGCATCGTTCCAGGTCAATCCGCTGATCGGCCTGGGCGCTGCGCTGACCCTGATCATCGGCGCCGGCTATTCGCTGTGGCTGACCAAGCGGATCATCTGGGGCGACGTGGGCAATGCGCACGTGGCCGAACTGAAGGACATCAACCTGCGCGAATGGATCGTGCTGGGCGTGTTCGCCGCCTTCACGCTGGCGCTGGGCATCTATCCCAAGCCGCTGACCGACCTGATGGAACCCTCCATCGCGCAACTGGCGGCCCAGCTCGCCGCGACCAAGCTCTGAGGACATGACGACGATGCAGGCCACTCTCGCCATGCCGGCAGCCACCGAATTGCTGCCGCTGATTCCCGAACTGGTGCTGGTGGGCGCCGCGTTCGCGCTGCTGATGCTCGATCTGTTCCTGAAGGACAGCCAGCGCGTGGTCACCCACGTGCTGTCGGTCGCCGCGCTGGTGCTGGTGGCGGGGCTGATCATGGCCGGCGCGGGCGTTGGCGACGACACCGCCGTGCTCAACGGCATGTTCGTGCGCGACACCATGGCCGACGTGCTGAAGGTCGCCGCCTGCGCGGTGTCGGCGGTCGCGCTGCTGTTCGTCTGGCCCTACCTGCGCGAGCGCGGGCTGTACAAGGGCGAGGTGGCGGTGCTGATGCTGTTCGCGGTGCTCGGCATGATGCTGCTGACCTCGGCCGGCAGCCTGGTCATGGTCTACCTCGGCCTGGAGCTGCTGGCGCTGAGTTCCTATGCGCTGGTCGCGGTCGACCGCGACAGCAAGCTGGCCTCGGAAGCGGCGATGAAGTACTACGTGCTCGGCGCGCTGGCTTCCGGCCTGCTGCTGTACGGCATGTCGCTGGTGTATGGCGCCACTGGCAGCCTCGATCTGGCGACGATCCGCGAAGCCGCGCCGGGCGTGGCGCAGCCGCTGTTGCTGCTGACCGGCGTGGTGTTCATGGTCGCCGGCATCGCGTTCAAGTTCGGCGCCACGCCGTTCCACATGTGGCTGCCCGACGTCTACCACGGCGCGCCGACCCCGATCACCCTGTTCATCGGCTCGATGCCCAAGCTGGCCGCGTTCGCGATGGTGGTGCGCCTGCTGGGTTTCGGCTCGGCGCCGCTGGCCGAATACTGGCAGCCGATGCTGGCGGTGCTGGCTGCGCTGTCGCTGGTGGTGGGCAACGTCGTCGCGCTGATGCAGACCAACCTCAAGCGCATGCTGGCGTATTCGACCATCTCGCACGTCGGTTTCCTGTTCCTCGGCCTGGCCGGCGGTGGCGCGGAAGGCTATGCGGCGGCGATGTTCTACGCGATCAGCTACGCGCTGATGGCCACCGCGGCGTTCGGCGCGATCGTGCTGCTGGCGCGCCGCGGTTTCGAGGCGGACAACATCGACGACTTCAAGGGCCTGAACGCGCGCGATCCGTGGAGCGCCGGCATGGTGCTGTGCGTGATGGCCTCGCTGGCCGGCATCCCGCCGTTCCTCGGCTTCTGGGCCAAGCTGGCGGTGCTGCGCGCGGCCATCGACGGCGGCATGCTGTGGCTGGCCATCGTCGGCGTGGTGTTCGCGGTGATCGGCGCGTTCTACTACCTGCGCGTCATCAAGGTCATGTACTTCGACGAGCCGGTGGGCGAGCCGGTGCTGCCGCGCGACGACCGCACCCTGCGGCTGGTGTTCGGCGTCAATGCGCTGGCCCTGCTGGTGCTGGGGGTGTTCTGGAACCCGCTGATGGCGTGGTGTCAGGCGGCGTTCGCCTGATGCAGTAGCCGCCGGCGTCGCAGCGACGCCATGCGGTGAAGCGCAAAAGCCCGCCATCTGGCGGGCTTTTGTTTTGGGCGGGGATCAATGGCCTGCGCAGGGAGTGCCGTACACCCGTCAGCGCATGCGTTGCTCCACGTCGCCAACGAAGCGCCCCTGCCGGTCCACCACAACCCGCGCGCGTTTCGCACCGTGATAGAAGGTGGCGCGGTACAGGCCGGCGTCCTCGCCGGTGCCGCGTTCGCACAGCCGGTCGATCTTGCGCTGCTCCAGCAGGCGCAGGAATACCTCCTGTTGCAGGCCCAGCGCCGCGGCGATCGGCGCGGCATCGATCTCGATTTCGAGCGTGGGATTGAGGTCGAGCGGAATGGACTTGCCCATGACGTGCGGCCGTTCGGTAACCGGCTTATTCCGCCGTGTTGGCGCGCGCGGCGCCATGACTCCGGTCAATCGGCGGGCAAACGAAAGGGGCCCTTGCGGCCCCTTTCAGGATGCACTGACGCGGCAGGCGCTCAGTTGGCGTTCTGCAGGTCCCGCAGGCTGCCTGGCACGCTGGCGTAGTAGGCGGCAAGATCGGCGATCTGCTGGTCGCTCAGGTTCTTGGCCTGCGCCGCCATCACGTCGGCGGTGGCACCGGCGCGGGTACCGCCGCGATAACCCTGCAGAGCCTGCGCGAGGTAGTCGGCGTACTGACCGCCCAGCTTGGGATACATGCCGTCGATCGGGGCATTGCCGTCGGCGCCGTGGCAGGAGGCGCAGGGGGCGATGCCTTCGCCGCCCTTGGCGGCGAACTCGCGGCCGGCGTCGATATTGCCGTCGGGCAGACCGGCGGAGCTGGACTTGGCTTCACCTTCGGCGGCGTGGCCGCCTTCGGACTGGCCGCCGCAGGCCGACAGGGCCAGCGCGCAGGCAAGAGTGAGCAGGGTCATGGAGGTCTTGGTCATGGCGCGGCTCACTTCAGGCTGGACAGGTAGGCGGCGATGTCGGCGATGTCCTGCTGGGAGAAGCTCTCCGCCTGCGCCTGCATCGTCGGGTGTTTGCGCTTGCCGGTGCCGTACTCGGTCAGGGCGTTGCGCAGATAGGTTTCCGACTGGCCGCCGATCTTGGGCACGTGGTAGCTGGGATAGGCGTTCTTGTAGCCGGTCAGGCCGTGGCAGCCGCGGCAGGTGTAGGTCAGGCCCTTGCCACGGGTGGCATCGCCGGCAGCGGGCGCGGCGGGTGCAGCCGGGGCAGGGGCGGCCGCGGCGGGCGCAGCTTCGGTGGCGGGGGCATCGGCCGCAGCGGGTGCGGGCGGATCCTGCGCAGTGACGGCAAAGGCCGCCAGGAGCAGGGCAAGGCTTGCGGCAATCGGCAGCGGTCGCATCATCTGGCTGTTCCGGACTGTGTATCGGTAAAGGAAGTCGGGCGCCGGTGTTGGGCGCCCGTTCATTCGAGTATAGCGGCGAAAGCCCCGGACTTCACATGCGACTCATCCGCATCGCCGGAGCGGATGGTGCGGTCGCGGCGGAAACCCCTGCCATTGGCATCCATGACCTTCGGCGGATGGCGCGATTTCTGGCGCTGGTGACATACTTGACTACAACACTAACCCATGACGATTTCCCCCATGCACCCATCGACACCGGCCCCCGTTTCCCGCTTCCGTCGCGTGCTTCCGCTCGCCCGGCTCAGCCTGTTGGCCGTTGCCCTGGGGCTTGCCGCCTGCAAGGGCGGTGGCGCCGAGGGCGGCAAGGGGCCGGATGGCAAGGACCAGGCCAGCAAGGGGCCGGAAGCCATCCCGGTGGAGGTGGCCAAGGCCTCCACGCGTTCGATTTCCGCCAGCTATGCCGGCACCGCGCCGTTGGAGGCGCGCGCGGAATCGCAGGTGGTGGCCAAGACCTCCGGCATTGCGCTGCAGGTGTATGCCGACATCGGCCAGCAGGTCAGCGCCGGTCAGGCGCTGGTCCGCATCGATCGCGACCGCGCGACCCTGCAGGTCGCCCAGGCCGATGCGGAAGTGCGCAAGCTGGAGGCCAACTATCGTCGCTCCGCGCAGCTGCTGGACCAGAAGATGGTCAGCGTCAACGACGTCGACCAGCTGCGCTACAACCTGGAAAACGCCCGCGCACAGCTGCGGATGGCGAAGCTGGAACTGTCCTACGGCACGGTCAGCGCGCCGATCTCCGGCGTGGTGGCTTCGCGCAGCATCAAGCAGGGCAACCTGGTGCAGATCAACACGCCGATCTTCACCATCGTCGATATCTCCCGGCTGGAAGCCACGCTCAACGTGCCGGAGCGCGAGATCGAGACACTGAAGGCGGGGCAGGCCGTGCAGCTCACCGTGGACGCGCTGCCGGGCAAGACCTTCGACGGCCGCATCGACCGGGTGTCGCCGGTGGTGGATTCCGGCAGCGGCACCTTCCGGGTGATCTGCGCGTTCGACGGCGGCGGCCTGCTGCAGCCGGGCATGTTCGCGCGCATCCGCATCAACTACGACCAGCGCGCCAATGCGCTGGTGATTCCGCGCAGCGCGCTGCTGGAGGACGGCGGCACGCCGGCGGTGTTCACGGTGAAGGCGGGCAAGGCGGTGCGTTCGGAACTCCAGCTGGGTTACGTCGATGGCGAATGGATCGAGGTGCGCGGCGGCCTGCGCGCGGGTGATCCGGTGGTGGTGGCCGGCAAGTCGGCGCTGCGCGAAGGCAGCGCGGTGCAGGTGATCGGCGACAAGGCTGCGACCGCAGTTCCGGCACCCGCAAAGGCGGTTGAGAAGGCGGCCGCCAAATGAGTTCGCCTTCCAACCCGCAGCCGGAACACGCGCAGGACCCGCACCACGCGCCCGCGGCCGGCTTCAGCCTGGTCGAATTCGCCACCCGCCGGCGCGTCACCATCGCGATGATGACGCTGACCCTGGTGCTGTTCGGGCTGATTGCGCTGGGCAGTCTCAAGGTCAACCTGCTGCCGGATCTCAGCTATCCCACGCTGACCGTGCGCACCGACTACGAGGGCGCGGCGCCGGCGGAAATCGAGACCCTGATCTCGCAGCCCGCGGAAGAAGCGCTGGGCGTGGTGAAGGGCCTGCGCAAGCTGAAGTCGGTGTCGCGCACCGGCCAGTCCGACGTGGTGCTGGAGTTCGCTTGGGGCACCGACATGGACCAGGCCAGCCTGGACGTGCGCGACAAGATGGAGGCGCTGCAGTTCCCGCAGGACGCCAAGCCGCCGGTGCTGCTGCGCTTCAATCCCTCCACCCAGCCGATCATGCGGCTGGCGCTGTCGCCGAAGCGGCAGGCCGGCAGCGGCGCCGAGGACATCCGCCAGCTGATGGAGCTGCGCCGCTTCGCCGACGACGACCTCAAGCGCAAGCTCGAACCGGTCGAGGGCGTGGCCGCGGTGAAGGTGGGCGGCGGCCTCGAGGACGAGGTGCAGGTGGACATCGACCAGCGCAAGCTGGCGCAGTTCGGCCTGACGCTGGACAACGTGATCAATCGGCTTGCGCAGGAGAACGTGAACGTTTCCGGCGGTCGGTTGGAGGAAGGCTCGCAGCGCTACCTCGTGCGCACCGTCAACCAGTTCGCCACCGTCGAAGAGATGGCGAACATGCTGCTGACCACCCGCAGCGCCTCGACCGGCAACGCCGGCAACGAGCAGGCGATGCGCCTAGCGGCGGCCAGTGGCGATGCGCGGGTGATGGCCGCGCTGTCGCAGGGCGGCAACACCCAGGCGAGCACCTCGCCGCTGCGCCTGAAGGACGTGGCCACGGTGCGTCAGGGCTACAAGGAACGCGAGGCGATCATCCGCCTCAACGGCCGCGAGGCGGTCGAACTGGCGATCTACAAGGAAGGCGATGCCAACACCGTGTCCACCGCCGATGCGCTGGAAGCCAGACTCAAGGCCATCCGCGACAAGCTGCCCGCCGACATCGAACTGACCACCATCGAGGACCAGTCGATCTTCATCCGCAACGCGATCCGCGACGTCAAGGTGGACGGCGTGATCGGCGGCCTGCTGTCGGTGCTGATCATCTTCCTGTTCCTGCGCGATGGCTGGAGCACCTTCGTCATCAGCCTGTCGCTGCCGGTGTCGATCATCGCCACCTTCTTCTTCATGGGCCAGCTCGGCCTGTCGCTGAACGTGATGTCGCTGGGCGGCCTGGCGCTCGCCACCGGCCTGGTGGTGGACGACTCCATCGTGGTGCTGGAATCGATCGCCAAGGCGCGCGAACGCGGCCTCGGCATCCTCGAGGCGGCGATTGCCGGAACCCGCGAGGTGAGCATGGCGGTGGTCGCGTCCACCCTGACCACGATCGCGGTGTTCCTGCCGCTGGTGTTCGTGCAGGGCATCGCCGGCCAGCTATTCCGCGACCAGGCGCTGACGGTGGCGATCGCCATCGGCGTCTCGCTGGTAGTGGCGATGACCCTGATCCCGATGCTGAGCGCGCTGAAGGGCCGCCCGCCGCTGGGCTTCCCGGAAGAAGCGGCGCGCGCGCACTGGCAGCCGCAGAAGCGCTGGCAGAAACCGGCGGCCTATGCCGGCCGCGGCGTCGGCGCGCTGTTCCGCTACGGCTTCTTCAGCGTGGCGTGGGTGGTGGTGCGCGCATGGCGCGGGCTGGCCGCGGTGGTCGGCCCGGTGATGCGCAAGCTCAGCGATCTGGCGATGGCGCCCTACGGCCGCGCCGAGCATGCCTACATGCGCGTGCTGCCGAAAGCGCTGCAGCGGCCCACTCCCGTTTTGCTGGTGGCCGCGCTGGCGTTCGCGCTGACGATGGCGGCGGTGCCGCTGCTGGGCACCGACCTGATCCCGCAGTTCGCGCAGGACCGCTTCGACATGACCGCCAAGCTGCCGCCCGGCACGCCGCTGGCCAGGACCGACGCGCTGGTGCGCGACGTGCAGGCCGTGCACGCGAAGGATGCCGGTGTGCGCGTGCTGTACGGCGTGTCGGGCACCGGCACCCGGCTGGACGCCAGTCCGACCGAAAGCGGCGAGAACATCGGCAAGCTGTCGGTGGTGATGGAAAGCAACGATGCGGAAGGCCCGCTGACCGAGGCGCTGCGCAAGACGATGAAGGACTTCCCCGGCGTGCAGGTGGACTTCAGCCGCCCTGAGCTGTTCAGCCTGTCGCCGCCGCTGGAGATCGAGGTGGAGGGCGCGGATCTGGAAGCCATCCGCAAAGCCGGCAACCGGCTGGCCGGGATGCTCCGCGCCAACCCGCACTACGCCGACGTGAAGTCGACGGTGGAACAGGGCTTTCCGGAAATCCAGATCCGCTTCGATCAGGACCGCGCCGCTGCGCTCGGCCTGACCACGCGCCAGATCGCCGACGTGGTGGTGAACAAGGTCAAGGGCAACGTGGCGACGCGCTACAGCTTCCGCGACCGCAAGATCGACGTGCTGGTGCGCGCGCAGGAATCCGACCGCAGCTCGGTGGAGAACCTGCGCCGGCTGATCGTCAATCCCGGCAGCGGCACCCCGGTGGAGCTGGCCTCCGTTGCCGACGTGGTGGCCACCACCGGCCCCAGCGAGATCCACCGCGCCGACCAGCGCCGCGTTGCCATCGTCTCCGCCAACCTGCGCGACATCGACCTTGGCGGCGCGATCCGGGAGGTGAACGACATGGTCGCGAAGTCTCCCCTTGGCACCGACATCGACATGCGCATCGGCGGCCAGGGCCAGGAGTTGGGTGAATCCATCCGGTCGCTGCTGTTCGCGTTCGGGCTGGCGATTTTCCTGGTCTATCTGGTGATGGCCTCGCAGTTCGAGTCGCTGCTGCATCCGTTCGTCATCCTGTTCACCATCCCGCTGGCGCTGGTGGGCGCCGTGGCCGCGCTGCTGCTGACCGGTTCGCCGGCTTCGGTGGTGGTGTTCATCGGCCTGATCCTGCTGGTGGGACTGGTGGTGAAGAACGCGATCATCCTGATCGACAAGGTGAACCAGCTGCGCGAGGAGGGCGTGGCCAAGCGCACCGCGCTGGTCGAGGGTGCGCGTTCGCGCCTGCGCCCGATCATGATGACCACGCTGTGCGCGGTGTTCGGCTTCCTGCCGCTGGCGCTGGCCTTCGGCGACGGTGCGGAAGTGCGCAGCCCGATGGCGATCACGGTGATCGGCGGCCTGCTGGTGTCGACCCTGCTGACCCTGCTGGTGATCCCGGTGGTCTACGACCTGCTGGACCGCAAGCCGGACGAGTTCTACGCGGAACGCGGCCGCCGCGTGCGTGTCGTTGCGGAGCAGGCGGCCGAGATGATCTCGCACGAACACGACCCGCTGAACGGCGGCGCGAAGGCCTGACCGGATGAACATCACCGAGCTCTCCATCCGTCGCCCCATCACTACCATCATGCTGTTCGTGTCGATGGTGGCGATCGGCCTGATCGCGTCGTTCCGCCTGCCGCTGGAGGCCGAGCCGGAAGCCACCATCCCGTTCTTCTTCGTGTCGCTGCCGTACCCCGGCTCCACCCCGGAAGAGGTGGAGCGCAATCTGGTGCGTCCCGTCGAGGAGGCGCTGGCGACGATGCCCGGCATCGAGTCGATGAACTCGCGCGCCAACGCCGACGGCGGCTCGATCCAGGTGCGCTTCAGCGACTGGAGCCGGGACATCGCCATCGCCGCCTCCGAGGCGCGCGAGCGCATCGATGCGATCCGCGACCAGCTGCCGGACGACTTCCGCCGCTACTTCGTGCAGCGCTGGAGCACCTCCGACCGCGAGGCGCTGAGCCTGCGCCTGACCAGCAGCATCGACCTGACCACCCGTGCCGACTTGATCGAGCGCAGCATCAAGCAGCGGCTCGAACGCCTGCCGGGCGTGGCCCGCGTCGAAGTGGAAGGCGTGGCCAAGCAGGAAGTCCTGGTGGCGCTGGACAAGGACCGCCTGACCGCGCACGGGGTGGTGCTGAACGAGCTGGTGCAGAAGCTGCAGGCGGCGAATTTCGCAGTGTCCGCCGGCGAAATCACGGAAGCGGGTCAGCGTCTGCGCGTGCAGCCGCTGGGCGAGCTGCAGCAGCTGCAGCAGCTGCGCGACCTGCGCATCGACAAGAAGGGCACCCGCCTGTCCGACATCGCCGATGTCGATCTGAAGCCGCAGCGCATGAACTACGTGCGGCGGATGGACGGCAAGCCCAGCGTGGGCGTGGACATCTACAAGGAGCGTGCGGCGAACCTGGTCGACCTGTCGCGGATGGTGCGCAAGGAAATCAAGCAGCTGGAACAGGATCCGGCGATGCGCGGGGTGAGCATCGAGGTGACCGATGACCAGGGCGAGGCGGTCACCAGCTCGCTGCTGGCGCTGGCCGAAGCCGGCGGCATCGGCCTGCTGCTGTCGGTGGTGGTGCTGTATGCCTTCCTGCGCCATTGGCCGTCCACCCTGATGGTGTCCACGGCGATCCCGATCTGCTTCACGATGACGCTGGGGTTCATGTATTTCGCCGGCATCACCCTCAATATCATCTCGATGATGGGCCTGCTGCTGGCGGTGGGCATGCTGGTCGACAACGCCGTGGTGGTGGTCGAGAGCATCTACCAGGAGCGCGAGAAATACCCCGGCAAGCCGTGGCTGGCGTCGATCATCGGCACCCGTCACGTCGCCATCGCGCTGTCGGCCGGCACCCTGTGCCACTGCGTGGTGTTCCTGCCGATGCTGTTCGGCGAGAAGAACATCATCACCATCTACCTGAGCCAGCTGGCGGTGACCATCTCGGTGTCGCTGCTGGCCTCGTGGCTGGTGGCCATCAGCCTGATCCCGATGCTGTCGGCGCGGATGAAGACGCCGCCGGCGCTGAAGTCGCCGTTCATCACCGGCCTGCAGGCGCGCTACGCCCGCCTGCTGCGCTGGACCCTGCTGCACCGGGGCTGGAGCGTGGCCGGGATCCTGGCGATTTCGCTGGTCAGCGTGTATCCGATGATGAACACCACCGGCAGCGGTGACGACAGCGACCCCACCGAGATCAACATCTTCTACCAGTGGAAGGGGGCCTATTCCAAGGAGGAGATGGGCAAGGAGGTCGCGCGGGTCGAGCAGTTCGTCAATGCGCACCGCGACGATTTCAAGATCGACCGCGTCTACAGCCGCTACAGCGAGCAGGGCTGGGCACAGACGCGCCTGTTCCTGACCATCGACGACGCCGAGCAGAACAAGAAGATTTCCGAGGAGGTGCGCAAGGGGCTGCCCAAGTCCGCGCGGGCGAACCTCGGCATCGGCTGGCCGGGCGGCATGGGCAGCGGCGACGGGCAGGGGATCACCTTCAGCCTGATCGGCGACTCCACCCAGACGTTGAAGGAGCTGGCGGACGACATCGTGCCGATCCTGGGGCGCAACCCGAAGCTGCGCGACGTGCGCGTGGACACCGGCGACGCCAACACCGAGCTGAAGGTGCAGATCAACCGCGAGCGTGCGGCAGCATATGGCTTCAGCGCGCAGCAGGTGGCCCAGTTCGTCGGCATGGCGTTGCGCGGCTCGTCGCTGCGTGATTTCCATCGCGAGGACGTGGAGATCCCGGTCAACGTGCGCTTCTCTGGTTCCGACAGCTACAGCGTGGAGGACCTGTCCACCTTCCTGGTGCGCGCGCCGAACGGCACCGAAGTGCCGCTGCTGGCGATGGTGGACGTGGACACCACGCCCGCCGCCACCCAGATCCAGCGGCAGAGCCGGCAGACCATGCTGCAGGTGCAGGCCGGGCTGGCGCAGGGCGCGTCCATGCAGGACGCCCGCAAGTCGATCGAGGACACCCTGAAGAACGTCCAGTTCCCGCCGGGCTACAGCTATACCTTCGACGGCGCCGGTTTCAACATCAACTTCGACGGCATGGACCAGATGGTGCGCGCGATCGGCATCGCGCTGGTGCTGATGCTGGTGATCATGGCGGCGGTGTTCGAATCGCTGCTGTTCCCGCTGGCGATCATGAGTTGCGTGCTGTTCTCGATCTTCGGGGTGTACTGGCTGTTCTGGCTCACCGGCACCGAGATGAACATCATGGCGGTGATCGGCATCCTGGTGCTGATGGGCGTGGTGGTGAACAATGGCATCGTGATGATCGAGCACATCAACAACCTGCGCCGCCGCGGCGTGCCGCGCATCGACGCGCTAGTCGAGGGCAGCCGCGAGCGCCTGCGCCCGATCATGATGACGATGGGCACCGCGATCCTGGCGATGATCCCGATCGCGCTGTCCACCAAGACCGCCGACGGCATGCCGCCGTACTACCCGATGGCGCGCGCGATCGCCGGCGGCCTGGCGTTCTCCACCGTGGTCAGCCTGCTGTTCCTGCCCACCATCTACGCGCTGCTGGACGACCTGCGCACCGGCACCTCGCGGCTGCTGCAGCGCGCGCGCATGACCCGGGCACAGCGACGCGCTGCGGCAGCGACCTGATCGCCGCCGCGGGGATCGCCTACCCGCGGCGTGCCAGGCGACCGGCGTAGGCGCCGGACGCGCTATCGTGTGCGGCAACACGGCGCGGGAGGCGGTTCCGGGATGAGTACCTACGCACTGGATGCGGTGTTCCGGCCGCGCTCGCTGGCGCTGGTGGGTGCCAGTCCGCGCGAGCGCTCGGTCGGTCGCGCCATCCTGCGCAACCTGCGCGAAGGCGGCTTCGCCGGGCCGCTGGGCGTGGTCAACCCGCGTTATCCGCAGATCGACGGGGTGGCGGCGGTAGCGCGGTTTGCCGACCTGGGATTCGTGCCCGAGTTGGTGGTGGTGTCGTCGCCGGCGGCCACGGTGCCGCGGGTGATCGCCGAGGCTGCGGCGATTGGCGCGCGTGCGGCCATCATCGTCACCGCCGGACTGGGGCATGGCCCGGGTTCGCTGCTGGAACAGGTCGAAGCCGCGGCACGCGCACGCGGTCTGCGCATCGTCGGCCCGAACTGCCTGGGGGTGATGGCGCCGCATGCGCGCCTCAACGCCAGTTTTGCCGCCGGCGCGCCGCTGGCCGGCGACCTGGCGCTGGTATCGCAGTCCGGCGCGATCGCCTCGGGACTGGTGGAATGGGGCAAGGCGCGCGGGGTCGGGTTCTCAGCGGTGGTGTCGCTGGGCGATGCGCTGGACGTGGACGGCGGCGACCTGCTCGACTGGTTCGCGCAGGATCCGAAGACGCGCGCGATCCTGCTCTACATCGAGTCCCTTCAGGACGCGCGCAAGTTCATGTCGGCTGCCCGAGCGGCCGCGCGTGCCAAGCCGGTGGTGGTGGTCAAGTCCGGGCGGCACGCGCAGGGTGCGCGTGCCGCCGCCACCCATACTGGCGCGCTGGCGGGTTCCGATGGCGTGTACGACGCGGCCTTCCGGCGTGCCGGGCTGCTGCGGGTGATGGCATTGGACGAGCTGTTCGCCGCAGCGGAAACCCTGGGCCACCTGCGCAGTGCGCCGGGACGACGGCTGGCCATCCTCACCAACGGCGGCGGCATCGGCGTGCTGGCGGTGGACCGGCTTGTGGACATGGGCGGCACGCTGGCGGCGATCGACGATGCCACCCGTGAGCGGCTGGAGGCGCTGCTGCCACCGACCTGGTCGCGCGCCAATCCGATCGACGTGATCGGCGACGCCGACGCCGCACGCTACGCCGCCTCGCTGGAGGCGCTGCTGGCCAGTCCGGAGAACGATGCGGTGCTGGCGATGCACGTACCCACCGCGCTGTCGTCATCGCACGACACCGCTACTGCGGTGGCCGGGGTGCTGGCAGGACGCCCCCGCGCTTCCAACGGCAAGCCGGTGCTGGGCGTGTGGGTGGGGGGCGGCCACGACGCCACCGCGCGACTGGATGCGGCGGGAGTGCCGACCTATTCCAGCGAGGCGGACGCAGTGCGCGGGTACATGTACCTGGTGCGCCACCACGAGGCGCAGCGGGCACTGATGGAGACGCCGCCCAGCCTGCCGGAGGATTTCGAAGTGGACACCGTCGCCGCGCGCGCGGTGGTGGACGGCGCGCTGGCCGCGGGCCGGCATTGGCTGGACCCGCTGGAAGTCGCCGCGCTGCTGCGCGCCTATGCGATCCCGGCAACCCCGATCGCGCTGGCCACGGATCCCGCGCGGGCCGAACTGGTGGCTGCACCGCTGCTGGCCGCAGGCACGCCGGTCGCGCTGAAGATCCTGTCGCCCGACATCATCCACAAATCGGACGTGGACGGCGTGCGCCTGAACCTGACCAGCGGCGCGGCGGTGCGCGAAGCCGCCGACGCGATCCTGGCGCGCGCAAGGACGTTGCGCCCAGAGGCGCGCATCGATGGCGTGACCGTGCAGCCGATGGTGCTCAAGCCGAAGGCGCGCGAGCTGATCGTCGGCCTGGCCGACGACCCGACCTTCGGCCCGGTGGTGGTGTTCGGCCGCGGCGGCACCGCGGTGGAGGTCATCGACGACAAGGCGCTGGCGCTGCCGCCGCTGGATCTGCGGCTGGCCCACGAGCTGATCGGGCGCACCCGCGTCTCGCGCATCCTCAAGGCCTACCGCGACGTGCCCGCCGCCGACGAGCGCGCGGTGGCACTGGTGCTGGTGAAGCTGGCGCAGCTGGCCGCCGACATCCCGCAGGTGCGCGAACTGGACATCAATCCGCTGCTGGCCGACCGCGACGGGGTGGTGGCGGTGGACGCGCGCGTGGCCATCGCGCCCGCCGACGATAGCCCGAACCGCGGGCCCTGGCATTCGCGGATGGTGATCCGCCCGTATCCGTCGGAATGGGAGCGCGAAGTCGACCTTGCCCACGATGAGCGCATGTTCGTGCGCCCGGTGCGGCCCGAGGACGAAGCGCTGTTCCGCGAGTTCTTCGGCCGCATCAGCGACGAGGACCTGCGATTGCGGTTCTTCTCCACCGTGCGCCATTTCAACCACGAGTTCATCGCCCGGCTGACCCAGCTCGACTACGCGCGGGCGATCGCGCTGGTGGCGCTGGGCACCGATACCGGCCAGCTGCTGGGCGTGGTCCACCTGCTGGCCGACGCCAACTTCGAAAAGGGCGAGTACAGCATCCTGGTGCGCTCGGACCTGAAGGGCTACGGCATCGGCTGGCAGCTGATGCGGATGATGGTCGAATACGCGCGCAGCGTGGGCCTGAAGACGGTGGAAGGGCAGGTGCTGCGCGAAAACGCGACCATGCTGCGGATGTGCCGGCAGCTGGGTTTCCGGGTCAGCGTGGACCCGGACGACATGATGCTGATGGACGTGGCGCTGGACGTGGCCAGCGCGCAGGTCTGAAGCCGGCTAGTGGATCAGCCGGCCGAGGATGCTGGCGCCGGAAATCCACACGCCCACCGCGCTGCCGATGTTGCTCAGCAGGAATACCAGCACCACCCGGCACACCCGGTTGCGGTACCAGCCCGCCAGCGTCTGCGCGTCGTCGCGCAGGGCCAGGAAGTCGGGGTAGGCCGGCTTGCGCAGGTGCACTTCCGCCAGTGCGCTGAACATGCCCGGCGGCAGCCCGGGGCGGAACGGCTTCAGCGGTGCGGCGATGGCGGCGGCGAGGATGCTCAGCACATGCCCGCGCGCCAGCAGCGCGCCCAGCGCCGCCAGCCCGCCGGTCCAGGCCACCCATTGCAGCAGCAGGTCGCGGCCCAGGTCGCGACCACCGTGGAAATAACCCCAGGCGATGCCGCCGCAGATCAGCACCATCAGGGTGAGGGTGATCCACGGGATGTTGCGCTTCTGCCGGACCTGCACCAGTTCCTCGGTCAGCGCCTGCGGCGCACGCTGCTCTTCGGCGAGGTATTTCGCCATGCCCTTGAGGTGGCCGGCGCCGACCACGGCGAGGACGTGCTTCGCACCGTCGCCGCGCTCGCGCAGCTTCGCCGCCATGTAGCGGTCGCGCTCGTCGATCAGGCTGGCGTACAGCGTCGGGGTTTCGCGGGCGAACTCGCCGAAGCTGGACTCCAGCATGTCGCCTTCCTTCAGCCGCTCGATGTCGGCTTCGGAGACATCCTCGCGGTCGAACAGGCCGGCGGCGACGCTGCCGATCAGCTTGGCGCGATCCCACCAGCTTAGGCCCTGCAGGATGCGGCGGAAGGTGATGCCCACGTCGCGGTCGATCAGCTGCAGCGACAGCCCGCGTGCAACCGCCTCGGTGGCGGCGGCCTTCAGCTCCGCACCCGGCTCGATGCCCAGCTGTTCTGCCAGCCGGCGCTGGTAGGCCGCCAGCGCCAGGTTGGCGGCAAACGGCGCCACCTTCTTCTCGCGGATCACCTTGACCAGATCCAGCTGCGCCAGCGCGTCGGGCTGGGTCAGCGCCTTGTGGCGCTGCTCGTCCAGCTCCACCGCCACCGCGTCGAAGCGGCCGCTGTCGATGGCGGCGTTGACCGCGTCGATGCTGGCCTTGGACACGTGGGCGGTGCCCAGCAGGGTGTAGCGGACGCCGTCGCGCTCCAGCTCGACGACGGGCTGGCCAGCGTAGCTGGCGCTGTCCTGCGTGGCGGCCTCAGTCACGGTAGCGCTTCGTCAGGTCACCGTAGGCGTCGATGCGGCGGTCGCGCAGGAACGGCCAGATCCGGCGCACGTGTTCGCTGCGCTGCATGTCCACTTCGGCCAGCAGCAGGGTCGGCTCGGTGCCGGCTTCGGCGATGAACTCGCCCTGCGGGCCCAGCACGTGGCTGTTGCCCCAGAAATCGATGCCGGATGCGCCCAGCGGCGAAACTTCATGGCCAACGCGGTTGCACGACAGCACCGGCAGGCCGTTGGCCACGGCATGGCCGCGGTGGCTGAGCACCCAGGCATCGCGCTGGCGGGTCTTCTCGTCCTGCGCATCGTCCGGATCCCAGCCGATCGCGGTGGGATATAGCAGCAGCTCGGCGCCGGCCAGCGCCATCAGCCGCGCGCCTTCCGGATACCACTGGTCCCAGCACACCAGCACGCCCAGCCGGCCCACCGAGGTGTCGATGGGCGTGAAGCCGAGGTCGCCCGGCGTGAAGTAGAACTTCTCGTAGAAGCCCGGGTCGTCGGGGATGTGCATCTTGCGGTACTTGCCCGCGGTGCTGCCGTCGGCGTCGAACACCACCGCGGTGTTGTGGTACAGCCCGGTCGCGCGCTTTTCGAACAGGGAGCTGACCAGCACCACGCCGTGCTGCTTCGCCAGCGCCGCCAAGCGCGCGGTCGAAGGACCGGGGATCGGTTCGGCCAGGTCGAATTCGTCCACCGACTCGTGCTGGCAGAAGTACGCGCCGTTGTGCAGTTCCTGCAGCAGGACGAGTTTCGCCCCCGATTTCGCAGCCTCGGCCACGCGGGTTTCGATCACCGCGAGGTTGGCCTCGGCATCGCCATGGTTGCGCTCCTGCACCAGCGCGACGGGAAGCTTGCTGTACCTGGACATCAGACCAGACCCTCCGGCAATTGCATGGTGATGCAGTGCAGGCTGCCGTTCTGCCAGATCAGCGGGCGGCAGGGCACCTGCACGATTTCGCGGCCGGGGAACGCCTGCGCCAGCACCGCGGCCGCGGTATTGTCGGCCGCATCGCCGTAAGCCGGCATCAACACCGCGCCGTTGACGATCAGGAAGTTGGCATAGCTGGCGGCAAGGCGGCGCGGCTGGCCGTCTTCGCCGGAGTCGAGGACCGGCCTGGCCCACGGCAGCGGGAACAGGCGGTACGGCTTGCCGTCGCGGGTGCGCAGCGCGGCGATCTCGTCGGCCATCGCCTTGAGGTCGGCGTAATGCGAGTCCGCCTCGTCATCGCAGGCTTGGAAGACGATCGCATCGCCTGGCGCGAAGCGAGCCAGTGTGTCGATATGGGCGTCGGTGTCATCGCCCTCCAGCGCACCGTGGTCCAGCCACAGCACGCGGTCCTGGTGCAGCCACGCCGACAGCTGCGCGGTCAGTTCCTCGCGGCTGGCGTCGGGATGGCGCTCGTGCAGACAGTGCCAGGTGGTGAGCAGGGTGCCATTGCCGTCGGTCTCGATGCCGCCGCCTTCCAGCGCGAAATCGATGCGCTGGCGCGCGGCATCGCCGAACACGCCCTGCGCGGCCAGCGTTTCCACCAGCAGGTCGTCGCGGCCGGCTTCGAACTTGCCGCCCCAGGCGGTGAAGCGGAAATCGAGCAGGCGCAGGCGGTTGCCGTCACGCAGCGAGATCGGCCCGGAATCGCGCAGCCAGGTGTCGTCGTAGGCGACGGTCACGAACCGGACCCGCGCCATGTCTACCCGGTTGGAGCGCAGGCGGATGTCGGCATAGGTTTCGACGTCGTCGTCGGCCACGCAGATCAGTACCGGCTGGAAGCGGGTGATTGCCTGCACCAGCGCGATGTAGGTGTCCTCGACATCGCCAAGGCGGTCGGCCCAGTCGGTGCCGGCATGCGGCCACGCGATCAGGATCGCCGACTGGGGTTCCCACTCGGCGGGGAAGCGCACGGAAGTTTCGGTCATCGGTTCTGCAAGGAAGTCCCGCGCCGCGGCGCGGGAAGGGAGGGGGATAGCGTCAGCGGGTGGCTGGCTTGGGGCCGATCTCGTCCGCGCCAGCCTTGTTGGCCACCGCGTCGATTACCCGGCCTTTCTCGAAATAGACGGTGAAGGCGGGATAGACCCAGCGGTCGATGACCGGCCACGCCTGCTTCTGGCCGCCGCGCCGATCCAGCCGTTCGGCCGGTGCGCCGAAACGCGCCTCTACCTGCGCCATGCGCAGGCCGCGCGTGGGCAGGTTGCCGGTTTCTTCCTGCACGCGCTGGATCAGCAGCGTATCGCCGGCACAGGCGATACCCGAGGCGGTAGCGAGCAGGGTGAGGACGAGGGTGCGGGACGTGCGGCGCATGGCGGAGCTCCCGAGGGGTTGGAGGCCGGATTCTATGCCGATACGCAAAAGGCCGCCTTGCGGCGGCCTTCACGGGGTCGGGCCGCGCGCAGGGCGCGGCGCCTTCACGCCGGTCTCAGCGCTGGCGCGCCTTGAAACGCGGGTTGGACTTGCAGATCACGAAGACCTTGCCACGACGGCGAACCACCTTGCAGTCGCGGTGACGGGCCTTCGCCGACTTCAGGGAGGACAGGACCTTCATGATGAAACCTCGGCAAATGGAATGGGATAAAACGAAGCCGCGCATTCTAACGGGTATTCGGCTGCCTTTTCAACAGGTTGGGATGTTTCCTTCGCGCGGCCTGCGCCGCCGGCGGGTTGGTTCCATAATGCCGGCCATGAATCCATCCGTCCCGGTCCTCACCATCGACGGCCCTTCCGGCTCCGGCAAGGGCACCATCAGCCGCCTCGTCGCCGCCCGGCTGGGCTGGCACTACCTCGATTCCGGCGCGCTGTACCGCGCGGTCGGCATTGCCGCGGGCTGGTCCGACATCGACCTGTCCGACGCCTCGGCGCTGGTGCGCTGCACCTTCGATACCGAGGTCGGTTTCCGCGACGACGGCGACGGCGAGCCGCGGGTCATCGTCAACGGCGTCGACGCCACCCTGGAGCTGCGCACCGAAACCGCCGGCGCGGCGGCCTCCGCCATCGCCGCCATCCCCGAGGTCCGCTCGGCCTTGAAGGAGCGCCAGCGGGCCTTCCGCCAGCCGCCGGGGCTGGTGGCCGACGGCCGCGACATGGGGACGGTGATCTTTCCCGACGCCGGTCACAAGGTGTTTTTGACCGCCAGCGCCGAGGAGCGCGCGGAGAGGCGCTATAAGCAGTTGAAAGACAAAGGGGTTTCGGTCACAATCGACGGTCTGCTGCGCGAGATCCTCGCCCGCGATGCCCGCGATGCCAGTCGCGCGGTGGCGCCGCTGCGTCCGGCAACCGATGCCGTCCTCATCGACACCACCGGCCTGCCCATCGATGCGGTTGTCGCCCGGGTATTGGACGTCGTCACCCGCCATACGGCCTGACGGCTCCGGTTCCAGCGCTGCAGACACAGTTCCGCGGGCACATCCGTGCCTGCGGTTTTCCTCCGTCCACACATGGCCAAGCGCCTCCTGCGCGAACGCCAACCAACCCAAGGTGGGCCGCCCCGTTGCTGTGGGCCGCCTGTGTATCCACCCGAGATTTTTCATGAACTCCGTAGCTACCGAATCCTTCGCCGAACTGTTCGAAGCCAGCCAGGCCAATTGGGCCAAGATCAAGCCCGGCGCCATCGTCAAGGGCATCGTGGTCGATGTCCGCAACGACGTCGTGGTCATCAACGCCGGTCTGAAGTCCGAGGGCATCGTCCCGATCGAACAGTTCCGCAACGACGCCGGTGAAATCGACGTCGGCATCGGCGACGAGGTCAAGGTTGCCCTCGACTCGCTGGAAAACGGCTTTGGCGAAACCGTGCTGTCGCGCGAGAAGGCCAAGCGCGCCATGGTGTGGGACGAGCTGGAAGAGGCGCTGGAAGCCAACGCCACCATCGTCGGCCGCATCAGCGGCAAGGTGAAGGGCGGCTTCACCGTCGACATCAAGGATGTCCGCGCGTTCCTGCCGGGCTCGCTGGTCGACGTGCGCCCGGTCCGCGACCCGGTCTACCTGGAAGGCAAGGAGCTGGAGTTCAAGCTCATCAAGCTGGACCGCAAGCGCAACAACGTGGTCGTCTCCCGCCGCGCGGTGGTCGAGACCGAGCATTCGGAAGAGCGCGAGCAGCTGATGGAGAAGCTGGTCGAGGGCGCCGTGCTTAAGGGCGTGGTCAAGAACCTGACCGACTACGGCGCGTTCGTCGACCTCGGCGGCATCGACGGCCTGCTGCACATCACCGACATGGCGTGGAAGCGCGTGCGTCATCCGTCCGAAGTGGTCGAAGTGGGTCAGGAGCTGGACGTCCGCGTGCTCAAGTACGACCGCGAGCGCAACCGCGTGTCGCTGGGCCTGAAGCAGCTGGGCGAGGATCCGTGGGACAACATCGCCCGTCGCTACCCGTCCAACTGCCGCGTGTTCGGCAAGGTCTCCAACGTCACCGATTACGGCGCGTTCGTCGAGATCGAGCCGGGCGTGGAAGGCCTGGTGCACGTGTCCGAGATGGACTGGACCAACAAGAACGTCAACCCGGCCAAGGTGGTGCAGGTCGGTGACGAGCTCGAGGTCATGGTGCTGGACGTGGACGAAGAGCGTCGCCGCATCTCGCTGGGCATCAAGCAGGTCACCAGCAACCCGTGGGAAACCTTCGCCGCCATCCACAAGAAGGGCGACAAGGTCGAAGGCCAGATCAAGTCGATCACCGATTTCGGCATCTTCATCGGCCTGGACGGCGGCATCGATGGCCTGATCCACCTGTCCGACATCAGCTGGAACTCCACCGGCGAAGACATCGCCCGCAACTACAAGAAGGGCGACACGCTCGAGGCGGTGGTGCTGGCGGTCGATCCGGAGCGCGAGCGCATTTCGCTGGGCGTCAAGCAGATGGAGCAGGATCCGCTGGGCCAGTTCATGGCTGCCAACCCGAAGGGCACCAAGGTCAAGGGCACCGTCAAGGAAGTGGACGCCAAGGGTGCGGTCATCGACCTGGGCGAGGGCGTGGAAGGCTACGTGTCCGTGCGCGACATCAGCCACGAGCGCACCGAGGACGCGAGCCAGGTGCTGAAGGTTGGCCAGGAAGTCGAAGCCAAGTTCGTGGGCATGGACCGCAAGGGCCGCAGCCTGCAGCTGTCGATCAAGGACAAGGACGCGGCCGAGACCGCCGAAGCGCTGGCCGAGTACAACAAGGCCCACGCCGACGCCGCCAGCGGCACCACCAAGCTGGGCGCGCTGCTGCGCGAGCAGCTGAACAGCAAGGCCGACTGATCCATCCGGCCGATTGACAGGCGGCGGCCCGGCTTTGGCCGGGCCGCCGTTTTCACGGCGCCCGAACCACCTTCGCAAATGACCAAGTCCGAACTCATCGAACTGCTTACGCGCCGCCAGCCGCACCTGAAAGCCGACGACGTCGACATGGCGGTGAAGACGCTGCTGCAGATGATGGGTGGGGCGCTGGCCGCCGGCGAGCGGATCGAGATCCGCGGGTTCGGCAGTTTTTCGCTGCACTACCGGCCGCCACGCACCGGCCGCAACCCGAAGACCGGCGATGCAGTCGCGCTGCCGGGCAAGCACGTGCCGCATTTCAAGCCGGGCAAGGAACTGCGCGAGCGGGTCACCGGCGTGTTGCCGCTGCCGGCGCAGGACTAACCGCGGCGCCAGCACGGGCGGATCGACGGCCCAAGTCCGTTAAGCTTGCGGGATTGCCGCAACCGGATCCCAGACCGTGGCGTCCTTCATTCGCATTGCCGTCGCCATCGCCTGCCTGCTGGCCGGTGGAGTCGTTGGCGCACTGAATCCCCAGCCGATCGCGTTGGATCTTGGGTTCGCCACGCTGCACGCCAGCCTTGGGCTGGGCGTCCTCGTGGCATTGCTGCTGGGCGTGTTGGTGGGCGGCATGTTGCTGGCGATAGGCGTAGTGGCGCCATTGCGCCAGCGGTTGCGCCGCGCGGAAGCCGCGTGTGCATTGGCCAAGCAATCAGGGAGCTAAATGTGGATTTCCTAGACCAATGGATGTGGTTCGTCATCTTCGTCCCGCTGGCCGCGCTGCTGGGCTGGGTGGTCGGCCGCCGCGGCGGCGAGCAACACAGCGGCAACCAGGTCAGCAAGCTGTCCACCACCTATTTCCGCGGCCTGAACTACCTGCTCAACGAGCAGCCGGACAAGGCGATCGAGCTGTTCCTGCACGTCGCCGAACTGGACAAGGACACCTTCGAGACCCAGGTTGCGCTGGGCCACCTGTTCCGCCGGCGCGGCGAGGTCGATCGTGCGATCCGCCTGCACCAGGCGTTGGCGCAACGCAGCGACCTGGGCGACACCCAGAAAATCCAGGCGCTGTCGGCGCTGGGCGAGGATTACATGCGCGCCGGGCTGCTGGATCGCGCCGAAACCGTGTTCAACGACCTGGCCCAGCTCGACCAGCGCGCCCCGCAGGCGCTGCGCCACCTGATCGGCATCTACCAGTCGGAGCGCGACTGGGAAAAGGCAATCGGCAATGCCACCCGCTACGAGGAGGTTTCAGGCGAGCCGATGGGCAGGCTGATTGGCCAATTCGAGTGCGAGCTGGCGGATCGCCATCGCGCCAATGGCGAGATCGAAGCGGCGCGCGCGGCGTTGGCGCGCGCCTATGCGGCCGATCCCAGCTCGGTACGCGCGGGGATGGCGGAAGGCCGCATCGAGGCGGATGCGGGCAATCCGCAGGGTGCGATCCGCGCGCTGGAGCGCGCCGCGCGGCACGACCCGGAATACCTGCCGGTGATCCTGCCGACGCTGCTGGAGAACTACACCCGCGCCGGCGAGCGCACCGGCGCACGCGCCTTCCTGAGCGAGATGTGCGAGCACTACCGCGGCATCGCGCCGGTGCTGGCGCTGACCGGCATGGTCGAGGCGGAGGAGGGCGTCAGCGCCGCCCGTCGCTTCCTTGCCGAGCAACTCAAGGACCGCCCATCGGTGCGCGGCGAGGCGGCGTTGATCGACCTTAGCCTGACCGACCACGCCGATGCCGAAGCAACGTTGCACGATCTCAAGCTGGTCACCGACCAGCTGCTGGTGCGCAACCCCAGCTACCGCTGCAACCGCTGCGGCTTCGGCGCGCGCAGCCACCATTGGCAATGCCCGAGCTGCAAGGAGTGGGGCACGGTGAAGCCGCTGCTGAACTATGCGGTGGTCTGAGCCGGCACTGCTGTCGGCGGCGGCCTTCGCGCTTTCAAGTTTCGCCACCGCCTGGGCACGAGCGCATGCACGCAGCCGCGGCCTGCTGGACCTGCCCGGCGAACGCCGCAGCCATGGCTTGCCTACTCCGCGCGGCGGCGGCATCGGCATCGCGCTTGCCGGGCTTTGCGCCTGCGGCTGGCTGGCCTGGGTCAGTGGCAGTGGATGGGCGTGGATTGGCATGGGCCTCGGGCTGGTGGCCGGCGCCGGCTGGTGGGATGACCATCGCCCGCTGGCGGCGTGGCCGCGCCTGCTTGCGCACGTCGTGGCAGGCGCCTGCCTTGCCGTCGGCATGCAGCAGTCGGGGGCGCCGGCAGCAGCAATGCTGATCGCGTTGCTGCTGGTGCCGGTGCTGGTGAATGTGTGGAACTTCATCGACGGCATCGACGGCCTTGCCACGAGCCAGGCGCTGCTGGCCGCGCTGGCGTTCGGCTGGGTGCTGGATGGGCTGGGGCGGATGTTGGCGCTGGTCGTGGCCGCCGCCTGCTGCGGCTTCCTGCCGTTCAACGTGCCCAAGGCGCGGATTTTCCTCGGCGACGTTGGTAGCGGGGCGCTGGGTTACCTGCTGGCGGTGCTGGTCGCCCTCGGGTTTTCCAGCCGTCCGGTCGCATGGTGGCCGATCCTGCTGCTGCCGGTCGCCAGCTGCGTGGTTGACGCTGGCTTGACGTTGGCTAGGCGGATACTCCGCGGCGAGCCCTGGTGGCAGCCGCATGTCCAGCACCTCTACCAGCGGTTGGCACGCCGCCACGGTCACCTCCGGGTCATGTTCGCCTATGCAGGATGGACCGCGTTGTCGATCGTGGTGATGCGAGGCCTTGGCCTGGCGCCCGCGATCTGGGCCTGGGGGGGCTCCGCGACGTTCTTCGGTCTATCGATGACAGCTTGGCTCCGCCTGCAACGCAGGCCAGGAAACGGAAGCGAAGGAACCCTTTGATGAGCGCATGGAAGGATCGCCTCAAGTTCCGCCTGCCGCGCCTGGCAGTGGTGGTGCACGACCTTGCGATGGTCTGGATCTGCTGGCAGGGCCTCCACTACCTGCGCTACGCGCTGCAGCCGACGCCGCTGGCGCTCGCGCCGTTCTCCAATACCGTCGCCATCGTGCTGGTTGCGCAGGGGGTGGTGTCGTGGCGGGTCGGCCTCTACCGTGGGCTGTGGCGCTTCGCCAGCGTCCCGGACTTGCTCAACATCTTCAAGGCCAGCGTGGTGGGTTTGCTGGCGGTGGTCGTCGGCCTGTTCTTCTATAGCCGTTTGGACTTGGTGTCGCGCGCGGCGTTGCTGTTGTATCCCTTCGTCCTGACCGTCCTGCTGGGCGCACCGCGGCTGGTCTTCCGGGCATGGAAGGACCATAGCCTGCAACAGGCGATGGAAGGCGCGGAACGGGTGTTGATCCTCGGCGCGGGCCAGGCTGGCGAGGCGCTGGTGCGCGATTTGCGCCGGCTTGGGCGCTATGACCCGATTGGTTTCCTGGACGACGCGGCGTCGCTGCGCGGGACCCGGCTGCAGGGCCTGCCCGTATTGGGCGGGATCCCGGAAGTGGCGCGGATCGCAAAGGAGACCGGTGCCCAGCTGCTGGTGATCGCGATGCCATCGGTCGATGCCACGGTGATGCGACGGGTGATCGCGCTTTGCGAGGGAAGCCAGCTGCCGTTCCGTACCGTGCCACGGCTTGCGGATGTACTGGAGGGGCGCTCGCTGCCCGGGCAGCTGAAGGAAGTGGCGATCGAGGACCTACTTGGCCGGCAGCCGCGCAGCCCGGATTGGAAGGCGATCCGCGGCTGGCTAGGGGGGCGTTCGGTCCTCGTGACGGGGGCGGGTGGATCGATTGGTTCCGAGTTGTGCCGCCAATGCGCGCGCCACGGCGCCAAGCGCATCGCACTGGTTGAGATCGACGAGCTGGCGCTGCTGACCATCGCCGCGGAGTTGCGCCGCGACTTCCCCGGCATCGATTGCGCACCGGTACTGGGCGACTGCGGCGACCGGGCGGTGATTGCCCACGCATTGAAGCTGGTGGAACCCGAGTCCGTCTTCCATGCCGCCGCCTACAAGCAGGTACCGCTGCTGCAGGGCCAGCTGCGCGAAGCGGTACGCAACAACGCGCTGGCCACGCACGTGGTGGCCATGGCCAGCCGCGAGGCCGGGGTCGGCACGTTCGTGCTGGTGTCCACCGACAAGGCGGTGGACCCGGTGAACGTGCTGGGCGCCACCAAGCGCCTGGCGGAAATGGCCTGCCAGTCCTTGGTGGATGCACGCTCCACCCGCATGGTGACGGTGCGCTTCGGCAACGTGCTGGACTCTGCGGGCAGCGTGGTGCCGCTGTTCCGCGAACAGATCCGCCGCGGCGGCCCGGTGACGGTCACCGATCCCGACGTGACGCGCTACTTCATGACCATCCCGGAGGCCTGCCTGCTGATCCTGCAGGCCGCGTCGATTGGTGCCCAGCAGGCGGTGTACACGCTGGACATGGGCGAGCCGGTGCCGATCAGGGTGCTGGCCGAGCAGATGATCCGCCTGGCCGGGAAGCAGCCGGGCAAGGACGTGGCGATCGAGTACATCGGTCTGCGCCCCGGCGAGCGACTGCACGAGACGCTGTTCCATGCCGACGAGCGTTACAGCAGCACCATCTATCCCGAGATCCTGCAGGCCGAGCCGCGCGCGGTGATGCCGGAGCGGGTAGCGCAGGCGCTTGAGCGGCTGTGGGCGAGCGTGCGCAGCTACGACCTCGAGGCGCTGGCGCATGCGCTCCGCGACGCGGTACCGGAATTCAGCCCGGTCGAAGATGCGTCCGGCCCCCGGCCTGCCACCGTGGTGGTATTTCCCGGCCGGCGCGCGATGGCGAGGTAACACGCGCCCTGTAGAATCAGGGGATGCCAAATCCGAATGCAATGCGGCGCATCCGCAAGGCGGTGTTTCCAGTCGCTGGCCTGGGGACCCGGTTCCTTCCCGCAACCAAGACCGTTCCCAAGGAGATGCTGCCGATCGTGGACCGGCCGCTGATCCAGTACGCCGTCGACGAGGCCATCGCCGCCGGTTGCGACACCCTCATTTTTGTCACCAACCGCTACAAGCACGCGGTGGCCGACTATTTCGACAAGGCGTACGAGCTGGAGCAGAAGCTGGAAAAGTCCGGCAAGCAGGATCAGCTGGCGCTGATCCGCAACGTGCTCCCCGACGGCGTGCGGGCGGTGTTCGTGACCCAGGCCGAGGCGCTGGGGCTGGGCCACGCGGTGCTGTGCGCCCGCCCGGTGGTCGGCGATGAGCCCTTTGCAGTGCTCCTGCCGGACGATCTGATCTGGAGCAAGGGCGATCCCGCGCTCAAGCAGATGGCCGACCACGCCCAAGTCAGCGGCGGGAGCGCGGTGGCGGTGCAGGACGTGCCGCGCGAGCAGACCGGCAGCTACGGCATCGTGGCCACCGACGCCTTCGACGGCCAGAGCGGCCGCATCCGCGAGATCGTGGAGAAGCCCAGCCCGGAGCAGGCGCCCAGCAACCTTGCCGTGGTCGGGCGTTACATCCTCACTCCGGCCATCTTCGACCTGCTGGAAACCACCCAGAAGGGCACCGGCGGCGAAATCCAGCTGACCGACGCGATCGCCGCGCTGCTGGAGACGGAGCGTGTCGATGCCTTCCGCTTCCGCGGCACCCGCTTCGACTGCGGCACCCACCTTGGCCTGATCGAAGCGACCATCCGCTATGCGCTGGACAACGAGAAACTCAGCGACGCCGCGCGTAGCTTGATGCAGAACGCGCTGGGCGAAATGGGCGTGGTCGAAACCTGAGGTTCCGCACGAGTCCCTGGCGTGCTATAGACGCTCCTGTAATCCAGGCATCGAGGTTGGGAATGTTAAGCATGCTGCGGTTGAAGGTGTTGGTTCCGGGGTTGGTGCTGGCAATGGTGGCGTTGCCGGCGATGGCCATGGCGGATGGCATGCGTATCGAAACAACCAGCGTATCGGCGATCATCGAGAACCTGGATGTCATCGATGCGGCGTTGGCCGGCAGCGATCCGCGCCTGGCCGGACTGGACGAAAAGGACAGGCTGGACTTGGCCAGGCACAAGCAACAAGTGCGTGACTTGCTGGCCGGCAAGCAGACGCTGGATGAGCTCCATATGCGTGATCGGGTGGCGGCCTTCAATGCACTGGAAGTAATCCACGGCATCGTGACTGGGGAGCACGAAGAGCGGGTGGTCTGTCGCCGTGAGCACAAGCTTGGTAGCAACCGTCCGCAGACCAACTGCATGACTGCCAAGGAGCGTGAGCAAGCCCGCAATGCGGCCGTGCAGGCAATGGGCGTCCGCGGGAAGATGCTTCGACACGAATCGATGTGAGAGGTTTGCGGCGTGGTCGCCGGCATGCGCTTGCGGATGAAGGGCTGGTCGATCCAGCCCTTCATCCATTGGCAAGGATGATGGGCGGTCAGAGCGCCTCGAAAATCCCCGCCGCGCCCATGCCCGTGCCGATGCACATCGTCACCATGCCGTACTTCTGCTGGCGCCGGCGGAGGCCATGCACGAGCGTGGCGGTGCGTACCGCGCCGGTCGCGCCCAGCGGATGGCCCAGCGCGATCGCGCCGCCCAGCGGATTGACCTTGGCCGGGTCCAGCCCGCAGTCGTTGATCACCGCCAGCGACTGCGCGGCGAAAGCCTCGTTGAGTTCGATCCAGTCCAGCTGGTCCTGATTCAACCCCGCCTGCTTGAGCGCCTTCGGGATCGCCGCGATCGGGCCGATGCCCATCACCTCCGGGCGCACGCCGGCCACGCTGAAGCTGACGAAGCGCGCCAGCGGGGTCAGGCCGTAGTCCTTGATCGCCTGCGCCGACGCCAGCAGCACCGCGCCGGCGCCGTCGCTCATTTGCGAGGAATTGCCGGCGGTCACGCTGCCGCCGAACTGGCCGTTGCGGAACACCGGGCGCAACTTCGCCAGTCCTTCCAGCGTGGTGTCCGGGCGCGGGCCCTCATCGTGCTCGGCCAGCTTGTTGCGGGTCAGGATGCGGCTGCCATCGGCCAGGTCCGGCTGGTGGCTGACGATCTCGTAGGGGCTGATCTCGTCCCTGAACTCGCCGGCCGCCTGCGCCGCCAGCGCCTTCTGGTGCGAGGCCAGCGCGAAGGCGTCCTGCGCCTCGCGCGAGATCTTCCACTCCTCGGCCACCTTCTCGGCGGTGATGCCCATGCCGTAGGCGATGTTGACGTGGTCGTTGTCGAACACCGACGGCGCCATCGCCACCTTGTGGCCCATCATCGGCACCATGCTCATCGACTCGGTGCCGCCGGCCAGCATCAGGTCGGCATGGCCCAGCCGGATCTGGTCCGCAGCCAGCGCCACGGCCTGCAGGCCGGAGGAGCAGAAGCGGTTGATGGTCTGCGCGGCGATGGTGTTGGGCAGGCCGGCCAGCAGCACGCCGATGCGCGCCACGTTCATGCCTTGCTCGCCTTCGGGCATGGCGCAGCCGATGATGGCGTCGTCGATGCGGTTGACGTCGATGCCCGGCGCCTGCGCCACCACGCTGCGCAGCACGTGCGCCAGCATGTCGTCGGGCCGGGTGTTGCGGAACATGCCCTTGGGCGCCTTGCCGACCGGCGTGCGGGTGGCGGCGACGATGTAGGCGTCCTGGATCTGCTTGCTCATTCGAATGACTCCGGAAATTTGGTTTTCCTTCCTCCCGGCTTCGCGGGGAGAAGGTGCCGAAGGCGGGCTAGGGGCTCAGTTCCGCAGCGGCTTGCCGGTCTTCAGCATGTGGCCGATGCGGGCCTGGGTCTTCTCCTGCTGGGCCAGCTCGACGAAGTGCTGGCGCTCCAGCTTGAGCAGCCAGTCCTCGTCCACCAGCGCGCCGCGATCGACCTTGCCGCCGCACAGCACGGTGGCGATGCGTTCGGCGATCTCATAGTCGTAGGCGCTGACGAAACGGCCCTCCAGCATGTTGACCAGCAGCATCTTGAAGGTGGCGATGCCGACGTCGCCGGCCACCTGGATGCGCCGCGCCGGCAGCGGCGGGCGGTAGCCGCCCTCGGCCAGCCCGCGCGCTTCGGCCTTGGCGATGTGCAGCAGCTCGAAGGCGTTGAAGGCGACCTTGTCGCCGGCGCGCAGCAGGCCCAGCTCCTTGGCGTTGACCGCGGAGTTCGACACCTTGGCCATCGCCACGGTTTCAAAGATCTTCTTCAGTTCGGCGAACACGTCGCCGCCGGGGCCCGCCGCCGCGGAGGCGCGCACCGCGAACTCCTTCAGCCCGCCACCGGCCGGCAGCAGGCCGACGCCGGCTTCGACCAGGCCGATGTAGCTTTCCAGGTGCGCCACGGTCTTGGCGCTGTGCATCTGGAATTCGCAGCCGCCGCCCAGCGCAAGCCCGCGCACCGCGGCCACCACCGGCACCAGCGAATACTTGATGCGCTGGCTGGTAGCCTGAAAGTTGGCCACCATCGCTTCGAACTCGGCCAGCTTGCCGGCCTGCAGCGCGCCCAGCGCGCCGGCGAGGTCGGCGCCTGCGGAGAACGGTTCCTTCGGCTGCCAGACCACCATGCCGGCGAAATCGCGCTCGGCGCGCGAAACCGCTTCCTGCAGGCCATCCAGCACCGCGTCGGAGACGGTGTGCATCTTGGTCTTGAAGCTGACCACGGCCACGTCGTCGCCGTCATGCCACATCCGCAGGCCGTCGTTCTCGAACACGGTGGCGCCGGGCGCGAACTTCTCGCCCAGCAGCGGATCCGGGAAGCGCTGGCGCTGGTAGACGGGCAGGGCGGAGCGCGGCTGCACCGCATTGCGCGAGGGGCTGTAGCTGCCTTCCGCCGCGTGCACGCCGCTGCGGCCATCGAGCACCCACGCCGGCAGCGCGGCCGTGCTCATGCTCTTGCCGGCGGCGATGTCATCCACGATCCATGCCGCCACCTGCTGCCAGTCGGCCGACTGCCAGGTTTCGAACGGCCCCTGTGCCCAACCGTAGCCCCAGCGGATGGCCAGGTCGACGTCGCGCGCGGTATTGGCGATATCGGCCAGGTGGTAGGCGCTGTAATGGAACAGGTCGCGGAAGCAGGCCCACAGGAACTGCGCCTGCGGATGCTCGCTGGCGCGCAGCCGGGCGAACTTCTCCACCGGGTTCTTCAGCTTGAGGATTTCCACCACCTCCGGCGCGGCAGCGCGGTCGGCGGCGCGGTAGTCCTGCTTCTCCGGGTCGAGGACGACGATGTCCTTGCCGACCTTGCGGAAGATGCCGGCGCCGGTCTTCTGGCCCAGTGCGCCCTTGCCGATCAGCGCGGACAGCCACGGCGGCGACTGGAAGAAGCCGTGCCACGGGTCATTGGGCAGGGTGTCGGCCATGGTCTTGATGACGTGGGCCATGGTGTCCAGGCCGACCACGTCGGACGTGCGGTAGGTGGCCGACTTCGGCCGGCCCAGCAGGGGCCCGGTCAGCGCGTCCACTTCGTCGAAGCCGAGCTTGAACGCGGCGGTGTGGTGGATCACCGACAGGATCGAGAACACGCCGATGCGGTTGCCGATGAAGTTCGGGGTGTCCTTGGCATACACCACGCCCTCGCCGAGCTGGGTGACCAGGAAGGTTTCAAGGCCTTCCAGCACGGTGGCGTCGGTGGTCGTGGCCGGGATCAGCTCGGCCAGGTGCATGTAGCGCGGCGGATTGAAGAAGTGCACGCCGCAGAAGCGGTGGCGCATTTCCTCCGGCAGCACCGAGGCCAGCGCATTGATGCCCAGGCCGGAGGTGTTGGAGGCCAGCACGGCGTGCGCCGGCACGAACGGCGCGATCTTCCGGTACAGATCCTGCTTCCAGTCCATCCGCTCGGCGATCGCCTCGATGATCAGGTCGCAGTCCCTGAGCTGGTCCAGGCCGCTGTCGTAGTTGGCGGGCGTGATCGCCTCGGCCAATGCCTTGCTGGCCAGCGGGGCGGGGCTGAGTTTGCCGAGGTTGGCAATCGCCTTCAGCACCACGCCATCGGGATGGCCCTCCTTGGCGGCGAGATCGAACAGCACCGTATCGACGCCGGCATTGGTCAGGTGGGCGGCGATCTGTGCCCCCATCACGCCAGCGCCCAGGACCGCGGCACGACGTACAAGCAGTTTATGAGACATATTTCCTATCTCCTTGAAAATTCAGGTGGCGTCGGCGTGAAAACCGGCCGATGCGAAGCGGATCAGGGCCTTTGCGGCGCGCTGGCGATGGGTGGATTCGGACACGCCGGCCGGGCGCTTGATCAGGCCGAAATCGGCCATCGCGTAGGTCAGCGCGCCGGACAGGAAGTCCAAGCGCCAGTACAGGTCTTCCTTGCCTAGCGCGGGCACGCAGGGCGCGATGGCTTTGGCGAACTCGCGCAGCACGTGGCCGTACTGGTCGGACAGGAACTTGCGCAGGCTGTCGTTGCTCTCGGCGTAGGCGCGGGCGATCACCCGGATGAAGGCGCCGCCGCCGTGGCGGTCCTGGGCCATCGCCAATGCGGGCTCCACGAAGGCGGCCAGGATCGGTTCCAGCTGGCCGGGTGCAGCGGCCACCGCCTTGGCGAGGGCGTCGAGTCGCTGCGCACTCATCACGTCCATGCGCCGCCGGAACACCTCGTTGACCAGGTTGTCCTTGCTGCCGAAATGGTAGTTGACCGCGGCGATGTTGACGTCCGCGCGGCTGGTGACCTGGCGCAGCGAAGTCGAGGCGAAGCCCTGCTGGGCGAACAGTTCCTCCGCCGCGTAGAGGATGCGGTCCTTGGTCGAGAAGTGCTGGAGCCCCATGCGATGCCCTCGAGTCAAACGCTTGTTTGAGCGTACGCCGTACGCTGGCGTACGTCAATCGTGTGTGCGCCGCCTTTGCCTGAGGCGTCGAAAGCGCGAAAAGCGCGCGCCGATCAGGTAGAATTGTCCGCAGCCATATCGGCCAAACCCGCGCCAGTACGCGGGTTTTTCTGTTATCCTCGGGCGATCCGGCATGGACGCCCGCCACACCCGGAGAGTTCCCATGGCGCTGGAGCGCACCCTTTCGATCATCAAGCCCGATGCCGTTGCCAAGAACGTCATCGGCGAAATCTATTCCCGCTTCGAAAAGGCCGGCTTGAAGGTCGTCGCCGCCAAGATGAAGCAGCTGTCCAAGGCCGAGGCCGAAGGCTTCTACGCGGTCCACCGCGAGCGTCCGTTCTTCGGCGCGCTGGTCGAGTTCATGATCTCCGGCCCGGTGATGGTGCAGGTGCTGGAAGGCGAGGGTGCGGTGCTGAAGAACCGCGACCTGATGGGCGCCACCAATCCGAAGGAAGCGGCTGCCGGCACCATCCGCGCCGACTTCGCCGACAGCATCGACGCCAATGCCGTGCACGGCTCGGATTCGCTGGAGAATGCCGCGATCGAGATCGCTTACTTCTTCCCGGCGACCGACGTCTACGCGCGCTGAGCCAGTGCCATGACCGAAGCGCGCATCCCCGCCATCGAGATCGCCCTGCTGGGCGACGACGGGGTAGCGCCTGCCTCCACGCCGGTGGATACCGGCGTGGACGGCCGCACCAACATCTTCGACTTCGACCGCGCCCGCCTGGAGCGTTTCTTCGAGGAAGAATTGGGCGAGAAGAAATTCCGCGCCCATCAGGTGATGAAGTGGATCCATCACCGCTATGCCACCGACTTCGCGGACATGACCGACCTCGGCAAGGCGCTGCGCGCCAAGCTGGAGGAGCGCGCGGTGGTGCGTGCGCCGCAGGTCGTGTTCGACAAGGCCTCCACCGACGGCACCCACAAGTGGTTGCTCGGCATGGATGCGAAGAACGCCATCGAAACCGTCTATATCCCGGACAAGGGCCGCGGCACGCTGTGCGTGTCCTCGCAGGTGGGCTGTGCGCTCAACTGCGGCTTCTGTTCCACCGCCACCCAGGGCTTCAACCGCAACCTGTCCACCGCCGAGATCATCGGCCAGGTGTGGGTGGCGGCGCGCCACCTCGGCAACGTGCCGCACCAGCAGCGCCGTCTCACCAACGTGGTGATGATGGGCATGGGCGAGCCACTGGCCAATTTCGACAACGTCGTGCGCGCGATGAGCATCATGCGCGACGACCTCGGCTACGGCCTCGCCAACAAGCGCGTGACGCTGTCGACCGCCGGCATGGTGCCGCAGATCGACCGGCTGGCGCAGGAATCGGACGTGTCGCTGGCGGTGTCGCTGCATGCACCGTTCGACGAGCTGCGCACCCAGCTCATGCCGATCAACAAGAAGTACCCGCTGGCCGAGCTACTGGATGCCTGCGTGCGCTACGCGCTGCGCAAGAAGGGCGAATCCGTCACCTTCGAATACACCCTGATGAAGGACGTCAACGACCAGCCCGAGCACGCGCGTGCGCTGATCGGCCTGCTGCGCGATTTCGACCGTCGGGTGCAGATGAAGGGTGCGGCCAAGATCAACCTGATTCCATTCAACCCGTTCCCCGGCACCGGCTTCCAGCGCCCCAGCGACGAGGCGATCCGCGCGTTCCAGAAGCTGCTCAACAACGCCGGCATGATCGCGCCGGTGCGGCGCACCCGTGGCGACGACATCGACGCTGCCTGCGGCCAGCTCAAGGGCCAGGTGATGGATCGCACCCGTCGCTCTGCCGAACATCGCAAGCGGCTGCAGGCAGCGGGGGCGAGCGATGCGGCGTGAGGTCGTCGCCTTGGCCGTGCTTGGCGGCTTGTTGCTGGCCGGGTGCAGCCAGCTCGAACGCCTGACGCTCATCCGCCCCAGCGCCCAGCACCGCGGTTACACCCAGGTCGCGCCCCGCTACGACGTCAGTGGCAAGCATGGCCAGGACATCGGCGATGCGGCCATGTTGCTGGCCTCGGCTTCGATGCTGTACCAGCGCGGCGAGCTGGCGGACGCGGATGTAATGGCGCGCAAGGCGCAGAAGCTGCAGCCGGGCTCCGGCGACGCCGGCACCCTGTTGGGGTTGATCGCCGATGCGCGCGGGGAGGCGGCCACCGCCGGCAAATATTTCCAGGCCGCGGCGGCCTCGGCCCCGGGCAATGGCGTGTATGCCAACAATTACGGCAGCTGGCTGTGCGCCAACGCGCGTGCGGCCGATTCGCTGCAATGGTTCGACCGTGCGCTGGCGGACCCGGCCTACCCCACGCCGGTGCGGGCGCTGGCCAATGCGGGCGAATGCGCGCGCAAGGCCGGGCAGCCGGCGCGCGCCGAGGCCAGCTGGCGGGCCGCGCTGGCGCTGGACCCGACCGATGCGCAGGCGCTGGCGGGGATGGCCGCGCTGGAGCTTTCGCAGGGCAAGTACCTGGAGGCGCGTGCGTTCGCCGAACGCTGGTTGGCGGTTGCGCCCAACGATGCGTCGGCGTTGCAGGTTGCGATGCAGGTCGAGGAAAAAACAGGCGACAACGTGGCCGCTTCGCGTTATCGTTCACGTTTGCAGGCGATTTCCCCGGGCTCTACCACGGCACCGCGCGCGCAATGACCTCAAACCAACAACCAGACCAGGCCCACGAGGCGCTTGCCGGCTGCGGCGCACGCCTGCGCATTGCGCGCGAGGCCGCTGGCCTGAGTATCGATGACGTGGCGGCGCGCCTGCACATGCCTCATCGGGTGGTGCGCTCGCTGGAGAACGAGGATTGGTCCCGGCTCGGTGCCCCGGTATTCGTGCGCGGCCAAGTCCGTAGCTATTCGCGCCTGCTGGGCCTTACCACCGCGCCACTGATGGACGCGTTGACGGTTGGGCAGGTGGAGCCGACCAAGTTGGTCAGCCGGACCCATATCCCGAAAGCGCAATGGTGGGCCGAGCAGATCGGTCGACGCCTGGTCTACATCGTGCTGACGCTTTCGCTGGCGATCCCGGTCTGGGTCGCCACGCGCCAGCACTTGGCTGGTACCGCCGAGGGCGTGGCCGCGCTGGACGCGCCCACCGACCCGGCCGCGCCGGCCGAACCCGAAGCCGACCGGACGCCGCGCACGTTGGTGGCATCGATGGCCCCCGTCGCCACCAGTGGCGCCGCGAAGGCGCCCACGATGGACGCGGAAATCGTGCTGCGGACCAGCGGCAAGACTTGGCTGGAAGTAGTCGCCAACGACGGCAGCACGTTGGCCAAGGAGCTGCTGCCGGCCGGTGCCGAACGCCGCTATGCCGCGTCGCAGGTGCGCCGCATGACCATCGGCAATGCTTCCGCGGTGGCGTTGGAAAGCCGTGGCCGCCCGGTCGACGCGCAGGCCAATGCCCGCGCGAACGTCGCCCGCTTTGAGGTATCCTCCGACGGTTCGCTTGTCGCGTCGAACTGAACGCTTCGCCGCGCGGGCTTCCCGGAAACAGAAGAACATAACGCCCCGTCAGGATGACGGGCGAGAGGCAGCATGGCGATTGACGAACTGCTCAACGAGCACGAACAGAGCGAAAAAGTACGCAGCTGGCTGCGCAGCAATGCGCTTGGATTGATCGGCGGCGTCGGGCTTGGCCTGGCCGTAGTCGCCGGCTGGCAATGGTGGCAGGGCCAGCAGCTGCAGGGCGGCATGCGGGCGAGCGCGAACTACGCGCAGGCCATCGAGGCTTTTGAAGCCGGCAAGATCCCGGCCGACAAAGGCAAGGGCGTGGTCGTCGGTTTGGAGAAAGGCAATCCGACGCTGGGCACGCTGGCGGCACTGCAGCTAGCGAAGGCGCAGGTCGATGCCGGCAAGCGCGACGACGCCATCGCGACGCTGCGCGGGTTGGACAAGGTCGATGCCGACCTGCGCCCGGTGGTACGGCAGCGGCTTGCGCGCCTGCTGATCGACGCCGGCAAGGCCAAGGACGCGTTGGCACTGCTGGATGACGAGCGCAATGCGGCGATGCTGGATGTGCGCGGCGACGCCCAGTTCGCGCTGGGCGACAAGGCGAAGGCGCAGGAGGCCTATCGCAAGGCGCTGGCGCTGGTCGACGTGGCCGATCCGCAGCACCGGCTGATCGCGATGAAACTGATCGAGTCGGGCGGCACCCCGCCGCATGCAGGGAGCAAGGGTTGATGGACAAGCGAGGTTTCCTGCGCGTACTGGCCGCCGCCACGCTGGCGGCGGCGGTGCTATCGGGCTGCAGCTCGGTCAAGAGCTTGATCGGCGGGCGCAACAAGGACAAGACCGGCGAACCGGCCAAATTGGTCGACTTCACCCCTTCCGCCAACGTCAGCAAGCTGTGGTCGGCGTCGGTGGGCAAGGGCGAGGACCTGCTGGGCATCGGCCAGCAGCCGGCGGTCATGGATGGCAACGTTTACGCAGCGGCGGTCGACGGGGGCGTGAGCGCCTACGCGCTCTCCTCGGGCGCCCAGCTCTGGCATTACGAATCCAAGAAGTCCCGCCTGGGCGGCGGCCCCGGTGCCGGTGACGGGCTGGTGGTGGTCGGCGGTCTCGAGGGCGAAGTGGTGGCGCTGGATGCTGCCACTGGGCAGGAGAAGTGGACGGCCAAGGTCGGGAACGAAGTCCTGTCCGCGCCGGCGATCGGCGGCGGCATGGTCTTCGTGCACTCCAATGACGGCCGGGTCACCGCGTTCGATGCCGGGACCGGCGCGCGGCGCTGGTTCCACGGCGTCGAGTCGCCGTCGCTGACCGTACGCGGCACCGCTGGCATCACCTTCGGCCCGGGCATCCTGTTCATCGGTGGCGACAGCGGCACCTTGACCGCGTTGAACATGAACGACGGCAACGTGCTGTGGTCGACGCCGGTCGCCGAGGCCGACGGCCGCACCGAGCTCGAGCGCATGGCCGACGTCGATGCCGCGCCGGTGCTGGAAGGGACGACCTTGTTCGCCAGCAGCTACAAGGGCCGCACCGTCGCCATCGATGGCCCTAGCGGGCAGGTGATGTGGACCAGCGACCACGGTGGCGCGCGCGGCGCAGCCGTCAGTAATTCGGCGGTGGTCGTGACCGACAAGGGCGGCATGGTGGTCGGTCTGGACAAGAACAGCGGCGGCAGCCTGTGGCAGCAGTCGGGACTGGCCAACCGCAACGTGTCCGCGCCCGCGGTGCAGGGCGATTACGCGGTGGTCGGCGACTTCGACGGCGTGCTGCACTGGCTGCGCCTCAACGACGGCGCATTTGCCGCGCGCAGCAAGATGGGCGATGCCATCGTCGGCAGGCCGGTGGTCGTCGACGGCATCCTGTTGGTGCAGAGCAGGGACGGCAAGCTGGCTGCGTTCGCGCTGCAGTGAGCCATCCCGGCCAGCCGGTTCCGGCTGGCACATACGAGCGGCCCCGGCTACCCTGCCGGGGCCGCTGTTGTTTCGCCCGGGCCCTGCCGGGCCTATCGAATGATGCGGCGGACATCCGCCGCCAAAGGTCTGATCCATGCTTCCCCTCGTAGCCCTGGTCGGGCGTCCCAATGTCGGAAAGTCCACGCTGTTCAATGCGTTGACGCGTACCCGCGACGCGCTGGTGCACGACGAGCCGGGCGTGACCCGCGACCGCAACTACGGCGTGTGCCGGCTGCTTGAAGGGCGACCGTTCGTGCTGGTCGACACCGGCGGCATCGCCGGGCAGGACGAAGGCCTGGCCGGCGCCACCGCCAAGCAGTCGCGCGCCGCCGCCGAAGAGGCCGACCTGATCCTGTTCGTGGTCGATGGCCGCGAAGGCGCCTCGTCGCTGGATGACGACATCCTGCGCTGGCTGCGCAAGCTGTCGAAGCCGACCCTCCTGATCGTCAACAAGACCGATGGCATCGACCAGCGTGCGGCACAGGCCGAATTTTCGCGCTACGGCTTTGCCGACGTGCTGCCGGTGTCCAGCGCGCACCGCACCGGCATCGACCAGTTGCTGGCACGGACGGCGGCGCTGCTGCCGGAGGTTGGCAGCGCGGAGACGCTGGATGACGATCCGACCCGCGTCCGGATCGCCTTCGTCGGCCGCCCGAACGTGGGCAAGTCCACGCTGGTGAACCGCATCCTTGGCGAGGAGCGGATGATCGCCTCGGAAGTGCCCGGCACCACCCGCGACTCGATCGCGGTGGACCTGGAGCGCGACGGCCGCAAGTACCGCCTGATCGATACCGCCGGCCTGCGGCGGCGCGCGCGGGTGGAAGAGGCGGTGGAGAAATTCTCCGCGTTCAAGACCCTGCAGGCGATCGAGCAGTGCCAGGTGGCGGTGTTGATGCTGGATGCCAGCGAAGGCGTCACCGACCAGGACGCCACCGTGCTGGGCGCGGTGCTGGATGCCGGGCGCGCACTGGTGATCGTGCTCAACAAATGGGACGGTCGCACCGATTACGAGCGCCAGCAGGCGGAGGCGCTGGTGGCGCGCAAACTGAGCTTCGTCGACTGGGCCGAGCGCGTGCGCATTTCCGCGCTGCACGGTTCCGGCCTGCGCGAACTGTTCAAGGCCATCCACCGCGCGCACGCGTCGGCGACGCATGTCTTCAGCACCGCCGACGTGACCCGTGCGATCGAGGCGGCCTACACCGCCAACCCGCCGCCGGTGGTGCGCGGGCATGTCGCCAAGTTGCGCTTCGCCCATCCGGGTGGCGACACGCCGCCCACCTTCGTCGTGCATGGCACCCGCCTGAAGACGCTCAGTTCCACCTACCAGCGCTACCTGGAGAACTTCTTCCGCAAGCGCTTCAAGCTGGTGGGGACCCCGATCCGCTTCGTGTTCCGGGAGAACAGCAATCCCTACGAAGGCAAGAAGAACGTGCTGACCGAGCGCCAGGTCGAGAAGAAGCGGCGCTTGATGCGGCACGTCAAGCGCGGCGGCTGATGCTGGCGGCGGAACTGAGCCTGGGCATCCTGGCCGGTGGCCGCGGCAGCCGGCTGGGCGGGCGCGACAAGGCCTGGATCGAACGCGATGGCCTGCCGCAGGTGCTGCGCATCGCGCGCAGGTTCGGCGGTGGATGCGGGGCGGTGCTGGTGAGCGCCAACCGCGACCTGCCGCGCCATGCCCGGCACGGCCTAGAGGCGGTGCCGGATCGACAACCGGATATTGGACCGCTGGGTGGGCTGGACGCGCTGGCGGCGGCCTGCACCACGCCGTGGCTGTTCACCCTGCCGGTGGACATCGTCGATCCCGATGCCAGCCTGCCGCGGATGCTGGCCGACATGGGCGGACAGGGCGCAGTGGCGGCCGACGACGACGGGTTGCAGCCGCTGGTGGCGCTGTATCGCGTGGATGCGCTGCGCGCCGCGCTGGCTTCCGCACTGGCGGGAGGCGAGCATTCGGTGCGGGCGATGCAGGCGGCGCTGGCGCTGCCGGTGGTCGCATACGAAGGCCGGCGCTTCGGCAACCTCAATACCCCCGACGATCTCGTTGCGGCCGGCTGCTCGCCGGAGTGAATGCGGCGCGAGGACGGGCCGCGTGGTCCGGGCGATAATCCACGCATGAGCGTTCGCAGTCTTTCCCCCGCCGCCGCCTACGCCCGCCAGCAGGCAGGTGCGCTGCTGATTGACGTGCGCGCCCCCCACGAGCGGGCGCTGGGCATGGCCGAGGGCGCGCTGGGCATCGTCCGCGAAGACCTGTTGCAGGATCCGGCCGCGTACCTGCCGGACCACGACGCCGAGATCCTGCTGCTGTGCCAGGCCGGGGCGCGTTCGCTGGCCTGCGTGCAGGCGCTGCAGGCGCTGGGCTATCGCAACCTCGCTTCGGTGGAAAGCGGCACGCGCGCCTGGGAAGCGGCCGGCCTGCCGATGTGCAAACCCGACATCGACGCCGATTTCGGCGAACGCTATTCGCGCCATCTGCGCCTGCCGGAAGTGGGCCTGGAGGGGCAAAGGAAGCTGGAAGCCGCGCGCGTGCTGCTGGTGGGCGCTGGTGGGCTGGGCGCGCCGGCGGCGTTCTATTTGGCCGCCGCCGGCATCGGCCACCTGCGCATCGCCGACGACGACGTGGTGGACCGCAGCAACCTGCAGCGGCAGATCCTCCACGCCGACGCCCGCATCGGCATGCCGAAGGTGGAGTCCGCGGCCATCGCGCTGTCCGCGCTCAACCCGCGCACCCACATCGAGCCGGTGCGCGAACGGGTGGGCGCAGGCAATGTCGAACGCCTGCTCGAAGGCGTGGACGTAGTGCTCGACGGTGGCGACAACTTCCCGGTGCGCTACCTGCTCAACGACGCCTGCGTGCATCTTGGCAAGCCGCTGGTGCATGGCGCGGTGCATCGTTTCGAGGGGCAGGCCAGCGTGTTCGATGCCGGACGCCGACGCGGGCAGGCACCGTGCTACCGCTGCCTGTTCCCGGAACCGCCACCGGCCGGGGCTGCGCCGAACTGCGCCGAGGCTGGCGTTCTGGGCGTGCTGCCCGGCGTGATCGGCCTGTTGCAGGCCACCGAGGCGATCAAGCTGCTGCTGGGCATCGGCGAATCGCTTGCCGGCCGGCTGCTGCAGTTCGACGCGCTGGCGATGCGTTTCCGCGAATTCCGCGTGGAGGCCGACCCGCAGTGTCCGGTTTGCGCGCCGGATCGCGCTTTTACTGGCTATCCCGACTACAAGGCGCTGTGCGCTGGAGCTGACTGATGATCGATTCCGCATGGATGCGTCGCCTGCTGGCCTCATGCCTGTTGCTGTTCGCCGGGCAGGCGTTTGCCACCGACCAGTGCCCGACGCTGTCGCAGCGCCAGTCCGACCCGCAGGTGGCCACCCGGATCGCCGCCATCGCCTGCGACGAACACCTGCGCTGGAACCGGCCGTTCATCGACGCCGACGGCAGGCTGGCCAGCCTCAATGCCTACGAAGCCGAAGCCAACGGGCTGAAGGACGGTGGCTCGCCGTGGCGGCGGGTGGCGTTCTACTGGCAGGCCAGCGGCCTGCTGTCGCCGATGGGGTTCAAGCCGGGCGCCAGCGACTGCGGTTACGCCGCGCTCAACCTGGCATATCCGGGGCTGGGCTGCCGCGGCTTCGTCATCGACAACCCGTGGTCGGCCGCCTTCATCAGCTGGGTGATGCAGCGTGCCGGCGTGCCGGGGTTCCGCGGCTCGGCCAGCCATTTCGATTACGTGCGCGCGGCGCGCAAGGACGTCGCCGCCAGCCCCTATCGCTTCGTGGAACCGATGTCGGCGACGCTGGAAACAGGCGACATGCTCTGCTACGTGCGCACCAGCCGCGTATACGGCCACGACGGCCTGCTGAAGGTCATCGACGGCAATACCACCAGCCTGCCGATGCATTGCGACTTGATCGTCGCGGCCGCAGGGGGCAAGGCCTATGCGGTTGGCGGCAACGTGCAGCAGGCGGTGACCATGCGCATCTTCAACCTCAATGCGCAAGGCCAGCTGTGGGGCGTGCCGCGCCGCTCCGACGGCGACGTGGAATGCTCTCCGGAGACTTTGGTCGCCTGCAGCTTCAACCGCCAGGACTGGGCGGCGGTGCTCAAGCTCAAGCCGCAGGAAGAACTGGCGAAGCTCGGCCCGGTGGAGCCGCCCAGCTTCCTCCCCAGCGCGCCGGTAGCACCCACCTGCTGCGTGAATTGCGTGGTGGGTTCGGGCGTGCCGCGCTGCCCCGCGCCGGGCCAGGTGGTGCCGCAGGCACCGCAGCCGGACGCGCCGCTGCAGGGTTCGGAATAGGCCGGGCGGGCGCGCTGCGCGATAATGCGCATCCGCCCGTTACGCAGCCCCGCCGAATGACCGCAAGAATCCTCGATGGAAAACGCATCGCCGACGCGCTCCTCGACAGCCTGAAGGCGCAGGTGGACGCGCGCCTGGCCGCCGGCAAGTCGCGGCCCGGCCTTGCGGTGGTGCTGGTGGGCAGCGACCCGGCATCGTCGGTGTACGTGCGCAACAAGAAGCGCGCCGCCGAAAAAGTGGGCATCCAGGCCTTCGACTACGACCTGCCCGCGGGCACCGGCGAAGCCGAGCTGGTGGCGCTGATCGACCGGCTCAACGCCGACCCGCGGGTGCACGGCATCCTGATCCAGCTGCCGCTGCCGGGCATCCGCGATGCCAGCGCGCTGATCGAGCGCATCCATCCGGACAAGGACGTCGACGGCTTCCACCCACAGAACGTAGGCCATCTGGCGCTGCGCCAGTTCGGCCTGCGTCCGTGCACGCCGCGCGGCATCACCACCCTGCTGGCGTGGACCGACCGGCCGGTGCGCGGGCAGAGCGCCACCATCGTGGGCGTGTCCAACCACGTCGGCCGGCCGATGGGGCAGGAGCTGCTCATCGCCGGCTGCACGGTGACCAGCTGCCACAAGTTCACCCCGATGGACGTGCTCAAGCGCCACGTCGGCGAAGCCGACATCCTGGTGGTGGCCGCCGGCAAGCCCGGCTTGATCCCCGGTGAGTGGGTGAAGGAAGGCGCGGTGGTCATCGACGTCGGCATCAACCGCCTGGACGATGGCCGGCTGGTTGGCGACGTGGGGTACGACGAAGCGGCCAAGCGCGCCAGCTGGATCACGCCCGTGCCGGGCGGGGTAGGGCCGATGACCGTGGCCACGCTGATGCAGAACACGCTGGAAGCGGCGGAACTGGCGGATTGCGCGGCGAATCCGGACGCGCTTCGGCCGTAACCGGGGCGCCCTGCAGTTCATCGCAGGATCGGCCGCGGCCTGGCCTCGCAAGTCGCTCCCCGATACTCGCTTGGTTGCGAGGCCAGGCCACGGCCGATCCCCGGACAAGGCCACCGGCGTCCCGGTTTTCCGGGCCAGCCGCAAAAAGCGGTACAATGACGCGCTTCCCCACTTCCCATGGGTCTGCCGATGCTCCGCATCCTGGCTGAAGCACTGACGTACGACGACGTTTCCCTTGTCCCCGCGCATTCCGTCGTCCTGCCCAAGGACGTTTCGCTGGAAACGCGCCTGACCCGCGACCTCCGCATCCGCCTGCCGATCGCTTCGGCGGCAATGGACACCGTGAGTGAAGCGCGCCTTGCCGTGGCAATGGCGCAGCTGGGCGGCATTTCCATCATCCACAAGAACATGACCGCGCAGGCGCAGGCCTCGCAGGTGGCGTGGGTGAAGAATTTCGAAGCCGGGGTGATCCGCGAGCCGTTCACCGTGGGCCCCGACACCAGCATCGGCGAGGTGCTCAAGCTGACCCGCGCGCGCAACATCTCCGGCGTTCCGGTGGTGGACGAATCCGGCCATCTGGTTGGTATCGTCACCGGTCGCGACATGCGCTTCGAGAAGAAGCTGGACGATCCGATCCGCCACATCATGACCAAGAAGGACAAGCTGGTCACGGTGAAGGAAGGCGCCAGCGACGACGAGGTGATGGGCCTGCTGCACAAGCACCGCATCGAGAAGGTGCTGGTGGTCAACGACGACTTCGAACTGCGCGGCCTGATCACCGTCAAGGACATCCAGAAGAAGTCCGACAACCCCAACGCGGCCTACGATGCCAGCGAGCGGCTGCTGGTCGGCGCCGCGGTCGGCGTGGGCGGCGACACCGAGCAGCGCGTGGAAGCGCTGGTGGCGGCCGGCGTGGACGTGGTGGTGGTGGACACCGCGCACGGCCATTCGCAGGGCGTGATCGAACGCGTGGCCTGGGTCAAGAAGCGCTTCCCGCACGTGCAGGTGGTCGGCGGCAACATCGTCACCGGCGACGCCGCGCTGGCGCTGATGGACGCGGGCGCGGATGCGGTCAAGGTGGGCGTCGGCCCCGGATCGATCTGCACCACCCGCATCGTGGCCGGCGTGGGCGTGCCGCAGATCACCGCCATCGACATCGTGGCCAGCGCGCTGCAGGACCGCATCCCGCTGATCGCCGATGGCGGCATCCGCTATTCCGGCGACATCGGCAAGGCGCTGGCCGCGGGTGCGTCCAGCGTGATGATCGGCGGCCTGTTCGCCGGTACCGAGGAGTCGCCGGGCGAGATCGAGCTGTTCCAGGGCCGCAGCTACAAGAGCTACCGCGGCATGGGCAGCCTGGGCGCGATGGAGAAGGGCTCGAAGGACCGCTACTTCCAGGACGCGTCCGACGCCGACAAGCTGGTGCCGGAGGGCATCGAGGGCCGCGTCCCGGTGCGCGGCCCGCTGTCCGGCGTGGTGCACCAGCTGATGGGCGGCCTGCGCGCGACCATGGGCTACGTGGGCTGCGCGACCGTCGAGCAGATGCGCAGCCAGCCGCAATTCGTCAAGGTGACCGGCGCGGGCCAGCGCGAGAGCCACGTCCACGACGTGCAGATCACCAAGGAACCGCCGAACTACCGGGCCGGGTGATCCATCCACGCAAAGGGAGCCGCAAGACTCCCTTTGTTGTATCCAATGCCGAAAAACTGCCAGCACATGACCAACATCCACACCGACAAGATCCTGATCCTCGACTTCGGCGCGCAGTACACCCAGCTGATCGCCCGCCGCATCCGCGAGTTCGGGGTGTACTGCGAGATCTGGGCGTGGGACCACGATCCGGCCGAGATCGCGGCCTTCGGCGCGAAGGGCATCATCCTGTCGGGTGGCCCGGAGTCGACCACCGAAGCCGGCTGCCCCGCGGCGCCACGGCAGGTGTTCGATGCCGGGGTGCCGATCCTGGGCATCTGCTACGGCATGCAGACGCTGGCGGTGCAGCTGGGCGGCGCCACCGAAGCCGGCAACCAGCGCGAATTCGGCCATGCCGCGCTGGAGATCATCGGCAACGACGCGCTGCTGGCCCCGGTGGCCACCAGCGCCGAGCTGCGCAACGTGTGGATGAGCCACGGCGACCACGTCGCCCGCGCGCCGGAAGGCTTCAGCATCACCGCCCGCACCGATCGCCTCGGCATCGCCGCCTTCGCCAACGATGCGAAGAAGATCTATGGCGTGCAGTTCCATCCGGAAGTGACCCACACCGCCGCCGGCGAGGCGCTGCTGCGCCGCTTCGCGGTGGACATCTGCGGCTGCCGCACGCTGTGGACGGCGGCCAACATCATCGAAGACCAGATCGCCCGCGTGCGCGAGCAGGTCGGGTCCGACGAAGTGATCCTCGGCCTGTCCGGCGGGGTGGATTCCTCGGTGGTCGCGGCGCTTTTGCACCGGGCGATCGGCGACCAGCTGACCTGCGTGTTCGTGGATACCGGCCTGCTGCGCTGGCAGGAGGGCGATGCGGTCATGGCCATGTTCGCCGAGCATATGGGCGTCAAGGTGATCCGCGTCGACGCCGCCGACCGCTATTTCAAGGCGCTGGCCGGCGTCAGCGACCCGGAGGCCAAGCGCAAGATCATCGGCGGCCTGTTCGTCGAGATCTTCGATGAGGAGTCGAACAAGCTGGAGAACGCCAGGTGGCTGGCGCAGGGCACCATCTACCCGGACGTGATCGAGTCGGCCGGCAGCAAGACCGGCAAGGCCCACGTCATCAAGAGCCACCACAACGTCGGTGGACTGCCCGAGCACATGAAGCTGGGCCTGGTGGAGCCGTTGCGCGAGCTGTTCAAGGACGAAGTGCGCAGGCTCGGCGTGGAGCTCGGCCTGCCGCGCGAGATGGTGTATCGCCACCCGTTCCCCGGCCCCGGCCTGGGCGTGCGCATCCTCGGCGAAGTGAAGCCGGAGTACGCCGAGCTGCTGGCGCAGGCGGATGCGATCTTCATCGACGAACTGCGCAAGGCCGGCCTGTACGACAAGACCTCGCAGGCCTTCGCGGTATTCCTGCCGGTGAAGTCGGTGGGCGTGGTGGGCGATGCCCGTGCCTACGAATGGGTAATCGCGCTGCGCGCGGTCGAGACCATCGACTTCATGACCGCGCACTGGGCGCACCTGCCGTACGACTTCCTCGGCACGGTCAGCAACCGCATCATCAACGAGCTGCGCGGCGTCTCGCGCGTGGTCTACGACATCTCCGGCAAGCCGCCGGCGACGATCGAGTGGGAATGAACCGCTTGTTTGCGCGCCATGGCGCGCAAGCGGTTCATTGACCGGCCATGGATGGCCGGGCCGGGTGATCCGAAGGCAGGAACGTTGCGCCATGGACGGCCGCATGAACCCCGAACGAAACGAGGTCTGCCCGTGATTGATCCGGATTCAACCACGACCAGCGACCACGCGTGGATGCGCCACGCGCTCGCGCTTGCCGAACGTGCGCGCGACGAGGACGACGAGATCCCGGTCGGTGCGGTGGTGGTGGATGCCGACGGCAACCTTGTTGGCGAGGGCTGGAACCGCAACATCGCGGAATGCGATCCGAGCGCGCATGCCGAGATCGTGGCGATGCGGCGCGCCGGCGCGGCCCTCGGCAACCATCGTTTGATCGGCTGCACGCTGTACGTGACCCTGGAGCCCTGCGCGATGTGCGCGATGGCGATGGTGCACGCGCGGGTGGCGCGGGTGGTGTTCGGTGCGTTCGATCCCAAGACCGGTGCAGCCGGCAGCGTGTTCGACCTGCTGGCCGATTCGCGCCACAACCATCGCGTCGAGGTGGTTGGCGGCGTGCTGGCCGAGATCGCCGGCCCGATGCTGACCGCCTATTTCCGCGCTCGCCGGGGCAAGGGCGCCGGCGCCTGAGTCGGCCGCCGGCGCATCACTCGCCGGCGGTACCTGACGGCGCCAGTGGGCGTCGGGGCACGGCCATGCTGTGATCGAGTTCAAGGTCGAAGCTCTTCACGGCCAGGCTGACCTCGCGCCACATCGCAAAGCTGGCAGCCAGCAGGAACAGCACGCCCAGCACCGCCATCGCGGTGGGTAGGCCGCCCATCCTGGAGTCCAGCAGCGCATCCGCGGCCAGCGCCAAACTGGTGCCGACGAAACTGGCCAGCGCCCCGTACAGCAGCCGGCAGGCAAGCAACACCAGGTGCGCGCGCCGGCGGTGCCGGCGGATCTGCTCCTCGCGCTCGCCGGCGTCGGGCGCATCGTGCTCCCAGCTGGCGATCAGCACCCGCAACCTGTCCACGACCCGCGCCAGCCGGGTATTGGCCGAGGCCAGCAGGCCAGCGGTGGCGGTGAGGAAGAAGGCTGGGGCCAGCATCGCGGTCAGGATCGCGTGGTGGCCGATGGCGTTGGCGGTGGTCTGCAGCATGCGGCGTCCCGTCGGCAAGCGGCTATCATGCCGCCACTACCACAAGTGCGCGAGCCCATGGCTACCGATCCTTCGCAAGACCGCCTGATCTGGATCGACCTGGAAATGACCGGGCTCGATACCGAGCACGATGGCATCCTTGAGATCGCCACCGTGGTGACCGACGGCCAGCTCAACGTGCTGGCGGAAGGCCCCGAGCTGGCCATCGCCCATCCGCTGGCGACACTGGAGGCGATGGACGACTGGAACCGCAACCAGCACGGTAAGTCCGGGCTGTGGCGGCGGGTGTTGGAAGAGGGCGTGCCGTTGGCCGATGCCGAGGCGCGCACGCTGGCGTTCCTGCGGGAATGGGTGCCGGCCAACGCCTCGCCGATGTGCGGCAATTCGATCTGCCAGGACCGGCGTTTCCTGCATCGGCTGATGCCCGCGCTGGAGCGGCATTTCCACTACCGCAACCTCGACGTCAGCACGCTCAAGGAGTTGGCACGTCGCTGGTCGCCGGCGGTGCTCGAGGGCGTGAAGAAGACGTCCGCGCATACCGCACTGAGCGATGTGCACGATTCGATCGAGGAGCTGCGCCACTACCGCAAACACATGGGCACCATGGCCGGATCGGCCGTGGGCTGACCCGGACGGCTGCCTGATGTCCGCGGGGGGCGTACGGAGGGCATTGGGGCTGGTGGCCTTCGGGCTGCTGGCACTGTCGTATGCGTGGCCGATGGCGCCCGGGCGCGCAACCGCGGCCATGCAGGCCACGCCCGTGCAGGCGCCGGCGCCTGCACGCCCGGAGAAGCCCATTTCGGCGTTCTACCGTGAAACCTGGACCACCCGGCAGGGGCTTCCCCACAACCAGGTCAACGCCATCGCCCAGACGCCGGACGGCTACCTGTGGCTGGGCACCTGGGAAGGCCTGGTGCGCTACAACGGACTGGAGTTCCACCAGTTCGACCGCAGCAATACGCCCGCGCTGAAGGACAACGGCGTGCGGTCGGTGCGCGCGGCCGCGAACGGCGCCGTGGTCGTTGGTACCTCGCGCGGCGGGGTGGCGGTCAAGCAGGGGGACCGCTGGCGCACTTGGACCCGCGCCGATGGCCTGCCGCAGGATGAGATCCTCGACGCCGTGTTGGATCGCCGCGGCCGCCTGTGGGTGGCCACCGAAAGCATGGGGCTGGGCATGCTGGAGGGCGGCCGCGCCCTGCAGTTCAACGTGGCGAACGGGCGCCTGCCCAGCGACGTGGTGTTCAGCCTGCTGGAGGACCGCGACGGCAGCATGTGGGCCGCCACCGCGGCTGGGCTGGTCCACGTGGTGGGCGACCGTGCAATCCGGGTGGGCACATTGTCGGGCCTGCCGCAGGCGCCGGTGTTCCGCCTGCTGCAGACGCGGGCCGGCGTCTTGCTGGTCGGTACCGAACGCGGGGTGTATCGCCGTGACGCCAGCAGCGGGCGCTTCGTGCAGCTGTCCCCCAAGCTGCCCGAGGACGGCGTGCCCAGCATCGCGGAGGACGCTGCGGGCCATCTGTGGATCGGCACCGTCAACAACGGCCTGTTCCGGTTGACCGGGTCGGGCGTGGAACACTTCACCAGCCGGCGGGAATTGCCGAACAACCGGGTGGCATCCCTGCTAGCCGATCGCGAAGGCAGCATCTGGGTTGGGACGAATGCCGGCTTGATGCGCCTGAGCGACGCGCCGTTCACCACCTGGAACAGCGACCAGGGGCTGACCGACGACTACGTGCGCGCGGTGGCGCCGGCGCCGGATGGGGGCATCTGGATCGGCACCGGGCGCGGCCTCAACCTGTGGCGCGACAATGCCATCGTTGCCGGATACACCAAGGCCGAAGGCCTGCCGGGCGACTCCATCCTCAGCCTGTTGCAGGCGCGCGATGGCAGCCTGCTGGTCGGCACCTACACCGATGGCGTGCTGCGGCTGCGCGACGGCAAGGTGGTGGCGCGCTACGACTCCGCCGACGGCATGCCGGGCAGCAACCAGATCCGTGCGTTGGCGGAAGGCGACGATGGCACCGTCTGGATCGGCACCACGCGCGGACTGGCGCGGCTTCGCGGCGGGCAGTTCCGCAAGTTCGGCGTGGCGCAAGGGCTGCCGCGCGAATTCATCATCGCCCTGCATGTGGCCCGTGACGGCACGCTGTGGGTGGGAACCAGCAACGGCGTGGCGCGGATCGTGAATGACGAGGTGGTGCCGCTGGATGCGGATCTGGTCCGCGGCGCGCAGGATGTCTTCGACTTCCACGAGGATGCCGATGGCACGATGTGGCTGGCCACCGACCGCGGGCTGCTGCGTTATCGCGACGGCCGCCTGCGCGGGCTGGGGCTGGAGGACGGGCTGCCGGTCGATACGCTGTTCTCGGTCCTCGACGACGGGCTGGGCTACCTGTGGCTGACGTCCAACCGCGGCGTGCTGCGGATCGCGCGCGCCGAGGCGGAGGCCGTGCTGGGCGGTCGCAGGGCGCAGTTGACCGTCGACCATTTCGGCGAGGCGGATGGGCTGGTCAGCGCGCAGTGCAACGGTGGCTCCGGGCCCGCGGCGCTCCGAGATCCACGCGGCAACCTGTGGATCGCGACGGCGCGCGGTGCGGCGGCGGTCGACCCCGGCTCGCTGCGCGCATATCGACATGGCCTGCCGCGCGTGGTCGTGGAGCAAGTGCTGGCCGATGGCAAGCCCGTGCATCGGGAGGAGGTGCTGCGGCTGCCGGCGGGGACACGCAAGCTGGAGTTCCGCTTCGCCGCAGTGAGCTTCCAGATGCCGCGCTTCCTGCGCTACCGGTACCAGCTGGAGGGTTTCGATCCCGGCTGGGTGGAGCGCGGGAACCTGCGCAGTGCCCAGTACACCAATCTTGACCCGGGCAGCTACCGGTTCCACGTCAATGTGGCTGCTCCCGGCTTGGGGCAGGGCTGGAGCAGCGAAGTCACGTCGGTCGACATCCAGATCGCCCCGCAGCCCTGGCAGCGACGTAGCTTCATCGTCGCCGCGATCCTGCTGGGGCTGGCCTGCGTATACGCGATCTACCTGTGGCGGGTGGGCAGCCTGCGCAGGCGTGCGGCGCGCCTGGAGGAAACGGTGGCGGCGCGCACGCGCGACCTCCGCCAGCATGCCGAGCGGCTGCGCGAATCCGATCTCGAGAAGTCGTTGCTGCTGGATAGGCTGGGCCAGCAGTCGGAAGCATTCGCGCGGATGGCGCTGGAAGACGCGCTGACTGGCGCGGGCAACCGCCGCAGCCTGGACGCGGAGCTGCAGCTGGCGTTTGGAAGGGCGCTACGCAATCGCCGGCCGCTATGCTTCGCGCTGTTCGACATCGACAATTTCAAGCAGATCAACGACCGCTATTCGCACGCCGCGGGGGACCAGGCGCTGGTCGCCGTCGCGCATGCCTTGCGCGATGCGCTGGACGGCGCGGGCCTGCTGGCGCGGTGGGGCGGGGAGGAGTTCGGCGTGCTGTTCGAGCGGGTGCCGCTGGAACGCGCCCGCGATATCTGCGAGGCGATGCGCCAGGCGGTGGAGCGGATCGATTGCAGTGCCTATGCGCCGGACTGGCGACTGTCGGTCAGCGCGGGCATCGCCGAACGCGCCGGCGCGCTGCGCATCGAGGACCTGGTTGCACGCGCGGACGCCCTGCTCTACGAAGCGAAGCGGGGCGGGCGCAACCGCATCGCGGGCTGAGCCGGCGCCGGGAAGCCTCAGCGTTCGCGCTTGGCAGGCAGGTCGCCGTCATCGGCCACGCCGCGCAGCAGGATGTCGGCGATCGGGCGGCCGTCGGCATCGCGATGGTAGACGTGCAGGTCGCGCTGGGGGTAGGGGATGTTCAGGCCGTTGCCGATCAACTCGTTGCGGATCGCCTCGATGACCCGGCTGCGCGCCTCGCCGAAGTCTTCGTTGCGGGCGAAGGCGAACAGGGTCAGGTCCACGCTGCTCTCGCCGAGGTTGACCACCTGTACCACCGGCGCCGGATCCTTGAGGACCTTCGGGTCGCTGGCGGCGATTTGCAGCAGCAACGTGCGGGCCTTGTGCAGGTCGTCGTCGTAGCCCACGCCGACGGTGACGTCGAAGCGGCGCTGCGGCAGCTGCGAATGGTTGATGATCGGGGCGGTGGTGATCTCGCTGTTGGGCAGGATCACCACGCGGTGGTCGAACGCGCGCAGCCGGGTCTGGAACACCCGGATCTCCAGCACCGTGCCTTCCTGGCCTGCGATCACCACGTGGTCGCCCGCGCGGAACGGGCGCAGCACGATCAGCATCACCCCCGAGGCGATGTTCGACAGCGAATCCTTCAGCGCCAGGCCCACCGCCAGGCCCGCCGCGCCCAGCACCGCGAACATCGAGGTGGTCGGAATGCCGATGGCGGCCAGCGCGGTCATGATCACCAGCACCAGCATCACCGCGTAGGCGATGTTGCCGAGGAAGCCGCTCAGCGTGCCGTCCACGTTGGCGCGCCCCAGCACGCGCCCGAGGCCGATGCTCATCCGCCGCGCCAACCAGCGGCCGACCATGAAGATCGCCAGCGCCGCCAGCAGCCGCAGGCCCCAGGCTTCGAGTAGCTGCAGCCAGTCGATGCCACGCAGCTCGTTCGCCAGCCGGGCGGCCTGGTCATGTTGCGGGGTGATGGCGGGAACGCTGGGCTGCATCTCGGCTCCTGTGTGTGCGGTGTGGCAGCGATGTGATCGCAGCAGGCGCCTTCAGGATAACGTGCAGGCCGCCAAGGCACGATCAGCGTGCCCCGCGGCTTGCCGGCATGATCAGTCGGTGGGCGCCGGGCAGGGCTGCTTCACCAGTGCATGGATCACCGGGATCCCCACCAGCGTCATCAGCGCGGAGGGGACCATGCCACCCACCATCGGTGCGGCGATCCGACGCCTGATTTCAGGCTGGTGCCATTTCTACACATGATCGCCACCAGCGTCATTCCTTTCGGCCGGACGCGCTCCACGGCGCCGGTGATGACGGTGGTGCAGGTAGAAGGCGGAAGTCGCCGGCCTTCCGCCGCGCAGCGCGCCTTGATGTCTTCCAGCGCAGGGTCGAGGTCACGACGCCAGCGGCCTGCGTGCTGCGCGCAGGCACACCAAGGCCGCTGCATTCGGAAGCCCGTCCAGCGTCGACCTTGCCCCAAGGGGAAGGTCGCGCTGCGACGCGTCAGTGCTTGGCCTTCGCCAGCGCCAGCCAGGT
>JAANMW010000360.1_pt1 | contig 52440 bp, 38 predicted proteins | sample 7279671 | NCBI WGS metagenome assembly JAANMW01 (sample SAMN14094541, study PRJNA606508) | bioreactor metagenome | isolation source: A lab-scale SPAN reactor treating ammonium-rich wastewater day 247 | place: Ireland: Galway | collected 2017-09-19 | reverse complement strand
GGGCGCGTCCAGGTCGACGTCAGGCAGTTTGGCTTTCAGCTTGCCAAACCCGGCGGCGATGCCGGCGCCGATGCCGGCCAGACCGGCCTTGAGATCGACATCGGGCAGGTCGATCCCCGGCTTTTCGATCTCCACGTCCAGGTCGGGGGCTTGCAGGTCGACTTCCGGCAGGTCGACGTCCAGGTCGGGGGCGTCCAGGTCGACGTCAGGCAGATCAGCATCGAAATCGACATCGGGCAGATCCACCGCCGCCGCGGGTGCAGCCAGGCTGGCGGCGACGCCGGAGGCAGCGGCAGAGGCAGCGGCGGTCAGACGGCCCACCTCCGCGGTCTTCAGATCGACCTCGCGGCGCAGGCTGTCCCGCTCCACCGTCATCCGCTCCAACTCCTGCTGGCAGGCCAGCCGGCGACGGCGGAAGAACCAGAGTTCGAGCAACCATTCCAGCAGCCAGCCGATGAGAATACCCAGCAGCAAGGCGATCCAGGGATTGAGATTGGACATGCGTTTCCTCCTCAGGGATGAATGATGATGGTTCATAAGGATACTTTTTTGGGGATTGTGACAGGCTCCAAAAACGCCCAGAAGACAGACAAAACTGTTACAAGCACCGCTGCCGGTGATTGTAACATGGCTGAAATGGGCGCGTCAATGGATTGCACAACTATAACATGCCGGCGACGATAGTTGCCATCGCTAACCTTGCAACTCTCTGACAGCAGCCGGCCCCCGCGTAACATATTTGTAATGGACCCTCCCTATCCTCACCGGGCGCGGTGATCTCGTGGCCGCCGTCGTCCCCTTACCTCCCCCGCACCCGCGCCCACAGCGTTGCCACCGTACAGCCCAGCCCCGGATGCACCAGATCGGGGGCGATGTCGGCCAGGGGCTGCAACACGAACGACCGTTCCACCAGACGGGGATGGGGCAGGGTCAGGGCATAGCTGGCAAAGGTCAGGGCGCCGTAAAAGAGCATGTCGATATCGATCAGCCGGGGCCCGTAGCGCGGGCCGTGCGGCTGGCGGCCCATGGCCTGCTCGGTAGCCTGGGTGGCGGCCAGCAGGGCAAAGGGGGTGAGATCGGTGCTGCCGGCAATGACCTGGTTGAGGAAATCAGGCTGGTCCAGCACGCCCCAGGGCGCGGTCTCGTAGATCGGCGAAACCTGGGTGATGGCGATCACCTGTCCCAGCCAGCCAATGGCCTCGGCCAGATTCTGGCCGCGGTCGCCCAGATTGGCGCCGAGCGCAAGGTAGACGGTAGGCATCAATAGCCTCGCTTCAGATCGACCTGATTGGGCAGCGGCTGCCCGCGGGCCGCGGCGTTGAGCAGACGGGCCAGTTCGGCGTTGCGCTGGCGTTCGGTTTCCTCTGTGCCCGCGGCGCCCCCGCGGTGAGGGCTGAGCACCACGTTGGCCAACTCGTGAAAGGGGTAGGCCGAGGGCGGGGTGTGGCTCCGCTCCTCTTTGCTGGCGGGATAGGCGTACCACACATCGATGCCGGCCCCGGCGAGATGCCCGCTTTGCAAAGCCGCGAACAGCGCCTGCTCATCCACCACCGGCCCGCGGCCCACATTGACCAGCAGGCTGCCCCGCGGCATGCGCGCCAACTCGTCCGCGCCTATCCATCCCCGCGTCTCCTCCGTCTCGGGCAGGGCAATGAGCAGCACATCGCTGCCCGCCAGCAGGTCCGGCAGCGCGGCCGGCGGATGCACCGCGACGCGCAGATCGGCAGGGAGGGGCGCGTCGGGCCGGCGGCGGATAGCCAAAATCTGCATGCCAAAGGCCTGACACAGGCGCGCCAGGTGCTGGCCGATGGCGCCGAAGCCGAGGATGAGGGCGGTGCGTCCCTGCAGGGTGAGGATGTCGGGCAGCTCGTAGCGGGGCGTCCAGTCGTGCCGGCGCAGGGCCGCGTCCAGGGGCAGGACGTACTTGGCCGCGGCCAGCAGCAGGGCCATGGCCGTCTCCGCGGTGGCGATGGCGTTGTGGTGCAGATTGTGCAGGCTGATGTGGGGAAAATCGGCCAGCAGCGCCCGCGTTTCCGGGGGGATGCCGGCCCAGGGCACGATCACCGCGCGCAGATCGGGGCAGGCGGCCAGTTGCTCACGGCGAGGCCGCCCGACCACGAGGATGTGCACCCCGCTCCCCTCCGGCAGATCCTTGCCCGTGGTGATGGCAATGTCGGGGTCGAGGCGGCGGCGCAGATCGGCCAGATGCTCTGCCGCCACATCGAACAGCAAATGAGCGTGCAGGGTCATCGCCGGGCAGACTCGCTCTCGATTTCGCCGCCGGCCGCGTGCCAGCGGGCGATGCCGCCGGTGAGGTTGCTGGCGTCGAAGCCTTGCTCGATCAGAAAACCGGCCACGCCGTGCGACCGGTTGCCGTGCGCGCAGATCACGACGATGGCCGCGTCCTGCTCCAGTTCGTGCAGGCGGTCGGGGATATCGTTCATGGGGATGTGCAGGCTGCCGGGGACGCGGGCCTGCCGCACTTCCCAAGGCTCGCGGCAGTCGAGAAGCAGGAGCGTGCTGCCGTTGCGGCGGGCGGCCATAAATTCAGCCGGGCTGATCTCAGGCACGACGATCGGCGGGGGCGGAGACGGGGCATCGCTGGCCGGGGCGGCCGCACGCGTGAAACGTTCCTTCAAAGTGTGTAGCAGAGACATGGTCAACTCCAGGCAAAGGGGTGTACAGGCATCTTAACGGGGCGACAAAGGCCTGTCAATCTGCGAGGCTCTTTGCCGCGAACGAGTGCCTAAATTGCCGGTTTGGCCGCGGGTGTAGTAGAGTCGAGGCCGGAGGGACGAGAAGTTAGCCGGCAGCGAGATCGTCGTCCCGCCGGCCTCGACCCTACTCTCATTCCCCCCTTTTTCTGGCCCGATGTCCTCTCGTTTGCAAGCTGCCCTGCGCCTGGGGCTTCTCCTGGCCGCGCTCTTCCTCTCTTGGCCGGCGCAGCCCGCGGCCCAGGCCCAGGGGCACCCCTGCGATCCGCCCAATCTGCTGCCGGCGGGGGTGTGCGGCATGGATACTTTTTATGGTCAGCCCCCCCGCCAAGTCCCCGGCGGCTGGACCGGCTTTGTGCTCAGCGGCGACCTCACCTTCATGCAAGATATCGACACGCTGTGGGGCGCGCCGGCGCTGCGTATGTGGAGCAACGGCGGCGTCTTCCGGGCCGGCATCTGGACGCAGGCGCCGGCGACGCCGGGCGCGGGCTACCGCGGCAGCATCGGCTGGGGCGCGCCCAACGCGCCCGACACCTTTGGCCGCCAGTTGGGCATCGATCCCACCGGCGGCGTCGACCCCACCGCCGCCACGGTGATCTGGGGGCCGATGCACTGGGGCGATGGCCGCATCCTCAATTACACCAACGGCGCCGGGCCCAATATCGACGTGCGCGCCCGCGCCCAGAGCAACGTGATCACCCTCTTTTTCCTGGTGGATCACAACCGCAGCACCGGCGATAACTTCATCTTCGTCGATGCCATTGCCCTGTACGCGGATGAAAGCGCGCCGGCGCTGGCCACGAACACCCCTCTCCCGCCCACGGCCACGCCCCGGCCCGCGGCCACCGCCACCGCCGCGGCCACTGCCACGCCCACCCTGACGGCGACGCCGACCGCCACCGCCGCGGCCACCGCCACCGCCACCCCCTCGCCCACGCCGACGGCCACACCTTCGGCCACCCCCACCCCCACGCCCACGCCGACCCCGACGCCCAGCCCATCGCCCAGCCCGACTCTGACCCGCACGCCCACGGCCACCCCCACGCCCGATTTCCTGGCGCGGCTGGCCCCGGCGCGGCTGGGCCAGCCGCGCGCCCGCGTCGCCCTGCTGGCGGATGTTGCCGGATTCAGTGGCCTGCTTCTGGCCGCGGGCCTGGGTCTGGCCCTGCTGCGCGGGCGGCGGCCTTGACACCATCGCGGCCCCACCCTATACTTTCCCTGCACGCGCCCTCGTAGCTCAATGGCCAGAGCGTCGGTCTTCGGAACCGCAGGTTGGGGGTTCGAATCCCTCCGAGGGTACCAAGAGAGACAGCTACGCGGTCAATGGCGACTGCGTAGCTGTTTCTCTTTATTGCCGAAAACCCACAAAAATATCCAATACTAAATACCTGACACTTTGAAGATGAAGATAATCCCCCGTTACGGTCATTTCAACTGGATTGCGCCCTTTTACGACCGCGTGTTCGGGGCCATGGATCATGATGCCCTCTTTGCCCACCTGGCCGCCGCGCCCGGCGACGTGGCGCTGGACATCGGCGGAGGCACGGGCCGGGTGGCGCAACGGCTGCGCGGGCTGGGCGTACAGGTCATCGTCGTCGATCCCTCGCCCGGCATGCTGCGCCACGCCCGTATCAAAGGCCTGCCCGCGGCCCGCGCCCTGGCTGAGCGCCTGCCCTTTGCCGGCGATAGCATCGACCGCATCTACATCGTCGACGCCTTCCACCATTTCGCGCAGCAAAAAGAGGCCGCGCTCGACCTCGTCCGCATCCTCCGCCCCGGCGGGCGGCTGGTGATCGAAGAGCCGGATCTGCGGCGGCTGGCGGTCAAATTCGTGGCCCTGGCCGAGAAGGCGGCCCTGATGCAGAGCCATTTCTACAGCCCGCCGGCGCTGGCCGATCTCTTCATCGCTGCCGGCGCCGAACTGGTCGCCATCACCCCCGACCGCATCAGCGCCCATGTGGCGCTCACCAAAAGCTAGATCGAAATCGCCTCACAGTTGACGATGGACGATAGACGGCGGACGGTTGCCCGCGCGAACGTCTGGTCTCAATCACACTCCAAGACCTGAAAACCATGAACGAAACCACCGTGCAATGGATTGATGAACTCACCTTTACCGCCCAAACCGGCTCCGGCCATCAGATCATACTGGATGGCGGCAGGGAGGCAGGCGCCTCGCCTATGGAGATGCTGCTGGTGGGCATGGCCGGCTGTACGGCCATCGATGTCGTCCACATCCTCCAGCGCCAGCGCCAACCCCTGACCGGCCTCACCGTCCGGGTGCAGGGCGAGCGGGCCGAAGATCATCCCAAGGTGTACACCCACATCAGCGTCGAATATGTGGCCCGCGGCGCGCTGGACGCGGCCAAGGTGCAGCGCGCTATCGAACTGTCCGAAGAGAAATACTGTTCGGCCTCGGCCATGCTGGGCGTCGTGGCCCGGATCGAGAGCCGTTTTCGCATCGAGCCGGACTGAGCGCCCGCGCGGGGGTTACAATTCCAGGGCCAGTTGCCCGCTGCGCCGCGGGGGCCGCGCCTGCCCGGGGCTGCGCGGGGCCAGACGGCTGCGGATCTCCTCGATCCGCGCCTGCATCTGCTGGCGATAGGCCATGGGCGCGTCCTGGCTGGCGCCAAAGGCTGCCCGGTAGGGCCTGATCAGTTCGGGGTGATGCTGCTGCAAAAAGCCGAAGAGCGCGCCGCGGGTGGGGCCATACAGCCGCAGCGTCTGGTGAAAGGCGATCTCGGCCCCATGATCATACGCGGCGGTGAAGAGCGCGGTCAGCGCTTCCACGCTGTCGGTGAGGCCGGGGAGGATGGGCGCGGCGGCCACGGAAACGGGCACGCCCCCCGCGGCCAGGGCCTGCACGGCCCGCAACCGCTGCTGCGGGCTGGGCGCGTCCGGCTCCAACTGCCCCGCCAGCGTTTCATCCAGGGTTGTGATTGACATAATCAGACGAAAGCCGGCAGCCTCGGCCAACTCGGCCATCAGATCCGCGTCGCGCAGGGCCAGGGTGTTCTTCGTCACCAATGTGGCGGGAGTGATCTGTTGGCGCAGTAGGCGCAGCGCGGCTTGCGTCAGGCGATAATGCCCCTCCGCCGGCTGGTAGGGGTCGGTGGCCGTGCCGATGTGCACCCGCTGGCGACGCCAGCCGGGCCGGCGCAGGTCCGCGGCCAGGGCCGCGGCCAGATTCCGCTTCACGAACAACGTCCGGGCGAAGTCGGTGGTGGGGTTCAGCTCCAGATAGGTGTGGGTGTAGCGGGCGTAGCAATAGACGCAGTCATGCTGGCAGCCGCGGTAGGGGTTCAGCGACCAGTGGCCGCCGGGCACGCGCATCCCACCCATGCGGGTGAGCGCGGACTGCACATCGATCTCGATAAAACGGGTGCGGGGCATCTCTGCGGGGAACATGGGAGGAGTGTAGAATAGAACAGATGTTCTTGTCAAGGCAGACACGCTCCCCCCTGCCCCCTTGCCCCCCGACCACTGACCACTGACCACTGAATACTGAACACTGAACACTGACCACTGACCACTGACCACTGAATACTGCCCCCCTGCCCCCTGATCGATTCTTGCCATGTCAGCCCGCCCCCGGTATAATAGCGGCCAGGTATCTCCACACAGAACTGAGCGCACCGCCTCAGTTCTTCTTTTTTTGTCCTCCGGGCCTGGCGCACACTGTTGGCGGCGCCTCGCCCTTTTTTTGCATCCCTTCACCGGTTTCACGGAGTTTTCACGCTGTCCATGAGCAGAAACGAACAAGATCAGGCGGTGTATCTCACCGCCGAGGGTCTGGAAAAATTGAAAGAGGAGCTGGCCTGGCGCACCCAGGTGCGGCGGCCGGAGATCTCCCAACACATCGCGGCAGCGATCAAGGAGGGCGATCTATCGGAAAACGCCGGCTATGACGAGGCCAAATATCAGGCAGGCATGAACGAAGGCCGTATTCTGGAGTTGCAGGCCCGGATCAAGCAAGCGGTGATCATCCGCGAGAAGAACGGCCCCGCCGAGCAGGTCGAGATTGGGCGCACTGTCACCCTCGCCGACCTGGAATTTGGCGATCATGAGCGTTACACCATCGTCGGGCCGACCGAGGCGGATCCCAGCAATGGCCGCATTTCGCACAAATCGCCGATCGGCGAGGCGCTGTTGGGCAAGCGGGTGGGGCACGCCATCACGGTCACTACGCCCGGCGGCACGGTGCAGTTCAAGGTCGTTCACATCGATTAGGTGCAAATATGAGCGAATCTGGCGGTCTGGCCACCGAACAGGAACGGCTCGACCAGGAACTCGCCCGCCGTGAGAAGCTGGAACGGCTGGCAGCGGCGGGGATCGATCCCTATCCGCCCCGCGTGCAGCGCACGCACAGCGCGGCTGCGGCCATCGCTGCCTTCCAGGCGGGCGATCTGGCCGGGGACGAGGTGGTGCATCTGGCCGGGCGGCTGCTGTCGCGGCGGGTGATGGGCAAGCTGACTTTTGCCCACATCGAAGATGGCACTGGCCGCGTGCAGATCATGGTGCAGCGTGAGGCCCTGGGCGAGGAGCAGTACAACGGGTTCTTCAAAAGAGATCTGGATCTGGGAGATTTTATCGGCGTCAGCGGGGTGATGACCATCACCCGCACCGGCGAGGTGAGCTGCCTGGCCGCGAGCGTGACGCTGCTGGCCAAGGCGCTGCGGCCGCTGCCCGATAAGTGGCACGGTCTCAGAGATGCCGAACGCCGCCAGCGCCAGCGCTATCTCGACCTGCTGGCCAATCCGGAAACGCGCGAGCGCTTCCGCACGCGGGCCGCGGTGGTGCGGGCGCTGCGCACCTATCTGGACGGCGAGGGCTTCCTGGAGGTGGAAACGCCGATCTTGCAGCCTGTGTACGGCGGGGCCGCGGCCGAGCCTTTCGTCACCCATCACAATCATTTGCATCAGGATCTCTATCTGCGGGTCAGTTTCGAGTTGTATCTCAAACGCTTGCTGGTGGGGGGGCTGGAGCGGGTGTATGAGATCGGGCGTGATTTCCGCAACGAGGGCATCAGTTTCAAGCACAATCCGGAGTTTACGCAGCTCGAATTCTACGAGGCCTACGCCGATTATGAGGATGTGATGCGTCGCACCGAGGCGATGCTGGCCTTTGTGGCCCAGGAGGTGACGGGCGGGCTGCAACTGCCCTGGGGCGATGATACGATCGATTTTACGCCCCCCTGGCCGCGCATCCCCCTGCGCCAGGCCATTCGCGAGGCTTCGGGCATCGATTACGAGGACTACGCGGACGCGGACGCGCTGCGCGCGGCCATGCGGGCGCGGGGCCTCGACGCGGCCGGCGACGCCTCGCGCGGCAAGCTGATCGACAAGCTGATGGGCCATTTTGTGGAGCCTGCCCTGATCCAACCCACATTTTTGGTCGATTATCCCCTCGATGTCTCGCCCCTGGCCAAGAAGAAGCCGGGACATCCCGGCATGGTGGAGCGCTTCGAGGGCTTTGCCGCGGGCATGGAGATCTGTAACGCCTTCAGCGAGTTGAACGATCCGCTGGATCAATTGCAGCGTTTTCTGGATCAGGGCCGGGAGATGGCGGCCGGAGACAAGGAGGCGCACCCGGTGGATGAGGACTATGTCACCGCCCTGATGTACGGCATGCCGCCGGCGGGGGGCTTTGGCATGGGCATCGACCGCCTGATCATGCTTTTCACCAATCGGGACAACATCCGCGAAGTCATCCTCTTCCCCCACTTGCGGGCGGGAGAGTAGTGTTCAGTGTTCAGTGTTCAGTATTCAGTGTTCAGTGTTCATTCGGCGGCTCGTCCGTGAATGAATTCACGGCCTGGCATGGGAAACCTGCTGAAGCAGGTTGTTATGGCATGATAGCGCCATAAACAACCCGTTTTAACGGGTTTCCTTGTATCAGCCGGCGAATTCATTCGGCGGCTCGTCCTGACCACTGACCACTGACCACTGAATACTGACCACTGAATACTGACCACTGAATACTGACCACTGAATACTGACCACTGAATACCCCCCCTGCCATGCCCCCTCTCCACGTCGCCATTGTATGGCACATGCACCAGCCTGATTATCGGCAGCCGGGGCAGGAGGAAGCCTTGCTGCCCTGGGTGCGGCTGCATGCCCTCAAAGATTACCTGCACATGGCCGAGGTGGCCGCCGCCTACCCGCAGGTGCATGTCACCTTCACCCTCGTCCCCTCCCTGGCCGAACAACTGCAAGCCTACGCCAACGGCCAGCTGCAAGATCGCCTGCAACGGCTGATCCAGCAGCCCTACTTCAGCCCAGACGACAAGCGCTACCTGCTCAACGTCGCCTTCAGCATCCAGTGGCACATCATCCGCCGCCACCCGCCCTACGCGGCCCTGCTCGACCGTCGGCCCCTCGCCCTGCTCAACCCCGACTATTTCTCCGAGCAGACCTACCGCGACCTGATCGTCTGGTTCAACCTGGCCTGGACTGATCCCACCCTGTTGGCGCAAGACCCCCTCTTGCAGCGGCTGGCGCAACAGGGCAAAGACTTCGATGACGCGTCCATCGCCGCGCTCAACGCCCGCCAATTGCAGATCATCGGCCAGGTGTTGCCCACCTACCGCCGCATGCAGGCCCAGGGGCAGATGGAGATCATCACCGTGCCCTTCTTCCACCCCATCCTGCCCCTGTTGGTGGATGGGGAGATCGGGCGGCGGCCCTCGGCGGGGCTGCTCCTGCCCACGCCCCCCTTCCGTTTCCCCGCCGACGCCGCCGGCCAGATCGCCGATGCCGTGACCCTGCACACCGGGCTGATGGGCCTCCCGCCCGCGGGCATGTGGCCCAGCGAAGGCGCGGTCTCCCCCGAAATCCTGCCCCTGGCCGCGGCCCACGGCCTGCGCTGGCTGGCCAGCGACGAGGCGATCCTGGGCCGCAGCCTCGATCACTTCTTCCGCCGCGACGCCAGCGACAGCGTGGATCGGCCCGATCTCCTCTATCGCCCCTATCGCCTGGCCACCCCCCAGGGCGATCTGGCCATGGTCTTCCGCGATCACAACCTTTCCGACCGCATCGGTTTCACCTACCAACATCTGGGCGGCGAACAGGCGGCAGAGGACATGATCGTGCGGCTGAAACGCATCCACCATCAGTTGCGCGGACAGTCCACCCCTGGCCTTGTCAGCATCATCCTCGATGGCGAAAATGCCTGGGAGCACTACGAGCACAACGGGGATACCTTCCTGCACGCGCTCTACCGCCGCTTGCAAGAGGATCCCGACCTGCAAGCGATGACCATCTCCGAGCATCTGGCCGCGCACCCACCCACCGCGCATCTGCCCGAGCTGGCCTCCGGCTCCTGGATTCGGGGGGATTTCACCACCTGGATCGGCGATGCGGAGCACACCGCGGCCTGGCAGCGGCTGCGCGACCTGCGCCAGGCCTACGAGGAATGGCTGGCGCAGGCCCCGCCCCCGGCCCAGGCCGCGGCCGTGCGGCGCTACATCTTTGCCGCCGAAGGCTCCGATTGGTTCTGGTGGTACTCGCACCGCAACAGCAGCGATCAGGACGCGCTTTTCGACCAGCTTTTTCTCGATTATCTGGCCGCGGCTTACCAGGCCATGGGCCAGACCCCGCCCGTGGCCGCGTTGGCCCCGATCCAGGGCAGCGCCCGGCGCCCGGCTGCCCCGCCCCGGCCCTTCAGCCCCCGCCTCAATGCCGATCCTGACCCGGCCGCGCAGTGGGCGCAGGCGCGGGTGCTGCGGCCCGCGGCCAGCGTTGGCGCCATGCAACAGGCAGGCGGCGTGCTCAGCGCCGCCCGTTTGGGCAACGACAGCGCCTATTTCTACCTGCGCATCGAACTGACCGAGCCGCTGCTGGCCCACGACGTGGAGGCGCATTTACACACCCCAGCGGGCCTTTTCTTGCTCAGCCTGGGCCGCGGACACTCCACCGCCTATCTTTACCGCCAACTCGATGGCGTACACGCCAGCCAGGGCGCCATCGCCTGCACTTTGGGCGAGCGCCTGGTCGAGGTGGCCGCGCCCCTGGCGCGACTGGGGGTGCTGCCCCTGACTGCCAGCAGCGCCATCGATCTGTACATCACCGTGGACGGGGCAGAGCGCCTGCCCGCAGCCGGCCTGGCCACCGTGGCCCTGGCCTGATCACAAGAGCGCCGTCCGAGGAGCAAGCGCCCGCTTGTCCAGCAAGCGCCCGCTTGTCCAGCAAGCGCCCGCTTGTCCAGCAAGCGCCCGCCCCCTCGGCCAAGAGGGCGGACGCAGGATGAGGAGGAAGCCCAACGCAGGGCGCGTCGGTTCAGTGATGGAATTTGGCGTGGCTGTGGCTATCGAAAATGCTCAGCATGCGCACGCCCAGGTACCAGGCCAGCGCCACCGCCGCCAACACCCCCAGGGTCGACAGCCACTCCAGCGCGTGCGGGAAATAGCTGGCGCCCTCCGGGGCCACCTGCGCGAACAAGGTAGCACTGAACCGGTTCAACAGGACGTGCGCCAGCGCCAGCAGCGCGCCAACCCGTTGCCAGCCGCGGCGCTCTCGCTCGCGGCTGAAGAAGATCGCCATCGCCGCCAGCGCCAGCCCCAGCTCCAACCACATCAGCAGGCTAAAACGGTCGAGCGCGAACAGCGCCGGCAACTCTGCGGCCAGGGCCATATCCCCCAGCCTCAGCAGCGCGTAGAGCAGCAGCATCCAGGCCGCGCCGCGGGCCAGGCCGGCGGGGATGCCCTCCGCCACCGGCTTGCCCCGAATCTGGCAGGCCAGCGGATAGATCAACAGCGTCACCGCCAGGCCGGCCACGATCGAGGAGAGGAAGAAAAGCAGCGACAGGATCGGCGAATACCACAGCGGGTGCAGGCGGTAGGGCATGTTCAGGTAGAGCGTGCCCAGGGTGGATTGGTGCAGGGAGGACAGGGTCACCGCCGCGATCACCAGGGGGATGACGATGCGATAGACCCAGCGCACCGGCCGCTCCTTGCCCAGCCGTTCGAACAACTGCGGGCTGAACTCGATCATCAGCACCGTGCTATAAAGCACGATGCACCAACTGATCTCGAACAGGGGCGAATGCACGTTCCAGTTGATGAAGAAACTCCAGAAACGATCCCATCGGCCCAGATCCAGCAGCAGCAGCACCAGCACCGCGATGTAGCCCAGCAACCCAAACAGGATGGCCGGGCGCATGGCCGGGCGGTACGACTCGCGCTGCAAGATGTAGACCAGCCCGGCCATGGTGAAGGCCGCGCCAGAGAACGCGATCAAGGCAAAGTCGAACCCGATCCAGATGCCCCAGGGCACCTCATCGCTCAGCGCGGTCGTGGGCCCCAGGCCGGTGAACAGGCGATACACACTGGCCGCGCCGCCGATCAGCGTCAGCAGCAGCAGCCCCGCAATCAGGGCCGCGCGGCCCGAGACGCGTGGCCGCGGCGGCTGCGCCGGCGCGCGCGGGGTCGGAATAGCAAGGTTCATGACTGCACCTCCTCGGCGGACTCCGCCGTGGTCACAGTGGCCGGCGCGGCGGCCTGTTCTTGCATCATCTGCCGCCGGCGGATGATCCAGTAGACCGCGCTGGCGCCCGCGGCCACGCCCAGGGCGATGCCCGGCGTCTGCCGCATGATCAGCTCGGTGTAAGCCGTGGCCGGCTCCGCGGCCAGGGTGGGGAAGCCCAGGCTGGCAAAGGGCACGCTCGACAGATAAAGCATCGACGCGCCCCCCGCCTCGTGCTCGCCGTAGATGTGCTGCACATAGTTGTGCGGGGTGCGCGCCAGCCGCCGCCGCGCCTCGGCCAGCAGGTCGCTGCGCTTGCCAAAGACCAGCGCTTCCGTGGGACAGGCCTTCACGCAGGCCGGCTCCAGCCCCGCGGCCTGGCGATCCACGCAGAAATCGCACTTACCGATCAGCCCCAACGTCTGATCCCATTCATACGCCGGGATGTCGTAGGGACAGGCATACTGGCAATAACGGCAACCGATGCACTTGGCCGCGTCATAGGCCACCGGGCCATCCGCAGTCTTGTGCAGCGCGCCCACAGTGCAGGCCGAGGCGCAGGCCGGGTGCTGGCAGTGCATGCACTGCCGCTTGGCAAACACCCAGTCGAGCTGCCCATCCACCGTGATCTCATCGAAGCTGATCAGCGTCCAGGTCTTGCCCGATGTCTTGGGCGGATTCTGATAGCTGCCCAGGTTGCGCGTGCTCTCCGCCGGCAGATCGTGCCATTGCTTGCACGCCGCCTGGCAGCCGCGGCAACCGATACAGCGAGTCAGGTCGATCAACATGGCGTTACTCATCTCACACCTCCTTCCTGCCGTTGCCGCCGGGCAACTTGCGCACATTGCACAGAAAAGCCTTGGTCTCGGGGATCATGGTGTTGGCGTCGCCCACCGGCGGCGTCAACTCGTTGGCGCTGCCCCCCTTCACCAGGCCGGTGTAGCCCCAGTGATAGGGCATGCCCACTTCGTGCACGATCTGGCCGCCGATATCGAACGGCTGGAAGCGCGGGGTCACCAACGCCACCGCCTCGATCGCCCCGCGGGCAGACTCGACCAGCACTTGCTCGCCATTGGCGATGCCCCGTTCCGCCGCCAGTTGCGGGCTGATCTCGACAAACATCTCCGGCTGCATCTCGGCCAGCCAGGGCAGATTGCGGGTCATGGCCCCGGTCTGCCAGTGTTCGGAGACGCGGTAAGTCGTGCCCACCAGGGGGAAGGCATGGGTGGCGCCCTTGGCGTCTTTCTCCAGATCCCACAGCGCCGGATTCGTCTCCTGCGGGTGCAGCGGGTTGAACACCGGGCTTTCCCACGGCTCGTAATGCTCCGGGAAAGGCCCGTCGGCCATGGAGGGGCCCATCAGGCGGGCCCGCCCCCCGCGACGCATGATGAAGGGCAGGCGTTCGCCCGGCGGCCAACCGCCATCGGGCACATCCCCTTCCCACTTCTTCTCGGCCGCATTCCAGCGGATCAGGGCGCGTGCGGGGTCGATAGGCTCGCCGCGCATCGTCACCGAGGCCCGGTTGTAGATGATGCGCCGGTTCAGCGGCCACGCCCAGGCCCAGTTGCTGCACAGCCCCAGACCCTGCGGGTGCGTGTCCACCGGATCGCGCCGCGCCATCATGTTGCCTTCCTCGTTGTAGCTGCCAGAGTAGATCCAGCAGGCGCAGGCGGTAGAGCCATCGGCCTGCAGCTGGGTGAAGTTCTTCACCTGCTTGCCCCCGGCCACAATCACATTGCCATCCTTGTCCTTCACATCGCTCGTCGCCCAGCCATTGATCTGCCGGGCCACCTGATGCGTGTCGATCTCTCCCTCGCCATACTCCCAGGCCAGATTGAGGATAGGATCGGCATTGGGGCCAGGCGCGGCCGCGTAGAGTTGCCGCAGCCGCCGCATGATCTGGTTGATGATCCAGCCATCGCTCATCGCCTCGCCCGGCGCTTCTGCCGCGGTATAGCGCCACTGCGCCCAGCGCCCGCTGTTGGTGATACTGCCCTCCTTTTCCACCGACGCCGCGCAGGGCAGCATGAAGACCTCCGTCTGGATAGTAGCCGGATCGACGCCCGGCCGCTGCCAGAAACTGGAAGTCTCCGTGTCCCACAGATTGACCGTCACCATCCACTCCAGATGCTCCAGCGCCTGGCGCACGCCGTTGGCGTGGGTGCTGCTCACGGCCGGGTTCTGGCCCCAGGCAATGAAGCCCTTGATCTTGCCACTGCGCATCGTGGGCCAGTAGGTCAGCCAGGAATAGTTGCCGCCATCGGCCAGCTTGGGCAGCCAGCCATAGCCGAACTCGTTATCGGCGGTGGCGTGGTCGCCGTACAGCCACTTCAGCAGGCTGACCGCATACTTGCCGAAGTTCTGCCACCAGTTGGCGCTCAGCGGGTCGCTGCACTTGGGCGTGTTGGCATCGATGTAATCGGCCAGCGCCTGGAACTTGGCCCGCGGCGCCGCCAGATACCCCGGCAGCAGGTGGAACAACAGCCCATGATCGGTCGAACCCTGTACGTTCGATTCCCCGCGCAGGGCGTTGATGCCGCCGCCGGCCATGCCCATATTGCCCAGCAGGCTTTGGATGATGGTCGCGGCGCGGATGTTCTGGGCGCCGTGGGTGTGCTGCGTCCAGCCCATGGCATACATGATCGTGGCCACGCGGTCGGGCCGGCCGGTGGACGCCACAGCCTCATACACCCGCCGCAGATCCGCTACCGGCGTGCCGGTGATATTGCTCACCGTCTCCAGGTCATAGCGGGCGTAGTGCTGGCGCATCAATTGGAAGACGCAGTTGGCATCCTGCAGCGTGCGATCCATCAGCTGAATGCCATCCTCGCCCATCTGATACCACCAGGTGCTCTTATCGTAAGTCGCTTTATCCGATTGAAAGCCGCTAAAAATCCCGGCATCGAAGGTATAATCCGAGTGCACCAGATAAGATGCGTTGGTGTACTCCACCACATACTCTTTTTGATACAGATCGTTATCCAGAATGAATTTGATCAATCCCCCCAGAAAAGCGATATCCGTACCCGAACGCAGCGAGGCATAGATATCGGCCTGCGTGGAGGTGCGCGTGAAGCGCGGGTCGACATGGATCACGGTGGCGCCCCGATCCTTCGCGGCCATCACCCAGCGGAAGGAGATGGGATGGTTTTCGGCTGGATTGGCCCCCATGATCAGGATGACATCACTGTTCTTCAGATCGATCCAGTGATTGGTCATTGCTCCTCTACCGAACGACTCTGCCAGAGCCGCAACTGTAGCGGAGTGTCATATGCGGGCCTGGTGCTCGATGTAGACCAGGCCCATGCTGCGCAGCGCTTTGACCAGGAGGCTGCACTCCTCATTATCCAGGGCGGCGCTGCCGATGGAGGCGATGGCCTCGGTGCGGCGCACGGTGCGGCCCTGCTCATCCGTTTCGATCCAGTTGGCGTCGCGCGTCCGCTTGATGCGCTGGGCGATCTGGTCGATGGCCCATTCCCACTCCACCTCTTGCCACGCGGCCGCGCCTGGCGCCCGGTAGGCCGGCTTGGTGATGCGCCGCGGGCTGTTGACCAACTGCGACAGCGTGCCTCCCTTGCTGCACAGCGCTCCCTGGCTGATGGGATGGAGCGGATCGCCCTCGATGTTGACGACCCTGCCATCCTCCACACCCACGATCATGCCGCAGCCCACCCCGCAGTAGGGGCAGATGCTGGTGATCTGGCCGGTGGGCTTGCGCAGGGGTGGGGGCGGGCCGTCGCGGGCCGCGCTCAGGGGCGCCGGGGCCAGCATCGCCCCCCCGGCTGTGACCCCCAGTAATTTGAGAAACTCCCGACGTGTTGATTGCATGGCTTCCTCCTGGGTTGTAGGGCAGGGCGGGCCGCACGGAGCGCGCGTCTGCTTCTTGCGCCCTGCGGATGGAAGGAGTTTGCCCTCGTTTTTGGCTCGGATGAGCGCCCCCTCACGGCTTCCTGGCTTGTGTGTCGTGAAATGAGCGGCAAGCTCCTATGTGAATTTTAGCACAAACCCAAAACCAAAACCATGCGGCGTTTTACCCATATTTGATATGGGGCATTTTACCCATTGGGTTCAGTGTTCAGTGTTCAGTGTGGCGAGGAGGCGAGGAGGCGAAATGAATCGTCCCATCGTCCATCGTCCATCGTCCCATCGTCCATCGCCCACGCCCCACCCTTTGTGCCCTGCCCTTGCCCGTGCTAGAATGCCCGGCAATGGTTCTCCCCCTTTCCCCCTCCCAATCCCCAATCAAATAGGAGCGTCCCACTATGGATCGCCGCCATCGCATCCTTTCCCTGATGTTGGTTTTCGTGTTTTTGTTTGCCGCGCTGGCGCCCCTGGCCGGTGCAGCCGCCCCAACCGCCGATCTTGTGCAGGCCCCGCAGCCGCAGCAAGCGGCGGTTTTTTCTTTTCCGGCCCTGGCCCCTGAACTGGCCGAAAATCCACTCGATCTGGGCTACGTCATCCTCCACTATCACCGCCCTGGCGGCGATTACGGCGTTCCCGGCCCCGATTTCAACACTTTTTGGGGTCTGCATCTGTGGGGCGACGGTCTGGCGCCGGGCGAAGGCACCGAATGGAACGCGCCGAGGCCCTTTGCCGGCGTCGATAGCATGGGCGTGGCCTACGTGGCCGTAAAGGTGGCCGACCCCAGCAAGCCGATCAATTACATCGTGCACAAAGGCAACGACAAGGACACGCCTCTCGACCGCAGCTTTGTGCCCAATGAGACCCCGCACCTGTGGATTCAGCAGGGCGACGGGGCCAATGATGCCTCGCAGGCGGCGCTGTGGGGGCAGACGGTGATTCATTACCACCGCCCCGGCGGCGATTACGATGGCTGGGGCCTGCACCTGTGGGGCGACGCCCTCGCCCCCGGCGCCGGCACCGACTGGAACGCGCCCAAACCCCCCGACGGTTTCGACGATTACGGCGCGTTCTTCACCATTCCCCTCGCCGATGCCACGCAACCGCTCAATTTCATCGTGCACAAGGGGGATGACAAAGACCCCGACGGCGACCGCGGCTATACGCCCGCCGCGTCCTATGCGGTGTGGCTGCAATCAGGCGACGCCGCCATCTACGCCCAGGCCGGCGCGGCCACGAACATGGCCACGATCCACTATCGCCGGGCCGACGGCGCCTATGCCGGCTGGGGCCTGCACCTGTGGGGCGACAGCGCCGAGCCGGACATCACCTGGGGCGCGCCCCTGCCGATCACCGGTTTCGATGATTTCGGCGCGTTCTGGCAGGTGCGGCTGACCGCAGCCCCCACACAACTGAATTACATCATTCACAAAGGAGACGCCAAGGATCCCGGGCCCGATCAGGCCCTGATCCTGGCCGACAAAGGCCACGAGATCTGGCAGATCGAGGGCAGCGGCGTGCAATACAACAGCGGGCCTGCCATCCCCACCCACATCCTGGCCCACAAGATCGTGGGCGATCTGAGCCGGCAGCAGGCCTACTGGGTGGACGCCGACACCATCCTGTGGCCGGCGGCGAATGACGCCACGGCTCAATACGAACTGCACTACGACGCCGGCGCCGGCCTGGCGCTGACCGAAAATGGCGTGGAAGGGGGCGCGATGGCAGCGCTCACGCCTGTCGCCGATGGCATCAGCGCGGCCGTGGCCGCCAAATTCCCCCATCTGGCCGGGCTGCCCGCGCTCAAGCTCGACCCCGCCGCCGCCGGCATGGTCGTCGATATCCTCAAAGGCCAGATCGCGGTCTCCAAAACGGACGCCGAAGGCAAGTTGAACGACGCCACCGGCCTGCAAATCCCCGGCGTGCTGGATGCCCTCTTCCCCTACGGCGGGGATCTGGGCGTGGCCTGGGAGGATGACACCCCGGTGCTGCGGCTGTGGGCGCCGACCGCGCAATCGGTCACCCTGTTGCTCTACGCCGACGCCGATCCTGCCACCCCCGCCACCCGTTTGCCCCTCTATTTCACGCCCGATAGCGGCGTGTGGACGATCAAAGGGGAACCGGGCTGGAAAGGGCAGTATTATCTCTACGAAGTCGTGGTCTTCGCGCCTACCACCGGCCAGATCGAGACCAATCTCGTCACCGATCCCTACTCCTTCAGCCTGGCCATGAACAGCACGCGCAGCCAGATCGTGGATCTGGCCGATGCGGCCCTGGCCCCTACCGGCTGGGACGCGCTGGCCAAGCCGGCGCTGGCCGCGCCCGAAGACATCGTCATCTACGAACTGCACGTGCGCGATTTCAGCGCCAACGATCCCTCGGTGCCCGCCGAGTTGCAGGGCACTTACAAAGCCTTCACCCTGCCCAATTCCAACGGCGTCGCGCATTTGCAGGCCCTGCAAGCCGCTGGGCTGACGCATCTGCACCTGCTGCCGGTGTTCGATTTCGCCACCATTGACGAGAACAGGGCCAACTGGCAGGCGCCTGATCCGGCGGTGCTCGCCACTTTCCCGCCCGACTCCGAACAGCAACAGGCCGCGGTCACGGCTGTCGAGAATCTCGACGGCTTCAACTGGGGCTACGACCCGCTGCACTACACCGTGCCCGAAGGCTCCTACGCCACCGATGCCACCGGCCCCGCGCGCATCGTCGAGTTCCGGGAGATGGTGCAGGCGCTGAATCAGATGGGCCTGCGCGTGGTCATGGATGTGGTCTACAACCACACCAACGCCGCCGGGCAGGCGCCGAAATCGGTGCTGGATCGCATCGTCCCCGGCTATTATCATCGTCTCAACGCCCAGGGCCAGGTGGAGAACAGCACCTGCTGCGCCAACACCGCCAGCGAACACGCCATGTTCGAGAAATTGATGATCGATTCTCTGGTGACGTGGGCGAAATACTACAAGATCGACGCTTTCCGCTTCGACTTGATGGGCCATCACATGGTCGCCAACATGCTGCGGGTGCGCCAGGCGCTGGATGGGCTCACCCTGGAAAATGATGGCGTGGACGGCAAGGCGATCTACCTCTACGGCGAGGGCTGGGACTTTGGCGAAGTGGCCAACAACGCCCGCGGGGTGAACGCCACGCAGCGCAATCTCGCCGGCTCTGGCATCGGCACCTTCTCCGACCGCATGCGCGACGCGGTGCGCGGGGCCGGGCCTTTCGATAGCGGCGAAGCGTTGAAGAAGCAGGGCTTCGCCGCTGGCCTCTTCTATGACCCCAACGGCAGCGATCAGGGCACGCCCGACCAGCAACGCGCCCGCCTGCTGCTGCTCAGCGACCAGATCCGTGTAGGCATGGCCGGCAATCTTGCCACTTACATCTTCACCGACCGCAACGGCGATCGGGTCAGCGGCGCGGCTGTGGACTACAACGGCCAGCCCGCGGGTTACACCGCGGACCCGCAAGAGGTGATCAGCTACGTCAGCAAGCACGACAACCAGACCCTGTACGACATCTTCGTCTACGGCCTGCCCACAGCCACCAGCATGGCCGACCGGGTGCGCGTGCAAAACGTGGCCCTGAGCACGACGCTGCTGGGCCAGGGCGTGCCTTTCCTGCACGCCGGCGTGGACTTGCTGCGCTCCAAGTCGCTGGATCGGGATAGCTACAACTCTGGCGACTGGTTCAATCGCCTCGATTTCACCTATCAGGCCAACAATTTCGGCGTGGGCCTGCCGGTGGCGGGCAAGAACGTCCAAAACTGGCCGGTCATGCAGCCGCTGCTGGCCGATCTGGCCTTGCAGCCCGCGCCCGCGCACATTGCATTGGCGCGCGATCTCACGCAGGAGCTGCTGCAAATCCGCGCCTCCTCTCCCCTCTTCCACTTGCAGACCGCCGGCGAGGTGCAACGCCGCGTGCGCTTCCTCAACACCGGCCCCGACCAGATCCCCGGTCTCATTGTCATGGCCCTGTCCGACATGGGCGTGCCCGACATCGACCCGAATTACGAGCTGATCGTGGCGCTGATCAACGCCAATGACGAAGCGCAGACCTTCGCTTCTCCCTTTGCCGGCCAGCGCCTGGCCCTGCACCCGGTGCAGCAGGCTTCGGTGGATGACGTGGTCAAGACCGCGGCCTTCGATCGCGGCTCCGGCCAGTTCAGCATCCCCGCCCGCACCACCGCCCTGTTCGTCAGCGCCGGTCTTGGCCCCGACGCCATCGTCAGCTTCCCCGGCGATTACCCGGACGCGGCAGGATTGGGCGGCAACTGGGATCCGGGCAACGCCAACATCCGCGGCGGCGATGCCAATGGCGACGGCGTGTGGACCTTCACCACCACGCAGATCCCGGCCGGGGCCTACCAGTTCAAAGCCACCATCGGCGGCAGTTGGGACGAAAATTATGGCCGCAACGGCGTCCCCGGCGGCGATAACCTCACCTTCACCCTGGCCCAAGCCGGCGATGCCGTGCATTTCTACTACGACAGCCGCGACAACTACGTCTTCTCCCGGCCCGATGGCATCCTGCCCGTCGTCGCCGGCGATTTCGTCTCGGAGATCGGCGGCAATGACTGGTCCCCGGACACTCTCACCACCTGGATGAAGGATCCTGATGGCGATGGCGTCTACCTGTTCACGACCGAAACCATCCCGCCGGGCCAGTGGAAGTACAAAGTAGCCCTGAACGAGGGCTGGGCCGAGAATTACCCCGCCAACGATGTGGGCTTCGAGGTGCCGGAACCGGGCGCGGCCGTGATCTTCTCCTACAACCGCGCCACGCACGAGGTGGGCCACGAGGTGCAGCCCTTCACCGTCACGCCCCCACCCGTAGAGTTGCTCGTCACCTTCCCCGGCGACTATCCCGAACCCGCGGGCCTGGGCGGTAACTGGGCCCCCGAAAACCTGGCCACCAAAGCCAGCGATCCCAACGGCGATGGGGTGTGGACCTTCGCCACCGCCGCCATTCCCGCCGGCAACTACCAGTTCAAGGCCGCGGTTGGCGGCAGTTGGAATGAGAATTATGGCCGGAATGGCGCGCCCGGCGGGGACAATCTGCCCTTCACCGTGGCCGCGGATGGCGATACCGTGCGTTTCTATTATGACCGCTCCGACAACTACGTCGCTTCCCGGCCCGATTTCATCCTGCCCGTGCTTGTTGGCGATCTGATGAGCGAGGTGGGCGGGGCCGATTGGTCGCCCGATCACCTGCGGGGCTGGATGAAGGACCCCGACGGCGACGGTCTTTACACCCTCACCCTCAACCTGCCGGAAGGAGAATGGCAGTACAAAGTGGCGCTGAACGAAAGCTGGGATGAGAACTATGGCGCCGGCGGCGCGCCCGGCGGGGACAACATCCCCCTGCGCGTGCCCGCGGGGGGCGAACGGGTCACCTTCACCTACAACGCGGCCACGCATGAGGTCAGCGACAGCTTGATCCCGACCCCGCAGCCCGTCTTCTGTCTCGAACTGCCTCTGCTGGCCGATACCTGGGTGGCCAGCGGCGCGCCCGCGGCCAACATGAACGCCTACGAGGCGATCATCGCCCGCAGCAGCGGCGTAGACAACGCCCTCTTCCAGTTCGATCGCGCCGACCTGCCCCCCAACGCCGCCATCGTCAGCGCCACCCTCACCGTAACGGCTACCTTCCAATCGGGCCAGTACGGCAAAGCGATGTTCCCGCTGAATGTGGGGCCTTTCAACCCGGCAACGGTTACCTACCACAGCAGCCCCGACTACTACAATCCCGGCGAGCCGCAGCCCCTGCCCAACGCCCTCGGCAAACTCGATTTCGATGTCATCGAGCAGGTCAGGGCCTGGGACCGCGCGGGCGCGCCTGCCCACACCTACGGCTATCTTGCCCTGGGCATGTCAGGCCCCTGGGGCCGCGTGGCCATGCCTTCGCTAGAGGCCTGGCCCTACACCCAACACGCCCGCCTTACCGTCTGCGGCATCGCCGATGAAACGCTGCCCACCTTCGCCGAGATCGCGCAGGTGCAGGCCCCGGCCCGCAACCCCGCCCAGGATGAGATCTTCTACTTCCTGCTGCCCGACCGCTTCAGCGATGGCGACCCGGCCAACAACTACGGCGCCGATGCCGCCGGCGGCGATCTGGATGCGGATGTGCTGCGTCACGGCTACCGCCCCACCGACAAATCCTTCTACCACGGCGGCGATCTGACCGGGCTGACCGGCAAGCTGGATTATCTGCAAGGTCTGGGCGTTACCGCCCTGTGGATCACCCCGCCTTTCGTCAACCAGCCCACCCAGGCCGACAGCACCACCCCCCTGGGCGTGGGCGGGGCCTACCACGGCTATTGGATCCTCGATTACCTCGATGTGGACCCCCACCTGGGCACGCTGGCCGACCTGAACGCGCTGCGCGACGCGGCCCAGGCGCGGGGCATGAAGATCTTCTTCGACATCGTCGTCAATCACACCGCCGACGTGATCGACTACGCCGAGGGCCAATACAGCTACCGCAACAAAACCGCCTTCCCCTACCGCGACGCCGCGGGCGTGGCCTTCGATGACCGCGATTTCGTGGGCCAGGCCAATTTCCCCCCCCTCGACGCGGCCACCAGCTTCCCCTACACCCCCATCTTCACCGATCCGGCGGACGCGGCCCGCAAGAACCCCGCCTGGTTGAACAACCCCATCTACTACCACAACCGCGGCAGCACCACCTTTACCGGCGAGGATAGCGATTATGGCGACTTCTTCGGTATGGATGACCTCTTTACCGAGCATCCCGCCGTGGTGCAGGGCTTCATCAACATCTTCAAACACTGGATCGATTGGGGCGTCGATGGCTTCCGCCTGGACACGGCCAAGCATGTCAACATCGGTTTCTGGGCGCAGGTGGCCCCAGAAGTGCTGGCCTATGCCCACGGGCAGGGCAAGAACGATTTCACCATGTTCGGCGAGGTGCTGGGCGGCGACGCGGCCTATCGGGCGCACTACACCCGCGCAGGCCAGCTGCCCGCCCTGCTCGATTTCGGCCTGCACGGCGCGGCCATCGGCTTTGCCGCCTCTAGCCAACCCACCGATGGTCTGGCCGCGCTCTTTGCCAGCGATGATCGCTTCATCGACCCGGACAGCAACGCTGCCGCCTCCGGCCTCTTTGTCAGCAACCACGACGCCGGGCGCCTGGGCCGCGACATTCTCAACGCCAATCCCGCGGCCGGGGATGGGGAGTGGCTGGCCCGCTCCCGCCTCGGTCACGCCTTGATCACCTTCGTGCGCGGCTTCCCCATCTTTTACTACGGCGATGAACAGGGCTTCACCGGCGATGGCGGCGACAAGGACGCCCGCGAGGACATGCTGCCCGGCCAGGTGGCCATCTACAATGACAACGATCTGATCGGCAGCGCTGCCAGCACCGCCGATGACAACTTCGATCCCACCCATCCCCTGTACCAGGCCCTGGCGGAGTTTGCGGCGGTGCGCGGGCAGCATGTGGCTCTGCGCCGCGGCGCCCAGATCCATCGCTTCAGCGAAGCAGGAGCCGGCATCTACGCCTTCTCTCGCATCGACCGCGCCGAAAAGGTGGAGTATCTCGTGGCCCTGAACAACGCTACCACCGCGAAGATGGCCACCTTCGCCACCGCCACCGCCGGCGCCGCCTTCGCCCCCCTCTTCCCGGCCGCGGCTCCCGCCCTGACCAGCGACGCCGCCGGCATGCTCACCGTCAGCGTGCCCGGCCTCGATTTCGTCATCTACCGCGCCGCGCAGCCGGTGACCAACCTGGGCGCCGCGCCCGCGGCCCAGTTCACCAGCCCCGCCCCCACCGTGCATGGCGAGATCGAGGTAGCCGTGAACCTGGCCCCCGCCGCCTTCGCCGAAGTCACCTTCCTCGTGCAGGTGGATGGCGGCCCTGCCCAGTTCCTCGGCGTCGATGACAACCCGCCCTATCGCGTTTACTACGACACCGGCGGCCTGGCCAATGGTTCTACCCTCACCTTCACCGCCTTGGCCCATGATCTGTACGGCCACTATCGCAAGGCCGTGACCACGACGGTCGTCACCCTGCCCGCGGCCTGGACGGTCATCCATTATCAGCGCCCCGCCGGCGATTACGACGATTGGGGCCTGCATCTCTGGGGGGATGGCCTGGCCGCGGGGGTGGGCACCGACTGGAACGCGCCGATGATGTGGAATGGCGAGGATGCATTCGGGCGTTTTGCCTTCTTCAAGGTGCAGGATCCCACGCAAGCGGTGGGCTTCATCGTGCACAAGGGGGATGACAAGGACGCCGACGCCGACCGCTTCTTCCTCCCGGCCGATCAGCCGCACATCTGGATCAAGCAGGGCGACCCTGCTCTCTATGACAGCGCCGCGGCCGCGCAGGCTGCTGTCACCCTGCACTACCACCGCCCCGGCGGCGATTACGACGGCTGGGGCCTGCACCTGTGGGGCGACGCCCTTGCCCCCGGCGCCGGCACCGACTGGAACGCGCCCAAACCCCCCGACGGCTTCGATGATTTCGGCGCCTTCTTTGTCGTGCCCCTGGCCGACGCCAACGCCATGCTCAACTTCATCGTGCACAAGGGGGATGACAAGGACACGCCCAACGACCGCGGCTTCATCCCCGCCCAGACCGGCGATGTGTGGCTGAAGCAGGATGACGCGGCCGTGTACGCGCAGCGGGGCGGGGCCGAGAACTTCGCCCTCTTGCATTACCACCGCCCCGGCGGCGATTACGACGGCTGGGGCCTGCACCTGTGGGGCGACACCACCGAATCAGTGAGTTGGGGCGCGCCCCTCCTGCCCATCGCCTTCGACGCGTTTGGCGCGGTCTTCAAGGTGGGGCTGACCCCCGGCGCCAACAGCATCGGCTACATCTTCCACAAGGCTGACGAGAAGGATCCCGGCCCCGATCAGTTCCTCACCTTCGCCGCCGATGGTTACGAGGTGTGGCAGCTGCAGGGTGCGGACCCGGCGGCTCCTTTCTTGATTCCCTGATCCCCACGGGCGATCTGCGCCCATGCAACCAACAAAAAATGAGCCGGCCCCCGCGGGGGCCGGCTCATGGGATCGGTGAGGAGAGCAGCAGGGTCTACAACACGAAATTCAGGGTCACCAGCAAGATCACCATCACCAGGGCCAGCAACAGCATGTTGCGCAGGTCGGTGATGACATAACGATACTCGCTGCGGAAATCCACCTCTTTGGAGCGGACGACGGCGCCGGTGTACAACTGGGCCGCGGCCGATTCGACCACTTTTGCGCCCGGCGTGGTGGGTGGGGTGTAGATGGGGACGTTGGGGGTGCTGCGCCGGCGGCTGCGGCGCGATGTTTTCTTGGCCATGGGGCAATCACTCGCTGGGGTTGGGAATGGCGGCGATCATAGCACAGGGCCGGGCGAAGGGCAAAGCGCGGCGGCTCACTGCTGTTCCCACCACACCTGGGCGTAGGCCAGCCCGCCGCGGGCGTAGTATTCCACCCGCACCGTATGCTCGCCCGCGCCCACGCCGTCGAACCGGCCTTCGTAGGTGACGTCGCCGGCCGGGTCGTGCCAGGCGTCGATCACGGCCCATTCGTTGAGGAAGACGCGTACGCCGCCGGAAACGCGGGCCAGGAAGCGATAGTTCCCCGCCGCGAACCGCGCTCGCCGTGTCCAGCGCACGCTGAAATTGTCTGCGGGCAGGCCGGGCGCAGGCCCGTCCAGATGCCAATCGAAGGCGATGGCGGGGTCATGGCGCACCAGCAGCGGCTCGCCTTGCAGGTGGATATCGTTGAAATATTCCCCTTTCCACTCCAAAAAGCTGCCGCCCGCGGGCGCAGGGGCCGCCGTCGCCAGGGTCGGCTGGGCCGCGGCGGCGACTACGCCATCCCGCGCCCACCAGAACTCCATGACCGCATCCCCGCCCCCCTGGAAATACTCCACCGTGAGGGTGTGCTCGCCCGCGCCCACCTGATCGAAGCGGCCGCTGTAGGTTTGGGCGTGGCTGACCTGCCACTGGTCGATCACGGGCCAGCCATCCAGTTTGACGCGGACGCCGTCATCGGCCTTGGCGAAGAAGGTGTAATCGCCGGCCTCGAAATGGAAAGTGCGCGTCCAGCGGGCGGAGAAGTCGTGGCCGGGCACGCCGGGCGCGGGGGCCGCGTCCCCGCGCAGATGGAAGCGGATCTCCGGCTCGGCGCGGGTGAGGATGGGCGCGCCGGCCAGATCGCGGTTGGCGAAGTATTCGGCCCGCCAGCCCGCGGTTGCGGCCACAGGCGCGGCGATCGCTGCCGCGGGTGGGGGCGTGGCCGCGATCCCTGGTTGGCGGCGCGGGGGCGAGGCCAGGGCTGCGGGCGGGGCCTGCACCTGGGGCAAGGCGCGAGTCGAGCCTTCGATCACCAGCAGCTCGGCCCACAGCCAGCCCACCTGCCCCGCCACGCAGCACACTTGCAGCCAGGCGCCATCCCCGCTCTGGCCGACGAGGGTGAGCATGGCGCCCTGTTTGACCTGGGCAATGACATCGAAATGGGTGCCGGGGCCGTTGCGCACATTGGCCACCGCCGCCGAAACGGTACCGATGGGTTGGTTGGACATGTGAATGATTCTCCAGATGGGTAGGGGAGGGGAAGAAAGAAGATCAGGCCGCCACGGCCTGGTAGGCGCGGGCTTGCAGGGGCGTTTCCCTGGCCCAGCGCAGATCTTTGCCGATCAGCAATTCTGTCATTTCAGCGTGATGCGTATTTTTCATGGCAATCGCTTGTAAATCAAAAGCAAATTCCTCTGCTAATCGTCTGATGCTTGCGGTGTTATCATAAGTCATCAAGAAATCACCTTTCAAGCGTGCTGCTTGGTCGAATAACTTTCTGTGATCAACTTGAAAATGTGTGTAAAGTCTGCTTCCTGCGCGTTTTCCTGGGGCAGAATAGGGTGGATCGATAAAAAACACAGCATCTGAACGCGCATGTTCTTGCTGCATAATTTCCAGACCATCCCCTTCGATAAAGCGGATACGGTCTCGGATGTGAGCAATGCGGCGAATGCGCCGGCTCAGCGTCTGGGGATACCAGCGTGAGCCCAGCCCTTTGCCGGACTCGCCTGTTTTTATGATGCCCGCTCCCGGCGCCATGATGCCGCCGTGACTGACCCGGTTGCGCAGGATGGTTTGGAACGCCAGTTCGCGATCTGTCAAGGGCTTGGTGTTCAGCAGATCCAGCACCGAATCGGGTGTGAATACGAATGTTTCGATCTTCTCTGCCAACCATTCGGCGTCTCCTGTGATGATGGTGCGCCAGACGGCTGCAACCCGGCTGTCCAACTCTACCATCAGCACTTCCCCGGCCAATTGCTCCATGGCGACGGTCAGGGCCACGATGCCGCCGCCGGCGAAGGGCTCCACAAACAGCGCCGGGCGTTTAGGCAGGGAGACAAGCCAGTCCCGGATGCGCGGGATGAGCCAGGTCTTGCCGCCAGGATAGCGAAAGGGGCTGCGTTGGGGAACGGAAGCCACATTCACAATCTGCGGCGCGGTAGGGGCCTCTAAACCTGGCAAAAGCATCTCGGCCAGGGGATGTCTCTCTTTCATGCTGCCATCATACCGTCTCTGATCCATGAATGCAATCGCGTCAGCCTGCCCTGCGCCGCGCCGCGATCCGCGCAATTGCCCTATCCACCAGCGCCGCCTCTGGCAGGCGCAGCAGGCGCAACAGCAGGTAGTAGATGGCCGCGCCGGCGCCGGCCGGCCCCAACACCACCGCCAACCGCGGCCCCAAGCCCGCTACGCCCAACAGGGCCAGCAGCCATTGCGCCAGCGCCCACACCCCCACGGCCATCACGCCCGCGGCGATCAGCGTCTGCCCGGCGGTGCGCAGCACGCCCTGCCCCAGCCGACCCCCCCAGCGGTAGATCAGGAAGATCATCATTGCCGCGTGCCCGGCATGCTTGGCGCCATCGGCCAGGGCCAGCCCCAGAAAGCTGAGCCGGGGCAGCAGGGGCAGCGCCACTCCCAGATAGACGAACACCGAGAGGATGCCGACCGCAGCCGGGGTGCGGCTGTCGTTGCGCGCATAATAGGCGAAATTCAGCGGCCAATCGATGCTGGCAAACACCAGTCCGAACAGGTAGAAGCGCAGGGTGCGGGCCGTCCAATAGGTGTCGATGGCTGTGAATTGGCCGTGCTCCGCCAGCAAACGGATCACCGGCTCGGCCAGCACCCACAGGCCCAGGGTGGCGGGCATGGCCAGCACCAGCACGGCCCGCAATCCCGCGCCCAGCGTGCGCCGGTACGCGGCCCACTCTCCGGCCGCGGCCCAGCGGGAGAGGGTGGGCAGCGCGGCCAGCGAGATCGCCACCGCCACCAGCCCGTGCGGCAATTGATAAAGGGTCGTGGCCTGGCGCATGTAGGCCAGGCTGCGCTCTCCTGTGCTGTTGGCCAGCCGCGTATCGATGCCCCCCTGCACGATGCCCGCTGCCAGCGAGAGCAAAATCGGCAAATATAGCAGCCAGATGCGGCGCAGAGCCGGATGGCGCAGGGTGGCGGTCAGGCGCAGGCCCAGCCCCCGCAGTTCGGGCAGGCGCAGGCCCAGTTGGATCAGGCTGCCCAGCAGCACGCCCACGGCCAGAGACTCGATACCCAGCCGCCGGTGCAGCAGGGGCACGGCCAGGATCACGCCCAGATTGTACAGGCCATCGCCCAGGGCCACGAGGGCAAAACGTTGGCGGGCAAAGAGGATGGCAGCCAGCGCGCCCGACGCGCTGAACATCCACACCGCCGGCGCGGTCAGCCGCATCAGCCGCACCGCCGCGGCCTGGTATTCCCCCGGCAGATCCTGGCCCAGCAGGGCCACCAACTGCGGCGCCCACACCTCCACGCCCAGCACCGCCAGCGCGGCCACGCCCGCCAGCACGGTGAACAGCGCGCCCGCGGCCTGGGCAAATTCGATCCTGCGCTCAGGCCGGTGGTAATCGCTCAGCACCGGCACCAGCGCCGCGGACAGCATGCCCCCCACCAGCAGGTCATACAGCATCTTCACCACGAACTCGGCGGTGCGAAAGGCAGACACCAGCCCCGTGGCCCCGAAATAGTGGGGGATGACGATCTCGCGCACCAGCCCCAGCGTCCGGCTGAGGATGTTGCCCAGGCTGAGGAGGGCGGCGTTGCGCGCCACCGAGGGCTGCGGTTCCATCTCCGCCGGGCCAGGATCAGCCATGCGTGGGGGAGGCCTGGGGCGCGTAGCGCTGCACGATGGCGGCGATGATGGCCGAGGTGGAGCGGCCGGGCGCCAGATCGACAAACGCCACCCGGCCGCCGAGCGTCTCCACCACCGCGGCTTCGGGCGGGCGGGGGCCGTCGGGGCGATTCCAGTCCGCGCCCTTCACATACACATCGGGGCGGATGGCGGCCACTTCGGCCCGGCAGTCCTCGCCATCGAACAGGATGAGGGCGTCGACGCAGCGCAATGCTGCCAGCAGCGCGGCCCGCTCCTCCTGCGGCAGGATGGGGCGCAGCGGCCCCTTGCGCGCCCGCGTGCTGGCGTCGCTGTTCACCGCCACCAGCAGACGGTCGCCCAGCGCCCGCGCGGCCTGCAGATAGTGCAAATGCCCGGCGTGCAGCAGATCGAAATGCCCGTTGGTGAAGACAACGACCTGGCCTGCCGCCTGCCATGTCGCGGCCAGGCGGGCTGCCGCGTTCACCTCCAAGATCGGCGCGTTCATGTCCATGCCCGGCATTGTACCCCCACGCCCACGTTCGGCCAAGTGTTCAGTGTTCAGTGTTCGGTGTTCGGTGTTCGGTGTTCAGTGTTCAGTGTTCAGTTTGCTGAAAAGCCACGATAGGAACAGATTTTGCAAATTCATAACAGGTCTGTTCTGTTGCTGTCATCGATTTACCTGTCAGGATCCTGGATAGCCATCGAAAAGCGATCGGGTGACGTTTGGCATAATCGCGCAATTCTCTGGCCGCATCCTCTTCTGAAAGCACGCGGGCGCGGGCTGAAAGGGTGCGCCGCTTCACGGTGATGAAGACAGCGGAGTTTTGTGTGATATTCAAGAGCCAATCTGACTTATGACCAAATCCAGAAGCGACAATGTAGATATTGCTTATTTTGTCATGTCGTATAACTTCTATCACACTCTGGCGTTTTATGCCGCTTTTTCTTCCTGTATGCGTCAGCAATAGAAAACGTTCGCCTAATAACCAACCAAGATGAAAGCGATAGAATAAAATCGGCAATCGTAATGCCAAACGCAACAATTTATGTGGTTTTTTTCTATTAATCGACATTGTATGATATTTTCCTGATAACAGTTCGCCTGATGTGTCATTGCCAGGGCGACCGCAGGTCGCAAGCGAAGCAATCTCCAAGATGGTTTTTCGGTTTTATGGATATCAAATCAGCGTTTGGGATTGCTTCGTGGCTATAAATCCTGGTAATGACAGAATAAGGTGAAATAGTAACAGTTCACCTGATGTGTCATTGCGAGTGCAGCGAAGCAATCTCCCAGGTGGCTCGTCAATTTTTGGGGGGTTAAAGCAACGTTGGGGATTGCTTCGGGGCTATCGCCCCTCGCAATGACAGAATAAGGTGAATTGTTACGTGAAATATTACTGGAAATCCTTTACTGCTTCAATCCATCCCGCAACCGATTTGCGAGACGCGCTAACTCTCCCAACTCCGATTCATTCAGACACGATCACGCCGCGCAGAAGAGAGGTTGCATGCTGGCGATCAGGCGGTTGACCCGGTTCGAGCGATACGGTGCTAGCGGTCGGTCAGGCGGCTGCGGAGCCATGTTGCGTCCTTGTGATCAGAAAGAAAGGCAGCGGAACAGTGTAAACGTAGCACGATCTATGCACAAGGCGCAAACAGGTCGTCAGGTCGTCAGGTCGTGGCGGACGGGAGGACGGTCTATGTCATGCCGGATGATGGGTGATGGGCGGAGTGTCCACTTCCAGACCTTTGGGCGCGGAGAGCGTGAGGACAGACTCGATGTGCGACACGTGCAAGGGCGTCCAGGTTCGCCGAATCACCAGGCGCCAGGCTACTTCGAGCAGCCTGGCGCCTGGCCTGATTGAGAAGACTGTTTCGTTTTCCAGAAGCCCCGGCTGGCAACCGGACAGGGAATGGACGCTACCGCAAGAGCAGCGGCAGGTAATGGCGCTGCGACACCCTGGCCTGCACCTGCACCGTCACCCGCTCGCCGGGCGCGGCAGCGCTGGTGAAGCTGATGAGGCCGGTATATTCGCCGGGAGGCAGGCCGCTGTCGTTGAAGTGTACGGTGATCTCGTCCGACGTCTGGCCGTTGATCGCGCTCAGTTCCACCCAGGCCGGCATCGTTGGCACCTGCCAGTCAATCGGGTTGAGGAGATTCTGGTTATCAATCGCCAACCTGACGCTGGTCATCCCCTTGGCCGGGTCGAACAGAATCTTCGCCGGGGTCACCGACAACCCGTTCGGTATGATGATCTCCGAAGGATCGGCCACGACTGTGACTTGGATGCTGTCCGTAGCAACTCCGCCCTGGCCGTCGTCGGCCCGGAAGGTAATCGTGTGTGTGCCGGTGCTCAGGGTGGAGATAGCCACCTCTGCCCCGTTACCTAACAGCCCGTCCCGATCTGAGGTCCAGGAAAGCTGGCTGTCGTCCATGGTGCCGGTGTCAATGTCGTAGGCCAGGCCTTCCAGGCTCAGGGTCTGACTGAGGACGATGGTGATCGGGCCGCTGGGAGTGGTGATCTCGGCGGTTGGGATGCGGTTGGGCACAGTGAAGGGCGCGTCGGATGTGTCGCTGGCGGTGTGGATGCCATCGCTGACCCAGACCCGGAGGCGTGCCTGGACGCCGCCGGGGAGATTCTCTGCCGGCAGGGCGGCGTTGGTGGCGGTGATGTTCTGGCCCACCAACCTCCAGGTGGCGCCGTTGTCGGCGCTGTACTGGATGAAGAAGGTGAGCGGGTCGTTGTCCGAGTCGCTGGCTGTCCAGGTGACGGTGATCGGGTCGCCGGTCAGCAGCTCGCCGCCATTCGGTGCGAGCAAGGTCACGGTGGGCGGGTTCGCTCCGGCAGTCACGCTCTTGAGCAGCGCGCCCCCCGGCCCTTCGATGTCCACGCGGTTGCTGCCGGCCACGTAGGGCACCAGCTCGCTGATCGCGAGGGCATCAACGTTGCGCTCTTCCTCGTCGCTGCTCGGGCCGCCCTCCACCTGGTCGGGGGTGAAGGGATAGCGGGCCAGCTCCGTCCCGGCGCTGCTGCGCAGCACGATGGCGTAGGGTCCGGGGATGCGCGGATCGAGGTCGCCGCTGTCGGGGAAAACCAGGAGCGGTTGCAGGCTGACCGAGATCTGCCCCGTGGCGGAGATGATCGAGCCGATCACCAGCAGGCGGTCGGTTGGGTTGAGGACACTGCGGTCGGCGGCGGCGCTGACCGGATTGCTCTGGAAGTAGTCCATGAGGGCTTCGTACGTGTAATCGCTGATCCACTCGTTGGGGCAATAGGTCATGACATCGGTCCAGGAGGGGTCGTAGATGGCTTTGGTCTTGCTGTCAAAGCCGTAGATGGCGCTGTTTCCGAAAAGAGCGGGGCTGATGCGTCCATTGGGGTGGGGGTAAACTAGGTCCGGATTTAGCTCATTCCCGCTACAGGCAACATGTCGGCGGCCGTAGGAATGGCTCATCTCGTGGGCGCCGTACCAGTCGCCATACCTGGGCTCGGTGTACCAGGGGGAAAAGTTGCTGGATAGGCCGGTCGGCCCGGAAGCGACAAAGGAGGGAACCACGCTGCAGCCTCGCATCCAGACGCCGGCATCGTCCACCATGCCATAGTAGTGGGCGCCATTTGGAGCCTGAAGGAATCTGTACTGAGAATCCAAGATTTGGTTGACCTCAAGGCATGTAGGGCTGAGCAAGCCCAATACAGGGTCCATTATGGCCATGCCGCCCTCAAGCTTGGCCCACGAGAGATTGAGTTTGCTCAACGGAAAAGCCCGTTGGAGCCAGCTTGCCATCTGAAAGACATCCGAGACCGGCGGGTAGTAAGTCGTGCCTTGCCAGTAGTAGCCATAGCGGACGATCTTCACAGTGACCGGGGGCACCGGCTCGAAGGAGATGCTCTGAGAGATGACGTTGTTGTCGTATTTGGTCTCAACGACGTTGTGGGGGGCAGGGTTCACGGTGCCGGTCAGGAAGACTCCCCCCTCCTTGGCGCCATTTGGCAGCTCGAAAAGGAAGGCGTGGTTGAGCATCGCACGATCGGGCGAGGGGCGCACAACAATTAACCCTACGGGGGCATTGATCGGCTTCAGGGTAAAGGGCAGACCACCGCCGTACGGCACCACCCACAGTGATGCAGTCGTTATGGCGGCGTTGCCGGTGGAGTGAACGTGCAAGCGGACAAAGGTGCGCTTGTTCGCCACCAGGCGCACGCTGTTGTTCAAGTCCTGAACGGTCTGAACTATTTCCAGCTTATCGGCGATCAAGTCAATGGGGGCAGGTGTCTTGGTTGGCGTAGCGGTCGGCGTGCGCGTGGATGTCGGTCTGGGCGTGGACGTCGGTCTGGGCGTGGCGGTGGGCGTGGGGGTGCGCGTGGGCCTGCTGGACGTGGGGGTGGGGGTGCGCGTCGGCGTGCGCGTCGGCCTGGTCGTGGCGGTGGGCGTGCGCGTCGGCGTGCGCGTGGGCGTGGCCGTGGCACAGATCACCGTGTCGTTGGCGGCTGCCTGCACCTGCACAGGCGGGACTCTGACCAATGTGCCGGTGGCGGTGTTGTTGATCGCGGCGCCGTTCGCCACGCCGGCGTTCACCCTCACCCGGAAGGTGATGGTCGCCTGGTTGTTCGGGGCCAGGGGCGACAGATTGCCCGACCACTCGATGCGCTTGAGGCCGGCGTTGTAGATGGCGCCGCCTGTGGCTGAGCCGGCCACGTAGGTGACATTGGCCGGCAGCGGGTCGATGATCGTGGCGGGGAGGGACGGCGTCGTGGAAGCCGACGTGTTGGTCAAGACCACCTGGTAGGTGATTTCGCTGCCGGGGCAGAGCGGCGCCGTGTATTGCGACGTCTTGGTGATGGTGGCGCTGTATCCCACCTGGGCGCTGACCGGCGCGGCCGCCAGCAGCCACAGCAGCGCCAGAGAGAGCGCGATACGATAAGGGGTCTTGCAGACGGTACGAACGGTTCTCATGGGAAGCCTCCTTGCCTGACGAGCCTATTGATCGGGTATGGCCCTGATCATCCGAATGGATTGAACCAGATTGGACGCGGCAAGGTAATGTCCAAAAGGTATATCTTTTGGTACACAAAAGGCTCCGCCCACCCCTTTTCGTTTTCGACGGGGTGCGCTATCATTCCGGATCACGAATGGATACCTCGCTCCTTTTCGGCGAATGGCTCAAACGTCGCCGAAAATCGCTCGATCTGACGCAGGGCCAGCTGGCGCAGCGGATCCATTGTTCGCTCAGCGCGATCAAACGGATGGAGGCCGGCGACCTGGCCCCTTCGCGCCAACTGGCGGAAGGGATCGCCTGCGCGCTCGACGTGCCCGCCCACGCACAGGCGGCGTTCATCGCCTTTGCGCGCACACCCCACGCCACCGCATCCGCCGATGCCTTCGAAGCACCCTCCCCGCTGGCGCCGCCCGCCAAGCGCTTTCACCTGCCGGCGCCGCTCACCGGGTTGGTGGGGCGCGAACGCGAGGTCCAGGCCATGTGCCTGTTGCTGCGCAAACCGCACGTCCGCCTGATCACGCTCACCGGGCCGCCCGGCGCCGGCAAAACCCGGCTGGCCTTAGCGGCGGCGGAACGCCTGGAATCGAGTTTCCGCGATGGCGTCTGCTTTGCGCCGCTGGCGCCGATCAGCGATCCCGCGCTCGTCGTTTCGGCCATCGCTCGCGCACTGGAAATCAGCGAATCGTCCGGTAGGGATTTGCTCGCCGTTCTACGTGAATTCCTGTGCAACAAATAACTGTTGCTGGTGCTGGACAATTTCGAGCAGGTCGTTGCCGCAGCGCCGCTCGTCACCCAATTGCTCGGCGCTGCGGCCGGGGTCAAGGCGGTGGTCACGAGCCGCGCCGTTTTGCACGTGTACGGCGAGCATGAATTTCCGACGCCGCCGCTCCAGCTTCCCGACATTCACCATCTGCCGCCGCTGACCGCGCTCGAAGGTTACTCCGCCGTCGAGTTGTTCGTCGAACGCGCCCAGGCTGTGCAGCCCCGCTTCGAACTGACGGAAGCGAACGCACGCCCGGTCGCCGAAATCTGCGCCTGGCTGGATGGCCTGCCCCTGGCCATCGAAATGGCGGCAGCGCGCATCCGCTGGCACGCGCCGCCGCTCCTGCTGGCGCAATTGCGGTCGCGCCTGGAAGGCTTGACCGGCGGCCCGCTCGATCTCACGCCTCGCCAGCAGACGTTGCGCGGGGCCATTGCCTGGAGCCACGATCTGCTCACCGCCGAGGAGCGCGACTTGTTCCAACATCTGGCAGTTTTCGTCGAGAGCTGCACGGTTCAAGCCGTTGCCGCCATCTGGGGCCAGCGCGACGCCGAACGCACGCACTCGCTGCTGCGCAGTTTGGTGGACAAGAGTCTGCTCCGGGTCGAAGTCAGCGGCGATGCGGTGGACCGCTTTGCCATGCTCGAAACCATCCGCGAATATGCGCTCGAACAATTGCAGCATACGGGGCTGCGGGATGCTGTGCGCGCACGTCATGCGGACTATTTTTTGCAGCGGATCGAAACACTGTCGCCCTACGTCAGGCGCGGGAGCGAGCGCCAGATCGCGACGCTGGCGGAAATCGATGCGGACTACGCCAACATGCGTGCGGCGATGCAGTGGGCCATCGAATCCGCAACCGACCCGGTCCTGGGCCTCCGTTTTGCAGTGGCGTTGAATCACTACTGGGAAACGCGTGGGTATTACGGACAGGCGCATCGGCTCAGCCTGGGGGCATTGGCGCGCGCGACCGAACCATCGGCGTTGCGCGGCCAGGTGTTGGCGCAGACGAGCTTGACCGCCCACTGGCTCGGCGATCATGCGCGGGCGATGGCCTTGCTGCAAGAGGCAATTGCGATCTATGAGCAGTTGGGCGATGAAGACGGCCTCGCTTTTGCGCTGCAGCATCTGGGCATCCAATATGGGATGCAACGCGACTATGCCGCCGCCGCGCAGCAGTTTCAACGCGCCCTCGAAATCTATCGGCGCCTTGCCAAGCCCGATTCGCTTGCCGGCACGTTGGGCAACCTGGGCCTGGCGCTGTTGCGCGCGCACGAGACCACGCGCGCCAGAGAGGCGCTGACGGAAGCCCTGGCGGTGAACCGCGGCCTGGGCGATTTGAATGCCATCGGGCACAATCTACAGAATCTGGCGGAGATTGCGCGGGCGCAAGCCGAGTGGGAACAGGCGGAGAAGCTGTTGCGCCAGGCGCTCGCCGCCTTCAAGCAAATCGGGCATCAGCGCAGCATCGGCCATGCGGTGCGAGAATTGGGCGAGGTGATGATCGAGTGCGGTCAACACGCCCAGGGCGTGCGGCTGCTGGCCGTCGCCCAAGCGATGTATGCCGCCATCGGCGTGCAAGCGGACGAGCGGGCCGGACGCGAAGGCGAAGCGATGCTCGACAGGGCGCGCGCAGCCCTGGGACATGAGCAAGTCGAACGCTTGTGCGCCGAAGGTACGGCGATGCCATTGTACACGGTGTGGGAGAGTTTGCGCCTCGCCTGAAAATCGTCTTGGATCGCGCGGACGATTTGTCCCGTTGAGCAGGCAATCGCGGTCTGCTATGCGCCACATGCTCTCACCGTTATCAGCGCGCCATCAGCGGCAGGTAGACTTTGCCAGGAGGCGCGCCGTCTTCCAGGATCTCGAACATCACCTGCCCGTTCTCGATGGCAAGTTCGTATTCGAAACCCGGCGGCAGGCCGCTGATCTCCACGCTGTCGAACGCGCCGGCGACGGCGCCCGCCGCCGTCAGGAAGGTGAAGGTATCTCCCCGGCGAGGGACATAGCCGCCCCTGAAGTCGAGCGCCAGCACGCCGTCCAGGTTGGCCGCGCCGGTCACGGCCAGACTGCCGTACTGCCCCGGGCCGTTGCCGGTCACGGGGATTTCCAGCCGGCCGGCCGGGCCGATGGTCAACGTGCCGGAAATCGCCAGCGTCGGCGTAGCCGACGCCGTCGGCGTGGGAGCCTGGGGTTGCGACGCCGCAAGGGCGGCCAGCGGCGTGTTCACCTGGATGCCGGGGACCAGCACGCCGTCGTTTTGCAGGCCGAGAAAATTCACCGCCAGCGTGCCCGTGCCGGTGATCACCCCGTTGGGCGTGATGTACGTGCCGTTGGTCGCCACCAGCGCGTTGTTCTTCATCTCCACCAGCCCCGTGCCGCCGCCCACTGCCCCGACCGTCAGCACATCCAGGGCGCGCACCATGCCGCCATCCACCGTGATCGAGCCGTCGCCGCTCAGACCGGCCTGGCCGAGTTGGATGTTCCGGCAGCGGAACAAGCCGCCGTCGTCCAGCGAGACGCCGCCGTCGTATGCCTGGCCGATGACGCACAGGCCGGCCGCCGGGTCTACCACATCCAGTTGGGTCGGGTGTGCGGTGTTCGCCGCCCCCCACAGGATCGCCGCCCCTTCGCCATCTTGCCCGATGATCAGGTTGCCTTCGATGCCGCCGCGGGCGGCGTTCCACAGGGCCAGCAGGTTGGCGCTGCCCGGCCCGCCGACGAAGACATCGCCCAGCACGTCCATCTCGGAGGGGCCGCCAGTGGGGTGACGGCCGTCTACCCGCAGCTCGCCGTTGGTAAGGTGCACATCCTGGCCGACGTACAGGCTGCCGCCGTCCAGCACCTCGACCGAGCCAAAGTCGGTCTGTCCCACGAACAAGCTGCCCTGGAGCGCCCACAGCGCCGGCTGACCGGTGACGGCGCTGATGCTGTTGACGGTCACTTGCGAATCTTCGCTGAGCACGCCCCAGCTCACATAGGCGTCGTTCGAATTGACGCGGCCGCCGTACTGGATATCCAGGGTGCCGCTGATGCCGTAGCCCACGGCGATGTTGCCGGTCTCCCACAACGACCCGTCGCCGCCCACATCGGCTGTGCCGGTTCCCGTGGCCAGCAAACCGCCGATGCGCGCTTCCGCGCTGGTCAAATGCCCGCCGGCCGTCACAAACAGTTCGCCCGCGCCTTCATCGCCAATGGTCAGGCGGCCCGTGCCGTTCAAACTGGTACCGTTGCCCAACACCTGCAAACGGGCGAGGGGCGGATTGGAGGGATTGGCGGGCGGCGAGCCGCCGACGATGGCGTGAATCATATTACCCGCGCCCGAAGTGATTCTCACCGTTCCCCCCTCATTGACGGTCAGCGCCGGTTCATCCACCGAATCGTCCAGCAGGTTCAGGGCCAGATTCTGGAAATCCACCGTGTTGGTGCCCGAGATGATCATGCGACCCATGGGGAAGGTGGTCAGCGGCGCGGCGGCGGCCAGGACGCTGGCATCCACGGCATACTGCCCGCTGAGGGCGAAGATGACCGTATCGCCGGCGCCGGGGTCGCCCTGCGGGTCCCAGTTCGTGACCACGTGCCAGGCGCCGCCGTTGGGGTTGATCCAGTGATAGGCGTTCGGTGCGAGCAGGAAGGCGCGGGTCTGGCCGCCGATAGCGCCAAAACCGGTGATCTGTCCCCGCTCGTTGACGCTCCTGGCCGAGTGCAAGACCCAACCGGAATTGGCCGGGATCAGGGTATTGAGGTCCTGCATCTGCCCATCCTGCCAAAGCACGGCTTGTCCTCCCGATTCGCCAACGATCAGCCCGGCGTCATTGATGTCGTAGGCGATGCTCTGGCTGCCGCCCAGGTCGTGCATGGCGCCATCCCACAAGAAGGCGTGAAATGCAGTGCCGCCCACCCGCGAAAAGCCGACGACCTGGCCGTGATTGTTGATCGCCTCCGCCTCGCTGAGATCGCCGCCCAGGGTGCCCAAATCCTGCATTCCGCCGCCCTGCCATAAAAAGGCGTGAAAATTGGCCGAGGCGTCATACGAGCCGCCGACCACTTGCCCGGCGTCGTTGATGCCATAAGCGGCGCTGATGGCGGGCCACGCCGGGTCCAGGTCGCCCAGGTCCACGATCCCGCCGCCGCTGCCCCACAGGACAGCGTGAGAAAGATAAGTGTCCGATGTGCAACAGGCATACCCTACCGCCTGCCCGGAGGCGTTGATCTCGAAAGCATAGCTATTTGGCCCGCCCAGCGTGCCCAGGTCCTGCATCCCGCTACCCTGTTGCCAGCGGAAGGCGTGGTTATTGAATTGCGCATCGACGACCGACCCCCCGACCACCTGCCCGGCGTCGTTGATGTCGTAGGCCCAGCTCCCCCGCCCGCTGAGGTCGCCCAGGTTGGTCATGGTCCCGTCATCCCATAGAAAGGCGGTCAGATACGAACCGCTTTGCGAAGCGCCGACCACCCGGCCATCTTCGTTGATGCCCATGCCTTTGGTGGTCGCGCCGCCCAGCGTACCCAGGTCGGTGATGGTGTAGCGAGGTTGGGCAGCCGGGGCAGTCTGTCCACCTGCCGCCGCCGCCGATTCAGCCTGCGGCGCGGCTGCGGGCGGCGCCAGCAGCGAGAAAAAGACAAGGATGACCGCAAACCATGTTTGGGTGTGCTTTTTCATGCAACTCGCCTCCTCTGTTTTCCTTGCGTGTTTCAATCTGTGACGATGGCAACCTGTCCGGCCAGTTCTTGTGATGGCATTCCCATCAGATTCTCCTTTGCTTACGGTTTCCTCGCAAACGTCAGATACAGCGCAAACGCACCCGTCGCCGTGAACGCGCCTGCCTCGATAGCCTGCAGGATGTCTGCGCTGTCGGTGGCGGCGTAATACCAGCGGGCATCCGCTTCCGTGCCGCCGCCCGCCAGGATGATTTCGAGGGTCAGGTTGAACCAGCGGTCGTCGGCAGCGGGCGCGTGGTAGAGTTTCGACAGTTCCAGGTAATTCTGCTGTTTTTCATGGCGATAGGGCGGGAAGACGTGCATAGCGCGGTCGTTCAGACGCACGTCGTACACATCCAGCCCGGACTGGGTAGCCAGCAACGGTACGCGCACGCCGACGGTATCATCGCCGCGCCCCAACGCCAGTTTGCCCTTGCGGTTGAGCTGGCTGATGCGGTAATGCTCCCGATGCCAGGCTTCGTCTCGTTTGTCCTCATGGATAGTGTCGTAGCTGGTGATGGCGCCGCTTTCGGTGTATTCGGCGGCGAAGAAGACCCCGCCCGGTTTCAGCACGCGGGCCATTTCGCCGACTACAGTGGGCGCGGCGCGGACATGGGTCAGGACGGTCTGGCACACCGCCCCATCGAAGGCGCCCTCCGCAAATCGCAGTTGGTGGGCGTCGCCCTGCTCGAAGTGCAACTGCGCTAACTCATGACGTGCGGCGAATGCGGTCGCATCGGCCACCGGATCGGCTTCGAAGTCCACGCCGGTGATGTGCAGGTCGGGCCGGAGTTCGGCCAGGAGCAAGGAGAGGCCGCCGTTGCCGCAGCCCACGTCGAGGATGTGGCCGTTTGGCGGAAAATCCAACAGCGGCAGGATGACGCGCTGAAAATAGTCCATGTTCCAAAAGGTTTTCATCCGCAGCCGCAGAAAACGGGCGGTTTCATCATCTATCCAGGGGTTGTGGGCTGGGGCAGGTTGTTCGCTCATGGGTCAAGCCTCCTGTCCATTTCATGTTCGTAAGTTGTGGGGTTGGGGCCGGTTGTGGAGTGATGGCGTCTCCAGACAGACCAGCATCAGGCGAACACGGCGACCAGGCCGGCCTGGAAGGCCGGTGCAACCACCGCACAGTGCGTGCAGTTGGGGAACGTCTGATAGGTCAACTGAAAGCCGGCATAGCGCCGGCTTTCCAGGGCCGACAAGAATCGTTCCAGAAACGGCCATTCATAGTCGTTCAGTTCCGGTTCGCCATAGGCCAGATAGAGGCGAACCGCCAGACTGTCGTGTCGAGCCGCAAAGCGTTGCTCGTCGTCGAGGATCGCGCCCTGGCCGTGCGGCAGATCGGGGCTGATGGCCACATACCGCTGAAACAAATCTGGTTGCTGAAACAGCGCATACAAAGCAAAGAGGCCGCCCCAGGAGTGTCCGAGCAAGGTTCTGCCGGCCGTATCGGCTCGATAGTTGGCTTCGATCAGGGGAACCAGGTCGCGCTGGATGAATTGCAAAAACCGGTCGGCGCCGCCTGAAGCGACACGATCGGCGACCGGAAACATCTCCTGAATGAACCGCTCTGCGCCTTCATCACGCAGCGGCAGAAAATCCCGCATGCGCAGGTGCATGACCTGCGCATGGCTTTCGGCCAGCGAACCGCTCACCGGATAGCCGATGCCCACGATGATCGCATCGGGCAGTTCGTTGCAGAAAGGGACGCGAATGTTCATCGCCCGCACCATTTCCACCACCAGCGCAAAGTTCAGGTTGGCGTCCAACACGTAGATCACCGGATAGGTCTGCTCCGGGCGTGTGTGATAATGAAATGGCAAGGCGACGGAGATCTGATAGTCCTGATTGACTGCCGCGGCGTGCAACGTGCGCACTTCGGTCGCCGGAATAGTCGCCAGTGGATAGTGAGTCAAGGTCGTCATCGAATTCCTCCTCCAGAAAACGAATCGAGAGAACAGCGTCGCGCGTTCGAATCCTTGTGAACTGACGAACGCGCCAGGCTTATGCCCCGCTTGATATGACGGGAAAACCGAAAGCCGGTTGCGATCCCCAGATTACTTCCACGATCCGTACGGATGGGTCTCCAAGACAACCGGCGACTCATTGGGTGCTAACGAGCGATCGGGGTATGCACAAGCATCACTGGGCATGATGTTTCCTTTGTTCTTTGGGGTTTGCGCACGTTATGCCCGCGGCCTGGGCTGCGGCGCCAGATTCTCCTTGCCGAATTTGCGCACGAGGAAAATGGCGATGACCCACGGCAGGATGCCGTATAACGTCTGCGCGGCGTAGTTGTTGGACGACAGCACGAGATACGACTGCACCGCGTTGCCCCAGCCGTGCAATAGGATCATCAGCCAGACGCTTTCGGTGTTGTTGTACAACCACGTGTTGACGATCGTCCAGCCGACGATGCCGAGCGTCAGCCCGATCAACGAGGCGATCATCGGCGCGATGCCCGCGGCGAGGTTGTAGTAGATGATGAACGGAAAATGCCATACGCCCCACAGGAGGCCCAAGATCCAACTGGCTTTTTCGGCGGTGTAGCGGCTTTGCAGACGCGGCAGGGCAAACCCGCGCCAGCCCGGCTCCTCGGCGATGCCCGTGAAGACGAGCATGTAAAGGAAGAACGGGAGGAACGACCCGATGGGCAGTTTCGCGGCGTAATCCATTTTGCCGCCCGTGGAGAGCAGACCGAATCCGAGGCTGACCAACGCCAGCGCCAGCGGAATCCCGAACGCGGCGAGATACCACTTCGCTTCGACCTTCCATAGGGTTGACCTGCGCCACAGATCTTTCACGCCGTCCGAACCTTCGACGACGCGCGTGACGATGAGCGCGGCGAACAACGGTCCCGCCCCGAGCGTGAACAGGAGGTAGACCAGCGCCTGCGCGGAGTTCAATCGTCCGCCCAGCAGGTCGAGGAAGTATTGGAAGTTGGTCTCGTTGCTGAGCGACATACCCTGCGCGGGCGCGAGGAAGATCGCCGCCAGTTGGAGGGTCCACGTGATGGCGTAGGCGAGAACGAAGAACGAGGCGAGCGGGTATTGTTTGATGAGTTTCATGGATGATCCTTCGATGAAATTATAGTCTTGTCCGTCTTTCGGTCTGCGGCAGGTGAGTCAATTGGTGCGAAGCGAAATAACTGACCGCCGTTCGATAGATACAACCCCCAACTGTCGGCAACGTCCCGGCGGGTGTCGTTTTCCAGTTGTTTGGTTTCATGCTTTGCTCCTTGATATTCCTGACTCTTCGCGCCTGCATGCGCCGCCGTCGCTACGCCGAACCGGGATGCGTCGTGCTATTTGGAGCGCAGCCAACTCCGGCCCAGCAGGATCATCCAGATGGCAAGTGGAATGGCCAGCGCCAGGTCGAGCAGGCCAAAGACTGTGAGCGACATGTTCGCCAGCATCGCAATGCCCAAAATCACGCTCATCGCGCCAGCCGCCAGCGCCAGGATGCCGAGGGTACGGGCGTCGCCAGTATATTGAAGCCAGCCATAGAACAGAAGCCCCACGCCGTAAGTCATGGTCACCGGCCACCAGCTTGCATTGAGGTCGGTCAGGTCATGGAGCATGAGCCAGACGGTCGCGCCGCCAACCAGAAGGAACGCCAGGATGGGCAGGATCCGGTTACGGGGCAGGAGCGCCATGGTCAAGATGCCGATGGTGATGATGGATAGCGCCGAACTGGCGATATAGGGCGGAGCGACCATGCCAGGCAAACCGGCGATGCTGAGGACAAGCGCGAGGATATACAGCACGGCGCTGACGATGGAGGCGATGCCGCCGATGCGATAGAGGGATGAGGCGTTCATGGTTCGATCTCCTTTGGTTGAAGTTGGTTTGAGTCAAGGGTGGACAACCCGGTCATCCACTTTTCGAAAAATGCGGTGAGTTCTTCCAAACTATCGAATCCGATACGCGCCTCCTTTCGTTTTGCCTTTTCTTCTGCCTGCCCCATTGCTGGATCTGCGGCAGGTGAGTCAATTCGTGCGACGCAAAGCGCGGACGTAAGAGAACGTCTGTTACGCTTTCTTCACCAATCGTTCGATCTGCGGCAGGTGAGTCAACTCATGCGACGCGAAGTAACTGGCTTGCTGTTTGATGGATACGATGCCAAACTCTTCATGTTGTCCCGTGCGCCACCAATCGTCGAGGGGGATGGTTTCGAGTTTGGCGATCACTTCGCGGCGCGTGGATAGGTACGTCTCGAAAATCTCGCGCGTGGAGGGCGGACGTTCAGCCTCGTTCTTTGCCCACGTCCAGACTTGCTTCATCTCCAGCACGGGATTTTTCTCTTTGAGGAACAGGTCAATGCGGAAATCAAGCACGCCCTGCGCGTCGCGCAAATGCGAGACGACGTTGCGGATCGCCCAGCCGCCGTCGGGGGCGGGACGCGTCAGCGCCTCTTCACTCAGACCTTCGATCAGCGCGGCGACCTCGAGCGGAGTCTGGCGGAGTTGTGCCAACGCTTCGGCGGGGTCGAGCGCTTCGAGCCAGTAGACGGGCGGGAACCATTGGAACGTCTCGCCCCACGCGCCGCAGGTGGGACATTTTTTGGGAGGGTTGGTGAGAGCCAGATGTCCGCAGGTGCGGCAGACGTAGGGGTGTGGAGTCTCCTGGATGAGCGGAACCCGCCCCGCGGTCAGGGCGGATGCGCCCGCGCGGAAGGCGGCTTGCAGGTTGGAGTCATCCAATGCGGCAGCGATGCGCTCGATGTCGCTGGCGAGAGTCTCTTTATCGTTCGGCAGGTTCAATTCCCACGCGGCGCGGCGCGAGATTGCGTCCGCCTGGGCGCGGGCGAGTTTGGCAATGTCGTATTGCCCTTCGCTCTCCAGCCGCAGGGCGAGGGAGAGAAGTTGAACGAGCGTGTCTGTCCATTGTGAATTTTGCAAGTTTATATTCCTTTTAGTTTATCCCACAATTGACTCGCGAGATTTGATAATTCTTCCAACTCGGATTCATTCAAGCACGACCACGGCGCGAAGAAGAGACGTTCCGTCTCCGCTTCGACCTCCGCCCGAACCTGTTTGCCCGTCGCTGTGATTTGGATCTTCCCCGAAGCGTCGTCCGCCCAGCCGCGCCGTGCGAGTTCCTGCACGTCCGCCGCGTGGACTTCGCGCGTGACGCCGCGCCCGCTGGTTTTCTCGTGGAGTTCGTCGAAGGTCAGCGCGTCGCTTTGGGAGAGTCGGTCGAGTACCTCCCACGTGTGACCTTCCATGCCGTGCGCGCTCCATGTTGCAACATACATATCATCGCGATACGCAGACAATTCGCCGAAGAGAACCACAAAACGTTCCAACGGATACAGGACTTCATAGCGTTGATAATTCTCGTGCTTGTGAGCCATGAAGTAATGAGATGGCGGTTCGGGCGCAGACAGCGCGGCGTCGCCAATCCGCGCGAGGTAATCAAATGTCTTTTCCATGTGCGCTTCGGGCATTGGCTTCAAAGACGCCAGCGAATCGCCCGCTGCGCGCCAGACCTTATGCGCCGCTTTCATTCCAAACTCGGTGGGTATGTATCCGTCTTTCCCATCCGAAATCAAATATCCATGCTGGACCGCAGAAACAAGGCGTTCCTCGTTGCGGCGCGCCAGCCCGTACGGAAAAATCCGCATGAAGTTCGCGGTCGTGATGGGTTCCGAGCCGAAGAGCCAGATGGCAAAAAGCCAGGTTGACCAATCAGGCTTGAGTTCCATCTCGGTGGCGGCTTTGTCCATTGCCGGGAAGCCGTAACCGCCGAGTATGTCGTATACATCTTCGAGCGCAGACCAGATGGCATTCAGGTTCATAATTCATCTCTTCTGTTTGTTGCAGGCATTCGTTCGATTGTAGCTGAACGCCGCTCGCCGCACTGCGGGCAGTGGACCAGCGCCTGCTTGCGGACCGCGGCGGCCTTCCAGCGGATGCCGCCCGCGTCCCAGACGGAGCGCGTGGCCCCGCAACTGCTGCACCGCATCTGCCAGACCTGCGACTCGGCGCGCATTTCGTCTGCCCATTGCCTGGGCAAGACTGCCATGAAAAAACGTTGGATCCGTGTCATTGTATCTCCTTTCAGCGGCGCGCCAAAAAAAGATAACGGTTGAGACTGAAGAAGTAATCGCCAGACGCGCCGAGCCTGTGCAACTCCTCCTGCCAGGCCCGCACCTGGGCCGGCGCTGCGCCCGGCGCCACGGGGCGGCCGGGCAGCGAGGCGAGGAAATCGGCGATCTGATCCACCACCTGGCGGCCAAGCGCGCGAAACTGCTCAGGGCTCAGGTCGTGGGGCGCCTGGCGAGCGTGGCGTGGCTGCGTCTGATCAAGGTTTCCCATGCGAGATGTCTCCCATCACGGCCCGCGCCAGATGCTCTGCATGGCGATGGCGGTGCGGCCCGGATAGCTGAAGTCGAACCCGTCCGCGTTCACCCGGAGGGTTTGACTCGAATAGTGATCCTCGCGTTTGGCGATGAGCCCGCCCGGCAGCAACAGCGTGGCGTGATGCTCTGTTCCCGAAACCGGGTTGCGGATCGGCTCGAAGGCCACCTCGACCGCCTCGCCGGCGCGGAAGTGGCTGTGCTTGCCGTCGTACGCGAATTCAAGCGCGGCCGTGCGCACCTCCATCCCGGCGGTGACCGTGGACATGAAGATGCCGATCGGCCCGCCGGCCTGGCCGGTGGCAATCGCTTCCAACGCGGCGCGCTGTTCGCCCTCGGCGCGGCTGTCGAGATAGACCACCGCGCGGCCGTTGCCCTCGTGCAGGGGGCCGGGCCAGATGGCGGCCACCACCCAGCGCAGCCCATCCAACGGCACGACGCCGTACTTGCCCTCCACCACGCGATAGGCCAGCGCGGCTTCGCAGCTTCCGTGCGTGGGCGGGGCATTGAACGAGCAGGGGCAGCCGTAGTTGCAGTTACACGCCATCAGGTGCTCGATCTTGAGCTTCCATTTGACTGGTTTGACCGGTTTGCTCATCTCACATCCCTTCCATCGAGTGCATCGCGTGTTCCAGCGGGATCCAGCCGGTTGCGACCCCGATCCCGCCGAGGATCAGCGCGGCGCCGATGACCGGGGCGAAACGCGCGCCCCATGGCGCCACCTTCTCGGCCAGGATGACTAGGGCGCTGGCCAGCATCCACAGCGGATTCATCATCCCCAGCGCGATCAGCGCCAGGGTGAGCCCCCAGCAGCAGCCCAGGCAGTAGAGGCCATGGTACGCGCCCATGTGCACCGCGCCCGCCAGGCCATCGCGCCAGTGTCCCATGAAGAACTGGAGCGGCTCGCGGCAGTAGCCCAGGCAAGTCATCTTCCAGGGGGTGAACTGGTAGATGCCCGCGGCGACCAGCGCGCCGCCGGCGAGCATCCGCCCCCAGGGACTCATCACCCAGCCCCCGCCAACCGCGTCCACCAGGGCAATGCCGGCCCCCGCTGCCATCCAGACGCCGAGATACCCGCCGACAAAAACGGCGGTGGGAGCTACCGAATACCCGAACCGTGTCCGGGACTGCGCCACCGTGGCGAAAAGCAACACGGCCGGCGTCACCGACGGCAGCATCATCGCGGCCATCATCGCCGTCCACAGCGCCGTAAAGCCGGCGATGTCGCCGGGCATGGCGACCCCGGCGCCCAGGCTGGCAACCCAGGCGAGCGCCGACGCGGCCAGAAGCCCCCCGCCAAGCAGATATTTTGTAGGACTGGACAGATGGAGAGATTCGGGCATCTGTAACCTCAACGTCAGGCGCTCACCCCTCACCCGTTGGCCTCGAACGCCAGCGTCAGCGGGATCGCCCGCGCCAGCGAGTCGCCAACCGGCGACGAACGTTCGCAGCGTTCGCGCAGATAGGCGATCTGTTCCGGCGTCGCGTCAGGGGCAGAGATGCGCACGGTGTAGGACATGCGGTCGTAGCCCGACCCCGGCGCTCCTTCCAACCCAAGATACGAACGCACGTTGAAATGCCCGGTTGCTTCCACCGAGAGCGACTGGATCGGGAGGTCTAGGAAGGAGGCGTGCATGGCCACCAGGTCCACGTCGCAGGCGGCCAGCGCGGCCAGCAGCATCTGCATGGCGTTGAAATCGTCGTCGCCGCCCAGGTACGCCACCTTGTCTCCAAACTCGACCCGCGAGCGCGAGCCGCCGACCCAGTGAGCGACCAGAACCGGGTTCCGGTCCGCTTTGTTTGCATCCTGCGCCGCCATCTCCCGGAATGCCTGGAGTTCGGCGACGTCGAGTCCGTTAATAGAAGTGTCTGTGTTCATGTGTGTTCCTCCTGACTTGGATCAATGGAGAGATTCGAGCATCTGTACCCATCAAACCGGCTTGCGGGCGCGGAAGCTGATGCCCTGGGTGCCGAACTCCAACGCGTCCGAGGGGTCGGGCGTGTCCACGTAACTGTTGTACTTGTAGACGATCTGGCCATCTTCGAAGCCGGCCGCGTGCACGGCGCGCAGTAGCTCTGCATCCAGCAGAGCGCCGGCAATTCAGCCCGTCCACAACGAGATGTCGTCCAGCGCCTCGGCCGGCACCTCGCGCTCGACCAGGATGTCGCCCACCTGCAGGCGGCCGCCCGGCTTAAGCACGCGGCGCCACTCGGCCAGCGTGGCGGCCTTATCGAGCATCATGTTGAGCACGCCGTTGCTGATCACCACGTCGGCGAAGTCGTCGGGCAGGGGCAGCGCCTCGGCCAGCCCCTCGCTGAATTCGACGTTGGTCGCGCCCATGGCCGCCGCGCCGGCGCGGGCCTTGGTGAGCATCTCCGCGGTCATGTCGAAGCCGATCACCCGCCCCGCCGGGCCGACCAGCCGGCTGGCGATGAGCGAGTCGAAGCCGGCGCCGGAGCCGATGTCCACCACCGTATCGCCGGGGTGGATGGGGCCGAGAGAGAAGGGGTTGCCGGTGCCGGCAAAGGAGGCGATATTGGCTTCGGGCAGGCCGGCATAGAGGGCCTCGTCGTAGCCCAGGATGCCGATCAGCCGCCGGCCGGTGTGGAAGTGGTAGCCCTTGGCCGGGTCGAGGGCGACGTTGGCGTACTCCTTCTTGATTTCGACCCGCAGTTGATCGAGCGAGATGTTGGGAACGTGTTGTGCGGTCATAGGTCTTCCTTTTTGGGGTGGGTTGGTGGGTTGGTTTGTTTGTTGGTTTGTTGGTTGGTTGGTTTGTTGGTTGGTTTGTTTGTTGGTTGGTTTGTTGGTTGGTTTGTTTGTTTGTTGGTTGGTTTTTTGGTTTGTTAGTGGGGGGGGGGATCGTTGCTTATACAGAAAAACTATCATCTCCAACCAACCACCCAACCCACCCACCCACCCACCCAACCACCCAACCAACCATCCAACCATCCAACCAACCAACCAACCAACTAACCAACTAACCACCCAATTGACAGTGCTCCGATTAAAGCATACAATGCGCGGCCATGGGTATCACTTTTCGATACAAAAAAGTGATACAAAGAGAGAGTCACGCCGGCCTTGCCGGCATTCCGCTGCCCGGCGGCCCCCGGCCTGGCGATGTCCGTAACTGCAGAGATGATGGAAACCACCGATTCCTTTGGCTATTGGGTGCGACGACGACGTAAAGCCCTGGATCTCACCCAGGCCGAGTTGGCGCGGCGCGTGGGCTGCGCCGCCGTCACCCTGCGCAAGATCGAGGCGGACGAGCGCCGTCCCTCCCCCCAACTGGCCGAACAACTGGCCCTGGCCCTGGCCCTGGCCGCGGCAGACCGCCCCGCGTTCCTGGCCGCCGCCGTTGCCCACCATGCCGCCCTCCGCCTGCCCCTGCCCGATGCCGGCCTCTTTCCCCGCCCCCTCGCCCCCCTCCCCGCCCCCCTCACCTCCCTGATCGGGCGGGATGCCGAGGTCGCGGCGATCGCCGATTGCCTGGCGGGGCGGCGGGCGCGGCTGCTGACGCTGACCGGTCCCGTGGGCGTGGGCAAAACCCGCCTGGCCCTGGAAGTGGGCTGGCGGCTGTTGCACGAGTACCGGGATGGCGTCTCTTTGGCCGCGCTGACCTCAGTATCGGCCCCGGCCCTGGCGCCCGCGGCCCTGGCCGCGGCCCTGGGCGTGCCCGAAACCCGTGACCGCAACGCCACCCAGGCCCTGATCGATTTCCTCGCGCCCCGGCAGATGCTGCTGATCCTCGATACCTTCGAGCACCTGCTGCCCGCCGCTCCCTTGCTCGTGACCCTTTTGGCCGCCTGCCCCCACCTGCAACTCCTCGTCACCAGCCGCGCCCGCCTGCACCTCTACGGCGAGCACGAATTCGTCCTCGCCCCCCTGCCCCTGCCCGATCCCGCAGACCCCGCCGCCGCGGAAGCCCCCGCGGTGCAACTCTTCTGCCAGCGCGCCCAGGCCGCCCGCGCCAGTTTCGAACTCACCCCCGCCCTGTTGCCGGCCGTGGCCGCCATGTGCCGGCAGTTGGATGGCCTGCCCCTGGCCATCGAACTGGCCGCGGCCCGCGTCAAACTCTTCTCGGCCCCCGAATTGCAGCGCCGCCTGCAACACCACCCCGACCTGCCCGCCCACCAGCAAAGCCTGAAGCGGGCCATCGCCTGGAGCTTCGACCTCCTGGCCCCGGACGAGCGCGCCCTGCTGGCCCGGCTGGCCATCTTTGCCGGTGGATTCACACTCGCCGCGGCTGAGGCCGTCGCCGCGCCCGCCACGGCCGCGGTCGTCGCCGCGCCCGCCTCGCCCGATATCGCCGCCGGGGTGGGCGCGTTGCTCGATCACAGCCTGCTGGCCCGGGCCGACGCGGCGGTAGCCGCGCCATTGGCCGCGGCAGGCCGCTGCCGCCGCTGCCCCCTGCACGAGCTACACGACATGGCCGCGGCCGAATCCCGCTTTGCCCTGCTGCAGACGATCCGCGAATTTGCTTTGGAGCAGCTGCAAGCCAGCGGCGAACTGGCCGAGCTACAGCGCCGGCACGCCCACTTTTTCGCGGCCTGGGCGCAGCAAGCCGCCGCCGAACTGCACGGCCCCCGCCAGGCCTTCTGCCTCTCCCAATTGGAGTGGGAGGCCGACAACCTGCGCGCGGCCTTGACCTGGCTCCTGGCCGCCGGCGAGGTGGCCGCCGCCGCCGATATGGCCTGCGCGCTGGGCTTCTTTTGGCAGCGCCACGGCCATTACGGCGAAGGCCGTGGCTGGCTGGAGCAGATCCTGGCGCAGATGACCCCCGCCGCCATCCCGCCGGCCCTGCGCGCCCACACCCTGCAAAGCGTCGCGGTGCTGGCCTATCGCCAGGGAGACTATGCGCCCGCCCAAACCTGGCTGGCCGAGAGTCTGGCCCTCTACCGCGCGGCCGGCGATCAGCAGGGCATGGCCAGGGCGCTGTTCGACCTGGGCTGGATCGCCATCGACCAGGAACAGTGGCCCGACGCCATCCGCCTCAACCAGGAGAGCCTGGATCTGGCCCGCGCGGCCGGCGACGCCTGCGCCATGTACCAGGCCCTGACCAATCTGGGCTGGGCGCGCCTGGGGCTGGAAGCCTGGGCAGAGGCCGAGGGCCTGTTCGAGGCGGCCCGCGGCCTGGCCCAGGGCATCGGCCACAGCAGGGGCGAGGCCGTGTCGCTGGCCAATTTGGGCTGGGTGGCCCTGCACCGGCAGGATCTCGTGGCCGCGGCCAGCCTGGCCCGCCACAGCCTGCGCCTGTGCTACCTGCTGGGCGAGCGAGAAGTGCTGGCCGAGTGTCTGGAGATCCTGGCCGCGGTCGCGGCTGCGGGCGGCGAGGCCGGGCGTGGGGTGATGTTGCATGCCGCGGCCGCCGCCCTGTGGGAGGGGCTGCACGTGATCCCGGCGCCGGCCCCGCTGGCGCATGATTCCGGTTTTGCCGATCTCCAGCGGCAGTCCGTGGCCCCCGATTTTGCCGCGGCCTGGCAGCGGGGCCGGGCCTTGAGCCTGGACGCGCTGGCGGCCTTGACCCTGGAGTGCGAGGCCGCGCGGGCAGGCTGACCGCGCCCCCCCCGCCCCGCCAACCGGCTTGCACAAACCCCGCCATTGTGTATAATCGCCCTGTTCCCTGGGTTGGATACCTTCCAATTACATCACTGGCGAGCGGGCCGCGGCCCTATGACCGGCCTGATCGCAAAGGAGAGTGTGCACGATCCTCGATTGCCTCCCCTCATCCGCCAAGCGCCCCACACCCGCTCACACATCCCGCCATCCCGCACACATTCCCACACGGAGGAGACGCCATGAGACTTCGCTCGCTTTTGCTTCTGTCGATCTTGCTGGCGGCTGTTCTGGCTGCCTGCGCCGCGCCGGTCAGCGCGCCCCCCGCGGCCCAGCCGCCCGCAATCACCCACATCCGTTTTGCCCTCGATTGGGCCATCGAAGGCCCCTCATCCCCCTTCCTGGTGGCGCTGGACAAGGGCTATTTCGCCGCGGAAGGGCTATCGGTGGTCATCGACCGGGGCACCGGCTCGGCCGGCACGGTCAGCCGCATTGCCGGCGGCGCCTATGAGATGGGCTACGCCGACATCAATGCCATGATGGAGTTCAACGTCAAAAACCCCGATAAAGCCCTGCAAGCGATCGGCATCGTCTACAACACCGCGCCGATGACGGTGTTCACCCTCAAAGACAAGGGGATCAACAGCCCGCAGGATCTGGTGGGCAAGAAACTGGGCGCGCCGGCTGGAGACGCCGGTCGCCGCCTCTTCCCCCTCTTCGCCAGCCAGAACGGCTTCGATCCCAACGCGGTGGAATGGGTGACGATGGAGCCGGCCCTGCGCGAGGTATCGCTGGCCAAGGGCGAGGTGGATGCGATCACCGCCTTCTATGGCAGCGGCTGGTTCGGGCTGACCCGCAACAACGTGC